>RRZT011419582.1_pt1 | contig 15371 bp, 12 predicted proteins | sample 2165551 | NCBI WGS metagenome assembly RRZT01 (sample SAMN10456910, study PRJNA506462) | wastewater metagenome | biome: wastewater; feature: sludge; material: wastewater sludge; isolation source: wastewater sludge with Escherichia coli K12::gfp cells carrying plasmid... | place: USA: Moscow, Idaho... | reverse complement strand
TCCCGTAGGAGTCTGGACCGTGTCTCAGTTCCAGTGTGACTGATCATCCTCTCAGACCAGTTACGGATCGTCGCCTTGGTGAGCCATTACCTCACCAACTAGCTAATCCGACCTAGGCTCCTCCGATAACGCAAGGCCCGAAGGTCCCCTGCTCTCTCCCGTAGGACGTATGCGGTATTAGCGTTCCTTTCGAAACGTTATCCCCCATTACCGGGCAGATTCCTAGGCATTACTCACCCGTCCGCCGCTGAATCCGGTAGCAAGCTACCTTCATCCGCTCGACTTGCATGTGTTAGGCCTGCCGCCAGCGTTCAATCTGAGCCATGATCAAACTCTTCAGTTCAAATCAATCTGGGTTTTGAGAAAACCCTAAACTTGGCTCAGCAATCGCAAAAAACTCTCGAATTCACGAGTGTTACTTGTGATGCTGATAATCTTGCGACTGTCAGTCTTATCTCACAAGCACCCACACGAATTGCTTGATTCAACTTGTTAAAGAGCGTTTCGACCGAGCCAGTGTTTCGTCTCAACCGAGGCCGCGCATTCTACAGCAGCCTTTCAACCTGTCAAGCGATTTTTGAAAATTTCTTTTCGACTCAATCGCTTGGCGCCTTTCAGATTGTTTGCCTGTCTGGCGTGGAGGTGAATCATACAGCATCGAAGATGGCTGTCAACACCCCGGTAACTTAATTCCTGCCCGTCAGCCATCGACCGCAGCACCTTCGAACCAGGCCAGCTTCTGCCGCAGCGTGACGACCTCCCCCACAATCACCAGAGTCGGCGCATGCACCTTGTGCTGTGCCACCAGTTGCGGCAGGTTCGCCAGGGTGCCGGTGAACACCCGCTGGTTGCGGGTGGTGCCCTGCTGGATCAGCGCTGCGGGCGTATCCGCTGCCCGACCATGACGGATCAACTGTTCGCAGATCAGAGGCAATCCGACCAGCCCCATATAGAACACCAGCGTCTGACCCGGAGCCACAAGATCAACCCATGGCAGGTCGCAGCTATGATCCTTGAGATGGCCGGTCACAAAACGCACCGACTGCGCATAGTCGCGATGCGTCAGCGGAATACCGGCATAGGACGCACATCCCGAAGCGGCAGTGATACCTGGGACGACCTGGAAGGCGATGCCCTCCGCAGCCAATTCCTCGATCTCCTCGCCACCACGCCCGAAGATGAAGGGATCCCCCCCCTTGAGACGCAGCACGCGCTTGCCTTGCTTGGCCAGCGCCACCAGCTGCTGGTTGATCTGCTCCTGCGGCAGTGCATGCTCGCTACGCCGCTTGCCGACATAGATGCGCTCGGCGTCCCGCCGGCACATGTCGACGATCGCCGGAGCTACCAGACGGTCGTACAGCACCACATCGGCCTGCTGCATCAGACGCAGAGCCCGGAAGGTCAGCAGGTCGGGATCACCCGGCCCCGCACCGACCAGATAGACCTCGCCCAGATGGCGCTCCTGGCTGCCCTCCAGCGCGCTCAGCAACAGGCGCTCCGCCTCGGCATCGCGGCCAGCCAGCACACGCTCGGCGACCGGCCCCTGGAACACCTCTTCCCAGAACACCCGACGCTGCTGAACATCGGCAAAGCGCCGCTTGACCCTTTCACGGAATCGCTGCGCCAGACCGGCCAGACGCCCATAGGCCGCAGGAATCAAGGTCTCCAGGCGAGCCCGCATCAGCCTGGTCAGCACTGGCGCATCGCCACCGCTGGACACCGCAACCATCAGCGGCGAGCGGTCGACGATGGCCGGAAAGATCACGCTGCACAGCGCCGGAGCATCCACCACGTTGACCGGCAGGCTGCGCTGCCCGGCATCGCCGGACACACGAGCATTGAGCACCTCATCGTCGGTGGCGGCGATCACCAGTACGCAGCCGTCCAGATCCTCGGCCCGATAGCCGCGCAGTCGCAGCTCGCCGCCACCGGCTTTCACCAGATCGCGCAGCTCGTCTTCGATCTGCGGCGCAACCACCTGCAGGCATGCACCGGCCTCGGCCAGCAGGCGCGCCTTGCGCAGGGCAATCTCGCCGCCGCCGACCACCAGCACCCGACGGCCGCGCAGATTGTGAAACAGGGGAAGAAAGTCCATGACCGCCTCTCGACAGATGCCGGCTGAATAATGAAGAAGGCCGGACCTCTGGGGCTCCGGCCGCTATCGCACCCGCCGCACACGGCGGAAACGGGGGCTGCTGGCAGCCCCCGGCAAGTCGGCCGACGATCAGCCGATGACCTCGACGCCACCCATGTAGGGCTTGAGCACCTCCGGCACACGAATCGAGCCGTCCGCCTGCTGGTAGTTCTCCAGCACGGCGACCAAGGTGCGGCCGACGGCCAGGCCGGAACCGTTGAGGGTATGCACCAGCTCGGGCTTGCCGGTTTCCGGATTGCGCCAGCGCGCCTGCATGCGCCGGGCCTGGAAGTCGCCACAGTTGGAGCAGGAGGAAATCTCGCGATACTTGCCCTGGCTCGGCACCCACACTTCCAGGTCGTAGGTCTTGGTCGCACCGAAGCCCATGTCGCCGGTGCAGAGCGCCAGCGTGCGGTACGGCAGCTCCAGCAGCTGCAGCACCTTCTCGGCATGGCCGACCAGCTCCTCCAGCGCGGCGAAGGACTTGCCGGGCTCGACCACCTGTACCAGCTCGACCTTGTCGAACTGGTGCTGGCGAATCATCCCGCGGGTATCGCGACCGGAGGCGCCGGCTTCGCTGCGGAAACATGGCGTGTGGGCGACGAACTTCAGCGGCAGCTGCCTGGCGTCGAGGATCTCGCCGGAGACGATATTGGTCAGCGACACTTCGGCAGTAGGAATCAGGTAGAAGTCGGCCTCGCCCTCGCGGCTGATCTTGAACAGGTCATCCTCGAACTTGGGCAACTGGCCGGTGCCTTGCAGTGCCGGCGCCTGGACCAGATAAGGGGTATAGGCTTCCTCGTAACCATGTTCGCCGGTGTGCAGGTTGAGCATGAACTGCGCCAGGGCGCGGTGCAGGCGGGCGATCGGCCCGCGCATCAGGGCGAAGCGTGCGCCGGACAGCTTGGCGGCGGTCTCGAAATCCAGCCAGCCATGCTGCTCGCCGAGCGCGACATGATCCTTGACCTCGAAGTCGAACTCGCGCGGGCTGCCCCAACGACGCAGCTCGACGTTCTCGTCCTCGCTGGCGCCCACCGGCACCGACTCGTGCGGCAGGTTGGGGATGGTCAGCAGCAGCGCGTCCAGCTCGGCCTGGATGGCTTCCAGCTCCTGCTTGCCGGCAGCCAGCTCGGTGCCCATGCGCTCGACGTCGGCCATCAGCGGAGCGATGTCCTCGCCGCGCTGCTTGGCCTGACCGATGCTCTTGGAGCGGGTATTGCGCTCGGCCTGCAGCTGTTCGGTACGGGTCTGGGTTTCCTTGCGGCGGCTTTCCAGCGCCTCGAGGCGCGCCACATCCAGCTGGAAACCACGGGTCGCCAGACGCTGGGCCACTTCCTGAGGCTGGCCACGAACCAGTTTGGAGTCGAGCATGCGGAAATCTCTATATACAGAAGCGATCGGATGAAAATGCCGCACCGGCACGGGCCGGGCGCGGCCGTCGGCTCCGCCGCACGGCGGAAGCCCGGAAACAACAGGCCGCAGAGTTTACCCGCTGAACCCGCCGCTGGGGCAGCCTGGCGGCGTTTTTGTCATCCCAGACTCGTACAACCTCAGGCTACAGGGCACGCGCCAGCGCCAGTCCCGCCCAGGTGGCGAGCAGACTGGCGAACACGCTGAAGCCGGCATAGCCCAGCGCCGTGGCGAGCTGACCGCTCTCCAGCAGGCGCAGGGTGTCGAGGGAGAACGATGAGAAGGTGGTCAGGCCGCCGAGGAAGCCGACAATCAGCCCGGCGCGCAGCGCCAGGGGAATATCCGGGCGCAGCAGGAAGGCTCCGTACAGCGCGCCGATCAGCAGACAACCGAGCAGGTTCACCGCAAGGGTCGCCCAGTAGAAATGCTGCGGCCAGTGCGCCGTCACCCAGTTGGCCGTGGCGAAGCGCAACAGACAGCCGACCGCCCCGCCCCCGGCCACCGCCAGGACCGCAGCGATCATGGCTTTCTCCGCCGGTGCGTGCTCTGCCGGTCCAGCTCGGCCAGATGGGCGAGCTTTTCGCGGATCTTCAGTTCCAGGCCGCGCGCTACCGGCTGGTAGTAGGCCTGCGGCGCCAGCTGCTCGGGGAAATAGTCCTCGCCGGCGGCATAGGCCTCGGGCTCATCGTGGGCATAACGGTACTCGTCACCGTAGCCCAGCCCCTTCATCAGTTTGGTCGGCGCGTTGCGCAGGTGCAGCGGCACCTCCAGCGAGCCGTGCGCCGCGGCATCGCGCATGGCCGCCTTGAAGCCCATGTACACGGCGTTGCTCTTCGGCGCACAGGCCAGATAGACCACCGCCTGGGCGATCGCCAGCTCGCCTTCCGGGCTGCCCAGACGCTCCTGTACTTCCCAGGCCGCCAGGCACAGACTCAGCGCGCGCGGATCGGCGTTGCCGATATCCTCGCTGGCCATGCGCACCACCCGGCGCGCCAGATACAGCGGATCGCAGCCGCCATCGAACATCCGTGCCAGCCAGTACAACGCGGCATCCGGGCTGGAGCCGCGCACGGCCTTGTGCAGGGCGCTGATCTGGTCGTAGAAGGCCTCGCCCCCCTTGTCGAAGCGCCGCACGCCCTCGCCCAGCAGGCTTTCCAGCAGTTCGACGCCGATTTCCTCGCCGTCCTCCAGCAGGTCGGCGGCATTCTCCAGCAGGTTGAGCAGGCGCCGGCCGTCGCCATCGGCCGCGGCCAGGAGCAGCGCTGTGGCCGCCTCGTCAATCCGCAGACGGCGCTCACCCAGGCCACAGGGCTCGCCGAGCGCGCGCGCCAGCAGCGCGCGCAGGGCGGTCTCGTCGAGCGGCTTGAGGACATAGACCCGGGCCCGCGACAGCAGCGCATTGTTCAGTTCGAACGAGGGGTTCTCGGTCGTGGCGCCGATGAAGATCAGCGTGCCGTCCTCGACATAGGGCAGGAAGGCGTCCTGCTGTGCCTTGTTGAAGCGATGCACCTCGTCGACGAACAGGATGCTGCGGCGCCCGTATTGGGCGGCCTGCTGACGGGCCACTTCCACCGCCTGGCGGATTTCCCTGACCCCGGCGAGCACCGCCGAGATGGTCTCGAAATGGGCGTCGCCGACCTGCGCCAGCAGCCGCGCCAAGGTGGTCTTACCCACCCCCGGCGGCCCCCAGAAGATCATCGAGTGCAGCGCACCCTGCTCAAGCGCCTCGCGCAGCGGCTTGCCGCGCGCCAGGAGGTGCTCCTGCCCGGCATAGTCGTCCAGCCGGGTCGGACGCATGCGGGCGGCCAGGGGCTGGGTGGCCGGAGGGCGATCGAACAGGTCCATGGGCAGGGGTCACTGCTCCTCGATCACATCGGCGCCGACGGGCACCTGGAAGTCGAACTGGGCATCGTCCAGCGGCTGGTTCATCTTCACACCGAGAAACAGGATGTTGGTGCGCTGGCCGATGCTGTCGATCAGCTGCATGTCGTTGATCACCCCGTTGCGGAACGACAAGCGCAGCGTGTCGAACAGGGTGTCCTTGGCCTTGGGCTTGAGAATGAAGTCGACCACGCTGCCGCCTTCCTGATGGCTGATGGTGAAGCTCTCGCGGATCTTCGACACATCGCCGGACAGCAGCAGCGCCGGCGTGTGGGTCATGCGCTGATCGAGGTCCTGAATGGTCACCTGCTCCAGGTCCGGATCGTACAGCCAGACCTTCTGACCGTTGGAGACCAGCAACTGCTCCATCGGCGCATCGGTGTGCCAGCGCAGCAGCCCCGGCCGCTTGAGGGCCATCTCGCCACTGGCTTCCTGCAGCTGGGTGCCGGAACCGTCCAGGGTCAGCTGGGAGAAGCGCCCGCTCAGGGTCTTCGCCTGGCCCAGCAGCTCGGTCAGCCGCTGTACCGAGCGCCCCTCTCCTTCCTCGGCCTGGACGCCAGCCCCGGCCAACGCCAGGGCGGCCAACAACAACACTCGAATCAGACGCATAGAGCCTCGCTCAGTCGCGCACCGGCGCCGGCGCGATGACTTCGCGGGAGCCGTTGCTGTTCATGGGGGTAACCACTCCGGCCATTTCCATGGCCTCGATCATTCGTGCCGCACGGTTGTAGCCGATCTTCAGTTTGCGCTGCACCGCGGAAATCGATGCCCGGCGGCTTTCCGTGACGAAGCGCACGGCCTCGTCGTACAGCGCGTCCTCCTCGCTGCCCTCGCCACCCTCGCCACCGGTCGAATCATAGGATCCGCCGCCGCCCTCTTCGGTTCCCGCGAGGATGTCCTCGATGTAATCGGGTGCGCCGCGCTGCTTCCAGGCCTCGACGGTACGATGCACCTCGTCGTCGGAGACGAAGGCGCCATGGACGCGGATCGGCAGCCCGGTGCCCGGCGGCAGGTAGAGCATGTCGCCATGCCCCAGCAGTTGTTCGGCGCCGCCCTGGTCGAGGATGGTGCGCGAGTCGATCTTGCTGGACACCTGGAAGGCGATGCGGGTCGGGATGTTGGCCTTGATCAGGCCGGTGATCACATCCACCGAGGGGCGCTGGGTGGCGAGGATCAGATGGATGCCGGCGGCCCGCGCCTTCTGGGCGATGCGGGCGATCAGCTCCTCGACCTTCTTGCCGACGATCATCATCATGTCGGCGAATTCGTCCACCACCACCACGATGGTCGGCAGCGCCTTGAGCAGCGGTGGCAGGTCGTCCGGACTCTCGCGGCGGAACAGCGGGTCGGTCAGCGGCGTACCGGCCTCCTCCGCCTCGCGGATCTTGCGGTTGAAGCCGGCCAGGTTGCGCACGCCCATGGCGGCCATCAGCCGGTAGCGCCGATCCATCTCGGCGACGCTCCAGCGCAGCGCGTTGGCCGCCTCCTTCATGTCGGTGACCACCGGGCAGAGCAGGTGCGGAATGCCCTCGTAGATCGACAGTTCGAGCATCTTCGGGTCGATCATGATCAGCCGCACCTGCTCGGGGGTCGACTTGTAGAGAATCGACAACAGCATGGCGTTGACGCCGACCGACTTGCCCGAGCCGGTGGTGCCGGCCACCAGCAGGTGCGGCATGCGCGCCAGGTCGGCGGTCACCGGCCGACCGCCGATATCGTGCCCCAGGGCGATGGTCACCACCGACTTGGCTTCCTCGAACTCGGGAGTGGACAGCACCTCGGAGAAGCGCACGATCTGGCGGTTCTCGTTGGGCACCTCGATGCCCACGGTGGTCTTGCCGGGGATCACCTCGACCACCCGCACGCTGATCACCGCCATCGGGCGCGCCAGGTCCTTGGCCAGGCTGGGGATGCGGCGGCCCTTGATGCCCGCCGCCGGCTGAATCTCGAAACGGGTGATCACCGGGCCAGGATGGGCGGCGACCACTTCGACCTCGACGCCGAACTCCTTGAGCTTGATCTCCAGCAGCCGCGACATCGACTCCAGCGCCTCGGGGGAGAAGCTGTTGGGACGGCTCTGCGCCGGGTCGAGCAGCGAAAGCGGCGGCAGGGTGCCCGCCAGCGCCTCGTCGACGCAGCTCGCCACGGGTGCCCTCACCTCATGGACCACCGGTCGCGGCTCGGCCGACAGCGGCTTGATCGCCAGCGGCGGCCGCTCGGCCGTCGCCACCGGCGCGGCGCGCTCGACGGCGCGGGGGGGAGCAGACGGCGGCGCCTCGGGCTCGACTGGCGGCAGCGCGAACGGTTCGTCGTCCAGCAGATCCTCGATGTCCAGCACCGGCTCGCGGCGCCCGCTCGCCTCCTGACGGGGCGGCTCGACCGAGGCCGCTCTGGCCACGGCAGGCAACTCCGGAGCCGCAGCGGGGGCCGCGGCCAGCGGCGCAGTGCGCCCGCGCCGCGCCGGCGCAGCGCTCTCGGCGACACTGTCGGCCTGGCGCAGCTTGAGTTCGAGGGCACGTCGCTCGCTGCGTGCCGCCCACCAGCGACTGCCCAGACTGTGCAGCAGCTCGAACAGGTCCAGGGTGATCTTGCCGGTCAGGTCCATCAGGCGGAACCAGGATAGGTCGGTGAACACCGTCAGGCCGAACAGGAAGACCGCCATGAACAGCAGCGTGCCGCCCTGCACGTTCAACGCATCGACGGTCCACTCGCCCAGCGTCTTGCCCAGCATGCCGCCGGCCGGCGCCTGCGGGTTGACCTCCAGCGACTGGAACTGGATCGCCGCCAGTACCGAGGTCGACAGCAACAGCAGCAGCAGCCCGGTCAGGCGCCAGGACAGCAGCCAGCCGTTCCAGCGCAGCGGCCGGTGGCGGGACAGGAACAGGTCGAGCATCTTCAGCCCGAGCAGGGCCGGCAGCACATAGGCGGCATAGCCGAGGACGAAGAAGCACAGGCTCGCCACCCAGGCGCCCAGCCGGCCGGCGGCGTTGTTGACCTGCCCCGAGCCGGTCGACACATCGATGCCGGGATCCAGGGGCGAATAGCTCGACAGCGCCATGCACAGATAGATGCCCAGGACGCCCAGCGCGATCAGCGCGGCCTCCTTCAGGCGGTAGTGCAACTGCTCGCGCCAGGCGCTCTCGCCGGCCGTCTCGCCCGACTTGCGGGGGGCGGAGGCGGAAGCGCGGCTGCGCGCCTTGGCGGTAGGGGTGGAAATCTTCAAAACGGGTCTTTTCCTGTGCGCATCCGGCGCTTGCGAATCATTGACGCAGACTATTGTAAGACTTTGCCTCAAGGATGCCATGCAGAGCGCTGGCCGGCGGTTTTTGCCGCCCGCACCTGTGCCGGTGTAGCATGCGCCACGGCATGTTCGAGGCGGGCCGATTGGAGCACGCATTTCCTTTTGAGACAAAGGCTTGTGGAGTCATTTATGGGTGAAACCAAACATTCGCGACTGATCATTCTTGGCTCCGGCCCGGCCGGCTACACCGCCGCCGTCTACGCCGCCCGCGCCAACCTCAAGCCCCTGCTGATCACCGGCCTGCAGGCGGGCGGCCAGCTGACCACCACCACCGAAGTCGACAACTGGCCCGGCGACGTCGAGGGCCTGACCGGTCCGGCGCTGATGGAGCGCATGCAGAAGCATGCCGAGCGCTTCGCCACCGAGATCGTCTACGACCACATCCACACCGCCGAGTTGCAGCAACGCCCCTTCGTGCTCAAGGGCGACAGCGGCGTCTACACCTGCGATGCGCTGATCATCGCCACCGGCGCCTCCGCCCAGTACCTCGGCCTGCCCTCCGAGGAGGCCTTCATGGGCCGCGGCGTCTCCGCCTGCGCCACCTGCGACGGCTTCTTCTATCGCAACCAGGTGGTCTGCGTGATCGGCGGCGGCAACACCGCGGTCGAGGAAGCCCTGTACCTGTCGAACATCGCCCGCGAAGTCCACCTGATCCACCGCCGCGACAAGCTGCGCGCCGAGAAGATCCTCCAGGACAAGCTGCTGGAGAAGGCTGCCAACGGCAATATCCGCCTGCACTGGAACCACAGCCTCGACGAGGTGCTGGGCGATGCCAGCGGCGTCACCGGCGTGCGCATCAAGGACGTCAACAGCGGCGAGGCCCGCGAACTGGCACTGACCGGCGTGTTCGTCGCCATCGGCCACAAGCCCAACACCGAACTGTTCGCCGGTCAGCTGGACATGCGCGACGGCTACCTCAAGGTGCAGGGCGGCAGCGAGGGCAACGCCACCGCCGCCAGCATCGAAGGCGTGTTCGCCGCCGGCGACGTGGCCGACCACGTCTACCGTCAGGCCATCACCTCGGCCGGCGCCGGCTGCATGGCCGCGCTCGACGCCGAACGCTACCTCGACCAGTAAGGCCGTGCGGGCCTGCCGGCCCGCCCTCCCCCATGCTCAGCTGGCTGACCCGCAACTCGCTGGATTTTCCGCCTCTGGAGCGCGCCCTGCGCGAGCCGGACGGCCTGCTGGCGGCCGGCGGCGACCTCAGCCCGGAGCGCCTGCTGGCCGCCTATCGGCACGGCTGCTTCCCCTGGTACCAGGACGGACAGCCGCTCCTCTGGTGGTCGCCCGACCCGCGCATGGTGCTGTTCCCGGAAGAGCTGCACGTCTCGCGCAGCCTGCGCAAGACCCTGCGCCGCGGCGACTTCACGATCACCTTCGACCAGGACTTCGCCGCGGTGATCCGCGCCTGCGCCGCCCCGCGCAGCTACGCCGACGGCACCTGGATCACCTCTGCGATGCAGCAGGCCTACCTCGAACTACACCGCCGCGGCATCGCCCATTCGGTGGAGGCCTGGCAGAACGGCGAACTGGTCGGCGGACTCTACGGCCTGGCGCTGGGCCGGCTGTTCTTCGGCGAGTCGATGTTCAGCCGCCGCGACGATGCCTCCAAGGCCGCCTTCGTCACCCTGGTCGAGCGCCTGCGCGACTGCGACTTCGCGCTGATCGACTGCCAGATGCACACCGAGCACCTGGCCCGTTTCGGCGCCCGCCAGATCCCCCGCCACGCGTTCGCCGCCTGCCTGCAGCGGCATCTGGATCGGGAAGGACCGAGTCCCTGGGCGACCACCGCGCCGTGACATACACTGCTTGTGAGTACTCCGCTGGGAGGCTTTCGCCATGACCGAGCTGGCCCATCTCAAGTTCTACGCCACCCAGCCGCATGCCTGCAGCTATCTGGACGAACAGGCCACCACGCTGTTCCTCGACCCGCGCCAGCCGCTCGACGCCGACATGTATGCCGAGCTGTCCGAACTGGGCTTCCGGCGCAGCGGCGAACATCTCTACCGGCCGCACTGCCAGCACTGCCAGGCCTGCATCCCCGCGCGCATCCCCTGCGCCGCCTTTCGCCCCAACCGCCAGCAGCGGCGCATCGCCCAGCGCAACGCGGACCTGCAGACCCATATCGTGCGCCCCAGCTACAGCGACGAGTACTACGCGCTGTATGCGCGCTACATCGAGCAGCGCCATGCCGACGGCGACATGTATCCGCCCAGCCGCGAGCAGTTCGCCACCTTCCTGCTTCGCGACCTGCCGTTCTGCGTGTTCGTCGAATTCCGCCTCGACAACCGGCTGCTGGCCATCGCGGTGACCGACGTGCTGCCCAACGGCCTGTCGGCGGTCTACACCTTCTTCGATCCGCAGGAGGAGAAACGCAGCCTCGGTCGCATGGCCATTCTCTGGCAGATCGACGAGGCGCGCCGGCGCGGCCTGCCGGCACTCTATCTCGGCTACTGGATCCGCAACTGCCGCAAGATGCGTTACAAGAGCGAGTACCGCCCGCTGGAGCTGTACGTCAACCAGCGCTGGACGCTGCTGACCTGAGCACGGCGCGACAATTGCGAGCCATGCACCCGGCAGCACGACCAAAACCCCGCATAATTCGCCCGCTTCCGCACCCCGGGCTGGCATTTCCACCTAAGTCTACTGGTGACTTCCCACCTCCCCCATAGGCTATGGAGGCGGCGGAACACCTTCGGCAGGCCGCCTGTCCATTGCCGAATTCATTTGCTATGGTTCGCGTCCCGACGAAGGCTGATGCCTTGTTCATCCGGCGCTATCGAGGTTTCGATTGATCAAGGTGCTCGTTGTTGATGATCACGATCTGGTGCGTACCGGCATCAGGCGCATGCTCGCCGATGTCGAGGGCGTCGATGTCGTCGGCGAGGCCGACTCCGGCGAAAGCGCCGTGCTGCGCGTGCGCGAACTCAAGCCGGACCTGGTGCTGATGGACGTGAAGATGCCCGGCATCGGCGGCCTCGAAGCCACCCGCAAGATCATCCGCAGCCACCCCGACATCCGGGTGATCGCCGTCACCGCCTGCGACGAGGAGCCGTTTCCCTCGCGCCTGCTGCAGGCCGGAGCGGCCGGCTATCTGACCAAGGGCGCCGCCCTGGACGAAATGATCAAGGCCATCCGCCAGGTGTTCGCCGGCCAGCGCTACCTCAGCGCCGATGTCGCCCAGCAACTGGCCCTCAAGCCCTTCCAGGCGCAGGGCGACAACTCGCCCTTCGAGCTGCTGTCCGAGCGCGAAATGCAGATCGCCCTGATGATCGCCGGCTGCCAGAAGGTGCAGAGCATTTCCGACAAGCTCTGCCTGTCGCCGAAGACGGTCAACACCTACCGCTACCGCATCTTCGAGAAGCTGGCGATCACCAGCGATGTGGAACTGGCCATGCTCGCCGTTCGCCACGGCATGGTCGATGCCGGCAACTGAGATGGACAGCCCCTTCGACAGTGCAGGCTTCCTGGCCAGCTGCAGCAGCCATCCCGGGGTCTACCGGATGCTCGATGCCGACGGGAAACTGCTCTACGTCGGCAAGGCCGCCAACCTGAAGAAGCGCCTGGCCAGCTACTTCCGCAAGAGCGGACTGGCCCCGAAGACCGCCGCACTGGTCGCGCGCATCGCGCAGATCGAGGTCACCCTCACCGCCAACGAGACCGAAGCCCTGCTGCTGGAGCAGACGCTGATCAAGGCCTCGCGACCGCCCTACAACATCCTGCTGCGCGACGACAAGTCCTACCCCTACGTCTTCCTGTCCAGCGAGGACGCCTTCCCGCGCCTGGGCATCCATCGCGGCGCCAAGAAGCAGAAAGGCCGCTACTTCGGCCCCTACCCCAGCGCCCTGGCCATCCGCGAAAGCCTCAACCTGTTGCAGAAGACCTTCCAGGTCCGTCAGTGCGAGGACAGCTACTTCAACAACCGCAACCGCCCCTGCCTGCAGTACCAGATCAAGCGCTGCAAGGCGCCCTGCGTCGGCCTGGTCAGTGCCGAGGAATATGCCGAGGATGTCCGCCACTCGGCGATGTTCCTCGAAGGCCGCAGCAACCTGCTCAGCGACGAACTGACCCGCAGCATGGAGCAGGCCGCTGCCGCGCTGGATTTCGAGCGCGCCGCCGAACTGCGCGACCGCATCGCCCTGCTGCGCCGCGTCCAGGACCAGCAGAGCATGGAAGGCGGCAGCGGCGATGTCGACGTGGCCGCCGTGGCAGTCAGCCCCGGCGGCGCCTGCGTCAACCTGATCACCGTACGAGGCGGGAGGGTGCTGGGCAGCAAGAGCTTCTACCCGCAGATCGGCATCGAACAGGAGGCCGGCGACATCCTCAGCGCCTTCCTCGCCCATCACTACCTGGGCTCCAGCGAGCGCGACCTGCCGGACGAGCTGATCGTCAACTGCGACCATGCGGACCTCCCGACCCTGAGCGCCGCCATCGCCACGCTGCGCGGGCGCGGCCCCTCGATCAGCCTGCGGGTGCGCGGCACCCGCGCGCGCTGGCAGCAACTGGCGGCGACCAACGCCGAGCAGGCGCTCAGCGCCCGCCTGGCCAACCGGGCGCACGCCGCCGCCCGCCTGGCCGCGCTCGGCGAAGCCCTCGGCCTGCCGCAGGCACCGCAGCGCCTGGAGTGCTTCGACATCAGCCACTCCAGCGGCGAGGCGACGGTGGCCTCCTGCGTGGTCTTCGGTCCCGAAGGCCCGCTGAAATCGGAATACCGCCGCTTCAACATCGAGGGCGTCACCGCCGGCGACGACTATGCGGCCATGCAGCAGGCGCTGACCCGGCGCCTGCGCCGCCTCAAGGACGGCGACGGCAAGCAGCCCGACATCCTTCTGGTGGACGGCGGCAAGGGCCAGCTCAACATGGCCCGCGAGGTGTTCGACACCCTGGGCGTGACCGACATCCTGCTGCTCGGCGTGGCCAAGGGCGAAACCCGCAAGCCCGGCCTGGAAACCCTCTACCTCAACGAGGCGAGCCACGAATTCACCCTGCCGGGTCACTCCCCGGCCCTGCACCTGATCCAGCAGATCCGCGACGAGGCCCACCGTTTCGCCATCACCGGCCATCGCGCCCGGCGCAGCAAGGCCCGCAACACCTCCCGCCTGGAGGAAGTGCCGGGTGTCGGCCCCAAACGCCGTCGCGACCTGCTCAAGCATTTCGGCGGCCTGCAGGAACTGAGCCGCGCCAGCAGCGATGAGATCGCCAAGGCGCCGGGCATCAGCAAAAAGCTCGCCGAGTTGATTTATGCCGTACTGCACAGCGAGTAGAATCCCCATTTCCTTAGCAGCCACAGCGTGCCGATGAATATCCCCAACCTGCTCACCGTCCTGCGCGTACTGCTGATCCCGGTCTTCATCGCGCTGTTCTACCTGCCCTTCAGCTGGAGTTACTGGGCAGCCAGCGGCGTGTTCGCGCTGGCCAGCGCCACCGACTGGCTGGACGGCTATCTGGCGCGACGCCTGGGGCAGAGCACGCCGTTCGGCGCTTTCCTCGACCCCGTCGCGGACAAGCTGATGGTAGCGGTCGCCCTGGTGCTGCTGGTCGAGGAGCACTCCAGCCTGTGGCTGAGCCTGCCGGCCATGATCATCATAGGCCGCGAAATCGTCGTCTCCGCGCTACGCGAGTGGATGGCGGAGATCGGCGCCCGCGCGCATGTTGCCGTATCGCGCCTCGGCAAGTGGAAAACCGCCGCACAGATGACGGCTCTGGTCATCCTGCTCGCCAATCCGCCACGCATGGACCTGTGGGTGGGCCTGGGCTTCGGCCTGCTGATAATCGCCGCCATCCTCACCCTCTGGTCGATGATCCAGTATCTGCGCGCCGCTTGGCCGCACCTGGGTACGAGCAAATAACTTTTTTGAATCAAAGACTTGACAGCTAAACGGGTTCCTATAGAATGGCGCCCGTCACCAAGCGGGAATAGCTCAGTTGGTAGAGCACGACCTTGCCAAGGTCGGGGTCGCGAGTTCGAGTCTCGTTTCCCGCTCCAGTTTCAACGCTGTTCTGAAATATCTTCAGAACGCAAAGGCCGGGTGGCAGAGTGGTCATGCAGCGGATTGCAAATCCGTGTACGCCGGTTCGATTCCGACCTCGGCCTCCATATGAGAAAGTCCTGCAAGTCGATGATTTGCAGGACTTTTTTATTTACGGCAGGAAAAAGCGCGCCTTGCGGACATCGGGATGTGCTGTATATATTCCGCCCCCGCAGATCACGGATACACCGCGCTACCGCCCGAATGGCGAAATCGGTAGACGCAGGGGACTTAAAATCCCTCGCCCGCAAGGGCATGCCGGTTCGAGTCCGGCTTCGGGCACCATATTCTTCAGAGCTTGCGGGGGCATCTCGATGCAGCCCTGATGAGCTTTCCGCAATTCGACGCGCCACGCGCCAGCAGTCTCAAGCCGACAATAGAAAGCAGCCCCGACATAGCGCGGGGCTTTTGCGTTTCCGGGTCGTACGACAGCGAGCCTGATCGACAGGCACCTAATTCCGCTGCACGGCATCCATGCCGCAGGCGTCGATGCCTACCTCTCAGCCCCGCAAGCAGGCTTCGGACGCGCGCAGGTAGGACTGCTGGTGCTGCTCGCCCTGGCTGTCGCGGTAGGTCATCACCGCCGTGGTGGTTTCGCAGCTGGCGCTGGCGGGGA
>RRZT011153946.1_pt1 | contig 15376 bp, 13 predicted proteins | sample 2165551 | NCBI WGS metagenome assembly RRZT01 (sample SAMN10456910, study PRJNA506462) | wastewater metagenome | biome: wastewater; feature: sludge; material: wastewater sludge; isolation source: wastewater sludge with Escherichia coli K12::gfp cells carrying plasmid... | place: USA: Moscow, Idaho... | reverse complement strand
TTCGGCGAGGCTGACGACGCCGCCGTGCCGCGTACCGCGGCCGACCGCCGGGTTCCCGTGGCCTGAGCGCCTAGCCTGGCGCTCATGCGCTCCGACCAAGACACCTGGGACATCACCACTTCGGGCGACCGCTGCCTGCGCCCGACTCGCAGGCGTACGGCACGGTTCGGACCACCACGCTGGTGACGGCCCGAAAGGGCACCGCCCGATAGTCACGGATCCTCGTCGTCCTTGGCCAGCGTGGGTGGCCGGTCGGGCTTCCCGTTGGACGAGTTCATGGCGTACACGCGTCCGTTGATCTTCAAGTGATTCGTCCATGTCAGCGCGATCGAGATCAATCCGATCCCAATGAGAAGGACGCTTCCAATCGCCAACTTCCAGTTGGGGATCCAGGCGATGAACATCAAGAACAGTCCGACGGCGGCACCCGTCCAATAGGTCCGCCGCTCGATTGAGTCGGGCGACAGCGTCGCCGATTTCCAGAGTGGGAACATGCTCAACAATCCGCCGGCGAGGATGACCACCAGCCCAGCCTGCGCCAAGGTCATCGATACGCCGGTCAGACGGGGCCTATTGGCGAGCAGTTCGAGGCTCATCGGTCCCATCATTAACATGCTGCCCGACCAAGTGATTCGCCGCCCTTGCCGGCGAAATACGCCGCGGCAACGACGAGGGCCGCCGTCGTCCATGGCCCAGTGACAGACCCTGCCGCGATGGCAGTACCCCACGCCGCCGCATTTGACGCGACCACCCCGCCCACACCCGAGCACGCCTCTTCGTACGAGCCGTTGTACAAATCCTTACCAGCGCTCAAGAGAGTGAATAGGTCGCCCGCCTTGGTCACTCGCCCGGCGATCTTCCCCAGCGCCTTGGCGTCTTCGGCAGATAGACCAACGACCCTTGTGTGGTCGCCTACGGTGTCCATGCGCTGGTGATGTTCGCCCGGGACAGGACTGCTTTGGCTTCCATCGCCAGCCAGGATGCGTTGTAGGACGTGTTTGCGCCCGCGCGCATCTCGTCGATCTGGAGAAACACCCTGAAACCTCCCGTGGACGACGTCCAGAATAGCGGAGGCGAGACCCTCGTCAATTCACATCAATGTTTGCTGGACGGTGAAGTTGGCGCACCTGTCAGGGCGCGGAACAGCCCGGGCTCGTTGAGTCCGTCGAGGATCGTCACCAGCAAGTCGACCAGTTCCTCGGCCGCCAGGGCGATCTCGCCGGCCAGCCAGCCGGTGATGGTGTCGCGCACGCCGCCCACCACGAAGCGGGCGGCACCGGTGATGCGGTCGTTGCCGCCGATCCGCAGCGCGTTCTGGATGTGTTGACCAGATAGTGCGATGAACAACTCGCTCTGCTGCGCCCGCTTGCGTAGCACCGCTGCGTTGGACAGCTGGGTGCTGAACAGCAACCGCCCGATTCGCGGATCGGCGCTGATCATGCCGACGATGTTGCCGATGCCGGCCCGGTTCTGTCCGGCCAGCGGTGCCGCGGCCACCGCAGCCTGGGTGGTGGTCGCCAGCTGGGCGGTGACGTCGTCGAAGACCGCCTCCACGAACGCGTCCTTGTCGGTGAAGTTCTCGTAGAAATAACGCGCCGTCAGGCCGGCCTGCGCGCAGATGGCGCGCACGGTCAGGTCGTCGGGGTCGGTCCGTCCCAGCAGGTCGAGGCCCGCGTCGATCAAGCGCCGTCGACGCTGTGCCAGTCGGTCGCTCGCCTCGACGCCGCCGTAGGGCCGGCTTGCCATGCTCTCCATGTTGACACCCGGGTGGCGGTCCGGCCAAAATCTGAGAACACTTGTTATCAGATTAATGAAGGTGACCATGACGATCAGCGACGTCCGCCCCGCACCCGCCCGCCGCGCCCGGCGGACCCACGTGGGCGACGAGCTCATGGGCGTCGTACTGCTGGCTGCCCCGGCGAACGTGATCATGCAGCTCGGCCTGCCGGGCGTCGGCTATGGGGTAATGGAGAGCCGGGTCGACAGCGGCCGCATCGACCGACATCCGGTCAAGCGGGCCCGTACCACCCTGACCTACCTGGCGGTGGCGACCCGGGGTACCGACGAACAGAAGGCCGCGTTCCGCCGGGCCGTCAACGGCGCACACGCGCAGGTGTACTCCGCCGATGAGAGTCCGGTGAAGTACAACGCCTTCAACAAGGATCTCCAGCTGTGGGTCGGCGCCTGCCTCTACAAGGGTGGGGTCGACATCTATCGGACCTTCATCGGCGAGATGGACGACGAGACCGCCGACCGGCACTACCAGAATGAGGGCAAGGCCAAAGCCACCACCCTGCAGGTGCCCGAGGAGATGTGGCCGGCCGACCGGGTGGCGTTCGAGCAGTATTGGCAGGAGTCGCTGGACCAGATCCACATCGACGACGCGGTCCGCAGGTACCTCTATCCCATTGCGGTCAACCGGGTGGCCAAGTTCCGGCTCCCCGGGCCGCTGCAGCGCGCCCACGAGCAGTTCTGGTTGTTGATCACCACGGGATTCCTCCCGCAGCGGTTCCGGGACGAGATGCAACTGCCGTGGGACCCGCAACGTCAGGCTCGGTTCGACCGCCTGATGGCCGCGATCCGGACGATCAACAATCTGCTGCCGGAGCCGGTGCGGCGATTCCCGTTCAATGTCCTGCTACGCGACCTGGATTGGCGGATCAGGACCGGACGCCCCCTGGTCTGACGAAGCGGCCCTGTGGCGTTTGCCACAACCGCTGGTCAGCGTGCTGTGGGTGCGCTCTTCACCGGCCCCCGAACCTCTCGACACTTAGGCTATGCAATGCTAATTTCGGTAGAAATTAGTCTAGGCAAAGCTATCTTGAAGGAACGGACGGAACGTGCCTGGTCTCGGCTGGCCGTGGCGTGCGCCGTGCGCACGGACGGGATCCCGGATGCGCCACCACTACCGGCGCTGCAACCGCGGAACGGTGAACTCCTCGCGGCATTGCGGGCCCTGCACCCCGCTGGGAACGGAACATCTTGTGGCGCAGCCGATTGCGGTGCAGTTGGTCAGAACATGAACGGACGCAGGAACCGGTTCATCCGGCGCAGGTAGTCCGGCTGGCTCACGTGCAGGATGTGGTTGCCGGGGAACCAGTGCAGCGCGCAGCGATCCCAATGCTCCCAGAGGGCTTCGGCCTGTTCTGGCGGGGCCAGTCGATCACCGAGCCCGGTGATGATGAGCCGGCGGTCCTTGGGCACCAGCGGTGCGTAGTTCAGCGGTGAGTGATATGCCGATGCCGCGAAAGAGGATTCGGTGGACATACCGCCGAACCGGCGGCCGAGTGCCACCAGCTTGTTGGCCGGGAACCAGTCGTCGAACATCTCTTCCGGACTGACCACGGGCACGTTGGGGATGACGGCCTGCAGGCGGTCGTCGACAGCCGCGATCAGCGCCGAGGTGTAGCCGCCCAATGACATTCCGGTGAGGGCGATGCGGTCGACGCCGGTGGACTCCAGGTAGTCCATCGTCGAGCGGAAATCGTGGATGGCCTGGGCCATGGCCTCGGCGAAACCCGCCATGCCGAACTGGAAGTACCCATAGCCACTGAACGGCGAACCCCGCATCGCCCGTCGGCCGTGAAAGGGCAAGGTGTACAACAACACGTCGAACCCGGACCGGTAGAACCAGGGCAGTGCGAAGAACAGGCCGTTGAACAGGTACGGCGAACCCATGAATCCGTGGATGACGCACAGCGTCGGGTGCGGGCCGTCGTCGTGACGCCAGTGCTGCGCGTGCACGACGTTGTTGCGGCCGAGCCGGCTCCACAGGTGGCGCATTGCCGGGTTCACCGGTTCGAAGCTGCTGTCGAAGCTGATGTGCTCGACGTTGCCGTGCGCAATGTAGTTCGCAACCGGGTTGGCGCGGCGGGTGCTCACCTGCGGTCGGTTGTGCGGGGCGGGAAATGACACCGTCGGGTCGTGCTGGGCTGCCAGGTCGGCGTAGAACGCGAGGTTTTCCCGTTCCCGGTCCAGATCGGAGCCGCGCACCAGTCCGGACAGCACCGGCGGCAACATCGCGGCGCCCACCATGGAGGCAACCATCGTGCGCAGACCGATGTCGACGATCGCAGAGGAGTCGACGACGGTGCGTTGCAGCAGGGTGAGATCCGAGCGGGCCGGCAGGCCGCGGCGCCCGGCGTCGCCGCCCGAGACATCCGGAACCGGGATCGGGATTTCGGGGTCGATGGTGGCCATCACGGCCGATGCTAACGGGTCAGGGTGAACAACCGCGCCGCATTGTCGTGGAAAACTGCCCGCAACCAGTTGTCGTCGACGCCGTCGAGCCCGGTGAGGGCGGTCATCGCGGTGAGGTAGCCGTACGGGATGTTGGGGAAGTCGCTGCCGAACAGGATGCGGTCCGCGAAGTCGGGCAGTCGGCGCAGCACCTCGGCCGGTGCCGGCATCAGCCTGTCGGAGAATGGCGTGAACGCCATGGTCGTGTCGAGATGGACGTTCGGGTGAGCGGCGCAGATGTCGAGGAACTCGGCGTACTCGGGCATGCCCATGTGAGCGATCACCAGCGCGAGACGGGGATGTCGGGCCAGCAGCGCCCGGATGGGCTCCGGCCCGGTGTGGGTGCCGGGCGCCGGGCCCGACCCGCAGTGGATCACCGCCGGCACCAGGGCATCCTCCAGCAGCCCCCAGACGTCCTCGAGCAGGGGATCGTTGGGGTCGTAGTCGCCGACCTGGATGTGCGCCTTGAACACCCGGGCGCCCGCCTCGATGGCGTGACCGACGTAGTCGGCGGCACCGGGTTCGGGGTAGAACGTGGCGGTCTGCAGGCAGTCGGGCGTGGTCAGGGCGAACTGCACCGCCCACTGATTGAGCCATTCGGCCATCTGCGCCTTGTGCGGATACACCAGAGAGTTGAACCACCGAACACCGAAGCGCCGCAACGTGTTCACCCGCTGGGCCTCGTCACTGCGATAGGTGATCGGCCACTCCCGTCCAGTGAGCGGACCGACCCCGTCGAAATACTTCCAAACCTTGTCCATCACCGACTTCGGCATGAAGTGGGTGTGCACGTCGATCAGGCCGGGCAGCCCGAGCGACTGCCAGATCTGCCGGACCTGCTGAACCTCGGTCTGCATGTGCACGATCATGACACGGCGTTGAATAGGGGAGTGGCGTGGAATCCCGGGCGGTATCTGTCATTCGCCGACCAGCGGGGTCGGCCGTTCTTCGATCTGGTGGAGCGCGTCGGCGCGGAATCCCCGCGCCGCGTGGTGGACCTGGGCTGTGGCCCGGGAAACCTGACCGTGACGCTGCGGCAGCGCTGGCCGGACGCCACGATCGAGGCCCTGGACAGCTCACCGGAGATGGTTGATGCCTCACGTCAGCGTGGCCTGGATGCCGCCTTGGGGGACGTCACGACCTGGCAGCCGCAGCCCGACACCGACGTCGTGCTGGCCAATGCCGTGCTGCAGTGGGTCCCCGAGCACGTCGACCTGCTGCGTCGCTGGGCCGGGCAACTGACACCCGGATCGTGGATCGGCATGCAGGTTCCGGGTAACTTCGATGCGCCGTCGCATCGCGCGGTCCGCGAGGTCGCTGGTCGTGCGGAGTTCACCGAACCGTTGCGGGACATGCGCTTTCGGGAAGGGCGCATCGTCGAGACGCCGCTGCGGTACGCGGAGGTTCTGACCGATGCCGGCTGCACTGTCGACGCGTGGGAGACCACCTACATTCATGAACTCACCGGTGAGAATGCGGTGCTCGGCTGGATCTCCGGCACCGCGCTCACCGAGGTCGAGGCGCGGCTGTCGCCGGAGGCCTTCGCGGAGTACCGCCGGCAGATCATCCCGCTGCTCGCCGAGGCCTATCCGCCGCTGCCCGACGGCCGGACCTTCTTCCCGTTCCGCCGGGTGTTCGTGGTGGCGCGGGTCAACTGAACCTGTCGGAACCTTCCAAGGTCCGTGTGGTACCTGTGAAGTGTGAAGCGATGGACGGCCATAACTGCGGTCGCCGCGATGCTGCTCTACGCGGTCCTCTGGATCGGCTGGATGCAGAACTGGGCGTGGCTGTCCGCCCTTGACCAGTGGATGCTGGACGCCGGTCATTCGGCGTCGGTCAGGTATCCAGCGTGGGCGTCGGCGTGGAATTGGTTCTGCACACTGTTGGGCCCCATGGCATTTCGGATCGTCGGGGTCGGCCTCATCATTGCGTTACTGCTGCGCCGACGCCGTCGCGACGCACTGTTCGTCCTCATCACGGTGGAAGTCAGCGGTTTGGTGATCGAGATTGCCAAGAGGACCGCCGACCGGCCGCGTCCGGACGCCCGGATGGTCGACACCTACGGGAGTTCCTTCCCCTCGGGCCACGCGCTGGGCGTCCTCGTCTCGGTGCTCGCGTTGCTCACGCTGTTCTGGCAGGTCATGCCGGTGAAGTGGCGACGAGCGATGGCGGCACTCGGGGGGTTCGTCATCGTCGCCGTCGGGGTGGGCCGGGTGGCCCTGAATGTGCACCACCCCTCCGACGTGCTCGCAGGGTGGGCGTTGGGCTATGCCTACTTCGTACTGTGCCTGGCTGCCGTGCGTCCTAGGGTCGAAATACCGGCAGAATCCGATACAGCGCAGTGAAACTCACCGATTCGTAGTCATCGGTGACCTCGCCGTCGCGCGCCAGCGGCGTCGGTCCGTCCACCGCGGTGAAGCTGAACTCTGGCGCCCTGATCTCGTGGTACAACGGGCTGCGCTCCAGCCGTCCCAGCGCCAGGGCGCCCAGTATGCGGGTTCGGGCCAGGCGCCGTCCCGTTTCCAGAATGCGGACGTCGATCAGTCCGTCATCCATCCGGGTGCGTCTGGACGGAGCGAAACCCGTTGGCAGATAGACGGAATTTCCGAGGAAGAATAGCGACGTCTGCAACGTCTTGTTGTCATAGCGGATGCGCACCGGCTGCTCGTGTCGCAACGTGTGCAGCATCGCGTAGATTCCAGCCAGCGGCTTGCCAACCTTGTTCTCGAGCTTCTCGCGGGTCTCGACGAACAGCGGATAGGCGCCGATGCTCGCGGTGTTGACGATCATCCGATCTTCGTCGATTCGCACCAGATCCACACATGACACGTTGCCCTCGCGCACGGCCGCAACAGTTTTCGTCACGGTGTCGCATCCGATGTCCTTGGCGAAGTGATTGAACGTGCCGGCCGGGAACACCGCTAGCGGCAATTTCGCAGCCACGGCGATCGCGGCTGCCGTCGACACCGTGCCGTCGCCTCCCGCGATCCCCAGCACCTCGGCATCCTCCGCGGCAGAACGCAATACGGCGGCGTGGTCGTCGTCGGGACCCAACTCCACGATCTTCGCGTCGGGCAGCGCCTCGCGAACCTCATCGACGACCCGCGCGCCGGTGCCGCTGCCCGAGGCGGGGTTGACCACCAGCGTCAGACCCTTGCCCGTCCGGCGTGCCGGTGTGTCTATCCGAAGTGGCTCTGTGGCGGGAAGTTTCGTCTCCACCACCGGCGGAACGAGGCGACCGCCCAGTACCGCTATGCCGGCGCCGATCCCGAAGCCAGCCAGCACGTCCCCCGGGTAGTGCGCGCCCGTGGCTACCCGCGACAACCCCACCAACCCGGCCAGCGGGGCCAGGCCCAGGCCGAGCGGAGGGCTTTCCAGGCCGACGCCGACGGCGAATGCGGCCGCACTCGCCGAGTGTCCCGACGGCAGCGAATTGGACGTCGGGAAGCGCCGGATCCGGCGGGCAAGCGGAACCGATGTGCGGCTGGGGCGTGGGCGTGTCCACAGCCGCTTCGCGAATTGGTTGGTCACCAGGCTCGTCACTGCCAGGGACGCCACGCCGCGGATGGCGCCGCGACTGGCCTGCGGGTTCCCGGATGCCGCCAGCGCCAAGGCGATCGCGAACCACAGCTTGGAGTGATCGGCCGCGCGCGTCAGCGGCGGCATTGCGACGTCCAGGAGCGGGGTGGGGGACTCCGCGATGGCCTCGAACACTTCGCGATCCAGGGTCCCCAGGCCCTGCGTGATCTGGCTGATGCCACGCGTGCGCTGCCAGGGCCACCGACTCATGGTCCTTAACTTAGCCAGTGTGCGACGTCGGCAAACTCAGTCGTCGGCATTCTCGGTCCGTTGCGGTACGGCGAGTGAATTGCCCACCCGGCGAAGTGCTGGATAGGCTTTGCGGATGGCCAGCACTTCCGGTCGGTTGAATATCGAAACCAGCGTCTTGAGCAGGCCTTGTGAGACATTGTCGGCTGCCGCTGACCGTTTGCTGTCGGAATTGACGTCGTTGGATAGCACGGTCGCGGAGATGAACAGTCGATGGACCGGTTCTTCCGGCGGTGCCTATCGCGACGCGTGGCAGCAATGGCACCAGGGAGCGCCCGAAGTTGAGCGGGGACTAGCGGTGATGTCCCGGTTGCTGGGCCGCGCCGCCGATGCCTATACCGGGCATGAGCAGGCCGAAGCATCCGACCTGGGAGCCACAAGCGGTGGCTGACGGATTCACTGTCGACTTCGACTCCCTGGCCGGTGCCGTTGAGCGAATGGCTCAGTTCGGCCGTATCGCCGACGCGTTGTTGGCCGAGCCGACGCGACCGTGACGAACCTGCACATCAGTTGGGACGGCGAAGTGGCCAAGGCCCACCAAACCGCACATTCCCAGTGGGAACACGGTGCGGCACTGATGCGCGAGGCGCTCGAACGGCTCGGCCGAGCAGGTTCAACCGCTCAGCACAACTACCAACAAGCCACCTCCACGAACACGTCGAACGGGGCGTGATCGCCGATGACCCTCGCGGTGGATCCGGGTGCACTTGACGGCGCCGGGGCCACGATCATCACGACGGCCGACTGCATCGGTTCGGCGTTGGCGCAGCTGACTGGCGCGCTGTCGGGTTCGGCGAGTATGTGCGGCAACGATCCGGTCGGCGCGGCGATGGGCCGCTCCTACGATACGACGGCGCAATCGCTGTTGCAGGCGATGACGACGGCACGCAACGGGTTGATCAATATCGGTGACGGAGTGCGGATTTCGGCCCACAACTATTCGCGCGCCGATGCCAGTGCGGACGTGTCCGGTCGCGGCGAACCGCTACCCGTGCCGCCGAGCGCCGGCCGCATCTCACTTGGGACGCTCCCATCGGCGGTCGGCGCCGGCCCCGACGCGCCGGCTGGTTGGGGCTGGGTCGCTGAATACATCGGCATGATCTGGCCCAACGGTGATCCCGCCAAACTGCGGGCAGCCGCTGCGGCGTGGACGACCGCAGGAACGGCCTTGGTGACCACCGAGTCCGCCGTCGCGGGCCCGATGGCGGTGGTGGGTGCCCAGCAAATCCCCGAGGCCGAGGCGATCGGCGCTGCGTTCGCGGAGTCGGTACGTGCCGCCAACCAGGTCATGAGCAGCGTCGCCGCCCTGGCGGGTGGACTCGACCGCTACGCGACCCATATCGAGACCACCCACGGCGCGATCATCGACCTGCTGGCCCGCATCTGCGATCCGATGACTGGGATCAAGGAAGTCTGGGATTTCCTTACCCAGGACGACGAGGACGAAATCGCTCGAATCGCCGCTGACATCAAAACGATCGTGGACAACTTCGAAGCCGAAACCGCCGCGCTGGCCGGCGAAATGGCCCCGGTGATTGCGCAGGCCGCCGACACGGTCACCGAGATGGGCCGCTGGGCCGACAAGGAATGGAAGCATTTCCTCGAGGACAATGCCGCGGGCCAGGAATTGAACGGAATGGGGCAGGCCGTGAAGGGGATCGGCGAAGAGGGCGTCGACCTGGTCAAGGACCTGTGGAAATACAACCCCAACCGCGCCCTGGTCGACCCCGTGGGATTGGGGAAGGACTACGGGGATCTGGTCAAGGGCATGGCGCCGCTGGTCGGCGCCGGTGGAGATGGTGCACCCGGGATCGGCGAAACGTGGAAGCAGGTCGGCAAGGAAACTCTGCACTGGGACCTGTGGAAGGACAACCCCGCCGAAGCACTGGGCCGATCGTTGTTCGACGTCGCCACCTTCTTCGTGCCCGGCGGGGCGCTGACAAAACTCGGCAAGGTCGGCACCGGGGCCGCGCACGTCGCGGAAGAAGCCGCGACCAACGCCCCCCGGGCGCTCGATACTGCGGCGCACGCTGTCGACGGCGTCCCCGCACCGGCGGCCATGCCCCACGTCGATGCGCCCGCCGTCAAGCCGGGCGACCCCGCTGCGCTTCCCCACCCCGGCGAGAATGCAGGCGCGGGAACATCTTCCACGCCAGCAGAGGCAATTCCCCGGCCAGTCGATGGGTCGGGTACGCTGTCCAAAGGTTCTGAACTGCAATCAATTTCAGCGTCCAACGCGGGAGTTCATTCCAGCCCAACCGAACAACGGCCCACCTTGGCCCCGGGGACGACGGCTGCCGCCGCAGGTCCCACGCATGAGCTTGCGCCCTCGGGCGTTCACACCGCCGGCCCGGTCCCCGAAAACCCAGACCCACTCCCGCATAACGACCACAGCGGGCACGTCCCCAACGATGGTGCTGAGCACGGTTCGGGCGCCGGACCGCTGGAGTCGGCGCCGCACCAGGATTCAAACGAAGCGCCCCGGATCTATTCGTTGATGGATGGTACTGAACACGTCACTTCGTTCGCGCCGGAGCAATTGCCTGATACACACCGCGTATCAGAGGTGTTGCGCATGCACGGTATCGACAGGAGCGATCTCATCGATCTCATCAATCGATCGACCCACAGCCTGACGCCACAGGAACGCACCCTGTTGATCGACGTGCGCGACGCGCTGCCGGAGCCGACCCGCGACACCGTGATGCAAAAAGTCATCCCTCCCGGGTATTTCGATCGTGACGGGACCTTGGTGCAAAGCAGGGCTGATGACTACATCATGGAGAACAACGGTCGTCTCGCAGTCGATCAGGTTGGCGGCGCGGTCACTACTGCGGGTGACGCGGCTCATCTGTCGACACCAGCGCAGATCCACGATGGTCTGCGCTTGGACTACGCCGGATCGCCGTTCGCATCGCATGCTGCCGGAACTCACATCATCCGGTTCCAGGCGGACTCCCGATCTGCGGGATTCTACGAAGTCCCCCGCAGGTCGGAACTAGGAGGAGTTTCGGGGTATGACACGTGGGGTGAACCCTTCACCGGGAATGGGTTCACCAAGGCGAGCGGCGATGTAATCCCCGAATACATAGCGAAAGACATCACCATGAGGGAAGGTGCGGAGATGTGGGAAGTTCTCGACAACGGAACACAAAGGTTGGTTGCTGTTTTGAAAGACCGGCACTGGATACCGCAGGGGAACTGATGGATGAGGTTCCAGTGACCGGTGCGGTTGCTGAGTATCGCGGAAAGCGATACCGCGTATCTTTCAGCGGCGACGATTGGGTCGCATTGATCATCGATACTGGGGATCAGATACCCGATGCGTTCGCTCGGGGCGATGCGCCCGCCGGGTTGGGACATTACGAGACGTGGGTGAAGGTCCCAGTATCCTTGCTAGAAGCGGAGTTTCAACGCAGGGTTACTGGAACGCTGCATGGTCACGTTGTGTCGCTGAGAAGACAGCTACCCGACGGTCGCGTCAATGTAGAATTCATCGGCGACCCAGCCGCGGCCAAGGAGATCGGGTTGTCCGGAGACCAGTACATGGGATGGACGGGCGTGGTTTCGCGAGATGAATTGACTGACATCCACGTTGAGGAGACGCGTCGTGTCTGATGTGCTCGTGCTGCAGAAGCTGCTGGCCGCTCCGGTGTCAAATGCCATCGTGGAGTTCGGCTTTGATCAGGTAGGGGGATTTGTCGCTGCGGCTGCCGAGGCCGTGACACTGCGGACCCCGGCAGCATTACTGGCCGCCTACGGTGTCGACGCCGCTCCCGAGTTCGCCGATGTGGTCCGGTTCGAACAACCGCGGTTGGCGACGTTCAGCACGCCCGGTGATGCACCGCGGCCGTGGCCGACATTCTCGAACGGGTTCCTGTTGGGTGACTCGTTGGCGCGGGTATGGACCATTTCCAGGACGCGCTACTCCTACGGTGCGGAGTACTGGCGGATCCGCGCGGACGGTGAACAGAAGCGTTTGTCACGGTATGAGGGCGTTGCCCGGGGCTGGGCGGGCGCCAAAAAATGGAGCCCCCCGACGGCGATGGTGGGTACCCTGGCGCGTTGGCAGGGTCGGGAGTTCTTCGCCGACGTCGTGGCCGGCACCGTCCTGCTGACCGGGCTCGGCGTTGCGGCGCCGGCAGGATTCGAACAGGTCCACTCGCAGGTGTGGTCGGGGACGGCCCCGCTGACCGACTGCGAAGTATTCGAACGGATCTACACTGCTGAGCTCGATGGTGTTCCGGTGCGGCTATTGCGCACCGGGAACGGAGCAGCCGAAATCCTCTTGCTCTCCGATGATCCCGATTTCGCCGCGCGTGTCGGTGCTGGCCTGATCGAGCCAGGGGTCTACGAGTTGATCGTGGACCCCAGTCGGCTGACGCACCTCCAGGGTGTCGAGAATCAGTTGGTGCCCAGGTGAATTCATCCATCCGGCCACGCTGATCTGAACAACGCCGGGCGTACCGCCGGGGTTGAATTCAGTCGTCGGCCTTCTCGGCCTTATTGCCCGGTATCACGATGCGGCGGGTGGTGGGCTTCTTCTCCCCGTCAACCGTCTTGGTGACCACCGGGGTCGGCGGCGCGGTGATCCGGCCCTGGATGGGCGCACCGTTCTTGACCACAGGGACGCTGACGCGCTTGGTGGCCGCCTTGTCCTCCTTGCCGCCGGCCCCCCCGCCGTGCATCCCGTGGGGCATCATCGGCATGCCGCCCATTCCGCTCATCGCGGTCGGCGGATGGGCAGTAGTGGCCGCGGCAACCGGTGGTCCGGCGGCCACCCGGCCAGCGGTCGGCGCGGTGGTGGTGGCCGCGGGAGTGGCTGGCGGGCCGAGCATTGCCATGGGAGTGGTGCCGATGCCGCCACCGCCGGCGCCAGCCCCCCCGCCCCCGGATCCGCCGTCTCCGGCACCGACGTCGCCGAGGCCTGCTCCGCCGCCGCCCCCGAACTCGTCGCCGAGATCGCCCGCCATGAGGTCGGCTTCGCCCAGGCCGGCACCGCCGCCTTTCCCGAACGCACCCATTCCGGACTGCATGAGCTGCTGGGCCGTTTGCGCGAGCTGCTGGGGCATCTGCGTGAGCGGATGCATGACTCCGCCGAGCGCGCCGCTGAGTGCCCCCGCGACGCTGCTCATCATCTGCGGAAGCTGCTGGGCCATCTGATCCATGCCCTGCGCCTGTTGCGCGTCGCCCGCCGGGAACTCACTGGCTGCACGTCCGGCCTTCTCGCCGCGCTTGCCGTGCCCCTCGAGGGCTTCGGCGCTGTCGGTGGGGTCACCCATGTTCGCGGCACCGAACAGCGCCGCCGAAGCCATCTCGATCCAGGTTGCGGCCTCCGGTGGGATGTCGGACGTGATCTGCGGTGGCGGCGGCACGCCGAGGGCCTGCTCGTAGCCGCCCTCTTCGGTATGGAATTTGTCACCGGTCATATGTCACCGACCCTGCTGTGCGGTGTGGAGCGCCCGGAACCAGGCGAAGTGGTAGTTCAGTGCGGTCCTGCTGCCGCTGACGAGCGCGTCGATGGCGGCGAGCAACTGCCAGCTCCCCACTGCCTGGGGATCGACCGAGTCGGGGTAGGCCGCGTACACCTCATCACTGATAGCGCGTAGATGTTCGCGCAACAAGTCAGTCTCGGTGTCGAGGACGCCGGTGCCGCCGACGACGGCCTTGGTCAGCGTGTGGGCCAGCCGTGGCAGGCCGTCGCGCCGATTGGTGGCCTGGGTGATTTCCCAATTCAGATCATCGACCGTCGGTAGGTCGCGCGCCCTCAGCGACATTGCGACGGGTTCCGCGGATTCGTCGTTCGGAAGGAATTGGCCGGGGCTCCAGGTCTCGATGAGCACCGCTTCGCGCAGGAGCTTCTCGAAGCTGGTGTGTCGGGATTCCGGACTCAGAAGTTTTACGCCGGCGGGGATTTCGATGCCGGGAGGTATCCAACCGGAGTCCATGTCGGTGACCAGGATGGTGGTTCCATCCTCCCGATCGCCGACGGCCCAGCGCAACCGGGGTTCCTGACGTGCGACGGCCTCGACGTAACGACGAAGCCGTGCCCGGGCGCTGCTCTGCGCTGCGCTGGCACCTGCCATGGCACCGGAAGCAGTTGCAGCGGAGCCACTTTCAGTGATCCCCACCGGTGCAGCATTCATCGGGCCAGCGCTGGCCGGCGCCTTGCTGACCACTGCAGGCTGGGCAAGTCCTGATGTCGGATTGGGCGAACTGATGGGCGCCGAGGTCGGGGCGGTCGACGGCGGCGGGACTATCGGAGGTGGCGTGTTGACGGTTGGCGTCGCGGCACGCAGGTCGGCGCCGTAGGCCGGCAATGGTCCTCCAGAGGATATCGGTGGGGGAGTGGCCGCGACCGGGGCAACGCTCATCGGGGCTGGAGGGTTGAACACTGTGGCAGACAACGGTGCCGCTGGAGCTGGCGTGTAGGCCTGTTCGACGGCCATGGCGCCCCCGGAGGACGGAATGGTTGCCGCCGACAGTGTGCCGGTCGGGGTGGAAAATTCTGTGGGCTGAACCACCGGAGTATGCATGGCATTCTGGGCGCCCTGAGAAATGGCCTGCGACAACTGTTCTGCGCCGGCCGAGACTGGAGCACCGGCCTGCACGCCCTGGGTGAATCCTTGGGCGAGATTCTGAGGTGCCAAGGCTTGGCCGACATCAGGCAGGCCGCCGCCGATACCTGAGGTGGGCAGTTGCGAAAAGCCCGCCAGTGTTCCCGTCGGGATTCCGCCGCCTGCGCCGGGGATGGCGACGCCGCCGGGGGTGCTGGGCACGCCCGGCAGTGACGTGCCGCTGGGGAGTTTGACTTGGGCGGACGCAGCGGGGGTAATTCCGGGGATCGATTGCGCGCTGGCGGGGTTACCAACTATGTGACTAGTGTCTGTTGGCAGGACTTTGGGGGCAACCCACTCGGAATCCGCGGGATTGAACGAACCCACCGACTGGGCGATCGATTGCGTGGTCTTGTCTCCATCGCCTGCAGACACCATGGACTGAGGTGTTGTTCCCTTGCTTCCGCTGACAACGGCCTCTGTGGAACCACTTGGTTGAGTGTCCTTGACGAGAGGTTCTACCAGCCCTCGGAGCAGATCCTTGTTTTGAGGGGCAGGGGCATTCGAGAGATCAAACCCGCTATCCGCTGCGAACTGTTGGGCAGATCGCGCGTCGCCTTCGGCGGTGAGCACGTCGCTGATCGCTTTTGTGATCGCGCCACCGAACTGTGTCGATTTGTTGGCCGCGTCGGCCTGCTTCTCCGCGATGACCTGAACGATCTCAGCGACCTTCTGAACGATGTTCTTCTTCG
>RRZT011650565.1_pt1 | contig 15380 bp, 16 predicted proteins | sample 2165551 | NCBI WGS metagenome assembly RRZT01 (sample SAMN10456910, study PRJNA506462) | wastewater metagenome | biome: wastewater; feature: sludge; material: wastewater sludge; isolation source: wastewater sludge with Escherichia coli K12::gfp cells carrying plasmid... | place: USA: Moscow, Idaho... | reverse complement strand
TTTACCATCCCGGCACCCCACGATGGCGCGGGCGCGTGCTCGCCAGCGGAAGCACTGATCGGTGCCTCCTTAACGCTGACTTCGCGTTACAGGGCGTCGATCAGGTCGCGCACCAACTGGGACGCCGTGATGTGGCGCTGCCGCGCGACCTCGTTCAGCTTCGCCCGACGCACTACGTCCAGCCGAAGCGTGAATGGCCGCGCGTCCTCGCCCACGGAGATCGGCCGACCGGACGTCGGCGGCCCAGGGGTTGGGGGACCGAGGTGCCCGCCCGTGTACATCTCGCCGGACTCGGCTTCCGCCGCCCAGCGCTCTATGTCCTCATCGGTGAACGTCGTTCCGTTCACCGCCGTGTATGTAGCCACTCACTTACCTCCTAAGCCGAGCTCTCGAAGCACGCCCTTGGTCACGCCCATGGCGTGAAACACCTGCCACGCGCCGGGTGCATCCTCGACCGCGATGTACTGGAGCAACCGCCCCTTCCCGTCGATGCCGACACCGACCACCTGAACCGGGTCGGTATCCCTGCGCCGCGATGCCAGCGTGTCGGCAAATGCCGCTGCGACGTCGTCAGCCGTGATCTCTGGGTGTTTCGTCATGATGCGCGGGTGAACCCAGATCCTCATGCGTGCCTCTTTAGTTGTGCGAACAGTGTAGTACGAAACCCGGAGTCGATTCTGGGCCTCTACTACTGTTATGTCGACTCCTGACCGCCATTCCCCGTTCCTGCCACAAGTTGTGGATAACTTGCGGCGACGGCTCCGGGTTGCACGCATCGTCAAGCCTCGACGGCCCCGGTAGACTCACGGCCTGTGACCCTCAAGCTGTATGACACCGCCGCTCGCGCCGTGCGCGAGTTCGTCCCGCTCGTCGACGGCAAGGTGTCCATCTACCACTGCGGCCTGACCGTTCAGGCGTCGCCGCACCTCGGTCACATCCGCAAGGAGGTCGTCTTCGACGTCCTCCGCCGGTGGCTGGAATACGGGGGCTACGACGTCACCGTCGTCGCCAACGTCACCGACATCGACGACAAGATCCTCGCCAAGTCGGCTGAGGAGGGCGTCGAGTGGTTCGCGCACGCCTACAAGTTCGAGCGCGAGCTACACGAGGCCTACGCCTCGCTTGGCTGCAAGCCCCCCACCTACGAGCCTCGCGCCACCGGCCACATCCCGGAGATGCTGGAGCTGACCGAGGCCCTGATCGAGCGCGGCCACGCCTATGTCGCGCCCGATGGCTCCGGTGACGTCTACTTCGACGTCCGGTCCTGGCCGCGCTACGGCGAGCTCAGCGGCATGAAGGTCGACGAGATGGAGCCCGCCGCCGACGCCGACCCCCGCGGCAAGCGCGACCCCCGCGACTTCGCCCTCTGGAAGGGCCACAAGGAGGACGAGCCGCTGACGGCGTCGTGGCCGTCTCCCTGGGGGCGCGGCCGTCCCGGCTGGCACCTGGAGTGCTCCGCGATGGCGGGCAAGTACCTCGGCGACACGTTCGACATCCACGGCGGCGGCATCGATCTGCGCTTCCCGCACCACGAGAACGAGCTGGCACAGTCGGCGGCGGCGGGCCACGGCTTCGCGCGCTACTGGATGCACAACGCGTGGGTGACCATGGCGGGCGAGAAGATGAGCAAGTCGCTCGGCAACACCGCTCTCGTCACCGAGGTGACCAAGCGCTACAACCCGCGCGCCGTGCGCTTCTTCCTGTTGGCACCGCACTACCGCTCGACCATCGAGTTCTCCCCCGAGGACGACGACACCCGCGGCTCGCTGGCCGAGGCCGAGAAGGCCATCGCGCGGATCGACTCGTTCGTGGAGCGCGCCGCGGGGCACATCCCTCAGGGCTTCTTCGCGTACGCGCCCCCCGAGGAGGCCAGGGCCTTCCGGGAGGCCATGGACGACGACCTCGCCACCCCGGCCGCGGTCGCCGCGCTGTTCGACGCCATCCGCGCGGGCAACCAGGCGCTCGCCGCCGGCGACGACGAGCAGGCACGCCTGTACGCGGTCGTCGTGACGGGGATGCTCGACGTGTTCGGCATCCACCCGTCCGCGCCCGAGTGGGCTGGCGAGAAGTCCGACGGCGACCTCAAGCCCGTCGTCGATGGCCTCGTCGGCGCCCTCCTGGAGCAGCGCGCGATCGCGCGCGCCAACAAGGACTGGGCCGCCGCCGACGCCATCCGCGACACCCTGGCGGGCCTCGGCCTCCAGATCACCGACACCCCCACGGGCCCCACCTGGGCCCTGGAGAAGTAGAGCAGACACATGGCAGGCAACTCCTCGCGCCGCGGCGCGACAAGCAAGGGCAAGAACAAGGCCGCCGGCTCCGGCGGCCGGATCCGCCGGTCGCTCGAGGGCCGCGGCCCGACGCCGAAGGCCGAGGACCGCACCTATCACAAGGCGTACAAGCAGAAGCAGGCGGCGCAGCGCCGCCAGGCCTCGCAGCCGAAGAAGTCGCACCGATCCGCGGCCGGCGCCGACTGGGTCGTCGGGCGCAACCCCGTCTACGAGGCCCTGACGGCCGGGCTGCCCGTCAAGCAGGCGTACGTCGCCGAAGGCGCCGAGCGCGACGACCGGCTTCGCGACATCCTGAAGTTCACCGCCGAGCACGGCCTCCCCATGTTGCAGGTCACGCGCGCCGAGCTCGACCGCGTCACCGGCGGGCTCGTGCACCAGGGCGTCGCGCTGCAGCTTCCCGCCTACGAGTACGCGGACCCCGAGGACGTCCTCGCCGACGCGATGGACGACGGCATCGTCGTCGCCCTCGACGGCATCACCGATCCCCGCAACCTGGGCGCCATCGTGCGGTCCGCCGCGGCGTTCGGCGCCACGGGCGTCATCATCCCGTCGCGGCGCTCCGCATCGATGACCGCGGCGGCCTGGAAGACCTCGGCGGGCGCCGCCGCGCGCCTTCCCGTGGCGATGGCGACGAACCTGAACCGCATGCTGGTCCAGGCGTCGAAGATGGGCTTCACCGTCGTCGGCCTGGCCGGCGAGGGCGAGGTCCCCATCGCGGGCGCCCCCGGCGTCACCGGCCCGCTGGTGATCGTCGTCGGCTCCGAGGACGAGGGCCTCGCGCGCCTGGTCCGCGAGCACTGCGACGCGTTGGTCTCCATCCCGATCGCCAGCGCCGTCGAGTCGCTGAACGCCTCGGTGGCCGCCTCCGTCGCGCTCTACGAGGTGTCTCAGCAGCGCTCGGCACCGGCTTCCTGACTCGGGCCGGGGCAGGGGGAAGCGTTAAGCTGACCCCGGAATCCCACCGATATAGGAGTGACGTGACCGACGCCTCTGCCCTCAGCAGCGCCTACCAGACCCTTCTCTCGGCCATCGAGGCCGTCGAGCCACGCATCGCGCAGGCGACGCGCCAGGAGCTGACCGACCAGCGCGACTCGCTCAAGCTGATCGCGTCCGAGAACTACGCCAGCCTCCCTGTGCTCGCCACGATGGGTACCTGGCTGAGCGACAAGTACGCAGAGGGCACCGTCGGTCACCGCTTCTACGCGGGCTGCCAGAACGTCGACACCGTCGAGGCCGTCGCGGCCGAGCACGCCCGTGAGCTGTTCGGCGCGGAGTACGCCTACGTCCAGCCCCACTCGGGCATCGACGCCAACCTGACCGCCTACTGGGCGATCCTGGCGCACAAGATCGAGAAGCCGGCCCTGGCCGAGTTCGGCGCGAAGGGCGTCGCCGAACTCTCCGAGGCCGACTGGGAGACCCTGCGCCACCGCTTCGGCGAGCAGCGCCTGCTGGGCATGTCGCTCGACGCCGGCGGCCACCTCACGCACGGCTTCCGCCCGAACGTCTCCGGCAAGATGTTCCACCAGCGCCACTACGGCACGGACCCCGAGACCCAGCTCCTCGACTACGACGCCGTCGCCGCCCAGGCGCGCGAGTTCAAGCCGCTGATCCTGGTGGCCGGCTACTCCGCGTACCCGCGCCGGGTCAACTTCGCGAAGATGCGCGAGATCGCCGACGAGGTGGGCGCGGTCCTCATGGTCGACATGGCCCACTTCGCGGGCCTCGTGGCCGGCAAGGTGTTCACCGGCGAGGAGGACCCTGTCCCCTTCGCGCACGTGGTGACGACGACGACGCACAAGTCCCTGCGCGGCCCGCGCGGCGGCATGGTGCTGGCCACCGAGGAGTACGCGCCGTCGGTGGATCGCGGCTGCCCGCTCGTACTCGGCGGCCCGCTGTCGCACGTGATGGCCGCCAAGGCGGTCGCGCTGGCCGAGGCCCGCACCGCGGAGTTCCGCACCTACGCGCAGGCCGTGGCCGACAACGCCAAGGCGCTGGCCGAAGGCCTGCTCAGCCGAGGCGTGAACCTGGTCACCGGCGGCACCGACAACCACATCGTCCTGCTGGACGTGAACAGCTTCGGGCTGACCGGCCGCCAGGCCGAGGCCGCGCTGCTGGAGTCGGGCATCGTCACCAACCGCAACTCGGTGCCGAACGACCCGAACGGCGCCTGGTACACCTCCGGCGTGCGGGTGGGCACCCCGGCGCTCACCTCGCGCGGCTTCACGGCCTCCGACATGGACGCCGTCGCCGACCTGATCGCCGGCGTCCTGCGCAGCACCACACCGACCACCACGTCGGCGGGGGCCCCGAGCAAGGCGAAGTACGATCTGTCCGACGATGTGCGCCAGTCGACCCTCGACGGCGCCTCCGCCCTCGTCGGCGCGCACCCCCTCTACCCGGGCCTGGAGCTGTAGCGGGACGTCGCCGCTTCCATCCTGGCGGGTCGTCACCACCGGCTGACGGCGGACGGGGCCAGCCTCAGTTCGTTGGCGACCCTATGTCTGTTGGCAGAAGCGCGGCGACGGCGATGGCGGCGACGCCCTCGCCTCGGCCGGTGAGGCCCAGGCCGTCTGTGGTGGTGGCGCTGACGGTGACGGGGGCGCTGAGGGCGGCGGACATGGCGGCTTCGGCGTCGGCCCGGCGGGGGGACAACTTGGGGCGGTTGCCGATCACCTGAACGGACACGTTGCCGATCTCGAAGCCCGCCGCGCGAACCCGGCGGGCGGTCTCGGCGAGGAACGCGACGCCTCCGGCGCCCGCCCACTCGGGCTCCGCCGTGCCGTAGTTCGAGCCGAGGTCACCGAGGCCTGCGGCGCTCAGCAACGCGTCGCACGCGGCGTGGCAGGCGACATCGCCGTCGGAGTGGCCCGCCAGGCCCGCGGGCTCGTCCGGGAAGTGCAGCCCGGCAACCCACATCGGCACGCCCGGCTCCAGCCGGTGCACGTCGCTCCCGATCCCGACCCTCATCGTCGTCCCCTCTCCTCAACTTCCCGTGCACAGATCTCCGTATGCGTTGAGGAAGGGCTATATGGCTCTTCCTCAACGCATACGGAGATTTGTGCACGCCTCACGGTTGTCGGTGCTTCTGTTCGCCGAGAATCGCCCGGGCCAGGATCAGGTCGACCGGCTCGGTGATCTTCATCGCGTCCCGGTGCCCGGGGACGAGCGTGACCGCATGGCCCGCGTGCTCGCAGACGGACGCGTCGTCGGTCACCTCGACGCCGTCGGCGGCGACGCGCTCGTGCGCGGCGCGCAACACCCCCAGGCGCGCCCCCTGGGGGGTTTGGACGGCGCGCAGTTCGGCGCGGTCGACGATGGAGTTGGCGTCCCCATCGACCCGCCGGATGGAGTCGACGACGGGGACCACCGGAATGGCGGCATCGGCGCCGCCCCGGACGGCATCGGCGACGGCCCGCACGACCTCGGGGGGCACTAGGCACCGCGCGGCGTCGTGCACGAGCACGACGGCCTCATCGGGCGCCTCCAGCGCCGCCAGCCCGAGCCGCACCGACTCCTGGCGGGTCTCGCCGCCGGGCACCAGCGTTGTGGTTTCGACCAGCGAAGAGAACAGTGCCGCGCGGAAGGCGGGCTCGTGATCGGCGGGGACGGTGACGACGACCCGCTCGACGCCGCCGGCCCGCAGCGCGTCGACCGCGCGGCGGACGAGGGGCACGCCGTCGAGCTCCACCAGCGCCTTGGGGACGGCGGCGCCGAGCCGGGAACCAGAACCGGCCGCCACCACAACGGCGACGACCGGCGCATCAGTAAATGACACTTCTGTTATTTTCTCGAATTGTCTTGGCGACGATGGAGGAATTAGGAGGCGAGCACCTCGTCGAGCATGATCTCCGCCTTGTCCTCCTCGACCTTTTCGGCGAGCGCCAATTCGGCGACCAGAATGGAACGGGCCTTGGCCAGCATTCGCTTCTCGCCGGCCGAGAGGCCCTTGTCGCGGTCGCGACGCCAGAGGTCGCGGACGACCTCGGACACCTTGATCACGTTGCCGGAGTGGAGCTTCTCCATGTTCGCCTTGAAGCGGCGCGACCAGTTGGCCGGCTCCTCCGTGTGCTCGGCGCGCAGCACCGAGAACACTTTCTCCAGCCCGTCCGCGTCGACCACGTCACGTACACCCACCAGGTCCAGGTTGCAGGCGGGCACCTTGATCACCAAGTCGTTTTGGCCGATTACGCGCAATACGAGGAAGAGCTTGTCCTCACCCTTGATGGTCCGGTTCTCGATGTCTTCGATGACGGCCGTCCCATGATTGGGGTAAACAACCGTCTCACCGATCGAAAAAGTCATACTCAGAGACCCCTTTCCAAGATTCAATTCTAGCAGGTGAACCAGCCGACCCCCAGGGTCGCTCAGTGGGAGAGACAGCCTCCACGCCGGGCTCGCGCGCCCCGAAGCCATCCGCGCCCGCCGAATGCGTCGCACAAGGGCCCGCAAGTGGCTACTATGGCCCCACCTACTGGCATGCCCTCGGAGGACACATGAGCAAGCCCATGCGCCGCGCCGCGGCCGTCGTCGCGACCGCAGCGCTCGCGGTCTCCCTCAGCGCATGCACCGGCGGCCGATGGGTGCAGGAAGCCCCGCCCGCGGCCGGCACGCAGACCGACGCGGCCGACGGCGCCATCAAGCTGCGCAACTTCGTGGTCGTCTCCGACAAGAGCGGCGAGGCCATCCTCGTCGGCGGCATCACGTCGCGCGACGCGGCCAACGAGGTCACCGCGATCGGCGTCACCGCCCAGGCCGAGGACGGCTCGTTCGGCGCCCAGCAGGTCGTCGAGTTCTCCGAGCAGATCCCCCGGGGCCAGACCGTCACGCTCGACGGCACGCGCACCAAGTTCACCGATCCCGACCTGATCCTCGGCCGCCTCGCCGACGTCACCGTCGCCTTCGCCGACGGCCAGACCGCCAGCCTCCAGGTTCCCGTGTACTCCTCCGAGCACGCCGACTTCGCCGAGGCCTGGAACAGCGTCTGGGCCTGACCGCTCGCTCCGCCGGTCCCCGGCGTGATGAGCGGTTAACCCTCGAACTTGTAGCCCAGGCCGCGGACGGTGATCAACCGGCGCGGTTGGGCCGGGTCCTCCTCGATCTTTGCGCGCAGACGCTTCACGTGGACGTCCAGCGTCTTGGTGTCGCCGACGTAGTTCGCACCCCAGATGCGGTCGATCAGCTGGCCGCGGGTCATCACACGCCCGGCATTGCGCAGCAGCAGCTCCAGGAGCTCGAACTCGCGCAGCGCGAGCCGCACCTCCTGCCCGCCGACCTGCACCTGGTGGCGCTCGACGTCGAGGCGCACGCCGGACACCTCCAGGACGTCGGGCAGGAGCACCTGATCCTGGCCCCGGCGCAGCACCGCGCGGATGCGGGCGACGAGCTCTCGGTGGCTGAAGGGCTTGGTGACGTAGTCGTCAGCGCCCAGCTCCAGGCCCACGACCTTGTCGATCTCCGAGTCGCGCGCCGTGACCATCACGATCCCGACGGGACCTCGCGCCCGCAGTTGCCTGCACACCTCCGTGCCGGGCATGCCGGGCATCATCACGTCGAGGAGGACGAGGTCCGCGCCGTGCGTGTCGTAGAGCGCGAGGCCGGCCGCGCCGTCGGCGGCCTCGAACACCTCGAAGCCCTCCTTGCGGAGCATGAAGCTCGTGGCATCGCGGTAGGACTCCTCGTCCTCGATGATCAGGATCCTCGCCACGTCATTCCTCGTCTTCCGGGTCGTCGTCGGGGGCCCCCAGATAGGCGGGCAGGCTGAGCGTGAAGGTCGAACCCTGGCCCGGGCGCGACCAGACCCGGATGTCGCCGCCGTGCGAGACGGCGATGTGCCGCACGATCGACAGGCCGAGGCCGGTGCCGCCGCTCTCGCGCGAGCGCCCGTAGTCGACGCGGAAGAACCGCTCGAAGATGCGGTCCTGGTCCTCGGGCCTGATGCCGATGCCGTTGTCGGACACCTTCACCTCGGCCACATCGCCGTCGAGCGCGAGGCTGATGGTCACGCGGGCGCGCTCGTCGGAGTAGCTGATGGCGTTCTGCACGAGGTTGGCGACGGCGTCGGCGAGCTGCCAGCGGTCCCCGAGCACGCGGACCTCGGTGGTGCGGGCGACGATGACGCTCACCTCGCGCTGGGCCGCGCGCTCGCGCGAGCGGGACACGGCCTCGTCGATCACCTCGGAGAGGTCGACGACGTGGTGCTCCAGCATGGGGTTCTCCGTCTGGAGGCGGCTGAGGTCGATGATCTGGTTGGTCAACTCCGCCAGGCGCGCCGTCTCGCGCTGCAGCCTCAGCGCGAATCGCTCGACGGCCTCCGGGTCGTCCTTGGCGACCTCGACCGCCTCCGAGAGCACGCTGATCGCGCCGATCGGCGTCTTCAACTCGTGCGAGATGTTGGCGACGAAGTCGCGGCGCACCGCGTCGACGCGCTTGGCGGCGGACTCGTCGACGGCGAAGATCAGCACGTCCTCGTCCTCCATCGGCGACACGCGCACGGTCAGCTCCAAGGCCTCCGCCCCGGGCTGGCGCTGGCGGACGACGACCCCGTCGTAGGGGATGCCTGAGGTGCGCACGGCGCGGACGACGTCGAGCAGTTCCGTGAAGCCGACCCTCGTCCCCCTGACGAGGCCCATCGTCTCGCCGGGCTCGTTGACCACGAGGATCTCGTCGTGGGGGCCGACGAGCAGCGCGCCGGTCTGCATGAGGCCGAGAACCTGCCGCAGCTCCGCCGACACGCGGGCGCCGGCCCGCTGCGCCTCGATCTGGCGCAGACCCTCGCGACCGCGGTGGATGAGCCAGGCGAACAGGCAGCCGAGGAGGGCTAGGCCGGCCCCGATGAGACCGGCAACGGCTGGGTGCATGCCGCCATCATATGCAGGTCGCTCCCGGCCGCGCCGCGCCCGAACGGGCCCCGACAGGGGCATTCCCGAAGACTTCATCGGTCGTTCACTTACGGTTCACGCGGGCGCCACGGCGGCGTCCCCATCCCGCCCTAGCCTCGGGGGCACACGCTGAGCACTAGACTCTACGAGACTCAGGACCCAAGGAGGGTTACCCGCATATGCGCACTAGCTACCACGAGGAACTAGACGCGATCATCGACAACCTCGTCCACATGGCCGAGCTGGTCGAGACCGCGATCAAGGAGGGCTCCGAGTCGCTGCTGACCGCCGACCTGGCGCGCGCCGAGGCCGTCATCACGAACGACGCCGAGCTGGATCGCATCCACGAGGAGATGGAGTACAAGTGCCTCTCCCTCCTCGCGCTGCAGGCGCCCGTCGCCGGCGAGCTCCGCACGATCGTCTCCGCGATCCGCGTGGTGTTCGAGCTGGCCCGGATGGGCGACCTCGCGGCGCACGTCGCCAAGATCGCGCGCCTGCGCTACCCGGCGCGCGCCGTCCCGGAGGAGTTCGAGCCGAGCTTCCGCGAGATGGCCACCATCGCCACCGAGATCATCGACCTGGCCCGCATCTCGCTGAAGGACCGCGACGCCAAGGAGGCCCACCGGCTCGCCGAGATCGACTCGCGCATGGACGACCTGCGCCGCGACCAGTTCACCCGGATGCTCCGCAAGGACTCGGACATCTCGATCGAGGGCGCCGTCGACGTCGCGCTACTCGGACGCTACTTCGAGCGCTTTGCCGACCACGCCGTCGCCGTCGGCCGCCGCGTGATCTACATCATCACCGGCGAGGTCCCCGAGGGCGAGGACTGGCCGAACGCCTAGCGGCCCGTCGCGCCAGACACCGCACGAGCTTCCGGCGGCGGCAGGAGTGTCGCCGATTCGAGCTGCCTCTCGGGAACGCGTAAGGTGAAGATGACACTTTCCCGAGAGGTCGGTCCCATGCCCTTCCCCCGCCTTCGCACCGCGGCCTTGGCCGTGTCGGCGGCCGCGGCCCTCGCCGCGACGGCGTGCGCCCCCGCGGGCCTTCAAGGAGCCCCGTCGGATCCGCCGTCGACATCCGGCTCTCCCACGGTCACGCCGACGCCGCCGGTCTCCCCCAGCGCCCCGTCGACCGAGCCTCCCCCGCCGCCTCCCCCCGCGACCCCCGATCCGTCGGTGACCTCTCCGACCCCGTCGGACACGCCGAGCGTCCCCGCCACTCCCCCGGATCAGCTGATCCCCGGCTCGAACCACATCGGCGCCGCCGCGGAGTACGCGTACTCGGCGAAGACGGTGCAGCGGTGGATCTCGGGCAAGAAGAAGCCGCCGAAGAAGAAGCTCGTCTTCCTCACCTTCGACGACGGCCCGAATCACAAGACGACGCCGATCATCCTCGACGCCCTCAAGGAGGCCGACGCGCGGGCCACGTTCTTCGTCGTCGGCAGCGTGATCGACGATGCGCCCGAGCTGCTGCAGAGGGAGATCGACGGCGGCAACTCGATCGCGCTGCACAGCTGGTCGCACGACTACTCGAAGCTGTACCCGGGCAGGGTGGCCAACCCGAAGCGGATCGAGAAGGAGTACCTGGACACGCTCGCCAAGGTGCAGGAGGTCCTCGGGAAGGACTTCGACACCGAAGGCTGGCGCTACCCGGGTGGCCACATGTCGTGGAGGAACATGGCACCGGCGGACGAGAAGCTGGCCGCGCACGGCGTCAGCTGGCTGGACTGGAACGCCGACACCGCGGACTCCGCGCCGACGTCGCGCCGCCCCACCACCGTCGAGGCCATGGTCCGCAACGCGACGATGCCCATCCGCGCCGAGCAGAAGGTCGCCGTCGTGCTCGGCCACGACACCCCCGACAAGACGCTGACGGCGAAGTCGGTCCCCGCGATCATCAAGGCCTACAAGAAGGCCGGGTACACCTTCGGCATCATCAGGTGAACCTGTAGGGTTCTGCCATGACCGCGAAGTTGATCCTGCTCCGCCACGGCGAGAGCGAGTGGAACGCCAAGAACCTCTTCACCGGCTGGGTGGACGTCGATCTCAATGAGAAGGGCGTCGACGAGGCCAAGAAGGGCGCACAGCTGCTCAAGGCCGAGGGCCTCCTGCCCGACGTGCTGCACACCTCGCTGCAGCGCCGCGCCATCCACACCGCCTATCTGGCCCTCGACGGCTGCGACCGGCACTGGATTCCGGTGCGCCGCAGCTGGCGCCTGAACGAGCGCCACTACGGCGCGCTGCAGGGCAAGAACAAGGCCCAGACCCTCGAGCAGTACGGCGAGGAGCAGTTCATGCTGTGGCGCCGCAGCTACGACACCCCGCCGCCGCCGATCGACATCGACGACGAGTACAGCCAGTGGTACGACCCCCGCTACGCCGACATCCCCGAGGAGGAGCGTCCCCGCACCGAGTGCCTGAAGGACGTCGTCGCGCGCATGCTGCCCTACTGGGAGGCGCACATCGTCCCCGACCTGGCCGCGGGCAAGACGGTGCTGATCACGGCGCACGGCAACTCGCTGCGCGCGCTGGTCAAGCACCTCGACGGCGTCTCCGACGCCGACATCGCCGGCCTGAACATCCCCACGGGCATCCCGCTGTTCTACGAGCTGGACGAGGACTACAAGCCGGTCACCCCCGGTGGCCGCTACCTCGACCCCGCCGCAGCCGCGGCCGCCATCGAGGCCGTGAAGAACCAGGGCAAGAAGTCGCCCGTTAGGGAACCACTGATCAGTGCTTCCTTAGCGCGAAAGACCCCGGCCGGCGGCCGGGGTCTTTCCGTCAACGGTCTTTCGGCGGTCACCTGCGGCGGAAACGGTCGCGCCAGCCGGCGTGCTCCTGCTCGGTCTGCTCGACGGCCTTCACCTTGTCCTGGCCGCGGTTGCGGGCGAGCGCGCGGAAGAAGGCCGCGGAGGCCATCGACTCGGTGGCGACCTGGTGGCCGTCGTCGGTCACCCACGCGATCTCCGTGGGCGCCCGCTCGCCGGTGCGCAGGTCGATCAGGTCGCCGAGGTAGCGCAGGATGACGGCGAGCGACGCGGCGACGGGCACCGCGAGGAACGCGCCGACGATGCCCGCCCAGGAGCCGCCGAGGACGACGGCGAGCAGCACGACGATCGGGTGCAGCTGCATCACGCGCGACTGCAGGAGCGGCTGCAGGATGTTGCCCTCCAACTGCTGCACGCCCAGCACGATGGCCAGCACGATGAGCGCGGAGGTCAGGCCGTTGGAGACCAGCGCGATGAGCACGGCGAGCGTGCCCGCGGTCACGGCGCCGACGATCGGGATGAAGCCCGCGAGGAAGGTGAGCACGGTGATGGGCAGCGCGAGCGGCACGCCGAGCAGCGCGAGGCCGAGGCCGATGAACACGGCGTCGACGAAGCTCACGATGGCCTGGGTGCTGATGTATCCGGACAGCGTCTGCCATAGCCTGGTCAGCAGCTCGCCGGCGTGGAAGCCCGCCCGGCGCCCGACGATGCGGCGGGTGAAGCCCAGGAACTGGTGCCCGTCCTTGAGGAAGAAGAACGTCAGCACGAGGGTGAGCAGGAGCGTGACGGCTCCCGTGCCGATGCTGCCGCCGAAGCTCAGCGCCTGGCCGAGCACATTGCCGCTGTTGGTCTGCAGGTAGCCGAGCGCCTGGTCGATCCACTCGTAGATCTTGTCGTCGCTGATGTTCAGCGGGGGCCCCGCCGCCCAGGTCTGGAGCTGCTGGATGCCCTCCTGCGCCTGCGCCCACAGCTGGGGCCACTGCTTGACGACGCTGGGCGCGATGGCGCTGACCAGGCCGACGACCACCGCGATGCCGCCGAGCAGCGCGATCACCGCGCCGAGCGCGTACGGCACGCCCCTGCGCTTGAGCCACGCCACCACCGGCCACAGCACCGACGTGATGAGCAGCGCGAGCACGATCGGGAGGATCGCCCCCCACAGCTTGCCCGTCACCCAGCCGACGACGACGATCGCGGCGGCGAAGAGCAGGAACCGGCCGCACCAGGCGGCCAGCGACCGCGCGCCGGCGCCGATCACGTCGGCCCTGTCGACGGGCTCGTCCGGGTCGTGGGTGGGCAGCGCCTCGAGCGTCGACTCGTCGAGCCCCTGCTCGGACTCTGCGGGCGTGTCCGGCCGTTCGGCCTGCGGCTTGGTCGGATCGTCGGTCACTCGGCCTCCTGGGAGCGTACGGTGCGAACGACCAGAGCCTACCCGTGTCGGCCTACGCGAGCGCCGACCGTGCTGCGGCGGCGTCGTCGGCGATCCTCTCGACGAGGGAGCGAAGCCGCCGCTGTCCCTCGGCGTCGATCTCGGCGAACGGCGCCCGGCACGGGCCGAGGTCGATCCCCGTGAGCTGCGACTCGACCCACTTGGCCGCGGGGAAGACGCTCACGGCGACGAGCTCCTCGATCACGTCGTTGATCCTGCGCTGGAAGCCCTGCGCCCCGGCGAGATCCCCTACCCGGACGAGCGCCCGGACCGCCTTGAAGCAGTCGGTCTGGAGGCTGATCGTCGTGCCGATCGACCCGGTCGCCCCGGCCACCGTCGCCGCGAGGTAGGTCTCGTCGAACCCGTTGATCAGGTGCATCGTCGGGTGCGCCTTCGCCATCCGCTCCAGCTGGTACATGCTGTGGGCCGTGTGCTTGACGCCGACGACGCGCGGGTCGGACAGCAGGGGGTGGTCCGCCTGGAACTCCTGCCCCGTGAACTGCGGGATGTTGTAGAGGATCATCGGGAGGTCGACGGCGTCCATGACCGCGCGGTAGTGGCCGATCACCTCGTCGGCCGAGTAGCGGTAGTAGATCGGCGGGATCATCGAGACGGCGACGGCGCCCGCCGCCGCGGCGTGGCGCGCGAGGCCGATGGCCTCCCGGGTGCTCGCCGCGCCGACGTGGGCGACGACCGGGACCGCGTCGCCGACGGCGTCGATCACCTCCTCCACCAGTTGCGCGCGCTCCGCGGCGCTCAGCAGCAGGCCCTCGCCGGAGGAGCCGCAGCAGTAGACGCCCTCCACCCCGCGCTCGACGTGGGCGACGGCGAGCCGCCCGGCGACCCCGGCGGGCAGCGAGCCGTCCGGCGCCACCGGGGAGGCGATGGCGCTGAAGAGGCGGGACAGGTCCGGCGCGCTCACCACGCCGTCCACCCGCCGTCGACGACCAGGTTCGCCCCCGTCATGTACCTCGACGCGTCCGAGGCGAGGAACAGCACCGCGCCGTTGAACTCGTCGGCCTCGGCCATGCGCCCCATGGGCATCCGCGCGGTGTAGTTCGCCTGGAAGGTGGCGTCCTGCGTGTCGCGGCGCACCCCCGACGGCGTCAGCGTGTTCACGCGGATGCCGTGGCGCCCCCAGTAGGTGGCGCAGTACCTGGTCAGGTTGTAGATGCCCGACTTGGCGGCCGAGTAGGCGACGGGCTTGGTGAACGGCTGTCCCTGCTCGGCGCGGTAGGCGTAGATGTCCTGGACCGGCGAGACCATGCCGTAGATCGAGCCGACGTTGACGATCGAGCCCTCGACGCCGTGCTCGCGCATGACGGCGCCCGCGGCCTGAGTGACGATGAAGGTGCCCGTCAGGTTCACCTCGACGACCTCGCGGAAGATCTCCACCGGGAAGTCCTCGAAGGGGCCGGAGACCTCCGGCGGCGCGCTCGGCTGCGTGTCGAGGCCCGCGTTGTTGACCACGACGGTGATCGGGCCGCCGTCGTCGGCGACCGCGCGCAGGGTGGCGCGGACCCCCTCCGCGTCGGTGATGTCGAGCGGGAGGGCGACCAGGTTCCCGGCGTCCCCGAAGTGGCGCTCCAGCGCCTCGGCCGTGACCGAGCGGGAGGCCACGTAGACCGTGGCGCCCCGGGACTGGAAGGCCCGGACGAACTCCGTGCCGATCTGGCCGAGCCCGCCGGTCACGAGCACGCGGCGGCCCGCGACGTCGAACAGCGGATCGGGGGTCACGACGCGGCCTCCGCCCCGACGGCGAACCGCTGCAGGAGGCCGCGGTCGAACTCCAGGCCGTGGCCGGGGACATCGCGCGGCACGAACCAGCCGTCCCGGATGGGCTGGGCCTCGATGACGCCCAGCTCGGTCAGGGTGCCGCCCTCCGTCATCTCCGCCCAGGAGATGTTCGGGACGGCGCAGAGCACGTGGGCGCTCAGCTCCATGACGAAGTGCGGCGTCATGGGCAGCCCGAACGCGCGCGCGGTGTCGGCGACGGCCAGGTACGGCGTGAT
>RRZT010362730.1_pt1 | contig 15380 bp, 13 predicted proteins | sample 2165551 | NCBI WGS metagenome assembly RRZT01 (sample SAMN10456910, study PRJNA506462) | wastewater metagenome | biome: wastewater; feature: sludge; material: wastewater sludge; isolation source: wastewater sludge with Escherichia coli K12::gfp cells carrying plasmid... | place: USA: Moscow, Idaho... | reverse complement strand
GGGGGGTGGAACTCATCGCAACAGACTCCTCGCCGGCAACCGGCGTCAACCAAAGCCCGCAAGGCTACACCAGGCGCTCACTCCCGGTGGATCGCGAAGCCGGCCCAGGTCTGGCTCACCGGCATGATCTCGAGGTTGTTGATGTTGAGGTGGGCCGGCTGGTTCATCAGCCAGAAGATCGTCTCGGCGATGTCCTCGGGCTGCACCGGCTTGGCGCCGGCGTAGGTGGCGTCGTAGCGGGCCTGGTCGCCGCCGAAGCGCACCAGGGTGAACTCGCTCTCGCAGAGGCCGGGCTCCAGGTCGGTGACGCGCACCCCGGTGCCGGCCAGGTCGCAGCGCAGGCCCAGCGAGAACTGGCGCACGAAGGCCTTGGTGCCGCCATACACGTTGCCGCCCGGGTAGGGCCAGTTGCCCGCCACCGAGCCCACGTTGACGATGCTCGCCCCCGCGCCGTGGGCGATCAGCCGCGGCAGCAGCATGCGGGTGGTGTACATCAGGCCCTTGATGTTGGTGTCCACCATCGTCTCCCACTGGTCCAGGTCGCAGCCCTGGGCCGGGTTGATGCCGAGGGCCAGGCCGGCGTTGTTGACCAGGCCGCGCAGGGTCGCGAAGTCGGCCGGCAGGCCGTCGATGGCGGCCTGCATGGCGGCGCGGTCACGCACGTCCACGGCCAGCGGCAGCACGGACGTCGTCGCCGACAACTCTGCCGCCAGCGCCTCCAGGCGGTCGCGGCGGCGGCCGGTGATGACGAGCTTCCAGCCGGCGGCGGCAAAGCGCCGCGCACAGGCTTCGCCGAACCCCGAGGTGGTGCCGGTGATGAACAGGGTGGGTTGCATGATCTCTCCTTGTGATGAAGCCACGCCGGGCGTGGGCGCCGGGGACCCAGCGATTGTGCTTGTTGGCCTCGGCGGGATAAATACCCGCTCCACGGCAACACTATTCAGGCAAGCCAAACAATACCCACGGCCGGGCGCGCCCCGAAGTCCGATCCGCGGCGCCCCGCCGCCTTCAGCCGCCGGCGTCCCGCGCCTGGGCAAGCCCGCGCGCGAAGGCCAGCGCGGCGGGCAGGAACTCGAAGAAATCCGCCTCCAGACCGGCGTAGGCGGCCAGCAGCTCATCCCCGGCCCCAGCCAGCGGGTTGGGCCGACGCAGGCGGAATTCGGCCATCCGGTCGAGGGCCAGCGCCACCGTGTCGGCCTCCCGGTAGCTCGCCAGCCAGTCCTGCCCACGCATCCGCTCGAACACCGGCCCGAAGGCGACGGGCAGCGGCTCGGGGTGGCCCGCGATCATCCGGTAGGTGTCGGCGGTGAAGTCCGTCAGGCGCTGGCCGCTGAACTGCCCCCAGTGCCGTGCCAGGAAATGGTCGTAGAACATGTCGACCATGATGCCGGCCACCCGCCGCCGCGCCGCGCTGACCCGCCCCCGGCTGCGCCGGAAGGCCGGGTGGGTGTCGGCGAAGCTGTCGATGCGCCGGTGCAGCATCACGCCGGCCGCCAAACCGGGGCCGAGGCCCGCGGGCAGCGGGTCGAGGGGGCCCTTCACGAAATCGCCGACCACGCCGCCGACCCGGTCCGCCGGGAGCGGCCCCGCCAGCAGGGCATGGGCCAGGTAGTTCATCGCAGCCGCCCTCCGCCGCGCCAGAGCAGCCCCAGCAACGCCAGCCCGGCCAGCCCGGCACCCGCCAGGAAGGTCGCCCGGGGGCCGAAAACGTCCCACAGCGCGCCGGCCAGGGTGCTCGCCACCAGCAGGGCCAGCCCGCCCACCAGGTTGAACACGCCGAAGGCGGTGCCCCGCAGCGGGGCTGGTGCCACGTCGGCCACCTGCGCGGCGAGCAGGCCCTGGGTCATCCCCATGTGCAGCCCCCACAGCGCCACGCCGAGGGCGAGGCCGGCCAGGCCATCGACGAGGGCGATGACCAGATCGGCGACCACCAGCACCGCGATGCCGGCGGCCAGCAGCGCGCCGCGGGGCATCCGGTCGGCGAGCCGCCCGACCGGGTAGGACGACAGGGAATACACCACGTTCATCAGCACCAGCACCGCCGGCACCCACATCAGCCCGAGGCCGAGGGCCTGGGCGCGCAGCACGAGAAAGGCCTCGCTGAAGCGGGCCAGCGTGAACACCGCCGCGATGCCCACCACCCACCAGTAGGCCGGTGGCAGCCGGGCCAGCTCGCGGCGGGACAGCGGTGCGCGCACCGGCGCCGCCCCGCCGGCGGCCGGCTGCGGGTCGCGCACCGCCAGCACGACCACCGCGAAGGCGCCGAAGGCCGGCAGCACCGCCACCCAGAACACCAGCCGGAAGTCGTCGCCGGACAGCGCCATCAGCCCGATCGCCAGCAGCGGGCCGATGAAGGCGCCGGCCGTATCCAGCGACTGGCGCAGCCCGAAGGCCGCCCCCCGCAGGCCCGGCGGCGCCAGGTCGGCGATCAGGGCGTCCCGCGGCGCCCCGCGGATACCCTTGCCGACGCGGTCGATGAAACGCGCGGCGACCACCCAGCCCAGCGAGGTGGCGAGCGGAAACACCGGCTTGGTGCACGCCGCCAGTCCGTAGCCGATGGCCACCAGCAGCTTGCGCCGGCCGAGCCAGTCGGACAGGGCGCCCGAAAACACCTTGACGATGGCCGCCGTGGCCTCGGCGACCCCCTCGATCACGCCCACCGCCAGCGTCGAGGTGCCGAGCAGCACCAGGTAGGCCGGCAGCAGCGCGTGGATCATCTCGGAAGAGATGTCCATCAGCATCGAGACGAAACCGAGGGCCCAGATGCCCGGCGGCAGGCCGGCGCGGTGGGCGGCGGCGGGTTCCTTCATCGTGGCCCTCCTGGCGCTTTGCGGCGACGCGCTGGCGCGTCCCGGGGTATCCTTGCAGACGGGCCGCCGCGGAGAAAAGCGACCTCCGGCCGGGCCCGGACTCAAGAATGACACGTCAGGAGCAGACAGAAAATGACCGACACACAGGGTTTGCAGTGGACCGACGCCTTTCTGCTCGGTTATGAGCCGATGGATGACACCCACCGGGCGTTCGTCGACATCGTCGACAAGCTGCTCACCTGCCCCGATGCCGAGATGGCCGGCCTGCTGAAGGCCTTCATCGCCCACGCCGAGGAGCACTTCGGCCTCGAGAACACCTGGATGGAAGAGACCGGCTTTCCGCCGCGGGACTGCCACATCTCCGAGCACAAGGCGGTGATGGACTCTGCCGTGCAGGTCGAGGAACGGGTGCGCGGCGGCGACTTCACCATCGGGCGGGAGTTTGCCGCCGAGCTGGCCAACTGGTTCCCGGGCCACGCCGATTACCTCGATTCGGCCCTCGCCCAGTGGATGGCCAAGCGCAAGCTCGGCGGGGTGCCGGTGGTGCTGCGCCGCAACCTGCAGTTCGAACGCTGAGCGGCCGGAGCGGGGCGGCCATGCACGATACCGGCCTCCTGCTGCGGGCGCTGGCCTTCGCCGCCGAACGGCACAGCCGGCAACGCCGCGAGGACGCAGCGGCCTCGCCCTACATCAACCACCCGATCGCCCTCGCCGACGTGCTGGCCAACGAGGGCCGCGTGGTGGACGTGGTGGTGCTGAGCGCCGCCATGCTCCACGACACCATCGAGGACACCGAAACCACCGCCGACGAGCTGGCCCACCACTTCGGCGCGCGGATCGCCGCCATCGTCGTGGAGGTGAGCGACGACCCCCGCCTCGACAAGGCCACCCGCAAGCTGCGCCAGATCGAACACGCGCCGCACCTGTCGCCCGAGGCCAAGCTCGTCAAGCTGGCCGACAAGATCTGCAACCTGCGCGACCTGCTGGCCTCGCCGCCGGTGCACTGGCCGCTGCAGCGCCAGCAGGCGTATTTTGACTGGTCGGCCCAGGTGATCGCCGGCCTGCGCGGCGTCCATGCGCCCCTCGAGGCGCTCTTCGACGCCGTCTACGCGCGCCGCCGCGACCTCCGCTGATCCCCGCGCCGGCCCTCAGGCCTTCCGCGCCCGCAACCAGCGCAGCAGCATCGAGAACATCAGGTCCGGATCGACGGGCTTGGGCAGGAAGTCGTCCATGCCCGCCTCGATGCAGCTGGTCCGGTCGTCGGCAAAGGCGTTGGCCGTCATCGCCACGATCGGCGTGTCCTTGAGCGCCGGCAGCTGGCGGATGCGGCGGGTCGCCTCGAGGCCGTCCATGCGCGGCATCTGCATGTCCATCAGGATGATGTCGTAGTGGCGCGCGGCGGCCTTCTCGACGGCCTCGACGCCGTCGGCGGCGGTGTCCACGTCGAGGGCCACGTCCTCCAGCAGGTCGACGGCGATCTCGGCGTTGATCTCGTTGTCCTCCACCACCAGCACCGACGCCCCGGCGAAATCACGCCGCAGCGCCGCCTCGGGGTCGGAGTCGTCGGGCGCCTCGGGCGCCGTGCGGCGGGCGGGCGGGGCAACCGCCGGCGCCGCCTTCTTGAGGCGCACGGTGAGCCAGAAGGTGCTGCCGACGCCCAGCTGGCTTTCGGCGCCGGCCTGCCCGCCCATCAGCTCGGCCAGCCGGCGGGTGATCACCAGGCCGAGCCCGCTGCCCCCGTAGCGCCGGGTGGTGTCCATGGTGGCCTGCTCGAAACGCGAGAACAGGCGCGGCAGGTTTTCGGGGGCGATGCCGATGCCGGTGTCCACCACCTCGAAGCGCAGCAGCACGCTGTCGGCGGCGTCCTCGTCGATGCTGGCGCGCAGGGTCACGCTGCCCGACGGGGTGAACTTGAGGGCGTTGCCGAGGTAGTTGAGCAGGGCCTGCTTGATGCGCGTGGCGTCGCCGGTGAGGTTGGCCTGCATCAGCGGCTGGATGCGGGCGACATCCACCCGCAGCGCGAGGCCCTTGGCGCGGGCCTGGCCCTCGACCATCGCAACGACGCTGCCGAGCAGCTCGGAAACCTTGAGGGAGACCTCGTCGAGGCGCAGCTTGTCGGCCTCGATCTTCGACATGTCGAGGACGTCGTTGATCATCGCCAGCAGGTGCTGGGACGCCTCCTGGAGGCGGTGCAGGTTGTCGGCCTGGCGCGGCGAGAGCTCCTCGCGCCGCATCAGCTCGATGATGCCGGTGATGGCGTTCATCGGGGTGCGGATCTCATGGCTCATGCTGGCCAGGAAGTCGGACTTGGCCACGCTCGCCGCCTCGGCGGCGTCCCGGCTGCGCAGCAGTTCGGCCTGGGCCTCCTGGACGGCCCGCTCGGCCTGCTGGCGGCGGTTGATCTCGCGGGTGAGCTGGACCGTGCGGTTGGCCAGCTTGTCGTACATCGTCATCACGGTGTCGATCATCGCCCGCGTCGCGCCCGACATGTGGGCGTCGGCGATGCGCTTGGCCTCGTCCATCCCGACGCCCTCGCGCAGGGCCAGCACGGCCTTGGCCATGCGCTTGTCGGATTCGATGATGTGCAGCGCCAGCCAGTGGGTCAGGAAGCTGACGATGTCCTCGATGACCTCCTCGAGGGGTTTGCTGCCCTCCTCCGCCCGCAGGCGCAGGACCTCGTCGATGAAGCCCACGTGGGCCGCGTGGTGCGCCGTCGCCCACGGGTCGTCGCCGAAGGCCTGCTGCCAGATCCGGTCCTCGGCCGCGAAGTGGGTCTGGGCGTAGTCGCTCAACTCGCTGAAGATGCTCTCCAGCTGCGGCGTATCGGCCTGCACGGTGAGGTGACCGACCAGCGCGTTCAGCAGGGCCACCAGCCGGCGGTGCTGGGCATCCACCTCGGCGATCCCGGTCTCGAAATTGACGTTCCAGGGAAAGATTTCAATCGTGTTGAGCATGGTCTGTCGGGAATCCTCGCCCGGCCGTCCCTGCGCACCGCGGATCGGCGCAGGGATCAGCCCGGCTGCAATGCTTCACTTGAGCGGCACGAAACGCCCGTCACGGATTTCGGTAAAGAAGACCTTGCGCGGCGTGTCGCCCGTGGCGTCGAAACTGATCTGCTGCTGCAGCCCCTGGTAAGGGCCGTGCTTCAGCACGGCCGCCTTGACGGTCTCGTCCCCGGCACGCTTCTCGAGCGCGGTGAACAACACCAGCGCCGCGTCGTAGGCCGAGACCGAACTGTAACCGGGATTCTTCTGGAATCGCCTGAAATAGGCCTCACGAAACTCGCGGAAGCGGGCCGAATCGTCGTCACGATCGTAATTCTGGACGATGATCAGGCCCTCGACCATCCGCCCGCCCAGCTCGATCAGCTGCTCGGTGGCCGCCCACTCGGAGGCGCCGATGGGCAGCGACGGGGCCAGCCGGCGGGATTGCTGGGCGAGCCGCGCCACGTCGATCGCCCCCGAGATGTAGAACAGGCCGTCGGGCCGGCCCTTCAGCATCGCCGTGACCACACCCGCGAAATCCACGTCGGGGCTGGATTCGTAGGGCACCTCCGCCGCCACCGTGCCGCCGACGGCGGGGAAGGGCTGGCGGAACTCGGCGAGCCACGATTCGGTGAAGGTGCGATTGCGCACATCGTAGGCGACGGCGATGCGGTGCTGGCCGCGGTCGTAGAGCACCCGGGCGTAGTCGCTCGCGTTGTCGCGGGTCGTGCGGTTGATGCGGACGAGGTTGTCGTCCTTGCCGTAGAACGCCATCGAGGTGAGGGTCGGGCTGATCATCAGGGTGTCGCTCTTCGCCAGCACGGGCACCGCGGCGGCGGCGACGCCGCTGGTGAACGGCCCGATCACCGCCTCCACCTTGGCCGCGGCAAGCTCGCGGGCCGATTTCTCGGCGGTCGCGGCGTTCTGGGCATCGTCCCGGGCGATCAGCTCGACCTGCCGGCCGCGGATGCCGCCGGCCCGGTTGACCTGCTCGACGGCAAGCACGACGGCGCTGTGCCCTGCCTGGCCCACGTCCGAGTTGCGGTCGGACAGACCGCCGATGAACCCGATCCGCAGCGGCTCCTCGGGCCCGCAGCCGGACAACAGGGCGCAACTGACCAGCAAGGCCGCACTCCGCCTGCCAAACATCGAATACCTCACCTTTCGCTTTACCCGCCGGAGCACGGCCGCCTCGAACGCGCGCCGGCCTGCCCGGCCAACAGGTATGCTGCAACGGCAACGGGAGGCGCGACTTGAGCCCCGGCGCACGATCTTATCGTGCCCGGCGCGCGCAAGCGCTAAAGAGCCAGCCCCCCACGCCGTAAAAAAGGGCAGCAAAGCCGGTCCGGCTTCAGGCGCACGTGGAGCCCGCAACCCATCTCACAGGCCTTATGTTTCTAGATTCCCGGCGCGCCCGGCAGCCGACAACCTGGCGTTCATCCCTGCACCTCCGCCTGATGGCCCTCGGGTTGGCGCCGTTACTGGTGGCTTTTCCGCTGATCATGGGCGTGCTGGTGTTCATCGGCGGTGAGCGGATCGACGCCATGCTGGCCGACCGGGCCCGCGCCAACCTGGCCAGCGCCCAGAACTATCTGGCCCACGTGCGCACCCAGACCCTCCAGCACATCGAGGAAACCGCCCACTCGGAGCGCCTCGCCCAGCTGCTTGCCAGCCATGGCGCCAAGGCCACCCACGAACCCAGCCCGCACCTCGACCAGATCCTCACCTCCCGCGCCGACGCCGCCCGCCTCGACTACCTGATCATCGCCACCCCGGACGGGCGGGTCATCGCCTCCAGCACGGGCCTCGCGCCGGGCAGCCGGCTGCCGGCCGAGTTCACGCTGCGCCAGGCGGCCACCGGCGTCGCCACCGTCGGCTTCGAGCGCCTCGACGCAGCCGCCCTGCAGGCCCGCTCGCCGGCGCTGGCCGAACACGCCCGGATCGAAACCCGGGCCGAGCGCGCCGGAGAAACCCCGTCCGTCGAGACCCGCGGGCTGGTGATCAGCGCGGCGACCCACTTCCCGCTGACCAACGCCCACCCGGACGCCGTGCTGATCGGGGGCATCCTGCTCAACAACAACCTCCCGACGATCGACCGGATCCGGGACGTGGTCTTCCCGGTCAAGCTGCAGCTCGGCGAGGACGTGGGCTTCACCACCATCTTCCTCGACGACCTTCGGGTCGCCACCACCGCAACGGGGGCCGACGGGCGGCGCGCCCAGGGCACCCGCGCCCCGCCGGCCATCGCCGCCGCGGTGCTGGGCAGCCGGGAGGTGTGGACCGGACGCACCGAGATCCTCGGCAGCGGCCAGATCGGCGGCTACGAGGCCCTGCTCGACGGCACCGGGCAGGTCATCGGGATGGTCGGGGTGAGCTTTTCCGAGGCCGACTTCACCCACCAGAAATGGCTGCTGGCGGGCAGCGTGGGGGCCCTCCTCGCCCTGAGCATGCTGGCCCTGTCGGTCTCCTTCCTGCGCGGGGCGCGGAACATCACCGGCCGGCTGGCCCGCATCTCCAGCACCATGACGGCGATCCACCAGGGCGACGACGGGGCCCGCGTCCCCGAGGACGGCGAGAGCGACGAGATCGCGCGCCTGGCACAGCACTTCAACGAGCTGCTCGACGCCCTCGCCACCCAGAACCGCGCCCGCCTGGCCGCCCAGAAGGACGTGGCCGAAGAAGCCTCGCGCCGGCGCGCCCTGTTCGAGAAGGACCAGGACGGCATCGTCGTGCTCGACACCGACTGCAGCGTCTTCGAGGCCAACCCCCGGTTCGCCGAGATGCTCGGCTACACACCCGAAGCGCTCGGCCAGCTGCACATCTGGGACTGGGACCACAAGTTCACGCCCGCCAAGTGGCTGCAGATGGCGCGCACCGTCCGCCCCGAAGGCGAGATCTTCGAGACCACCCACCAGCGCCGGGACGGCACCCACTATCCGGCGGAGATCCGTGCCAGCCGCGTCGAGTGGGGCGGCCAGACCTACATCATGTGCTCCGTGCGCGACATCACCGAGCGCAAGCAGCTCTCCGAGGAGCTCGAGCGCCACCGCCACCACCTCACCGAGCTGGTGGACCAGCGCACCCTCGAGCTGGCCGCCGCCCGCGACGAGGCCGAGAGCGCCAACCGCGCCAAGAGCACCTTCCTGGCCACCATGAGCCACGAGATCCGCACCCCGATGAACGCCATCATCGGCCTCGCCCACCTCCTCGAGCGGGAGGTCACCACCCCGCGGCAGCGCGAACGGATCGGCAAGATCACCACGGCGGCCCGCCGCCTGCTGCACATCATCAACGACATCCTCGACCTCTCGAAGATCGAGGCCGACAAGACCGTCCTGGAGATCATCGACTTCGCCGTCGGGGCCACCTGCGAGCACGCCGTCAGCCTCGTCCGCGAGAGCGCTCAGCAGCAGGGCCTCGGGCTGGCCGTCGAGATCGACCCGCGGCTGCCTCCCATGCTGCGCGGCGACCCGGGGCGGATCGAGCAGATCCTGGTCAACTTCCTGTCGAACGCGGTGAAGTTCTCCGAACGCGGCACCATCACCCTCCGCGCGACACGCATGGACGACGGCGAGACCCCCGACACCCCCGTCCGGCTGCGCCTCGAAGTCGAGGACCAGGGGATCGGCCTCAACGCCGAACAGCAGGCCAAGCTCTTCAAACCCTTCGAGCAGGCCGACAGCTCCACCACCCGCAAGTACGGCGGCACCGGGCTGGGGCTGGCCATCAGCCGCGGCCTGGTCGAGCTGATGGGCGGGCAGATCGGCGCCGACAGCGCCCCCGGCCGGGGCAGCCGCTTCTGGGTCGTGCTGCCGCTGGCCCAGGGCGATGCCGGCATGCCTGCCCGGAGCGCTGACCAGGACCCGCTCCCCGACGCCAATGCCTTCGCCAGCTGGCTGCTCGCCAACCGCAGCGGCTGCCATGTGTTGCTGGCCGAGGACAACACGCTCAACCAGGAGATCGCCAGCGAGCTGCTGCAGAACGTCGGCCTGCGGGTGACGATCGCCCAGAACGGCCAGGAGGCCGTCACGATGGCGGGGCAGGCGCATTTCGACTTGATCCTGATGGATCTGAGCATGCCCGTGATGGGCGGCCTGGAGGCGGCCGCCACCATCCGGACCCTACCCGGCCAGGCGGCAACCCCGATCCTGGCGCTCACCGCCAACGCTTTCAAGGAAGACCGCCAGCGCTGCCTGGAGGCCGGCATGAACGACCACCTGGCCAAACCCGTCACGCCGACCACCCTGTACCAGGCCCTGGCGCGCTGGTTGCCGGGCGCCAGCCCCCGCCCGGCCGCTGCGCCCGAAACCGCGCCGGCCACCGGGACGCCCGAGCCCGGCAGCCCGCCGGCCATCGCCGGCCTGGACACCACGGAGGGGCTGCGCAGCACCCGCGGCCAGCTCCCGCGCTACCTGCGGCTGCTCGACCGCTTCGCCCGCACCTACCAGGGCCGCGCCACCGGCCTGCGCGCCCAGCTGGCCGAGGGCCGGCTCGACGAGATCCGCCTGCTGGCCGAGGGCCTCCGGAGCAGCGCGGGCCCCCTCGGCGCCAGCCAACTGGCAGCCTGCGCCGCACAGCTCGAGCAGTCACTCCAGCACCCTGCGCCGGACCACACCCTCAATACCCAGGTGGAGGCCCTGGCCGGCGAGCTGGAACGCCTCCTGGCGGCGATCACCACGGCCACCGGCCCGCCAGGCCCGAGCCCGGCGGCGCTGCGGCATTTCATCGCCGAGCTGGGCACGCTCCTCGCGGGCAACGACGTCCGCGCCGCCTCGGAGTGGCGCGACAAGGGACACTGGCTGGAGAGCATCTCCGGCCCGACCGCCCGGCAGATCAGCACCGCCATCGAACTCTTCGAATTCGAGGAAGCCGCGGCACTGCTGACGACCATCGTGGCCGAACATCCGGAGCTCGGCAAAGCGGACGAGGACTACGAGGCCCAGCTCCCCGCGGGCTGAGCCCAGCGGCCAGCCCACGGCGGAGCAGCAGCGGGCCGACCGGCGGCCGGCAATCAGGCGGCGGCTTGATCCGCTTCGGGCTCCGGATCGGGATCGGCCAGCCGGGCGGCGATCTCGGCAAACTCGTCGCGACGCACCATGAAGGCGTCCACCACGGCCGGGTCGAAGTGGCTGCCGCGCCCGTCGCAGATGATCCGGGTGGTCTCCTCGAGGGTGAAGGCGGGCTTGTACACCCGGCGGGTCATCAGCGCGTCGAAGACGTCCGCCAGCGCCATCAGGCGCGCGGAAACCGGGATGGCGTCGCCGGCGAGCCCGGCCGGGTAGCCGCTGCCGTCCCATTTCTCGTGGTGCCCCAGGGAGATCTCGCGGGCGATCTCGAGGAAGCGGAACGCCCCGACGGCCTGCTCGGCCACCCCTTCCCCCGCACCGGCGAGGGACTGCTCCATGGCCTTGGTGATGGCGTCGGCGCCGATGACCGGGTGGGTCTTCATGATGGCGAACTCTTCCGGTGTCAGGCGCCCGGGCTTGAGCAGGATGCTGTCCGGCACCCCGACCTTGCCCACGTCGTGGAGCGGGGCGGCCTTGACGACCATCTTGAGGCGCCCGTTGTCGAGGGCCGGCCGGAAGTCCTCGTTGGGCAGCAGGTGCTCCGCCAGCAGCTCGACATAGCGCTGGGTACGCACGATATGCAGGCCGGTCTCGTTGTCGCGGGCCTCGCTGAGGCAGGCCAGGGCGCGCACGCTGAGGTCCTGGATCAGCAGGTTCTCACTCATCCGGCGGGCCACCTCGCGCTCCAGCCACTCGTTCTCGAGGGCCAGGCGATCGCGGGCGTGCTTGAGCTCCAGGTGCGTGCGCACCCGGGCCAGCACGATGGCCGGGTTGATCGGCTAGGTGATGTAGTCCACCGCCCCCAGCTCCGGGCCCTTCTCTTCGTTCTCGACGCCATCCATGGCCGTCACGAAGATCACCGGGACATGGGCCGTGCGCGGCTGCTCCCGCAGGCGCTCGAGCACCGCGTAGCCATCCATGCCGGGCATCATCACGTCGAGCAGGATGAGGTCGGGCGGCGGCTCCAGGCCCGCGGCGCGCAGGGCCCGCTCGCCCGAGTTGGCGGCGCGGACCCGGTAGTAGGGCTGCAGCAGCTCACCCAGGATGGTGAGGTTCTGCGGCGTATCGTCGACGATCAGCACGGTCTGCCGGGTCGTCTCGTCCGATGACCGGTGTTGAGCTGCGGTGGGGTTCATGAGCTACCTTTCAACGGATGAAGCCGATGTCCATCAAACCAGATGCCACGCCGCGTCGGGAGTCCCCCGCAAAGCCGGACGGCTCACCCGGGACGCCCGCCGGATTATCCCAAAAAACGCGGCGCCGACGCCCGAAACGCCAGGCCCGGACCACACAAAATCCAACCCGCACCGCCGGACAGCGGCGCCTTCGGGCTCCACCACACTCCCCGGCGAGGGCCACGCGCCCTTGCCGCAGTGCACATAAATCACGGAACCATTCGACCCTTTAGCACTCAGACTAGGAGAGTGCTAAGATTGTTCCAAGGAGGTTTAGTACATGTCCCATGCCTTGACGTTTCCTGTTCCGTCCGCGGTTGGCAGTCTGGATCAATACATCCAGCGGGTAAACCGTATCCCCCTGCTGACCGAGAAGGAAGAATCCGATCTCGCCCGCAGCCTGAGGGACGAGGGCGACGTGGAAGCGGCGCGCAAGCTGGTGCTGTCCCACCTGCGGGTGGTGGTCGCCATCGCGCGCGGTTACCTTGGTTACGGCCTGCCCCACTCCGACCTCATCCAGGAAGGCAACGTGGGCCTGATGAAGGCCGTCAAACGTTTCGACCCGGATCGGGGCGTGCGCTTGGTTTCGTTCGCGATCCACTGGATCAAGGCCGAGATCCACGAATACATCGTAAAGAACTGGCGGCTGGTCAAGATCGCCACCACCAAGGCCCAGCGCAAGCTGTTCTTCAACCTGCGCAGCATGAAGCCCAGCAGCAGCACCCTGCAGGGCGACGAGGTGCTCGCGGTGGCCCAGCAGCTCGGCGTCAAGCCCGAGGAAGTCCGCGAGATGGAAACCCGCCTGTCGGGTGCCGACGTGGCCCTCGAGGCGGGCCCGGACGACGACGAGGAGCGCTTCGCCCCCATCGCCTATCTGGCCGACCCCCACGCCGAACCGTCGGAGGTCATCGCCCAGCGCCAGTACGCCCACCTGCAGGACGAAGGGCTGCACTCCGCGCTGGCCAAGCTCGACGAGCGCAGCCGCGCCATCGTGCAGCGCCGCTGGCTGACCGAAGGCGAGGCCGCGACCCTGCACGAGCTGGCCGCCGAATACGGCGTGTCCGCCGAACGCATCCGCCAGATCGAAGCCAAGGCGATGCAGAAGATGCGCAGCCAGCTCGCCGAGCTCGCCTGAGCGCGCCACGCCTCAAGGCACAGGGCAGCCCTCGGGCTGCCCTTTTTCATGGCACCGGCCCTACTGGCCGGCGAGCAGTTTGCGGATGTCGGCGGCGATGAGCGCCGGTTTCTCGCCGTGCTTCACATACAGGCGCAGCCGGCCCTGGGGATCGTACACATACGTGCCGGTGGAGTGATCGACCGTGTAGGCGTTGCCCTTCACGTCACCCTGCTTCTGGTAGAAGACCTTGAAATCCCGCGCCACAGCCTGGGTGGTGGGCAGATCGGCGTAGAGCCCGGCAAAGCGCGGGTCGAAGGCCGGCACATACTGGGCGAGCAGGGCCCGGGTGTCGCGCTCGGGGTCGATGGTCATGAAGAGCACCTGCACCTTGTCGGCGTCCGGCCCGAGCTGCTTCATGACCTCGACCATGTTGAGGAGGTTGGTCGGGCAGACGTCGGGGCACTGGACGTAGCCGAAGAACAGGGTGACGACCTTGCCCCGGTAATCCGCCAGGCTGCGCGCCGCGCCGGTATGGTCGGTGAGGTGGAAATCCTTGCCGTAGGCGGCGCCGGTGATGTCGGTATTGACGAAGCCCGCGCCGCTCCCGCCGCCGGGCGAGCAGGCGGCCACGAGACCCATCAGCAACGCAGCCAAGACGCTGCGCCGCAGCATTCCAGTCATTGAAGAAACCCTTTTGTCAGCAGACGCGGGCGGAGCCCATCGGAAGCGTGTCAACGCCGGCAACGATGCTACACTTCGGCCGTAAACGGATCTGCGTCAAATAGTCGCAGCAGGGCCCGGAGGAGACAACCTGGCCATCAAGGCAAGCCTGGGCGGCGGAGCATCTGGTCCGCCGCCCGGAAGCCTTCCCATGAACACCGCGGGCCTCCCTCAAGCCTGCTTGACGAGGGTCTCGAGCTGCAGGCCCGCCACCCGCGGCGAACCAGCCCCGGCCAGCTCCGGAAAGCCCTCCAGCGCCCCCGAGCGCACATACCCCCGGCGCAGATAAAACGCGATCAGCTCACTGCGCGCCACCAGCACCGACATCCGGAACGCCCTGGCGCCGAAGCCGGCCACCGCATGCTCTTCAGCGGCGGCCAGCATGCGCTTGCCAAGCCCGGCGCCCTGGCGGGACGGCTCGGCGGCGAGCATCCCGATGTAGGCCTCGACCCCCTGCTCCGCCAGCTTTGCCTCGACGTGCGCGCAGGCCAGGATTGCCGGCCCCTCCGCCAGCACCAGCACCGTCGAGCCCGGCCGGAACAGCGCCCGCACCATCTCTTCCGACGCCCGCGGGCCGTCGACCAGCGCCGCCTCGTGGGTCCAGCCCCGCAGCCCGGCGCCGGGGCGGTAGGCCCGATTCACCAGCCCGGCGATCTCCGCCGCATCCTCGAGCCCGGCGACGCGCAGTGCGATGGCCATGCCCGGCTCAGCCCGCCAGCGCCGCGAGCAGCTTGCCGTGGATGCCGCCGAAGCCGCCGTTGCTCATCACCAAAATGCGGTCGCCGTCGCGGGCCTCGGCGACGATGGCCGCCACAAGCGCGTCCAGATCATCCTCCACCAGCGTCTTGCCGGCGATCGGCGCCAGCGCACCGCGGGCGTCCCAGCCCAGGTTGGCGGCGTAGCAGAAGACCTTGTCGGCCTGGGCCAGGCTGTCAGCCAGCTGATCCTTCATCACGCCGAGCTTCATGGTGTTGGCGCGCGGCTCCAGCACCGCCAGGATGCGCGCCTCGCCCACCTGCCGGCGCAGGCCCTCGACGGTCAGGGTGATCGCCGTCGGGTGGTGGGCGAAGTCGTCGTACACCGCCACGCCGCGCACCGTGCCGCGCAACTCGAGGCGACGCTTGACGCCCTCGAAGCGGGTCAGCGCGTCCAGCGCCACCTCCGGCGTCACGCCGACATGGCGGGCCGCCGCGATGGCCGCCAGCGCGTTGGCCCGGTTGTGACGGCCCGACAGGGGCAGGCGGCGGCGGCCGATCTCGCGGCCTTCGAAGCGCAGCACCACCTCGTCCTCGCTCGCCCCTTCGGCCACCGACCAGCCGGCCGCGTCGTTGAACCACTCCAGCCCCGACCAGCAGCCGCGGGCAATCACCCGCTGCAGGGACGCCTCGGCGGCGTTGGCGACGATCCGCCCGGTTTTGGGCACGATCCGCACCAGATGGTGGAATTGCGTCTCGATCGCCGCCAGATCGGCAAAGATGTCGGCGTGATCAAACTCGAGGTTATTGAGG
>RRZT011420980.1_pt1 | contig 15384 bp, 13 predicted proteins | sample 2165551 | NCBI WGS metagenome assembly RRZT01 (sample SAMN10456910, study PRJNA506462) | wastewater metagenome | biome: wastewater; feature: sludge; material: wastewater sludge; isolation source: wastewater sludge with Escherichia coli K12::gfp cells carrying plasmid... | place: USA: Moscow, Idaho... | reverse complement strand
GTCAAGCTGCACCAGAAGATCACCGCCCGTCCGGACGTGCCCGAACTGTTCGTCCAGCCAGCGTCCGGCGCCGCCGGTACTGCGGCCGGTGCTGCGGCCTATGTGTCCCACGCCCGCGGCGTGCCGGTCGAGAAGATGGAACATGTCTACCTCGGCCCCGCGTACTCCAACGAGGACGTGATCGCCGCCTGCGCCCGCCACCCGAATTCGCCGAAGTGGCGCAAGATCGACGACGCGCCGGCACGCATCGCCCGGATCATGGCCGACGGCAACCCGGTGGCCTGGTTCCAGGGCCGCATGGAGTTCGGCCCGCGCGCCCTCGGCGGGCGTTCGATCATCGGCTGCCCGAGCGTGCCGGGCGTCGCCGACCGCATCAACGAGCAGATCAAGTTCCGCGAGCGCTGGAGGCCGTTCTGCCCGTCGATGCTGGACACCGTCGCCCCGCAGATGCTCAAGGTCGACCACCCGAGCCCGTTCATGACCTTCACCTTCGAAGTGAACGAGGAGTGGAAGGACCGCGTGCCGGAAGTGGTCCACGAGGACGGCACCTCGCGCGCCCAGGTGCTGGAGCGCCGCCACAACCCGCGCTGGTACGACCTGATGCTCGAACTGGAGAAGCTCACCGGCAACGGCGTGTCGCTGAACACCTCGCTCAACCGCCGCGGCGAGCCGATGGTCTGCTCGCCCACTGACGCGCTGAACATGTTCTACGGCTCGGACCTGCAGTACCTGATCATGGAAGACATTCTGGTGGTCAAGGACGGGGTGGACGGGTATGACAACGTCTGAGGCGCCGGATGGCGGGCAGCCCTGGGTGCTGCAGTTCTGCCACGGCTATGACGGCCCGTTCCTCGATTGCGCGCGGCAGTACGCCGCGCTCTTCGTCGGCACGCCCTACAAGGTCTGCACCGTCTACCTGACCGGCGCGCCGAGCGATGAGGTGGTGCGTGGCTCGGCCTCGGACGAGGTGATCTTCCTCGATCACTCCAGCCGCGCGGTGCGCGGGCTCAAGCTCAAGGCCATCGCGCAGATCCGCCGGATCGCCGCCTCGCGGGACTTTCGCCTGTGCATCGCCCACCGCTTCAAGCCGATCTATGTGGCACTGCTGGGCACGAAGCTGCCGGTGATCGGGGTGCATCACGCCTTCGGCGACTATCGCCGCCGCTCGCGGCAGCTGTTCGCCAATTTCTTCGGCAAGCGCCTGGCCCTGCTCGGCGTGTCCAATGCGGTGCGCGACGACATGCGCGCCAGCCTGCCGGGCTGGCCGGCCGAGCGCATCGAAACCCTTTACAACCGCATCGACGTGGCCGCGGTGCAGGCCGAGCAGGTCTCCCGCGAGGCGGCCCGCGAGTTCCTCGGCCTGCCGCCGGACGCCTGGGTGGTCGGCAACGTCGGCCGCCTGCATCCGGACAAGGACCAGGCCACGCTGATCCGCGGCTTTGCCCTGGCGCTGCCGCGGCTGCCGGCCGGCAGCCTGTTGGCGATCATGGGCAGAGGGCGCCTAGAGTCGTCGCTGAAGGCGCTGGCGGCGGAGCGGGGTATCGCCGAGCAGGTGCGCTTTCTCGGCCAGGTGCCGCAGGGGCGTCGTTATTTCAAGGCCTTCGACGCGTTCGCCCTGACCTCCGACCACGAGCCGTGCGGCATGGCGCTGCTGGAGGCGATGGCCGCCGGAGTACCGGCGATCTGCTCGAATTGTGGCGGCGGCAGGGAAGTGGTCGAGGGTGTCGGGCGACTGTTCACGCTGGCCGACGAGCAGGCCCTGGCGCGCGCGCTGACGCAGGCTGTGGCCGTGGCGCAGGACGGCCCGCAAATGGCCGAGGCGCTGCAGCGTTTTTCCGATCAGCGCGTACGGGCCACCTTCTGGCAGTTGCCGATGGTGCTCCGCCAATCGCTGCCGACCGGTTAGACGGCTGCGATGCAGCCAGTGACGTGCGCCATGCCGCGCACCCAATGACGCAATCGAATTTCCAGGGGCATTTATCGTGTTCAAGGCGCTGAAGGCCACTCTGTGCAGGCGTTGGTTGCGCAAGCGCGGCTTCAAGTTGGCTGTCGATGTCCACGCCTTACCGGGCAAGGCGCGGCTGGTGCTGGAGGAGGGGGCTTCCATCGGCGAAGTGCTTGGCGCCTTCGAGCACTTGCAGGTCGGCGCCATGAGCTATGTACGCAGCGCCTCCGAACTGCTGAATGTCGCGCGGATCGGGCGATTCTGCTCGATCGGCAACGCCGTCGTGATCGGCCAGGAGAGGGCCGGCCATCCGCTGGACTGGGTCAGCTCGCATCCCTTCCAGTATACCGGGACGGCGTTGCACTATGCCGCCCCCGGCAAGCCGGTAGAGATCGGACATGACGTCTGGATCGGCCGCGAGGCGATGATCATGGAGGGCGTCACCGTCGGCACGGGGGCGGTGATCGCGGCGCGTGCCGTGGTGACCCGCGACGTGCCTGCGTATGCGGTGGTCGCCGGGACGCCGGCACGCATCCTGCGTTATCGGCATCCGCCGCAGGTGATCGAGGCGCTGCTGGCGAGCGCCTGGTGGGAGCTGCCGGTCGATGTCCTGCAGAGCCTGCCGCTGAACGAGCCCGAAGCCTTTCTGAGCGCCATTGCCGCCCTGCGGGAGCCCCGACGGATGTCATGTAGACAAGTCGAAGTCAGCCGCCGAGGCTGTCGCGAGCTTCCGCTGGTACAAGCCGAGCGAGTGGGTGAAATGAAATGAAAGTTCTGTTCCTGGTTCAGGCCGAACAGCGGGCGATCCTGGATCGCCTCTACGAAGGCATCCAGCACCACTGCGAGTGCGACATCCGCTGGCTGGGGCGCGAAGAGCAGGCCAACCTGCGCCGTTATTTCCGCGATCATGTAGATGTGGCCCGCTACGACCGCATCCTGTTCTTCCTGCGCTTCAAGCAGGAAATCCGCCAGGTGGATTTCATCCGCAGCGTGCCGAATCTGGTGATCCTCGAACATGATGCCTACCAGAACTACATCCCCTGCAAGTACACCGGCAGGTTCAGCGCGCACTATCGCAAGCTGCCCTGGGCGCGGGTGATCGGCTCCGGTCAGGTGGTGACCCGGCGCTTGCGCGAGGAGGGTGTGGATGCCGTGTTCGTGCCCAAGGGCTACGACCAGGCCTTGCTGCGCGATCTGGGACGCGAGCGCGATATCGAACTGGGCTTCGTCGGCAGCACCAAGAGCGTCGCCTACAGCGGGCGCAAGGCGCTGCTGGACGAGCTGGCGCAGGTGGAGAACCTGGTGGCGACCCGCACCAAGTCCGGCGAAGACTACCTCAATGCCCTCAACCGTATCCGCTTCTTCGTCAGCGCCGACGTCGGCATGGGCGAGTACATGATCAAGAACTTCGAGGCCATGGCCTGCGGCTGTGTACTGCTGGCCTACGATCAGGGCGAGGAGGAGAACCGCGCGCTGGGCTTCGTCGACATGGAGAACCTGGTGCTGTACCGGACGGTCGACGAACTGCGCGGCAAGCTGGCGCAACTGCGCGGCGATCCGGCCTGGGCGGCGCGGATCGCCGCCAGCGGCCGGGCGCTGGCCGAGTCGCGCTACAGCTTCGCGCGCATCGGCGCCCAGATCGTGCAGGCCATGCAGGCACCCTTGCGGCCCGCCCCGGCGCCCGGCTGGTTCAGCCGGCTGCGCAATCGCCTGGGAGTCTGAGGATGACCGCGCCGCGCCTGCTGTTTCTGGTCCCCTATTTCGGCCGCTGGCCGTTCTGGATGCCGTTCTTCCTGCAGAGCTGCCGTTTCAACCCGGACGTGCAGTGGCTGTTCTTCACCGACTGCGGCACACCGCCCGATGCGCCGGACAACGTGCGCTTTCGGGCCATGAGCTTTGCCGACTACTGCGCTCTGGTGTCCGCGCGGCTGGGCATCGACTTCCGGCCGCAGAGCCCCTACAAGCTCTGCGACCTGAAGCCGGCGCTGGGGCATGTGCATGCCGACGAGCTGGAGGGCTTCGATTTCTGGGGCTTCAGCGATATCGATCTGGTGTATGGCGATCTGCGCGGCTATTTCAGCGCCGAACGGCTGCAGCGTTTCGATCTGCTCTCCACCCATGAGCGGCGCGTCTCCGGCCATCTGTGCCTGCTGCGCAACAACGCGCGGATGCGCGAGGCCTTCATGCAGGTGCCCGGCTGGCAGGCGAAGCTGGCGTCCAGCGAGCACAACGCCTTCGACGAGGGCGCCTTTAGCCGACTGTTCATCCGCCACAAGAGCTGGCCGGCACCGTTGCGGCGACTGGCCGACGCCTGCAACCCCTGGCGGCGCTGCAGCGAGTTCGTCGAGGCCTTCAGTACGCCGAATGGCCGGGTGGCCTGGCTCGACGGCGGCTTCGATTTTCCGCGGCGTTGGATCTGGCAGCGCGGGCAGTTGTGCAACGACCGCGACGGCACGCGGCAATTCCCCTATTTCCACTTCATCGGCTGGAAGTGCGATGCCTGGCCCGCCCATGGCGAACATGAGCTGTTGGGCGATGCCGCGCTGGCCGCACAAGATGCCTGGAGCATCACCCCCCAGGGTTTTCGAGAGGTTTGAATCTTGATCTTTTCCAAGGACAGTGACGTCACTCTGGTGGTGACCAGTTGCGGGCGCTTCGACCTGCTCACCCGGACGCTGGCCAGCTTCGATGCCTTCAATACCACGCCGATCCGCGAAGTGTTCATCACCGAGGATTCGGGCGACAAGGCGGTGGAGGCCTGCATTCCCGAGCACTGGCGCGCGCACACCACTTTCTTCGTCAACGTGCCCCGGCTGGGGCAGCTGCGCTCTATCGATCTGGCCTACTCCCACGTCAAGACGCCGTGGATCTTCCACTGCGAGGACGACTGGGCGTTCTATCGGCCGGGTTTCATCGAGGAATCGCGGACGCTGCTGGAAGCCGACCCGCAGGCCCTGCAGGTCTGGCTGCGCAGTTTCGCCCACGATCTGGCGATTCACAGCCCGTACGTCTACCTGGGCGAGCGCCAGGTGATCCAGGGCATTCCCTGCTATCGGGTCGGCTCGCACAAGGAGGACTGGCAGGGCTTCTCCTTCAATCCCGGATTGCGCCGTCTGGCCGACTACCAGGTGCATGCGCCCTATGCCCGGCACGCCGGCGAGAAGGACCTGTCGCGGCTGTACGCCGACGAGCAGCGCCATGCACTGATCCTGGAGAACGACGCCGTGCTGCATACCGGCTTCGGCGAGCATGTCAGCGTGCCCGAGGAGCGCGCCAAGAAGGCGCGGCGCAAGAAGCACGAGCGCATGCGCTTGATCCTGGTCTTTGGTATCGGCTTGCTGTGCGGACTGTTCCTGTGAGTGCAGTGGTGCGACTCACTGCGCTGTACGGTCGCTTCGGCTATTTCACGCTGGCTCTGCTGGTGTTCCTGGCCAGCTTCCTGCTGCTGCCGACCGCCAAGATGGTCAACAACGTCTACTATGCGCTGCTGGCACTGCCGGCCCTGGGCGTGCTGCTGGCTCGCCGGGGCTGTGATATCCGCCCGGAGCCCGCCTTGCTGCTCTGGGGCGCGCTGTGGCTCTGGTATGCGGTGGTGGGGATCGGTTCGGGCGATCTCCAGTACTTCAAGCATGTGCTCTACATTGCCCTGTTCGTGTTGCTGGTCAGCCTGCTGGTCGATCCGCAGCCATTACGTACACCGTCGTTCTCCCGAGGATTGTTCTGGGTGCTGGGCGTCTATGTGCTGGGCTCGGCCATCGTCTATTGGATCTCTGGACGCTACGAGCCGGGCGAGCGGGTGCTCTGGCTTCCGGGACGGATGACCGGGCCGATCTACACCAGCATGTGGCTGACCTGCTGCTTCGCCCTGGCGCTGCCGGCCTGGCTGACCCAGCGGCGCTGGCTGGAGCTGTCCGCTGCCGCGCTGCTGGCGGTGTTCTGCATGGCCTATGTGCTGCAGAGTCGCTCCGGGCTGGTCGGGATGCTGGCGCTGGCCGTGCTGCTGGCCGGCTGGCTGGCGCTGCGCAGGGCGCGCTACCTGATCTGGTTGGGGGGGGGGCTGGCGCTTGCCGCCGGGCTGCTTCTGTATGGCATGCGCGAGGTGCCGGAAATCGCCAGCCTGTTCGCCCGTGCCGACTCCGGCCGCTTCGAGCTGTGGCGGATACTGTTCGCCGAATGGCTGGACTGCGGCCTGTGGCTGGGCTGCGGCGTGCAGTACGCCAGTCAGGCTACCATCCTCGACGGTGCGCCGATCCAGCACCCGCATAACATCTACATGGCGCTGGGTCTTTACAGCGGCTTGGTGTCCCTGCTGCTGTTCCTCGCGCTGAACGCGCTGCTGCTGCGGCGTGCCTGGCAGCAGCGCGACCCCTGGGGGCTATATCTGCTGGTCGCACTGCTGATGCTGAACTTCGACGGTAGCAAGCTGATGGGCAACCCCGACGAGCTCTGGCTGCTGGTGCTGCTGCCGATGGCGCTGATCGCCAACCGGCGCGCAGTCGCCGCCTAGGTGAGTTACTGCCGCTGCGGCCGGTGTGTCTCAGCGGCGTCCGGGCCGGGCGGCCTCGCAGCAGGCCCAGAGCGGCGCGCTGTCGAAGGGGAAGCCCTCCTTGCGCAGGTACTTGTCGAAGTGCTCGCGGTTGCGCTGGATCAGGCGACCGCCCAGCGGGCGGCGGCGGATCTGCAGGTCGGCGATGTCGATCAGGCCGAGCGTGCCGTCCGGGGTGCGGACGATGTTGCCCAGGTGCAGGGAACGGAAATACACGCCGCTGTCGTGCAGGCGGTTGATGAAACGCGCCAGTTCCGGTTGCAGGGCGGTCCAGGAGAGGTCGTCGTCGCGCAGGAGTTGGGACAGGGTTTCGCCGGGAAGGGGGCGATAGAGCACGGCCGTCCAGGCCGGATCGTCCAGGCGATAGAGGCACAGCGGCTGCAGGGTCGGAATGCCGCGTTCCCGCAGGGCCGTGGCGTTGGTGCAGAAGCGCTGCGAGTGCGGGCGCAACAGTGCCGAGGAGAGCAGGCGCTTGCGGCGGAACAGCTTGAGCATGTTGCCGTCGCGCAGCCGGTAGACCTTGGGGCCGAAGCTGTCCTGCTCAAGGATCCGGGCACCTTCGGTCATCTCGCTCAGCATCGCCGCGGGCAGGGGAGTAAACGTCAGCACGTATCGGGCGCCTCAATGATCGCAAGGCGGCATATGATGCCCGATCTCGGCGGGGCGCTGCCATGGCGGGAGGAGTGTTAAGATTGCCGCCCCCTTTTTCGGGCGAGAGCCGTCATGACAGAAACCCCCGGGCAGGAGGCTGCATCCAGCCTCAAGATCTATTTCCGCCTACTGGCCTATGTGAAGCCCTACATCGGCTATTTCCTGGTCAGCATCGTCGGCTATGTGATCTTCGCCTCGACCCAGCCGATGCTGGCGGGAATCCTCAAGTACTTCGTCGACGGGTTGAGCAATCCCGATGCCGCCCTGTTCCCCGGCGTGCCCTGGCTGGCCGAGTTGCCGCTGCTGCACGCGGTGCCCCTGCTGATCGTGCTGATCGCCGCCTGGCAGGGCTTCGGCTCGTTCCTCGGCAACTACTACCTGGCCCGCGTTTCGCTCGGCCTGGTGCATGACCTGCGCGTGCAACTGTTCAACAGCCTGCTGACGCTGCCCAACCGCTACTACGACCAGCACAACTCCGGTCACCTGATCTCGCGGATCACCTTCAACGTGACCATGGTCACCGGCGCCGCCACCGATGCGATCAAGGTGGTGATCCGCGAGGGGCTGACGGTGATCTTCCTGTTCGCCTACTTGCTGTGGATGAACTGGATGCTGACCCTGGTGATGCTGGCGATCCTGCCGGTCATCGCCCTGGTGGTGAGCAGCGCCAGCAAGAAATTCCGCAAGCAGAGCAAGAAGATCCAGGTGGCGATGGGCGATGTCACCCATGTCGCCTCGGAAACCATTCAGGGGTATCGCGTGGTGCGCAGCTTCGGCGGCGAGCACTACGAGCAGCAGCGCTTCTTCGGCGCCAGCCAGAGCAATACCGACAAGCAGTTGCGCATGGTCAAGACCGGCGCGGTGTATACGCCGACCCTGCAACTGCTGATCTACAGCGCCATGGCCGTGTTGATGTTCCTGGTCCTGCTCCTGCGCGGCGACGCCACCGCCGGCGATCTGGTGGCCTACATCACCGCCGCCGGCCTGCTGCCCAAGCCGATTCGCCAGCTCTCCGAAGTCAGCGCCAACATCCAGAAAGGCCTGGCCGCCGCCGACAGCATCTTCGAGCAGCTCGACGAAGCCCCGGAAACCGATACCGGTACGGTCGAGCGCGAGCGCATCGAAGGGCGTCTGGAGGTGAAGCATCTCAGCTTCGCCTACCCGGACACCGACAAGCCGGTGCTCCACGACATCAGCTTCAGCGTCGAGCCGGGACAGATGGTCGCGCTGGTCGGCCGCTCCGGCAGCGGCAAGTCGACCCTGGCCAACCTGATTCCGCGTTTCTACCACCACGACCAGGGGCAGATCCTCCTCGACGGGGTGGAAATCGAGGACTTCAAGTTGCACAACCTGCGCCGGCACATCGCCCTGGTCACCCAGCAGGTCACCCTGTTCAACGACAGCGTGGCCAGCAACATAGCCTACGGTGATCTGGCCGGCGCGCCGCGCGAGGCCATCGAGCGGGCGGTCGCCGATGCCTATGCCAAGGAGTTCATCGACAAGCTGCCGCAGGGCCTGGATACCGAGGTCGGCGAGAACGGCGTGCTGCTTTCCGGCGGCCAACGCCAGCGCCTGGCGATTGCCCGCGCGCTGCTCAAGGATGCGCCGTTGCTGATTCTCGACGAGGCCACCTCGGCGCTGGATACTGAGTCCGAGCGGCACATCCAGGCGGCGCTGGACCGGGTCATGCAGGGCCGCACCACCCTGGTGATCGCCCACCGCCTGTCGACCATCGAGAAGGCCGACCTGATCCTGGTGATGGACCAGGGGCGCATCGTCGAACGCGGTACCCACGCCGAGCTGCTGGGGCGCAACGGCCACTATGCGCGCCTGCACGCCATGGGCCTGGACGAAGGCCCGGAGGCCACGCTGTGATCCTCGACCGCCTGCGCTGTGTCCGCGAGCGCGGCTGGCGCGAGATCGGCGCCGCCGACTACGCCGCCGCCTGGCAGCGTTTCGGCGGCAGCGTCGCCACCCATCCCGAGGTGGTGGCGCGACTCGCCGGCCTGGCCGGGATATCGGTGCGCTACCTGGGCTGGGAGCGGGGCGGCGAGCTGCTCGCGGCGATTCCCACCTGGGGACGGCATATCGCCCTGAGCAAGGACGTGCTCACGCGCGCTGGCAAGCGCGGATTGTTCGACCTGGGCAACGCCGAGCTGATCCTGCCGGCGGCCGAGGGCGCGCAGGCGCCGCTGCGCCACCGGGCGCGCTACGTCTCGGTGCTGAATGCCGACTCTTTAGCCGCCCTGCGCGAGCAGCCGGAAGGCCTGGCGCTGGCCCGCGAGCCGGAGGAGTACGGCAAGAAATTCCGCTACAACCAGCGCCGCGAGCAGCGCTTGCTGGAGGAGGCGGGCGGGACGATCCGGCCGATGCTGGAGCTGGCGCCGGCCGAGCAGGCGGCGATCTACACCGAGCTGTTCGAGCGCCGCTGGGGCTTCGCGGTGCCGGGCAAGGGTCATCTGGCCGAGGTGTTCGCCCTGCTGCGCGAGTTCATGACCGGCTCGCTGATCTATCTGGGCGATGCGCCGGTAGCCATCCAGATCCTCTACCGGGTCGAGGCGCCGCGCTGGGTATCGCTGGAGTACATCAACGGCGGGGTCGATCCGCAGCAGCGCGAGTTCAGTCCCGGCAGCGTGCTGAGCTTCGTCAACACCCAGGCCGCCTGGGCCGAGGCCCGCGCGCTGGGCAAGCCGCTGCGCTACTCCTTCGGCCGCGCCGACCGTGAATACAAGGATCGCTGGTGCCACCGGGTACCGGTCTATCAGGTGTGAGGTGCCGATGACCGTCCGCAAGCAGCAACTGCTCAAGCGCCACCGCAAGCACAAGCGCATCGCCCTGCTGGTCGCCCTGATCGGGCTGGCGCTGGCCGGCGTGCTGCTGGCCGGGTGGCTGGTGCCGCTGCTCCTGCTGCTCGGCTGGATCGCCCACGAGGCCTGGTTCGCCGACCACCTGTTCTACGCACCCGGCGACGACTATCGCTACCACTTCCCACCCGGCACGCCGCGTCTGGCGGCGACCTTGGAGAGCGATGGTCGTCTACGTCTCGACGAGCCGCTGCCGCCCGGCGAGACGCTGATCCTCGAACTGCGCATCGAGGCCACGCTGCTCGGCCGGCTGTGCGACCCGCAGGTGTGGATCGGCGCGGATCGCCAGGACTTCGAGCGTGGCGTGGCCGGGTTGCGCTACCTCAACCTATCCGGTCAGCGCGAGGCGCTGGAGCGCGGCGAGCTGCGCCTGCGCGGGCGCTTCTGCCGGCTGGCGGCCAGCGGTGCCCTGCAGGTGCTGGAAAACTCCGATTATGCGCAGCAGCGCCTGATGGTTGTCGCCCCGCACGCCGACGACGCCGAACTGGCCGCCTTCGGCCTGTACAGCCGGGCTGCCGAGGCGAGCATCGTCACCCTGACCCAGGGCGAGATCGAGGCCGACGGTTACCGGCGCCTGGGGCTCGACGCGACCGCCGCCGCGCGCCTCAAGGGCCGCCTGCGCAGCTGGGACAGCCTGGCCGTGCCGCTGTGGGGCGGGGTAGGGCAGCAGCGCTGCGTGCAGCTCGGCTACTACTGCCTGCAACTGCCGGCGATGGCCGCCGAGCCGGCGCAGCCGTTCGGCTCGCGCGAATCCGGCGAGACGGATATCCGCAGCGCACGGCGGCACAATCCGCTGAGCCTGCCCGGCGATGCCGACGGCCAGCCGAGCTGGAACAATTTGGTCGCCGATCTGACCGCGCTGCTCGAACACTTCCGCCCCGAGGTGCTGGTCACCCCGCACCCCGAACTGGACCCGCACGCCGACCACGTCGCCGCCACCCGCGCGCTGCACGAGGCCGTCGCCCGCAGCGCCTGGAAGCCCAGTACGCTGCTGCTCTACGCCAACCACCTGCACGACAACGATCGCTGGCCGATGGGTCCGGCCGAGGGCGGCATCGCCCTGCCGCCGGCCATCGAGGCGCTGCCCGCCGACGGGCTGTGGAGCCCGACCCTGGACGCCGCCGTCCGCCTGGACAAAGCCATGGCGCTGGCCATGCAGCACGACCTGCAGGGTCGCCTGCCGGCGAAGAAGCGCCTGCGCCGCGCTATCCAGCGGGTACTGGCCGGACGCCGCTGGCCGGCGACCGGCGAGGACGAGTTCTTCCGCAAGGCGGTGCGTCGGCATGAACTGTTCTGGGTGCGGCCGCTGTCAGGTCACGCAGCGGTCGGAGCCAAGGCGCGCGCGGGGATATAGCCCGGCCGCCGGCCGTCCCGGCTCGCATGGCGGGGACGCCGTTCCGGCAGACCCCCATGTTATGATCGCCGCCGTTTTTTCTCGCGCCCCGGAGCCCTCCATGCAGCTGTCCATGCCCCGTTTCGATCAGGCCCCCGTGCTGGTGGTCGGTGATGTCATGCTCGACCGCTACTGGCACGGGGCGACCAACCGCATCTCGCCGGAGGCGCCGGTGCCGGTGGTCAAGGTCGAGCAGATCGAGGACCGTCCGGGCGGCGCCGCCAACGTCGCGCTGAACATCGCCGCCCTCGGCGCGCCGGCCTGGCTGGTCGGCGTCACCGGCCAGGACGAAGCGGCCGACAGCCTCGCCGAGCGTCTCGGCGCCGCCGGCGTCGATGCACGCTTCCAGCGCCTTGCAGGCCAGCCGACCATCGTCAAGCTGCGGGTGATGAGCCGTCACCAGCAACTGCTACGCCTGGACTTCGAGGAGCCCTTCGCCACCGACCAGGCGGCGCTGCTCGCCGAAGTGGAAGGCCTGCTGGAGCGGGTCAAGGTGCTGATCCTTTCCGACTACGGCAAGGGCGCGCTGCAGAACCACCCGGCGCTGATCGCCGCCGCGCGCGCGCGCGGCGTTCCGGTACTGGCCGATCCCAAAGGCCGCGACTTCTCCATCTACCGCGGTGCCAGCCTGATCACCCCTAACCTCGCCGAATTCGAGGCGGTGGTCGGCCGCTGCGCCGACGAGGCCGAGCTGGTCGCCAAGGGCCTCGAACTGCTCGCCGAACTGGAACTGGGCGCCCTGCTGGTGACCCGTGGCGAGCATGGCATGACCCTGCTACGCCAGGGCCATCCAGCCCTGCACCTGCCGGCCCGCGCCCGCGAGGTGTTCGACGTCACCGGCGCCGGCGACACGGTGATCTCCACCCTGGCCAGCGCGCTGGCCGCCGGCGAGGAGCTGCCTCAGGCCGTGGCCCTGGCCAACCTCGCCGCCAGCATCGTGGTCGGCAAGCTCGGCACCGCCACCGTCAGTGCCCCCGAGCTGCGCCGCGCCGTGCAGCGCGAGCAGGGCGCCGGGCGCGGTGTGCTGAGCCTCGACCAGCTGTTGCCGGCCCTTGACGACGCCCGCGCCCACGGCGAGCGCATCGTCTTCACCAACGGCTGCTTCGACATCCTCCACGCCGGCCACGTCGCCTACCTGGAGCAGGCCCGCGCCCTCGGCGACCGCCTGGTGGTGGCGATCAACGACGACGCTTCGGTGACCCGTCTCAAGGGACCGGGCCGGCCGATCAACAGCGTCGACCGGCGCATGGCGGTACTGGCCGGGCTTGGCGCGGTGGACTGGGTGACCAGCTTCGCCGAGGACACCCCCGAACGCCTGCTGGAAAGGATCCGCCCCGATGTGCTGGTCAAGGGTGGCGACTACGGCCTCGACGGCGTGGTCGGCGCCGACATCGTGCAGGCCTATGGCGGGGAAGTGCGGGTGCTGAGCTTCGTCGACAGCTGCTCCACCACGGCCATCGTCGAGAAGATTCGCGGCTGAGCGGGGAAGCTCGTCGAGCTTCGCAGCAAGCCCGCCCGCGGGCGATAGCCGATAGAGGTGGGCGTGGTATTGATCGGCGCGCCATGGTCGGCGCGCCGATGAGCACGGCGTATTGTCTTCCGCTTGGCGGAAAACGCCGCGAGGCGGGATAATCCGCCTCCTTTGCCATCCCTCGAAAGGATTCCCGTGGCCGAGTCGCCCATCCTTCTGCTTACTGGTGCCACCGGCTTCGTTGGCCACGCGCTGTTCGAGCGTCTGCGCGGGGAGTACCCCCTGCGTGTTCTGCTCCGCGATCCACGTGGGAGCCTGCCGCAGGACCTTCAACCGCTGCCGGGGATGTCTGTCGCGGATGTCCAGCTGCTGCCGGGCGATCTGTCGACCACCCTGCCTGCGCTACCGCCGGTCGATGTGGTCGTGCATTGCGCCGCTCGGGTGCATGTCATGCAGGAGCACGACAGCGACCCGCTGGCGGCGTTCCGGCGAGTCAACGTCGAGGGTACGCTGACCCTGGCGCGCCGTGCGGTGGAGGCGGGCGCTCGCCGCTTCGTCTTCCTCAGTTCGATCAAGGTCAACGGCGAGGCAACTGCGCCGGGGCGGCCCTTCACCGCGGACGACCCGCCCGCTCCCGGCGATCCCTATGGCCTCTCCAAGTACGAGGCCGAACAGGCCTTGCTGCAACTCGGCCGGGAGACCGGGCTGGAGATCGTCATCGTGCGCCCCGTGCTGGTCTACGGCCCCGGTGTGAAAGCCAACTTCCGCCGCCTGCTAGGCTGGCTGAAGCGCGGCATACCGCTGCCCCTGGGCGCGCTGGACAATCGGCGCAGCCTGTTGGCGCTGGACAATCTCGTCGATCTGCTGGCGTTGTGCATCCATCATCCGGCGGCGGCCAACCACGTTTTCCTTGCCAGCGACGGCGAAGATCTCTCCACGCCCGAGCTGTTACGCCGCCTGGGCGCCGCGCTCGGGCGTCCGGCGCGGTTGTGGTCGCTGCCGCCAGCCTGGCTGTCCGTCGCCGGACGCTTGCTGGGTCGCAGCGCCGAGGTCGAGCGATTGTGCGGCTCGCTGCAGGTCGATAGCCGGGCGACCCGCGAACGACTGAACTGGCAGCCGCCTGTCGCGGTCGATGCCGCACTGGCCGCCACGGCCCGCGATTTTCTGGAAAACGTCCGATGACTCACTGGTTGCTCCTGCCGCTCGTCGCTCTGCTGGCCCTGACCCTGACCGGCCTGCTGCGCCGTTATGCCCTGGCGCGCAGTCTGCTCGACGTACCCAATGCCCGCAGCTCCCACAGCGTGCCGACCCCGCGCGGCGGTGGGGTGGCCATCGTGCTGGCCTTCCTGCTCGGCCTGCCGCTGCTCGGCGAGCTGCACGGTGCTCTGGCATGGTCGCTGTACGGTGCGGGCCTGGGCGTCGCACTGCTCGGATTCCTCGATGACCATGGCCATATCGCCGCGCGCTGGCGGTTGCTCGGCCACTTCGCCGCAGCGTTCTGGGTGCTGTTCTGGCTGGGCGGCCTGCCGCCGCTGCCACTCTTCGGCCATGCGCTGGAGCTTGGCTGGCTGGGCTATCCGCTAGGGACACTCTATCTGGTCTGGCTGCTCAATCTCTACAACTTCATGGACGGTATCGACGGCATTGCCAGCATCGAAGCGGTCTGTGTCTGTCTGGGCGGTGCGCTGCTGCACCTGTGGCTCGACGATGCCGGCTCCGCCATGCCCGTGCTGCTGCTGGCGGCTGCCGTGGCCGGCTTCCTGTTCTGGAACTTCCCGCCGGCGCGGATCTTCATGGGCGATGCCGGCAGCGGTTTCCTCGGCATCACACTCGGCATCCTCTCCCTGCACGCGGCTTGGCAGGCGCCGCAGTTGCTGTGGAGCTGGCTGATCCTGCTCGGCGTATTCATCGTCGATGCCACCTGGACCCTGCTGCGCCGCTTGCTGCGCGGTGAAAAGCTCTATCAGGCACATCGCAGCCATGCCTACCAGCGTGCCGCGCGCATGCATGGCGGGCACCTGCCGGTCAGTCTGAGCGTCGGCATCCTCAACCTGTGCTGGCTGCTGCCGCTGGCGCTGGCGGTCGGGCTGGGCCACCTCGACGGACTGGCTGGCGTGCTGCTGGCCTGGGCGCCGCTGCTCTGGCTGGCCGTACGCTACCAGGCCGGTGCGGCGCAGGAGGTCGAGCGATGAGCCTGCGCGAACGCCTGCTCGGCATGCGCCGCCGTTACAAGCGGCTGCTGCAGGTCAGCGCCGACATCCTGCTGATCTGGCTGGCCGTGTGGCTGGCCTTCGTCCTGCGCATGGGCTCCGACGACCTGGTCCAGCCACTCGGCGGTCATGCCTGGCTGTTCGTCGCCGCGCCGCTGCTGGCCATCCCGCTGTTCATCCGCATGGGGCTGTATCGCGCCGTCCTGCGCTACCTCGACAACAATGGCCTGCTCACCATCCTCAAGGCCGTGAGCCTGGCGGCCCTGCTGCTGGCGCTGGCGATCTACTGGTATCGCGACGCCCC
>RRZT010887149.1_pt1 | contig 15384 bp, 15 predicted proteins | sample 2165551 | NCBI WGS metagenome assembly RRZT01 (sample SAMN10456910, study PRJNA506462) | wastewater metagenome | biome: wastewater; feature: sludge; material: wastewater sludge; isolation source: wastewater sludge with Escherichia coli K12::gfp cells carrying plasmid... | place: USA: Moscow, Idaho... | reverse complement strand
TATGAGACGGCCTTTGGCGCGGCGCTGGGGGACGATCTGTCGGCGGGGCTGGCCAGCGATGGCTCGGGCTGGCACGCGCTGCCGGGCTATGACCGGGTCCAGCCATTGCCCGCCGGCGCCGAGCCGCTGGCCCCGCATGTCCAGGGGCCGGGGGCGCTGTCGCGGCGCATGTCGCAGGTCGGGCTGGTTGCGGATGCGCAGGCGGGCGCGGCGATGCAGGCGGCGTTGGCCCCGGGTCAGCGGCTGGTGACCCGCGCCGGCGATTTGTTCCGTTGGGACGGGATGCGGGTGATGGCGGGCGAGGCCGCGTCATCCGCCGCGCTGCATCTGCAAAAGGTGAACCAGCTGGCCGAAATGACCGGTCAGGCCGAGGCCGCACAGGCCCGGGCCGAGGATGCCGCCGCCGCCCATCAGGGCCTGCGCGACCGGCTTTCCGCCGCCAGCGAGGCCGAAAAACGTGCCCGCGATGCCCGGCGCGAGGCGGAGCGCGGGTTGTCGGACGCCGCCCGTGCCGTGACCCGCGCCGAATCCGACCTGTCCATGACGCAAAGCCGCGCCGAATCCGCCCGTGCCGAACTGGCCCGCCATCAGGCCGATGCCGGCGACGCTCGCGCCCGCCTGTCCGAGGCCGAACGGACGCTGGCCGACCTGCCCGATCGCGCTGCGGCGGCGGATGCGGTCGAGCATGCCCGCACCGGGGTCGAGGCGGCGCGCATCGCCACCATGACCCGGCGCGGCGCGCTGGACGAATTGCGGCGCGAGGCGAACGCCCGGCTCAAGCGGTCGCAGGAAATCGCCAAGGAGGAATCCGGCTGGCGGCTGCGTCTGGATCAGGCGGGCACCCGCGCCGCCGAGCTTTCCGCCCGCCGCGAACAGGCCGCCCTCGATCTGGAAGAGGCCGAGGCCCAGCCCGAAATTCTGGCCGAACGCCGCGAGGTTCTGACCGAGGCCGAGGCCCGTGCCGGCGACCGTCTGGATCAGGCCCGGGCCGCGCTGTCGGCCGCCGATCAGGCATTGCGCGCCGTCTCGGACGCCGAACGCGAGGCCGAGCGTGCCGCATCCGAGGCGCGCGAGCTGCGCGCCGCGCGCGAGGCCCGCACCGACGCCGCGACCGAAGCCGAAGCTGCGGCCCGCGCCCGCATCCTTGAGGAAACCGAAACGACGCCGCAGGCGCTGTTGGAATCCCTGGGCGAGGTTGAGGATGCGGCCCCCGCCGAGCTTGAGGATCGCGTCGCCCGCCTGCGCCAAAGCCGCGATGCGCTTGGCGCCGTCAACCTGCGCGCCGAGGAAGACAAGCGCGAACTGGATGCGGAACGCGACCGTCTGGGCGGCGAGAAAGAGGACCTGACCGAGGCGATCCGCAAGCTGCGCCAGGGCATCGGCAGTCTGAACCGCGAGGGGCGCGAGCGTCTGTTGGCGGCGTTCGACACGGTGAACGCCAATTTCACCACGCTTTTCACGCATCTGTTCGGCGGCGGCGAGGCGCGGCTGGTGCTGGTCGAATCCGACGATCCGCTTGAGGCCGGGCTGGAAATCATGTGCCAGCCGCCTGGCAAGAAACTCAGCACGCTGAGCCTGTTGTCGGGCGGCGAACAGACGCTGACCGCGCTGGCGCTGATCTTTGCCGTGTTTCTGGCCAACCCCGCCCCGATCTGCGTGTTAGACGAGGTGGACGCCCCCCTCGACGACGCCAACGTGACCCGTTTCTGCGATCTGATGGACGAAATGACCCGCCGCACCGATACCCGCTTTCTTGTGATCACACACCACGCCGTCACCATGTCGCGCATGGACCGGCTGTTTGGCGTGACCATGGTGGAACAGGGCGTCAGCCAGCTGGTCAGCGTCGATTTGAAGCGCGCCGAGGCTCTGGTCGCCTGAGCATGCATCCGTTAAGGAGGCGCCGTGGCGTGGAGTGGTTAATGCGTGCCCTGATTCCCCTTTTGGTTGTCGCCTTGCTGACAGCCCCGGCCGTTGCCGCGCAAAATCGCGGCGATGCGGATGCGGTGGCGCGCATGATGGCCGAGGCTGGCCTGTCGGTGACGCGGCTGACCGACCGCAAGGGCGATCCGATGCTGGAAAGCCAGATCGAGGGCGCGGTCTTTCACGTCAATTTCTACGATTGCCGCCCGGCCTGTCAGGCGATGCAGTTTTCGGCCGGGTTTCAGCTGGATGCCCCGATGCCGATGGAAATGGCGAATCTGTGGAATCGCGACCGGCGTTTCGCCCGGGTTTATCTGGATTCCTCGGGCGATCCGTTCATCGAAATGGATATCGGACTTGCAGGCGACGGCATCGGGCGCAAGAATTTCGATGACGCGCTAGAGACATGGCGTATCCTGTTGCAGGATTTCCGTGAATTCATCGACTGGTAGGGGATTGGGATGAGCATCGAAAAACGACTGAGCGAATTGGGGATCGCGCTGCCTGCCGCGCCGGCGCCGGCGGCCAATTATGTGCCCTATGTGATCGTGGGCAACATGCTTTACATTTCCGGCCAGATCAGCACGACCAAGGGCCGGCTGGGCGACGATCTGAGCACCCAGCAGGGCGCGGATGCCGCACGCAGCTGCGGGCTTGCGCTGTTGGCGCAGGCCAGCGCGGCGCTGGGGACGCTCGACCGCGTCAAGCAGGTGGTGCGGCTGGGCGGGTTCGTGACCTCGACCCCGGATTTCACCGAACAGCCCGAGGTGGTGAACGGCTGTTCGGATCTGATGGTCGAGGTGTTCGGTCCCAAGGGCCGGCATGCCCGGGCCGCGGTGTCGGTTCCCGCCCTGCCGCGCGGCGTCGCGGTCGAGGTGGATGCCATCTTCGAGATCGTTTGATGGCGCTGCATCCCGATTTCATCCATGTGCCGATTGCGCATCGCGGGCTGCACCGTCCGGGGCTGCCGGAAAACAGCATGGCGGCGTTTCGCGCCGCCATCGCCCATGGCTATGGCATCGAATGCGATATTCAGCGCGCCATGGACGGCACGCCGATGGTGTTTCACGACTATGAGCTGGGCCGTCTGACCGGCGAGACGAACGGCACCGTCGCCGCCAGCACCCCGGCCCAGCTGGCGCGGCTGCGGCTTTCGGGCACGGATGAGGCGATGCCGACCCTGGCCGAGATGCTGGCGGAGGTCGCCGGTCGGGTGCCCTTGCTGATCGAGATCAAGGACCCGACGCTGGCTTCGGGGGCGGATGTGGGCGCGCTGCCCCAGCGCGTGGCCGAGGTGCTGGCCGGCTATGACGGGCCGGTCGCGGTCATGTCCTTTAATCCGCATGTGATCGCGGCCTTTCACAAGGCGGCGCCGGGGATCGCGGTCGGTCTGACCACCTGTGCCTATGAGGCCGGGGAATGGCCGATGCTGGATGATGCCAGCCGCGACCATCTGGCCCGGATCGCCGATTTCGACGCCGTCGGGGCCAGCTTCATCTCGCATGACCGCAATGATCTGGATAATCCGGCGGTCACGGCGCTGAAGGCGCGGGGGGTGCCGGTTCTGACCTGGACGATCCGTTCGGCCGCGCAAGAGGCCGAGGCCCGCCATGTCGCCGACAATATCACCTTTGAGGATTACATGGCCAATAACGGCTGATCGCGGCGGCAACTCGTTGGGATGGGGGCATGCATGGGCAAGGTGATGATCGTGACCGGCGCCGCGCGCGGCATCGGGCGGGCGGTCGCCATGATGGCGGCGGATCGGGGTTGGGATCTGGCGATCAACTGGCACAGCGACGATGCCGCCGGCCATGAGGTGCTTGAGGCGGTCCGCGCCAAGGGCCGCCGCGCCATCGGCCTGCGCGGGGATGTCGCGCGCGAGGATGACGTGATCGCGCTTTTCGATGCCGCCGCGCGCGATCTGGGCGGGATCGATTCCGTGATCGTCAATGCCGGGATCCTGGCCCAGACCATGCCCCTGGCCCAGATGAGCGCGGCGCGCATGCAGCGCGTCGTCGATGTCAACGTGATGGGCGCGCTTTTGACCGCGCGTGAGGCGGCGCGGCGGCTGGGCCGGCCCATGGACCGGCCATCGGCCACGATCGTTCTGGTCAGTTCGGCCGCGGCGCGGCTGGGCAGTCCGGGCGAATTCGTCGATTACGCGGCCAGCAAGGGCGCGCTGGACAGCCTGAATATCGGGCTGGCCAAGGAATTGGCGGCGCAGAACATCCGCGTGAACGCCGTCCGTCCCGGCCTGATCGAGACCGGGATCCACGCCTCGGGCGGACAGCCGGACCGGGCGCAGCGTCTGGCCGCGGGTGTGCCCATGGCCCGCCCGGGCAGCGCCGATGAGGTGGCCGAGGCGATCCTGTGGCTGGCCGGCGAAGAGTCGAGCTATGTCACCGGCACGCATCTGGACGTCACCGGCGGCCGCTGACAAAGCACCGTTGGATGCCTATCTTGCAGCCCATGCGCGAACTCTCTGTCTCGGTCCTGCCTGCGATTTCCGATATCGACCCCGCCGAATGGGATGGCTGCGGGGCCGATGCGACGCCATTCACCACCCACCGCTTTCTGGCCGCGCTCGAGGCGTCGGGATCGGTCGGACAGGATACCGGCTGGCATCCCAGCCATCTTGTGGCGCGGCGGGATGGCCGGGTCGCGGGGGTCGCGCCCTGTTACCTGAAAACCCACAGCCAGGGCGAATATATCTTTGATCACGCCTGGGCCGAGGCTTATGCCCGCGTCGGCGGCCGCTATTATCCGAAACTGCAATGCGGGGTGCCGTTCACGCCGGTGACCGGGCCAAGGCTGATCGCACAGTCCCCGGCGGTGCAGGGCGCGCTGTTGCAGGCGATGGCGCAGGTCGCCCAGCAAAACGGCCTTTCGGGCGCGCATGTCACCTTTTGCACCGAGGCCGAAACCCGGCTGGGCGAAGAGGTGGGCTTTCTGGCCCGGGCCAGCGAACAGTTCCACTGGCAGAACCAGGGCTATGGCAGCTTTGACGATTTTCTGGCGCAGCTGTCGTCGCGCAAGCGCAAGGCGATCCGCAAGGAACGCGAGCGCGCGCAGGGTTTCGGCGGCACCATCCGCAGCCTGACGGGCGATCAGATCCGGCCCGAGCACTGGGACGCGTTCTGGGCGTTCTATCAGGATACGGGCGGGCGCAAATGGGGGCGTCCCTATCTGACGCGCGAGTTCTTTGACATCCTGCATGACACGATGCGCGAGGATTGCCTGTTGGTGCTGGCGGAACGCGACGGCGCGCCGGTCGCGGGCGCGCTGAACCTGATCGGGCGCGATGCGCTTTATGGCCGCTATTGGGGCTGTCTCGAGGATCACCGCTTCTTGCATTTCGAGCTGTGCTATCACCGCGCCATCGACTGGGCCATCGCACAGGGCATCCCCCGGGTCGAGGCCGGCGCCCAGGGCGAACACAAGCTTGCGCGCGGCTATCTGCCCAGCCAGACTCATTCCCTGCATTGGGTCGCGGATGAGGGTTTTTCCAACGCCATCGCCGAATATCTGCGGCGCGAACGTCTGGCGGTGGATCAGGAAATGGCCGTGCTGACCGAAATGGGCCCGTTCCGGCGCGGCTAGTTGCGCTTGACCAGCCGGAACGCGACCGAGGCGCCCCAGCCCGCCGCAATCGCGATGGCAAGCGACATGATCCCGTAAACAAACGGATTTTCCAGCGCCAGACGATAGAGCCAGCGTTCCAGCCCGACCTTGCGCACCTCGATCGGCGCGCGGAAGGTGTCGATGACCTTGCCGTCGCGCAACAGAAAGATGCGGGCGCTGTAATCCCCCTCGATCAGGTTGGCGGGCAGGCGGACATCGGCGCGAAACAGCGTCTGTTCGGCCAGCCGCACCGCGCCGTCATCCTGGCGGTACAGGCCGTCCGCCTCGCGCAGCTGGATCAGGGCCTCGGTATAGGGGACGGCATCCTCGACATCCAGCGGGCCGGCAAAGCTGCGCATGGCCAGCGGCACCGAGATGCGGAAACGCTGATCCTCGTCCTTGGGCAGGATCAGGTGCAGCGCGCGGGTCGAGGCGACGACATAAAAGCTGGGCGCGGCGCCGATGCTGACGCGGCCGGTATTGACCCAGACGCCCAGCCTGCGTTCCTTGTGGCGGACGGTCACCGCCTCGGACGGGCCGGCGACGGCGACGATCACATCCAGCGTCTCGCCGGGCGGGATCGGGGTTTCGCGCTTGATGGCGCCATAGATGATGATTTCCGAGCCGTCGAAATTGGTGGTGATGTCGATATCTTCGTGCGAGATGCCGGCGACGATCTTTTCGGCCGGCTCTTCGGGCGCGGGATCGGTGTTTTGCGCCATCGCCGGCGCGACCAGCAGCATCAGCCCCAGCAACAGCGGCAGGCCGCGCACGATCATTTCAACAGCCCCGGCGTGATCGAATATAGGTTCTCGGGGCGCAGGAACAGGTCGAGCGCCAGCTTGCCACAGACCGCCAGCACCAGAAGCGCAAGCAGGATGCGCAGCTGTTCGGCCCGAAGCCGCGTGCCCCAATGGGTGCCGATCTGTGCGCCGACGACGCCGCCCACGATCAACAGAACCGCAAGCATGACATCGACCGTGTTCGACGATACCGCATGCATCAGCGTCGTATAGGCCGACAGAAAAGTGATCTGAAACAGGGATGTACCGATCACGACCTTGGTCGGCATGCCCAGCAGATAGATCATCGCCGGCACCATGATAAAGCCGCCGCCGACGCCCATGATCGCGCCCAGAACGCCGACCAGCGCCCCCACCAGCAGGACCGGAATGGCGCTGATATAAAGGCCCGAGGCGCGGAATTTCATCTTGAGCGGCCAGCGATGCACCCAGCCGTGTTGATGCCGGCGCATCGGTTTGACCGGGCCGCTGATCCGGGTGCGGCGCAGCGCGCGCAGGCTTTCCTGCAACATCATCGCCCCGATCAGGCCCAGAAAGATGACATAGCAAAGCTGCACCACCAGATCGACCTGACCCAGCCGCGACAACAGGTTGAACAATAGCACGCCCAGCGACGATCCGATCAGCCCGCCGGCCAGCAGCACCCAGCCCATGCGGAAATCGACGGTCTTGCGTTTGACATGCGCCAGCACCCCCGAAAAGGACGAGGCGACGACCTGATTGGCGCCGGTCGCCACCGCAATCGGGGGCGGAATGCCGATAAAGAACAAAAGCGGCGTGATCAGGAACCCCCCGCCGACGCCAAACAGGCCCGACATCAGCCCGACGATGCCGCCAAGCCCGATCAGGGTGAAGGAATTCACCACCACCTCGGCAATGGGAAGATAAATCTGCATGACGTGTCCGGCCGCGAGCCCTGATTCGATCCTGCCGGTAACTTCGCGTAAGGTCAAACGGTCTGCGGGCGTTTCCTGTGGGTTGTCGCAGGCTTGCGGCCCGGATAATCATGTTCTCACGAAAGCATGATGGCGCGTGCGTCATTCGGGCAACGCGGGGAAGCCGATGCGGATTCTGATAACCAATGACGACGGCATCAACGCGCCGGGCCTCGAGGCGCTTGAGGCTATCGCCGCCGAGCTGGCGGGCCCCAAGGGCGAGGTCTGGACCGTGGCGCCGGCATTCGAGCAATCGGGCGTCGCCCATTGCATCAGCTATGTCCACCCCACCCTGATCGCCCAGCTGGGTCCGCGCCGCTATGCGGCCGAGGGGACGCCGGCCGATTGCGTGCTGGCCGCCATCGCCGACGTGCTCAAGGGAAATCCCCCCGATCTGGTGCTGTCGGGGGTGAACCGGGGCAATAATTCCGGCGAAAACGTCATGTATTCGGGCACCATCGGCGGCGCCATGGAGGCGGCGCTGCAAGGTCTGCCGGCCATCGCGCTGTCGCAATATATGGGCCAGAAGACCGCCGCGCTGAACGATCCGTTCGAGGCGGCGCGCGTGCATGGGCCGGCCCTGATCCGGCAGTTGCTGGAACATGGCGACTGGAATGCGGATCAGGATTTCCGCCTGTTCTACAATATCAACTTTCCGCCCTGCGATGCCGCCTCGGTCAAGGGGGTGCGGGTGGTGGCCCAGGGCCGCCGACAGGGCGTCCGCTTTGAGGTCGAGCCCTATCACGCCCCGAACGGGCGGCGCTTTCTTTGGGTGATGGGCGGATCGCAAACCGCGCCGGCGACGCCGGGCAGCGATGTCGACGTGAACATGCAGGGTTACATCTCGCTGACGCCGATGCGGCCAGATCTGACCTGTCACGCCTCGCTGGCCGGGCTGCGCGGCGCCCTGGAAAAAGGCTAGCGCGGATGACCGACGATCCCGCAGATGACGATCCGGGTGGCGCCGAACGCAAGATGCGCTTTCTGTTTCAGCTGCGTCAGCGCGGGGTGACGGATCCCCGCGTGCTTGAGGCGATGGAGCGGATCGACCGTGGCGAATTCGTGCGCGGTCATTTCGAGGATCGCGCCTATGACGATACGCCGCTGCCCATCCCCTGCGGTCAGACCATCAGCCAGCCCTCGGTGGTCGGGCTGATGACCCAGGCGCTTGAGGTGGGGCCGCGCGACAAGGTGCTCGAAATCGGGACGGGCTCGGGCTATCAGGCGGCGATCCTGTCGCTTTTGTGCCGCCGCGTCTATACGGTCGACCGCCACCGCCGGCTGGTGACCGAAGCCGAGGCGATCTTTCGCCATTTCGGCCTGTCCAACATCACCGCGATGGTGTCCGATGGCTCGCGCGGTTTGCCCGATCAGGCGCCCTTTGATCGCATCATGGTGACCGCTGCGGCCGAAGACCCGCCCGGGCCGCTCTTGGCGCAGTTGAAGATCGGCGGTATCATGGTGGTGCCGGTCGGGCAGTCGGACGCGGTCCAGACCCTGATCCGTGTCAGGCGCGGTGAAAACGGCTTTGATTATGACGAATTGCGGCAGGTGCGCTTTGTGCCGCTGGTCGAGGGATTGGGACAGACATGATCCCCGGCCGACCAGAGTAAGGAACGGGCAGATGGCGAAAATCAAGCAATTGGCATTGGCCGCCGGAACCATGGCGGCCTTGGCGTCATGCGGACCGAATGGCGGGTTGGACCTGAACAATTTCGATCCGGACCTGCGTCGGCTGGGGGGGCTGAATACCGCGGACGCCGCCGCCCGTTCGGCGCCGCGTCCGACCCCGGATCAGCGCGGGGTGATTTCCTATCCCGGCTATCAGGTCGCCATCGCGCGACAGGGCGATACCGTCGCGACCGTTGCCGCGCGGCTGGGGATGAACGCGGCCGAGCTGGCAAGCTACAATGCCATCAATGCCAATACCGTGCTCAATCCCGGTGCGGTCGTGGCCTTGCCGCGTCGCGTGGCCGCGGGGGCCGCGCCCGCGACGGCCTCTGTGGCGGCGCCGGTCGTGTCATCGACCGGGCAGGTCAGCGATCCCTTTGCCGGCCAAGGCATCAAACAGCCCAATGTTGCCGCCGCCGGCGGCGCGGTGACGTCGACCACCCTGCCGGCATCCAGCCAGCCCAAGCAGCACGTTGTGGCGGCGGGGGAAACCGCATGGTCGATTTCCCGCAAATATGGGGTGTCGGCCAATGATCTGGCACAATGGAACGGGCTGTCATCGGATATGACATTGCGTGTCGGGCAACGCCTGCTGATCCCGGTGGCGGGGCAGAAGCGCCCGGAAAATGCCGTGGCCGTGACCACCGTGCCCGGAACTGGAAGTCCGACCCCGCGCCCGCCGTCATCATCGGAACCCTTGCCGGCCGAAAAGACCAAGCCGGTCAGCGCCCCTGTCGATAAGCCAAGCAGTCCCGATCTGGGCAAGACCCGCACCGCGGCATCCGGCAACGGCAAATTCCGCATGCCGGTCAATGGCTCGATCATCCGCACCTATCAGAAGGGCAAGAATGAGGGGATCGACATTTCCGCCGCACCGGGCAGCACGGTAGCCGCCGCCGGAAGCGGGACGGTTGCCGCCATCACCCGCGATGTCGATCAGGTTCCGATCATTGTCATTCGTCATGACGGCAATCTGATGACCGTCTATGCCGGGCTGGACAATGTCACCGTCAGCAAGGGCCAAAGCGTCAGCGCCGGCACCGCCTTGGGCAAGGCCCGCAGTCAGGGCGTCGTCCATTTCGAGGTGCGTCAGGGGTTCGAGAGCGTCAATCCCGAGAAATATCTGAACTGAATCCGTTCGCCGATTGCCGGTCACAGTTTGCTGACCGCCGGGCATTGATCCCCGAGCGTTGATCACCGGACGCGGGCAGGGGGTCCCGTGAGGGGTCCTTGCCGCGCCCGGGGATGGCCGGGCATCAGGGACCGGGGCGCGGGCGCAAACGGCCCATGCCCCAGTCCCGGCTTGCCGTCATTCCTGTTCGCACATCTGGCGCAGGGTCAGCTCGATTTCGTGACGGATCATCTGTTGCAGATTGCGGCTGAGACGGTTGCCGATCTCGCCCTGAAGTTCCTGGCGAATGGCTTCACGGATCATGCCGCGCAGATGCGTGCTCTTTTGCGCGTCCTTGTCCTGGCGCGCGAACAGATGCGGTTCGCCGGTTTCGGGCAGGGCATCGTCAAGCTTGATCTGGGTTTCCATGACAGGGGTGATCGGGGTCACGGAAGCATTCGCATGCAGCATGGTTTCCTCCATTTGCGCGGTGGTGGGCGTGGTGATGTTGATGGTGTCGGTGGTGGTGGTTGCGGCATCGTCGATTTCGACGGCCGCTTCAGCGGTCAGATCCGGCTCGGGTCCGGTTTCCTGATCCTCTGTGGTATCAAGGCCGATGCCGGCGATGGCGTCCCGCCAGGGGTTGCCCCCCAGGAAGGTGGCGATGGGCATCGCCTTCACCTCATCCTGCGTCGATGCGAGATGCAGCCGCATTTCGGCAGGCGCAGCAGTGGCTTCGGGCTCGGGGATGTCGGTGACATCCGCTTCGGGTGCGATAAGGTCACTGCTGTCCAGCTTGAGCGGGACGACGGTGGGCTGATCGTCTTTTGCGGGCTGTTCGTCCTTGGGCAGGGCTTGCGACGCCTGCGGCAGGGTATTCAGCAGCTGGTTCGGAATTTCGCTGCCGGCTTCGTCCTGGGCAATGAGCCGGCGGATCGAGGCGAGCACGTCGCCGACATTTTCCGAACCCTGCGCGGGGGCCGGATGGCGCATCATTTCATGCTGCATGATGCGCCCCCGTTTGACGGGCGGGCTTAGTTCTGCCCGATGGCGCGCAGGACGCGATCCAGGCTTTTGCCCTGTCTGCTTGTGAAGGGTGCGTCTTGCACCGAGTTGTAATAGGCCGATGGGTCATAGGTGGGAATCCCCAGTTTCAGGTTTTCTACCGTCAACAAACCCATAGCGGACAATAATTGATAATGTGCTAATTGCAGGTTGGCTTCTGCAGTAATCTTGTTCGCGCGCGCCTCAAGCAGCGATTGTTCGGCGTCCAGCACGTCCAAAGTGGTGCGCGCGCCCAGCGTGGCCTCTTCGCGCACGCCGTCATAGGCCTTTTGCGCGGCGAGGATCTGTTCGTCGATCGACCGAATCTGCGCCCTGGCGACGTCGATCGAGGCCCAGGCATTGGCCACAGCGGCATTGACCTGTCGCGACGTGTTCAAAAGCGAGGCGCGGGCCGAATCACGTTGGGCCATCGCCTTGCGATGCGCGGCGGGCAGCCGGCCACCGGAATAGATGGTCTGCGACATCTGGACCGATGCCGAACCTACCGTGTCGTATTCATCGCGCAGCAGGCTGTTGGCATTGCTGCGCTGACGGCCGATTCCCACCGAACCGGTCAGCTCGGGATTGCGCTCGGCCTCGGCGGCGCCGACGCCCAGTTCAGAGGCGGTGGCCTGACGCTGTGCCTGAACGATCAAGGGATGGGTGCGTTGCGCGATATCCCGCGCCGCGCCCAGATTCGCCGGCAGCTTGGGCAGCGGCGGCGGCGCCGACAGCTTGACCGGATATTTGCCGGTCGCGGTGTGATAGGCCTCGCGCGCGATTTCCAGATCGCCCTCGGCCGAGGACAGGCTGGCGCGGGCCGAGGCCAGCGCGGCATCGGCCTGTGCGACGTCGGTCTGGGTGATTTCGCCCACCTCGAACCGGTCGGTGGCGGCCTGTTGTTCCTGGCCGATCACGCGTACCGAATTCGATTGCAGATCAACCTGTTCGACGGCGCTGCGCACATCGAGATAGGCCGAAACCGCACCCAGCAGCACATCCTGTTCGACGCCGACCAGCGCCGCCCGCGTCGCCAGGACGGTTTCCTTGGCGATGTCGATGGCAAAGGCGTTGCGGCCCCAGTCATAGAGCGTGATCTGGGCTTGCAGCGCGATGCTGGTGGTCCGGGTATCAAGGCCGCTGTTGTAATTATAGGTATGCTCGGCCACCCATTGTATCACGGGCCGCAGCTGGGCAAGCGCCGCCGCGGTGTCTTCGTCCGCGGCGCGCAGCACGGCGCGGTTCTGATCCAGAAGCGCCGAATGGCGATAGGCGTCAACCATGGTGTCGGCGAGCGTCTGGGCCGTGACCGGCAATGCGCTTGCACCGGCGAGAACGGCCGCAAGGACCGGGCGTCGAAGATCTTTCAGCATTTTGCGAAGCATCTCTCGCCTTTCTGTCGTCGTTTACAAAATGAAGCCGCGCTGCTGGACGAAACCGGATAGGACGGGGGCATCGGCATGAAAGGCCGAACGCCAGTTGATGCGCCCGTCAAGCTTGCGGCCGAACTTGACCACACCCAGATGCCCTTCGCGGAACAGGGCGACGATGCGGCCGCCTTCGTTCAGCTGATCGGTAATGGCGGCGGGCATATCCTCGATGGCGCCTTCGATCAGGATGGCGTCATAGGGGCCCTGGCTGGCGCAGCCCTCGTTCAGGGCGTCTTGGACCACGGCGACGTTGAAAACGTCCTGCGCGGCCAGCCGGGCCTCGGCCTGCGTGGCCATTTCGGGATCGTCCTCGACGGCCACGACGGCCTCGGCGATGCGGGCGATGATCGCGGCGCTATAGCCAAAGCCGCTGCCGATATCGAGGACCAGATCAGAGTTCTGAAGATCCAGGATATCGATCATCTTGCCCAGCGTGCGCGGCTCCAGCAGGACCCGGCCAGGGGCCAGTTCCAGGTTTTCGCCGGCATAGGCCACGTCGCGGCGGGAATCGGGCACGAACTGTTCACGCGGAACGTTCAGCATCGCCTCGATCACCGGATAGCTTGTGACATCGTTGGGCCGGACCTGTGTATCGACCATCATGGTGCGGCGTTGCGCGAAATCGGTCATATTGCGAACCCTGCTCTCGGTTGCTTTGGGAATCTATTGCCACGAAAATCGGGGGTGGGCAACGGCGCGCCGGCATTGCCTTGACGTTATTGACGTGGCATTCCAATCGACATGGTCGACTATCTGCTTCCTTTGCCGCCCGTGATGTCGCTTCCGGTCATCGGCCGGGAGGGTCGGTTTCCCGTTGGCAGAATCTTTTGCGTCGGGCGCAACTATGCCGCCCATGCCGCCGAAATGGGCAATGAGGTCGACCGCGAAGCGCCGTTCTATTTCCTGAAATCCCCCCATGCGGTGCAGCAAAGCGGGACCGTGCTGGCCTATCCGCCGGGTACAGAGGATCTGCATCACGAGATCGAGCTGGTCGTGGCCATCGGTGCGCCGGGCTTTCGGCTGGCACGGGACCGGGCGGCGGGGGTGATCTGGGGCTATGGCGCGGCGCTGGACATGACGCGACGTGACTTGCAGGCCAAGGCCAAGGCGAAACAGCGTCCCTGGGATCTGTCCAAGGATTTCGAAGGTGCTGCGGTGCTTTCCGCGCTGACGCCTGCGCAGGATTTCCAGCCGCTGGGACAGCGCATCCAGCTTGGGGTCAATGGCGTGACGCGTCAGGATGCGGTCATTTCGGACATGGTCTGGTCGATTGACGAGCTGATCGCCGATCTGTCGCATTACTATCATCTGGCGCCGGGCGACCTGATTCTGACCGGTACGCCGGCTGGCGTCGGTCCGGTCGTCACGGGTGACCGGCTAAGCGGCGGGATCGAGGGGCTGGCGCCGGTCGAATTGCGCATCGGCCCGGCCGAATAGCCGCCCGATACCCGGCCGATGGCGTTCAGGCCGGATCACGCCATTGCAGGGTCATTTGCGTCTGGGTGACGATGGCGGCGGTCTTGCCGTCGTCGCGGGTGATCGTGGTCTGGACGATCACGGTACTGCGGCCCTTGTGCAACAGGGTGCTGCGCGCGTGGGCGGTGTCGCCGATTCGGATCGGGCGCAGAAAATTGGTCTTGCTTTCGATCGTGGTCGTGGCCTCGCCGGGACCAAGGTTCATGATCGCAAGCGTGCCGCCGGCATGATCGGCCAATCCCATCAGCGCGCCGCCATGCAGCACCCCGTTGCGATTGGCCAGGGCCTGGGTCGCGGGCATGTGAACGCGCACCTCGCCCGGATCGGCCGAAACCTGGACGATGCCCAGCGACACCGAAAAGGGCGATTGCTCTTTGGGATGCGTGTCGTTCATCGCGGACCTCTTGTTCGCGCCACTGTCGGCGGCGTTACTCGACGGTGATTCCCGCCGGCCCGGCCTCGGCCCGGCCGACAATGGCGGCCAGCGGAAAGCCCGAGGCGCGGATCCCGGCCAGCACATCCCCGGCCGCCTCGGGCGCACAGGCGATCAAGAGCCCGCCCGAGGTTTGCGGATCGGTCAAGAGGTTGCGTTGCCATGCCGGCAACCCCTCGGGCAGCGCGACCTCGGCCCCATAGGCGGCCCAGTTGCGCGTCGAGGCGCCGGTCAGAAACCCCGCCTCGGCCAGTTCGGCGGCGCGCGTGAGCAGCGGCAGATCGGCCAGCCGCAGCCGCAGATGCAGCCCGGCGCCGCGCGCGATTTCCAGCCCGTGGCCCAGAATGCCGAAACCGGTCACATCGGTGATCGCATGCACATCGGGGCGTTTCGCCAGATCGGTCCCGACCCGGTTCAGCGTGGTGGCGCTGGCGACCATCTCGGCCAGACCGTCGGCGTCCAGCGCCCCTTTCTTGATGGCGGCGGAATAGATGCCGACGCCCAGCCCCTTGGTCAGGATCAGCGCATCGCCCGGCCGCGCATCGGCATTGCGGCGCAGCTCGGACGGGTGGCACAGCCCGATCACGGCAAGGCCGTAGATCGGTTCCGGCGCGTCGATGGAATGGCCACCGGCGACGGGGATGCCGGCTTCGGCGCAAATCTCACGCCCGCCTTCCAGAATCTGGCGGATCTGTTCGGCGGGCAGCTTGTCGATGGGCATGCCCAGAATCGCCAGCGCCATGATCGGCCGGCCGCCCATGGCATAGATGTCGGAAATCGCGTTGGTCGCGGCGATGCGGCCGAAATCGCGCGGATCGTCGACCATCGGCATGAAAAAGTCGGTGGTGGCGATCACGCAGGTCTTGTCATCGACCTGCCAGACGGCGGCATCGTCGGCGGTCTCGGTCCCGACCAGAAGCTGTGGGAATGCCTG
>RRZT010663667.1_pt1 | contig 15385 bp, 13 predicted proteins | sample 2165551 | NCBI WGS metagenome assembly RRZT01 (sample SAMN10456910, study PRJNA506462) | wastewater metagenome | biome: wastewater; feature: sludge; material: wastewater sludge; isolation source: wastewater sludge with Escherichia coli K12::gfp cells carrying plasmid... | place: USA: Moscow, Idaho... | reverse complement strand
GCATCGACGATCGCCCGTCCGAGCGTCCGTTCGCGCGGCCAGGCGTCGACTTCGAGCGAGAACATGCCGACAAAATCGTCGTCGAGGATGGTCCGGGCGCCCTGGTTCACCGTGCGCAGGCCGAAATCAGCATCGAACACCAGCACCCCGGCCGAGAGGTGGGAAAGGATGGATTCGAGGTAGGCGCGCGCGGCTTCGACCTCGAGACGGTGCCGCTCGGTGTCGCGGCGGGCATCGTCGAGCTGGCGCGTCATGCGGTTGAACGACTGGGTCAGCACGCCCAACTCGTCGCGGCTGTAGATCGCCTGGCGCGGCGTGAAATCGCCGGCGGCGACGGCCTGCGTGCCTTCGGCAAGAATCGACAGCGGCGCCGACAGCCGGCGGGCCAGGACGAAGGCGGCGGCAATGGCTGTAAATAGCGCGAGCAGCACGGTCAGGGTCAGGGTCATGGCGTAGATTCGCGTCAGCCCCTCGCGCCCCAGCGACAGTTCCTGGTAGTCGCGATACACCGCCTGTACCCGCTCGGCGTTCGACGCCAGCCCCGAAGGCACCGGCTGGGTCAGCTGCAGGATACGCGTTTCGCTGCCCAGCCCCGGCGGCAGGACCGGCATCAGGACGCGCAGGTTGAGGTCGCGCCCGTTGGCGCCATCGATCTCGCGGTGCCCGCGCCCGACCCGGGCCTGGCGCAACTTGTCGGGCGGCGGCGGTTCGGGCAGGAAACTGGAGAGGTCGCCGCTGGCAGCGGCGATCAGCTGGCCGTTGGTGGTGAACAGCGCGGCCGACGGCACGCCGGTCTGTTCGCGCAGGCGGGCGAGCGACATCCGCCACTGCGATTCGGGCTGTTCGCCGAGTTCGAGCGCCATCCCGCGCCCCTTGTCGGCGAGGTCCTCAAGCAGCGAATCGAGCGCCACGCGCCCGAGGTTGAGGCCCGATTCGAGCGCCTTTTCGACGCGCACGTCGAACCAGGTCTCGATGCTCTTGGTGACGAACTGCACCGAGACGGCGTAGATCAGGACGCCGGGAATCACGGCCATCACCCCGAACATGAGCATCAACCGCAGTTTGAGGCGGGAACCGAAGAGCTTGGCCTGGTGCTCCTGCCACAAGGCGCGCACCTGCCAGCCGATGAGCACCAGCAGGGCGAGGGCGACGATGGCGTTGAGCCCGAGCAGCCAGGGGTAATGGCGGGCGAAAAGCGCGGTATTGGCGCTTGCCGAAGCCAGCAGGTAAAGCAGGATACCGCCCAGCGATGCGGCAACGATGATGAGGTGTTTCATCGCACCTCACCGGAAGACGGCAGGGCGGGCGGCGATAGCGACGGCAACGCGGGCTGCGGCGCGGTCGGAAGCGGCATCGGGACGGGCAAGGGCGATTCCGGCGGCAGCGACACGGCGGGAACGACGATCGGTTCGCTGACCGGCAGCGTCGGGGCATCGCGCGGCACGAAGGTCCAACGCTGCCAGCCCGAACTGAGCGTCCACTCCTTGTTCGAGAGGGCGCTGACCTGAAAAGTCTTGGGCATCTGCGAGAGGTCGAGCCGCATCTGCAGCGCCGCTTGATAGGCGACGTCGGGCTTCACCATCGCCTTGTCGAGCACCGGCCAGGGCGCCAGCCGCGCCATGCCGCGCATCGCTTCACCGAGCGAGGCATACGTCTGGTGCAGGTTGCCGACGCTGACCCGGTACTGGCGCGTCAGGGCCAGGTAGGCCAGCTGGACGGGCTTGTGACGGCGGACGACCTGTTCATCGAACCAGTACCAGCGGTTGCGCAGGAGTTCGAAATCGATCACGAAGTGCAGCACCACGCCTTTGTTCACCGCATCCTCGAGGCGGCCGTTGAGGACCATCCCGAATTCGGCGTTCAGGCTGTAGCCGTCTTCGGTCGCTCCCAGCTGAGCGTTGCGGATGGCGATTTCGGCTGCGCCCAGCGGCGCCCCGAACAGGGCCAGCAGGAAACCGAGCAACAGGCCGTTGCGAAGCTTGCGCAGCGCCGCCCGGAGGCGGTAGAGGAAAAGCCCGCCGCCCGCGCGCGGGGCGCAGGCGAACGGGCGCAAGGCATCACTCGGCAGCTTTGCGCAGCAAGGCATAGTAGAACCCGTCGTGGTCGTCCCCGGGCAACAATTGTTCTCGGTGCAGGCAGGACGCTTCCGGCTGACGGTGCAGGAAAGCGTCGATCTGCGCCGCATTCTCCTCGGTAAATACCGAGCACGTCGCGTACAGCAGCTTACCTCCTGGCTTGAGCAAAGGCCAGAGGGCGTCGAGCAGCGCCGCCTGGGTATGCACCAGCGGACGCAGGTCGCTCTCGCGGCGCAGGGCCTTCATGTCCGGGTGGCGACGCACGACGCCCGAGGCCGAACACGGTACGTCGGCGAGGATGGCATCGAACGGACGCCCGTCCCACCAGGCGTCCACGGCGGCCGCGTCGGCCGCCCGCACTTCGGCAGCAAGCCCCAGGCGGCGCAGGGTGTCGTCGATGCGCCGGCAGCGCTCGGCGTCGATGTCGAGCGCCAGGAGGTCGAGGTCGCCCGCCTCGAGCAGGTGCGCCGTCTTGCCGCCGGGCGCGGCGCAGGCGTCGAGCACGCGGGCGCCGGGCGCCGGAGCCAGCAGTTCGGCCGCGCGCTGGGCGCCGGCGTCCTGCACCGAAACGTCGCCGTCGGCAAAGCCGGGCAACAGATCAACCGCCACCGGGGTCGCCAGGATCAAGCCCTGACGCCCCACCGGGCGGGCCTGCAGGCCGCATCCAGCAAGGCGTTCACGGTAGGCCTCGCGACTGCCGCGGCGCGCGTTGACGCGCAGGGTCATCGGCGGCGGCGCGTTGCCGGCGGCGACGATCGCCGGCCATTGCTCGGGATAGGCGCGGCGCAGGCGAGCCAGCCACCAGGCCGGATGTGCGTGCACCGCCACGTCGTTGCGTTCGAGCTCGGCGAGCAGCGTTTCGCGCTGGCGCAGGTAATTGCGCAGGACACCGTTCACCAGCCCCTTGAGCGCCCCGCCCACCAGCGTCGCCGAAGCCGCGACGGCCTGGTCGACGACCGTGTGCACGGCCTCGGGGCGGGTCTCGATGCGATACAGCGCGGCCAGCAGCAGGGCTTCGGTTTCGGCATGCCCGAGCGCTTTGCTGAGCAGTTTCGAGAGAATGAAGTCGCCTTGGCCGTGGCGGCGGAAAACGCCGTAGGCCACGTCCTGCGCCGCGGCGCGCGCGGCGGCAGGCTCGCCGGCCAAGGCCCGCAGGGCTTCGCTCAGGCTGCGCCCGTCGCGCACCGCGGCGATGGCGCGCGCCGCCAAAAGCAGGCTCCAGGCCAGCGAGTCGCTCGCCAGAGGCGATGCCAATGTCGTCGGCGCCGGGTCCGCCGGGCGGCGGACGCGCACCAGCCGACGTGGCCCCGCCGGCGCTGATTTCGGAGGGGAAGACGTCAAGATCGGTCACCCGGATGTGGAATGGGCGCGAGTTTAGCACGCGAGTGACAAGCCGCGCCTGGCGCGCCCATAATGCGCCATGTCCGCGTCCTCGCTCAAATCCTACGCTTGGCTGTCGATCGCCGCCGCGCTCGCCACCATCGTGCTCAAATCCTTGGCCTGGTGGCTGACGGGTTCGGTCGGGCTGCTCTCGGACGCGCTCGAGTCGGTGGTCAATCTGGCCGGGGCGATGATGGCGCTGGCCATGATCTCGCTGGCCGAGCAGCCGGCGGACGACAAACATGCCTACGGCCATAACAAGGCTGAATATTTCTCCGGCGGCTTCGAAGGCCTGCTGATCGTCGTCGCCGCCTTCGGCATCGCCGCCGCGGCCATCGACCGCCTGCTGCATCCTCAACCGCTGGCCAGCATCGACATCGGCCTCGCCGTCTCGGCGGCGGCCTCGCTGATCAACTTCGTCGTCGCCCGCATCCTCCTCGCCGCCGGCCGCCGCCACCGCTCGATCCCGCTCGAAGCCGACGCGCAACACCTGATGACCGACGTATGGACCTCGGTCGCGGTCATCATCGGCATCCTGGGGATCAGCCTCACCGGCTGGCTGTGGCTCGACCCGTTGCTGGCCCTGATCTTCGCCGGCAACATCGTCCATACCGGCTGGACGCTGCTGCACCGCTCCGTGCATGGGCTGATGGACACCGCATTGCCGGCGTCCGAACATGCCGCCGTCGTCGCCATCCTCGAGCGCTACCGCGCCGCCGGCGCCGACTACCACGCCCTGCGCACGCGCGAGTCGGGCGCCCGTTGTTTCGTCGAAGTCCACCTGCTGCTGCCCGGCGACTGGTCGTTGCGCCGCGCGCACGACCTCGCCGAAACGCTCGAAAATGACATCCGCACTGCCCTGCCCCAGGCGCACGTGCTCACCCACCTCGAACCCCTGGACGATCCGCGTGCCCATGACGACCTCCACCTCGACCGCTGAGCACCGTCGCGGCCCTTGCCTCGGCTGGGTCTGCACTCTGGGCCTGGGCCTGCTGGCCCTGCCCCTCGTTGCTTCAGCGTGGAACGCCACCGGACACCGCCTGGTGGCGGAGATCGCCTGGCAGCAGATGAACGAGGACGCCCGACACGGCGTCGCGCGCCTGCTCGCCAACCATCCGGACCTCGAACGCTGGCGCGACCGCGCCAAGTCCGAACAGCCGCGGGCGGTGTTCGTCGAAGCCTCGACCTGGCCGGACGACATCCGCAAGGACGCGCGCTTCTACACCCCGGACAAGGACGCGCCGACCCCGCCGTTGCCCGGTTTTCCGGACATGGAGCGGCACAGCGACTGGCACACCGCGCCGCGCCCGATCGACGGCAGCGTCCCGCCGCCCGAGTTCAAGCCCGGCCAGCTCGGCACGCAGCTCGTGCGCCAGCTGGCGGTGCTCGACGATCCGGGCGCCGAACCGACGCTGCGCAGCTACGCCCTGCCCTGGGTCATCCATTTGACCGGCGACGCGCACCAGCCCTTGCATCTGAGCCTGCGCCGCACCCCGACTGGCGCCTGGGATCGCGTCGGCCACGCCGTCAGCGTGAACAATCCGTTCAGCCCGCGCAAAACCACGCAGACCCTGCACGAATTCTGGGACGCCCTGCCGATCGTCCCGAGCCTGCGCGGCGAACGTCTGGCGGTGGAAGCACGCAGCCTGCTCGCCGCCCACCCGGCGCCCGCGCCGATGGCGCCGCCTGAACACTGGCTCGCGGAAAGCTGGCACGAGGCGCGCGAGCACGGTTACCCGCGCGAAACCGAATCGCCGGTGATGATCAGCCACGAATTCCACGAACGCAGCAAAGCGATCGCCGAACGGCGCCTCGTGGCCGCCGGCTACCGGCTCGCCGAACGCCTCAACCGCGCCTTCGGCCGCTGACCGCGCTGCAAAAAACACGCGGGGCGCGCCGGATTTCCCGACGCGCCCCGCGCTTTTGTTCCGGCCTCTGGCCGCGCTTTAACGCCAGCCGCCGCCGACCATCGCGCGCAGGCGTGCGACACGTTCCTCGGTTGCCGGATGGGTGCTGAACAGGCCGGCGATGCCGCCCCCCGAAAGCGGATTCATGATCATCATCTGCGCCGTTTCCGGATGCGCCTCGGCGGTCGGCATCGGAATGCCGCGCGCATAGGCGTCGATCCGGGCGAGCGCGTCGGCAAGCGCGTTCGGGTCGCCGCTGATCTCGGCGCCGCCGCGGTCGGCCTCGAACTCGCGCGCCCGCGAAATCGCCATCTGGATCAAGGAGGCGGCGATCGGCGCCAGCAGGGCGACGGCGATGCTGGCGATCGGATTGGCCGGCCGCCCGTCTTCGTCGCGCCCACCGAAGAACATCGCGAAGTTGGCGAGCGCCGAGATCGCCCCGGCCATCGTCGCCGAGATCATCGAGATCAGGATGTCGCGGTGTTTCACGTGTGCCAGCTCGTGCGCCATCACGCCACGGATTTCGCGCGCCGACAGGAGATGCAGGATGCCGGTGGTCGCCGCGACGGCCGCGTGTTCGGGATTGCGCCCGGTGGCAAAGGCGTTGGGCTGCGCTTCGTCGATGATGTACACCTTGGGCATCGGCATCCCGGCTTTTTGCGCCAGTTCGCGCACCATGCCGTAGAACTGCGGCGCCGAGGCTTCATCCACTTCCTGCGCGTTGTACATGCGCAGCACCATCTTGTCCGAAAACCAGTAGGCAAAGACGTTCATCACACCGCCGAAGAGCAGCGCCAGCAGCATCCCGTTGCTGCCGCCGATCATCGAGCCGATGACGCCGAACAGGGCCATGATCGCGGCCATCAGCAGCGAGGTTTTCAACCAGTTGCCAAACATCGGGCGACTCCTTGTGTACGTTTGCCGAACCAAACCGGCGACACCCGGTAGATGCGGCCGGCGCGGAAAAATTCAAGCCGTCGTCACCCCGCCACGGAAACGGGGTCGAAGCCCTGCCCCGGCTTGAGTGCGCTGCCGGCCAGGAAATCGCCGACCGGCAGGCGTTTGCCGCCGGCCTTCTGAACTTCGAGCAGGCGCAGGCAGCCCATGCCGCAGCCGACGACGATGCCGTCGCGGCCGACGGCGACGATCTCGCCCGGCGCCCCCTGGCCGCCTTCCGGACGCGCCGCCCAAATTTTGAGCGTCTGTCCGCCCAGGCTCGCCGTCGCGCCCGGGAAGGGGTTGAAGGCACGCACCTGGCGATCGAGCTCGGCGGCCGTCCGGCGCCAATCGAGCGGTGCCTCGGCCTTGTCGAGCTTGGAGGCGTAGGTCACCCCGGCTTCGGGCTGCGGCCGCGGCGTCAGCACCCGGCCGTCGAGCGCTTCGACGATCAGGCGCGCGCCGAGCGCGGCCAGTTTGTCATGCAGCGTGCTCGCGGTCTCGTCGGCGGCGATAAACACCCGCCCCTCGTGCAACACCGGTCCGGTGTCGAGCCCGGCTTCCATCTGCATGATGCCGACCCCGGTCTCGGCGTCGCCGGCCAGGAGCGCGCGCTGGATCGGCGCCGCGCCGCGCCAGCGCGGCAGAAGCGAGGCGTGAATGTTGATGCAGCCCAGCCGCGGCAGGTCGAGCACCGCCTGCGGCAAAATCAGCCCGTACGCGGCGACGACCATGGCCTCGGCACCGACTGCCGCCACCCGCGCCTGCGCCTCGGGATCGCGCAGCGTCGGCGGCTGGAAGACCTCGATCCCGGCCGCCAGCGCGACCTGCTTCACCGGCGAGGCCTGCAGCGCCATCCCGCGTCCTGCGGGACGATCGGGCTGAGTGAGCACTAACGCCACCTGATGTCCGGCAGCCAGCAGGGCGCGCAGCGCCTGCGCCGCGAATTCCGGCGTTCCGGCAAAGATCAGCTTCATGCCGTGATCCGCGCCTGCTTGGCGAGCTTGGACTTGATCCGCATCTGCTTGAGCATCGAGAGGTGCTCGACGAAAACCTTGCCCTGCAGGTGGTCCATCTCGTGCTGGATGCACACGGCGAGCAGGCCGTCGGCGCTCAGCGTCTGTGACTGGCCGTCGAGGTCGAGGTAGCGCACGGTGACACGCTCGGCGCGTTCGACCTTGTCGTAGATGCCCGGCACCGAGAGGCAGCCCTCTTCACCGACCTGGGCGCCCTCACGCGCCAGGATCTCAGGATTGATCAACACCAGCAGCGCATCGCGCGTCTCGGAAGTGTCGATCACGATCAGCTGCTGGTGCACGTCGACCTGGGTCGCGGCCAAGCCGATGCCCGGTGCCTCGTACATCGTTTCGGCCATGTCCTGCGCCAGCCGGCGAATGCCATCGTCAATCGTGGCGATCGGCGCGGCGACCTTGTGCAGACGCGGATCGGGGAAACGGAGGATGGGAAGTAATGCCATAAAAATGCTTGAACGGAGAAGGAATTACGTGCAGAATTGAACGCAACACATTGATAAACGGCGCGAACCAGGGAATGTGCAGGCGCCTGGACGCCACGGGCGCAAGCGAAGTCGGCCGACATCCCGTCGCCCGAAAAACGTCAGGCGCCGGATCGCATCCGCCCGCAGGGGCGATCGCCGCATGAGGATAACACGATGATCCGCATTTTATCCGCGCTCTTGCTGGCCAGCGCTGCAACGCTCTCCCACGCGGCCGAACCCGCATCGCCCTTGGTCAACAACCCGCCGCAGCAACACATCGTCGTTCCTGGCGACACCTTGTGGGACATCTCCGCCAAATTCCTGCGCGAGCCCTGGCGCTGGCCGGAAATCTGGCGCATGAACCAGAGCGAGATCAAGAACCCGCACCGCATTTACCCGGGCGACCGCATCGTCCTCGAACGCGACGCCAACGGCCGCCCCTACCTGCGCGTCGGCGAAAGCAAACTTTCCCCGCGCATCTACGAAGAACCGATCAAGACCGCGATCCCGCCAATTCCGCCCAACGTCATCGAGCCCTTCATCTCGGCGCCGCTAGTCGTCGAAGCCCAGCAACTCGACAGCGCCCCGCGCTTCGTCGCCACGGCGCAAGACCGCGTCTTCCTCGGCGCAGGCGACACGGGTTACGTGCAGAACGCCGACCCGGCGGTCGAGCAATGGCAGGTCTACCGCAACGGCAAGCCGCTGCTCGACCCGGCCGACCGCAAGACCGTCCTCGGCTACGAAGCTTTCTACCTCGGTTCGGCGCGCCAGGTTCGCGTCGGCGAACCGGCGACCTTCGAGATCGTCACCGCCAAGCAGGAAATCGGCCGCGGTGACCGCCTGGTCCCGACCGAGCGCCCGACCCTGCAGCACTACGTCCCGCACCGCCCCGACCAGCAGATCGACGGCCGGATCATCTCGATCTACGGCGGCGTCGGCTCGGCCGGGCGAGGCTCCATCGTCTCGCTCAACCGCGGCAGCAGTGACGGCCTCGAAATCGGCCACGTGCTCGCGCTCGAACGCAACCGCTCGGTGACCGGTCGCGACGACAAGGACGCCAAGGTCAGCGTGACCATTCCCGCCGAGCGCGTCGGCCTGGTCTTCGTCTTCCGCACCTTCGAGCGCATTTCCTACGCCCTGGTCGTGCAGGCCGACGCCACCGTCGAGCCCAACGACTACGTCCGCACCCCCTGAGCCTTCCCCATGGACGCCGGCGAGGGGCTGGCCGACTGGCTGCGCCTGACGCTGATTCCCGGCATCGGCGGCGAAACGCAGCGCAAGCTGCTCGCCGCCTTTGGCCTGCCTGAAACCGTTTTCGCTGCGAGCCCAACCGCCCTGCGTCAGGTGATCGGCGACCGCCAAGTCACCTTGCTGCGCGACACCGACAACGCCGAAGCGATCGCCCGCGCCCTCGACTGGGCCGCCACGCCCGGCCAGTGCATCCTGACCCTGGCCGACGCCGACTACCCGCAAGCGCTGCTCGAAATCCCCGACCCGCCGAGCTTGCTCTACGTGCGCGGCCGCGTCGAACTGCTCAACCGGCCGGCGCTGGCCATCGTCGGCAGCCGCCACCCGACGCCGCAGGGCCTGCACAACGCCCGCCAGTTCTCGACCGCGCTCGCCGAAACCGGGCTGTGCATCGTCAGCGGCCTGGCGCTCGGCATCGACGCCGCTGCCCACGAAGGCGCCCTCGACTGCAACGGCGACACCATCGCCGTGATCGGCACCGGCAACGACCGCATCTACCCGGCGCGCAACCGCGAGCTGGCCATCACCATCGCCGAACGCGGCTGCATCATTTCCGAATTCCCGCTCGGCACGCCGGTCGCGGCCGCCAACTTTCCGCGCCGCAATCGCCTGATCTCGGGTCTCGCACGTGGCGTCCTGGTGGTCGAGGCCAGCGTCGACAGCGGCTCGCTGATCACCGCCCGGCTGGCCGCAGAACAGGGGCGCGAAGTCTGCGCCATTCCTGGTTCGATCCACTCGCCGCAATCACGTGGTTGCCACACGCTGCTCAAGCAGGGCGCCAAGCTTGTGGAAACGGCGCAGGACGTGCTCGAAGAACTGCGCCTCGAAATTCGCCTGCCGCCCGCCGCGCCGGCAGCCGACGTCGCCGTCCCGAACGAAGCCCCCGACGAGGCGCGGGTGCTGGCGCTGCTCGGTTACGACCCGTGTCCGCTCGACACACTGGTTACACTCAGTGGCTTGACGCCCGAGGCGCTTTCCGTGATGCTTCTGCGCCTTGAGCTCGGCGGCCGCATCGCCGCCCTGCCCGGTGGACGCTACCAACGCCTGCCGTCCTCCTGACAAGGGGTCGAATTCAATCGGATCAGCGATCAGCCGGTGCTTCGCCGACGCTCCATGACTGAAGGCGACGCCTGATGATTTTCCCGGCAGCACCGATGATCGACATTCTTGTTTACCTCTTCGAAAACTACGCCGATTTCGCCGATCAGCCGCAGCCCGAAGCCCTCGCCCGCAAACTCAACGCCCTCGGTTTTCCCGAAAACGACATTTCGCGCGCCCTGCTCTGGTTGACCGAATTGCAACACGCCCCGCGCGAGATCACGTCCCCGGCCGCCACCTCGCTGCGCCTCTACACCGCACAAGAACATGCCAAGCTCGGTGAAGACGCCCTCGCCTTCCTGGCCTTTCTGGAAACGGCCGGCGTCGTCGATGCCGGGCTGCGCGAGCTGATCGTCGAACGCGCCCGGCGCCTGCCCGACGATCCCGTCGACTTCGAGGATTTCAAGATCGTCGTGCTGATGGTGCTGTGGTGCCGCGAAACGCGCCTCGATCCGCTGATCATCGACGAGCTGATTTCCGCCGAGCCCCCGCAATACCTGCACTGACGGGCGACAGCGCCGATCCGGCGCTGCTTGCCAAGCGCGACGAAACCCTCTTATTATGCAGCGCACCCTTGCCCCGGGCGGCTTCCGCCCCGACCCAAGGCCCACCAATCATTGACCCATCGAGCTCCACGCACCTGCCATGAGCAAACAGCTGATCATCGCCGAGAAACCCTCCGTCGCCGCGGACATCGCGCGCGCGCTCGGCGGCTTCACCAAGCATGACGACTACTTCGAGAGCGAAGACCAGGTGATCTGCTCGGCCGTCGGCCACCTGCTCGAACTGGCCTGTCCCGAAGAATACGAAGTCAAGCGCGGCAAATGGTCCTTCGCCCACCTGCCGGTCATCCCGCCGCACTTCGACCTGGCGCCGATCGCCAAGAGCGAGTCGCGCTTGAAGCTCCTGACCCGGCTGATCAAGCGCAAGGACGTCGGCAGCCTGGTGAACGCCTGCGACGCGGGCCGCGAGGGCGAGCTGATCTTCAATTACATTGTGCAGCACGCCAAGAGCGGCAAGCCGGTCGAACGCCTGTGGCTGCAGTCGATGACGCCGCAGGCCATCCGCGACGGCTTCAACGCCCTGCGCCCGGGCACCGAAATGCGCGGCCTCGCCGATGCCGCCGTCTGCCGTTCCGAAGCCGACTGGCTGGTCGGCATCAACGGCACGCGCGCGATGACCGCCTTCAACTCCAAGACCGGCGGTTTCCACCTGACCACCGTCGGCCGCGTGCAGACCCCGACCCTGGCGCTGATCGTTGAACGCGAGGACAAGATCCGCAAGTTCAACCCGCGCGCCTACTGGGAAGTTGCCGCCACCTTCGCCTGCGCCGGTGGCGAATACACCGGCAAGTGGTTCGACGAGAACTTCAGCAAGGGCAAGTCGGAGGAAGAAGAACACCTGCGCGCCGACCGTCTCTGGGACGAAGCCCGTGCCCAGGCGCTGGCCGCCAAGTGCGCCGGCCAGCTCGGCCAGGTGAGCGAGGAATCCAAGCCCTCGACCCAGCTCTCGCCGCTGCTCTACGACCTCACCAGCCTCCAGCGCGAGGCCAACAGCCGCTTCGGCTTCTCGGCCAAGGCCACACTGGGCCTCGCCCAGGCGCTGTACGAAAAACACAAGGTCCTGACCTACCCGCGGACCGACGCCCGCGCCCTGCCCGAAGACTACCTCGGCACGGTAAAGGACACCCTGCGCATGCTCACTGGCGAAGGCGCCGGCAAGGGGCACGACGAAACCATCCTTTCGCGCTACTCGCCCTTTGCGCACCAGATCCTGGCTCGCCAGTGGGTCGTCCCCAACAAGCGGATCTTCAACAACGCCAAGATCTCCGACCACTTCGCCATCATCCCCACGCTGCAGGCGCCCAAGCACCTTTCCGAGCCCGAGCAGAAGCTCTACGACATGGTCGTCAAGCGCTTCCTCGCGGTCTTCTACCCGGCGGCTGAACACCTCGTCACCACGCGCATCACCCGCGTCGCAGGCGAGCCGTTCAAGACCGAAGGCAAGGTGCTGGTGAACCCGGGCTGGCTGGCGGTGTATGGCCGCGAAGGTCAGGACGGTGACGAGGGCAACCTCGTCCCGGTCAAATCCGGCGAACGCGTGCGCACCGACGACGTCCAGCTCGCCGCCTCGGCAACCCGTCCGCCCCCCCGCTACAGCGAAGCGACGCTGCTCTCGGCCATGGAAGGCGCGGGCAAGATGGTCGACGACGAAGAACTCAAGGCCGCGATGGCCGGCCGCGGTCTCGGCACGCCGGCCACCCGCGCGCAGATCATCGAAAACCTCCTCGGCGAACAGTACCTGCACCGCGAAGGCCGTGACCTGATGCCAACGGCCAAGGCCTTCTCGCTGATGACACTGCTCAACGGCCTGGGCATCGCCTCGCTCACCTCGCCCGAACTGACCGGGGAATGGGAATGGAAGCTCGCGCGCATGGAGCGTGGCGAGATGTCGCGCGCTGCCTTCATGACCGAAATCTCGGCGATGACGCAGAACATCGTCGAACGCGCCAAGAGCTACGACAGCGACACCATCCCCGGCGATTTCGGCGAACTCGTCTCGCCCTGCCCCAAATGCGGCGGGTTGATCAAGGAGACGTACAAGAAATTCCAGTGCCAGTCCTGCGACTTCTCACTTTGGAAGATCGTTGCCGGGCGGCAGTTCGAACCCGAGGAAATCGAGACCCTGCTCACCGAGCGCAAGATCGGCCCGCTGACCGGCTTCCGCAACAAGATGGGGCGCCCGTTCACCGCACTGATCAAGCTCAACGACAACAATCAGCCCGAGTTCGACTTCGGCCAGGGCAGCAACAGCGAAGGCGCCGACGAGCCGGTCGACTTTTCCGGCCAGGAATCGCTGGGCGCGTGCCCGAAGTGTCAGGCCCGCGTCTTCGAGCACGGCATGTCCTACGTCTGCGAAAAATCGGTCGGCCCGGAGCGCAGCTGCGATTTCCGTTCGGGCAAGGTCATCCTGCAACAGAGCGTCAGCCACGAACAGATGAGTAAGCTGCTGGTCGACGGCCGCACCGACCTGCTCAAGGACTTCGTCTCCTCGCGCACCAACCGCAAGTTCTCCGCCTTCCTGGTGCGCAACGCCGAAGGCAAGGTCGGCTTCGAGTTCGAGAAGCGCGAGCCCAAGGCCAAAGCCGGCGCCAAGCCTGCGGCCAAGAAGCCCGCTGCCAAGAAAGCCTGATGTAACCCGGCAGCGACGTTGTCCTGCGCAAAGAAAACGGCCGCAATTGCGGCCGTTTTTTCATGGGTGTTTCACGTGAAACACTCTCTCGGCAACCCTCACTTCAGCGGCAAAACACCTTCCGGCAGCGCGTCGAGTATCGCTGCACGCACGGCGTCGATGGCTTGCGGGCGAGGAAAACTCACCCGCCAGGCGAGCACGATGCGCCGCTGCGGCGCCGGTTTACCGAAGGGCCGCAGGCACAGCAGCGCATCGCCCTGGCGCTGCCAGGCGTGTGCCGCCGAGGCGGGGACGACCGAAACCCCGGCGCCACTCGCGACCATGTGGCGGATCGTTTCCAGCGAGCTGCCTTCCGGCGTCGGCTGAGCGCCATCGTCTTCGCCCGCATCCTTCGTTTTTCTCGCCGCGCAGGCCTGCACCACCTGATCGCGGAAACAGTTGCCGGTGCCGAGCAGCAGCAGTTTTTCGTTTTCCAGCGCCTCGACGCCGAGCGGCGTCTTGCCCGCCAAGCGGTGCTCCTGCGGCACGGCTAGGGTAAAGGGCTCGTCGTAGACGGCGCGGGTCACGATGCCCGGTTCGACAAAGGGCTCGGCGACGACGATCACGTCGAGCTCGCCGCTGCGGAGCAATTCGGCGAGCCGGTGCGTGTAGTTTTCCTGCAGGTAGAGCGGCATCCGCGGCGCACGCGCATGCAGCGCGGGGATGAGGCGCGGCAACAGGTACGGCGCGACGGTGTAGATCGCACCCAGGCGAAGCGCGCCGACCAGCGGGTCGCGCCCCTGCTCGGCCAGCTCCTTCACCTTGACCGCCTCTTCGAGCACGCGCTCGGCCTGTTTGGCCACCTGCTCGCCGATCGGCGTCAGGCGGACTTCGGTCGAGGTGCGCTCGAAGAGCAAGGCGCCGTAGCGCTGCTCGAATTTTTTGAGCGCCACCGAGAGCGTCGGCTGGCTGACGTTGCATTTTTCGGCGGCGCGCCCGAAATGGCGTTCGCGCGCCAGGGTCACAATGTAGCGGAGTTCGGTCAGGGTCATCGCGGCGGCGTCAGAAGGTGATGACCTTGTCGGCGTCGATGGTCCATTGCGCCAGCTCGGGCAAGGTGCCAATCTCGACCCCGGCGATCAGCGGCGCCTCGGCGATGCCTCGGGCCAGCGCGCAGGTGCGGCAGAGACGAATCTCCACCCCGCGCTCGACCAGCGCTTCGAGCATCTGCTGCAAGCCGCCACCAGCCTCGGCCCCGGCCTGCCCGGGCAGGCCGACGCTCACCGCGTCGGACATCATGAACAGGCGCAGATCGACGCGCTCCGACTCCTGGCCGGTCAGCGCCGTCGCCAGACGCAGCGCGCTCAGCATGCGCTCGCTCCCGTAGGGCGGCGCATGAACGATGATCAGGATGCTTTGCATGGCGGAGATTCCTCGCTCGAACGGAGGCCTTCGAGAATAACAGAGCGCGCCGCCTGCGCCCAGTTTCGGCGCGCGGCGCACAGGGGCACGGCCTTGGAACGACCGCCCGATGCGGCCTCCAGGCCGGCTACAGGCCGCAACCCGCTGGCCTCGCGGCACGCTGCATGGGCGCTGCGACGCGAGCCCCCCTCTCCTGCCAACGCTGCGAGCATCCGGGAGCTGCCTGCGCACGCACCACAACCCAGCCCCTCTTTGACAGAGGCGCCAGACAAGCGCCGTGCGGTGAGGCTCAGTCGACGTCGCGCCCGCCGGCCAGCGCCGCCAGATCGGCGTCCGAGAGCCAGCGCCACTCGCCCGGCGCCAAGTCGGCCGGCAGCTCGAAATTCCCGACGGCGCGGCGATGCAGCGCCTCGACGCGGTTGCCCGCCGCCGCAACCATGCGTTTGACGAGGTGGTATTTACCTTCGGTGACGGTCAGTTCGAGCCGGTGTTCGCCAAGGATGGCGCATGCCTTGGCGGCAATCGGCGCCGGCTCGTCGTTAAGCTGCACGCCCGCGAGCAGGGCCGCGCATTGCGCCGCATCGAGCGGGTGCTTGACCGTCGCCTCATAGACCTTGGGCACCTTCTTCTTCGGCGAGGTGTAGGTGTGG
>RRZT012855919.1_pt1 | contig 15390 bp, 13 predicted proteins | sample 2165551 | NCBI WGS metagenome assembly RRZT01 (sample SAMN10456910, study PRJNA506462) | wastewater metagenome | biome: wastewater; feature: sludge; material: wastewater sludge; isolation source: wastewater sludge with Escherichia coli K12::gfp cells carrying plasmid... | place: USA: Moscow, Idaho... | reverse complement strand
CCAGAAAAATTCCTTTTACCTAAGGTTAATGTTACGTCAAAGTATATCTTTGCAAAAGAAAATTTATTTTTAACGTATCCAAAAAATTACAATCATTTCGTTAATTATTACAAAAACACTTACCAACATGGTGGAATTTCGTTGGAGGAAATAATTATCCCAATGGTTGTTTTAACACCAAAAAATTAAATGGAATTTATCATCAATAATTTAGACGAATTACCAGAAGTTGCTCAAAAAATAATCGATCAACTTCAGTATAAATTAATCACTTTCGAAGGAGAAATGGGAGCTGGAAAAACAACTTTTATCAAAGAGTTTGTAAAAGCTTTGGGAACAAATGATGAAGTTTCGAGTCCTACTTTTTCGATTGTTAATGAATATGAAACAGATAAAGGAAAAGTTTATCATTTCGATTTTTATCGTCTAAATCACGAAGATGAAGCCTTAGATTTTGGGATTGAAGAATATTTATATTCTAATCAATATTGTTTAATGGAATGGCCAAATAAAATTGCTAACTTTATACCAGATGAACATCACACGATTACATTGGAAAATGTAGATGGCGTTCGTCATTTAAATTTTAGCTAATAGTATATGGACGGAAAAAATATTTTTACGCCTTTTTCTCAGGAAGATCTTATTCCTCAACCCGAGCGTTTAGAGATTCCTCATAAGAAAGAACGCTTTGATATTGGAATTCCAAAAGAAACAAATAATCAAGAAAAAAGAATTTGTCTTTCTCCTGATGCAGTCGAAATTTTGGTCAATAATGGACACCAAGTTACGATAGAAACTGGAGCAGGAGAAGGTGCAAATTATTCGGATAAAGAATATTCGGAAGCTGGTGCGCAAATTTCTTACAATACGCAAGCTGTTTTCGAGAAACCTATTATTCTAAAAGTTGGTCCACTTACTTTAGATGAAATTGATTGGATAAAACCAAATGCGTTAATTATTTCATCTGTTCCGGCGAATACTTTAAGACGCGAATATTTTCAGAAATTAATTACAAAGCGTGTAAACGCAGTTGGATTTGAATTTATTCGTGATGAACAAAATCATTTACCAGTCGTTCGTTTATTAAGTGAAATTGCAGGAACAACGGCAATTTTGGTTGCAAGTGAATTGATGTCTTCTACAAACGGAGGAAACGGAATTTTGATGGGTGGTGTAACAGGTGTTCGGCCAACAGAAGTTGTGATTCTTGGAGCTGGAACGGTTGCAGAGAATGCGACAAGAACAGCTTTAGGTTTAGGTGCTTCGGTGCGTGTTTTTGATAATTCATTAACAAGATTAAGACGATTACAACAAAATATAGGACAACGAGTTTCTACTTCTACATTAGATCCAAAAGAATTAGGAAAAGCTTTACGACGTTGCGATTTAGCAATCGGTGCTCTTCGCGGAGAAACACGTACACCTTGTGTTGTAACTGAGATGATGGTGCAAAATATGAAAGCTGGCGCTGTGATTATTGATGTAAGTATTGATCAAGGAGGATGCTTCGAAACATCTGAATTAACAACTCATGATCACCCTATCATTATTAAGAATGATATAATTCATTATGCGGTTTCTAACATCACTTCTCGCGTCGCACGCACCTCTACCAAAGCGTTGAGCAATTATTTCTTGTCGTATTTATTCCAAATTTCAGAAGAATCTGGTTTTGCGAATGTGGTACAATCGGATAAAACTATAAGAAATGGCGTATATTTGTACAAAGGAAGAATTGTAAAAAAGAACTTATGTGATTGGTTTGATTTACCATTTCACGACATTAATTTATTGATCATATGACGTTTACGCAAAGATTTATGAAGTATTTGATGGGAGTTGGAATTGGGTTAGTTTTCGTCGCTATGGCGTTTGGACCTCGTGCTTTCTCATGTAATTACTTTCCAAATGCAAGAGTTTTGGATGAAGCTTTTTCAAAAAGATTAGCTATTTCACCAGAAGCTCAAGCATTTTTAAAAGCAGAAAATTTAGATTCTACATTCTTGAAAAAAGAATTATTCAAAAGAAGTAAAGTTGATTTTGATCACTCGAAAAAAGATCAAGTTCCTTGTAGAGAATATTTGGCAAACTATAAAAGCAAAGACAATACGAAAGATTATGATTTTGTATTAGAAATTTGTAAAGAAGATTCGAAATTAGTTTCCATCAAAAAGAAATAAAACAAAAAAACCACTTCGTTTGAAGTGGTTTTTTTATATGATTAATTTATAAATTTCAAAATTGTTAAGGCAATTACAAAGATTAGTATTGCGAGAATAATTACATCTTTAAACTGTACTTTTTTTGTTCCGAACTCTACGTTTCGGTTTAAACTTTTTCTTTTTTTATTGGCTTGCATGGGTTGATATTTGTACTGCAAATTTATAAAATATTATCAAATATCAAACCTTTATTTTATTCTAAGATATTTAATTTACAATAAGATATCTTAAATTCCAATTTCTATCTGAAAACGCGCGTACCAGTTGTTTTTCTTTTCCAAATTATAGAATTTTTGTTGTTCGTACGTAAATTCTGCTTGTAATTTGAAAGCATGTTCCCAAATATATTTTGTCAAACCTAATGTGTATTGGTTTGTATTCGGTGTAAACTCAAAAATATCTTTATCTACTGTTTGAGTTGAATAACGTCCTATCACCTCCCAATGTTTCGGAAATGTGTACGAACCTTGAAAATCCATCCCTTCTCCATTATAAATATAATTAAAATCAGAAATATCAGCAGGGTTATAAAATAATACATTATCCGAATTACGATTCATATAAGAATACATCAAATTCCAACCACGATATTTTAACATCGCATCCAAAAACAATGATTTTATATTAGCTGTTCCTCCACCTACAATATCATCTCCTAACATTCCTGCCGTTCTATGCGCTCTATCATTATAACTATAAGCTCCCGAAAGCATCAATTTTGGTGTTTGTTCATGAACTAAATCACCTTCATAATTGCTCCCTCCTTTTGTAAATTCTCCAAGTGGAAACAACTCAACTTTTCCTGTATAAGCTAAACCAGTATCTTTAAAATTTGTCCAATTTCGTCCTTCACCAGTAGAAATAGCTCCTCTCAAAATATATGAGAATTTTTCTTGATTTCTTTTATTGTATAAAACCTGAAATCCAAAATCGCGATCGATATTAAAATCTGCATTATTGATAGATCGATCCGTTAATTGTAATGCTCCAGAAGAATTAACACGTTGTCTATTTCCCGGAAGTTTTGTTTGACCAAATCCTAAACTCCAATGTTTATTTGGGTAATAGAAAATCATCGCATCACGAATAATATTCGTATTCTTCCCCTCTTCTGCTTTTCCAACATCTCCTGCAGCGAAAGATAATTGCATCGAATAACCAAATTTTGGATCTCCGATATATCCATCAAAACGCAATCTTAAACGACGAATTTGACCATCAATATTATCTTCTTCTCCATCATTATGATTATAACTAATGCGATTTTGCATGCGAAATCTAATGTTGACCTGATAAAGACTATCTGGAGAAGTAATTCCCAATCCGTTACCATAGCTATAATAGGGCGACATCATATTCTTAAAATCCTGTACAGTTTTCTTTTTAGATTCTGTAGAATCTTTTACTTGCGCATACGAACTGATTGAAAATACAATAAGTATTAATGTTAAAACTTGCCTCATGTTTATTTGTTTCTTGATTCGTGTGCAAAAATGCAGTTAATAAAATTAAATAATTGTAAAGCGTAAATTAAATTAACGTTAACAATGACTCGAAGTTACGTATTCGATGATTGTCATCAATTTCTATGATTTCGATTTGTTGAGGAAAAATATTTTGTTGAATTTCGAAGAAAGTTTTTAGTTTCTCAAAATCCAAAACTTCGTCATGTACAGAAAGAAAAACCGTTGTATTTTCGAAACGATTCATATCGACTAAATACTGCGAAAGATTTTCTGGAAAATTATTTTCGACTTTCATTGAAACATCAACCAAAGGATTTAACAAAATCAATTCGCTCGATTTTCCATTTTCCTTTAATTTTTGTTGCAATTGCCAACCAAAATTCCCTCCAGTAGAACTTCCTATAATCGCCAAATCATTTACCAAACCTTTTAAATGTTCGTAAGCTTCAAATAAAATAGTCGCAATATTATCCTCCGTTTTCCATTCAATACAAATCGCTGAAGGATAATTTTTTAGAATAGTTTTGAATTTAGTTGAATTTGCCGAACTATTTAGTCCATGGATATAAACAATTTGTCGATTATTTGTATTCATATTCAGTGCAATTAAACCTTTAAATTAAACTTTTTCAATAAGTTAATCAAAATGAATTGTAAATTTAACAATATAATTGTGTTGTAAGAAATTCTTTTCATAAAAAAAGCGACCAGATTGGTCGCTTTTAAATATTTACTATAATTATTTCTCAAGATCAAAGCCCCAATCAATTCCTTTCTTAACTAATTAAACCGCTGAAATTAAATGATTTAAAAAATGTGTTTTTGTCGAGGGTGAGATTTAGGGGGATTTTTGGAGTTTTTTACTGGTTATTTAAAAACCTCTATTTCCTCCAATAAAGATAAGAATAATTTTCAACTACAAAATATAAATTTTATTAACTCCAGAGCTTAATTTTTTTTCATTACGTAATATGATGTTACAATTTAACTGTTTAATTCAACCATATTTCACTATTCTTGAAGATATAAAAACCTTTTAAATACTAAAATATTTTATATTTAAAAACATATAACTCTCAATATCATTAAAATAACCGCTATAAATATTTTTATTTATAAAAAATATTAAAATTCACTTAAACAAGCTATTTTTTTAGCGGGTAAAAAAAATAGGTAAATCACCACCTAGTCCATCATTTCCTTTTGAAATATAATTAATATATAAATCTTGATCCACCATTTCTTGTATCTTAATTGCATATTGTTTTTCACCATCTAAGGAATGATTAGATTCATTATCAAAAAAACCGAAATTATCAAATACAGTTTCAAATATAGTACTCTTCACAATATTTATTTCTCCTTCAATACCCATATGAAGATGATAATTACAGCTCTCATCAAGTTCTATTTTATAAAAAAAATTATTAAACTTTCCTTTAAATATTTTCACCATAAGTTCATACACATCTTTATTATAAGTATTATTTACATTTTTGCCATTACTCCTAAATAATTTTAGGTTGATGGTAACTTCAACATTATATATATTATTACATTTTTTCTTTCCGAATAAATTAGCTCCTTTATTATAAAAATCATTTTTATAATCACTTTTAAGACTAATATAATTTGGTCTCGAAATAACACCAACTTTAAAACAGAACCTTTTATTTTTTCTTTGAATTAAATGACCGCAATTGTTCTCATCTATCTCATACTGATTTCTGTTTCTACTATTTTTTATTAACCTTACCGCACAATCATTATTTGACATTGCTACAATTACATTTCTTTTTAATTGTTTTTGACTTAATGTAGTTAAATTATTATCCACATAGTATTTTATTGTTCTAAATTTTCTCATATATTTTTAGGGTTATGAATTGGACGCTTTGCGCCCAAAAGGATATACATCCTATAATATATGTAGTAACAAAAATCAAAAAGTCAAGTTTTCGAATAAACAAAAAAACATAAAACACTGTTTATCAATGAAATATTTTTTAAAAAAAATTCTCTAAAAAATAATCAATCGTTTCATTAATTACTTATAACAAAAAAATGTCCGATTAAATTCAATCTAAAAATTTCCAAAAATTTTTTGAAGCAACCTGCTCACCTTATTACCAATAAAGGCAGGGAGGGGTAATTTAACGGGATACGTAGGGAGGGGTACCTACGAAAGGGCTTCAAAAAAAGCAAGCTATAAAGCCTGCTTTGTATTTTAATTATCAATAACGACAACATCAAATTCTTTACACTTTCTTTTCTCTTGAAGGATTTCAGCGAGATCATAACGATTTGTCTTTTGCCAAATGTCTAATCCACGACCAAGTATAATTTTCCAACCATTGTTGCAAACAATACTACGATCATGTGCTGTTTCACTCATTTCAAATGTAAACTCCACGCCCATTTCTTCTAAGGACATCTGCATTTCTCTAAATGAAGCGATAGCATTCTCCATATACTCTGGTGTATTAGATGTAATCAAATAAATCTTGATTAAATCTTGGGATTCATTTTTCTTCAAAATCAACGCACATAATTCCATAAAATTACGGAACTGATGCGGCATACGAATAAAAGGATCTTGGATCTTAAATTCAGTTGCACCTTCTAAATAATGACCAAATAATCGATCATAAGTAATGTTTGTTTGATTATCTCGTATAGATTTATTAAAACCTGTTAAGGGAGGATTGGTTTTAATTGACGATGTAGGCAATTCAGAAGTTTGCTTACCAATGAGAACATCAGCTACACTTTCTTGTTCGCTATTTACTGAATTATAATCATCTAGCTCTAATTCTTCCAATGTATCAACCTGGTAAATTTTTCCTGATTCGATATGGGTATACTCAAAGTTGACAATTTCATCATTGAAAGTTTCATCCATTTTAATCAATTGATCCTTCACACGCTTGCGGCATTCGATCGCAAAATCAAGAATCAGTTGGATATCTTCTTTGCTCACATTCAAATCTGGATGAAGGATTTTTATTAATCCTGAAAACGTTTTTTCGATCCCTACTTTATCACGTGTAGTTATGGAATTAGAAAGGGTAAAATACTGTTGGTATAATTTACTACAATCCTCTTTTCTTAGTGCTTTAAGTACTTCTGCGATATAATCTACGATAAATCCGAAATCTGACGTAAACAGTTCATTTCTTAACTTCGAAACCTCCCAACCTGGTATGTAGGCATGAATACGATCTAAGAATGCCGTATCTTGATAATCCTTTGGTAAGGCATCGAATAGGTGACTATGCTTCATCATATAACTTACCGAATGGTCTGTATTCCCTACGAAAACCATGGAAGCCTCTGCTTGATATACATCGGTACCCCTAGAAAATGATTTATTGGCCATGTAGTTTTTCATGATATCGACTAAGCCACGATCTACTTTTTTCGATTTCCCTGCAAATTCATCATAAGCAATGACGTCCCAATAACCCACTAAACCAATATTACCATTGGAGTTATTGACAAATAACTTTGCTTTTGATACTTCACCACCCGAAATTAAAATACCATGAGGTGAAAGTTCAGAATAGATATGTGACTTTCCTGTCCCTTTTGGCCCTAATTCAATTAAATTATAATTATTTTCGGTAAAAGGAATTAAACGTGCTAACTGAATAAGTTTAGATCTTGTAGAAAATTCCTCTGGATTAAGACCTATAGATTGCATCAATAAATCCATCCATTCAGTTGTAGAAAATTGACTACGTACCTCTTTATAATCTTGAATATCTACATTGGAAATTTGAATAGGCTTTACACTCTCAATAATCCAAGGTGGCGTATTTCTTTCTTCAACAGCTAAATACGCTACATTGATTAAAGACCAAACTCCTTCGGTTAAGATTTTAGGATTGTCTTTAACAATTTGATCTGCAATAGGAATATTATTTAGCCCTAAATTACTAAAACGAGCTTCGTAGCGATCTGCCTTATCATTTAGTTTAACCGAAATTTTATCGATGATTCTATGATTCCCTTTTTCACGAATTACTGATTTTATTACTTCCGCTTCATCACGATGAACAAAGTGATTAGAAATGATGGACTTTACTTTTTCAATCCCGTGTTTAATGATTTCTTCATCGTTAGTAGAACAATGTTGTCCTAAAAGATATTCTAATACATAAGACGGAACTACGGCATTACCTTTCAGTAATTTCGTTAAATCTTTTCGAACGACTTTACCTTCGAAATGTTCGATTGTTTTTTTATCAAGTTCTTTCATTAGAATTCATCTATTTCGGTTAATGTATTGATTTTAATTAAATCGTTAATGATAGGATTTAAACGGTCTAAATCTTTCGTGTTATACGCTTTTAAATAAGCAGTTTTTGTACTAGAACCCAAGGCGTTTAAATCCAGTTTAAACTCAAACATGCGTTCAGATGGTTGTTCACTTACTGCTTCTAACTTTATCTCCACTTCATTTGAGATCAAATGATTGTCCAGGTCATATAAAGCAAAGAGTACACTAGAGCCTTTGTACTTATCACCCAGCGCTTGATCTTGTAATATTTTGAATTTTGCTGAACTTGTTGCCATAGATCTTACTTGATCCAAACGAGTAAAAGTAACTTCTTCGAATTTTGTATTTCTTTGTCTAGATAATTGAATCACTGGAACAATCAACTCTTGTAAGGAAGCACCTCCATGCACAAATTGCACTCCAAAACCACCTAGTTTACGGAAGCGATTGATACCTTTTGGTAAAAGTACTGCTGCTTCTTTTTGTATATTGGTTGTGTTTTCTAAAGCTACTGTGAATAGATCTTTCGACTTTAGTTTATCTAAGGTTATGCAAAAGCGTGTATGTTCTTTTAAACAATTTTCAACCGTTGGAAATACTTGTCTCGAATTTTCTTTTATCTCATTGTAATTGAACAAGAAACCATGATCTGCCGTCACATAAATATTGTACATATTTAAGCTACTGTAAAGTTTCTTTATCAATACTTTTAATTGATCAATGCATTGTTCAACTGCTTCGAAAGTATAATACTCAGAACTACGCTTGTCTCCAATATTATCCATCCAATTGTGATAAATATAGACTAAACGCGCTGGTTTTAAGACCTCTCTTTGTTCAGCAATGCCTAAGCGCATAAAACTAGCATAATCTAAAACCAACGCATCTGGTTCCACTTGTTGCAATATCTTTTCTCTATTTGTACTGTTTGTTTTAATTCCATTAATTGCATAATCAATGGAATTCGCACCAATTATAGCCTCAATATCATTGTTCGGTAATAGATTGGACATTCCTAAATTGGTGTACGAAGGAATGGAAGCAACTATTGCCTCAAGATCAATCGCATTTGTAGCATCTACTTTTAATTCGTTGATCAAATCTTTTGCTAGCTCAAATCTAAATCCATCGGAGATGATGACCACTTTTTTATTTGGATTTATAGCAACGAAATCCTTATAGAAATTGTACTGCTTTTTAATTTTTGTCGCATTTAAATTAAAATCTTTTTCTGCTAAAATTTTCATCCAAGCTTGGTTGATTTCAATTAAAAACTGATCGTAATTTTTATTTAACTCTTGGAAAACTTCCGTAAAATCTTTAGCCTCTTTTTCCTTTTCTATGTGTTGATATGCAGTATACGCATTTCTGTAGTAGCCATCTAGTTTATAAAGCTCTTGTTGGTATTTTTGAATGTAATCTTCAATAAAATTAAAGTCGAAATCGCTGTAATTCCTACGTAAGCGATAATACAGCGCCGTGTATTTTATAAATTCAATTTCTTGGATAAAGTCATCGCTTACTTCATTGTTCAGCTGCCAATCTTTTAGTGTTTCCACTACTTGATTAGGATTGTCTTTGATGTCAGCCAACAATTTTTTGATTTCATGCTGCATAATTTGCTGGGTTTTGATACCAAAAGTTAGTGAACCATCATAGACTTCTACAATTTTAGTTTCATCAATACCTTTACCTAGGTTTAACATTACCTCTTCTAATTGAGCTCCTTTCGTTTTATCGTCGCTCCATTCCTTAAAGAAAACATCAATTTTAGATAAGGTTACATCATCTGAAATCTTCAATTGCTTGTATGGATCTTTTGAGCTGGCTTCTTTACTGTTTTTGGTAATGATATTGTACTTCAATTTTAAGAATAGCGATTGTAGTGCATTTGCACTCACTTCTTCTAGCTGTATATGTGTACAATTGTAAACGATTTCTTTAATTACATCGGTTAACTTTTCCTTTGTTAGTACTTTCAGTTGTTTATCGAATTGCTCTTCCGATTGATTAAGAAGCTCAAATAAAGCAATCAGGTTAAAGGTGTCATTTGCTACTTTCTTTTCATTTAGAATTAAAGAAAGAATAGCATTTTTGAATTTATATTCATTAAATGGTTTTGCTGTTAAAATCGGCAATAGCTTGGTTTGATATTTGGCTGCTTTTACAAATCGTTTGTATTGTAAAATAAGCGGAGCATATGTATAATGAATGGCATACTTTGATAGAATATCCGCAGATTCATCTACAATTAATTCTTGATTGGCATATAATAAATCCGCCAAAGGATATTCCTTTATTGTGTATTTCGATGGTCTAGCAAACGGATGATACAATAGGAATTTAGATGTTGGATGAAGTATTTCTATTTCATATTTTATTTTAAAATAGTTATTATTGACTTCCAACACTTTAAAATCAGTTTCATCTATAGCCAAAACTTCCTCTCTATATTCTTGTTCTGGATCAAAGAACAATACTATAGGTGTGGTAATTTCTTTAAACTTATTGCGTATTTTATCTATTATCATTTCATTTCTTTTATTAATTCACCTGCAATTTGTTGTGCCAATGTTGGGTCTACTTGGTACATCTCTGCATATTGCTTCCAGTTTTTTACTAAATCGAGTGCTTGATCGATGATTTTTTCTGGATTGCGAATGGAATTTTGTTCGGCAATGCTTATGAAATCTTTGCGTTCAAAATCTTTGCGTTTACCGTTGATACTCAAGTTGTGCTGACTCACCCACACACTATCGGGACGATATGCAAAACAAATATCATAGGCAGGCGCTAATTTCCATTTTCCTTGCGTATCCATTAAGAATGCAAAGTTTTTGGTATGATCGTCACAATTGCGTGCTACGACATTAAACACCATTCGTTTATACATTTGTTCGGCCTCTGCATAGGTTAAGCGTAATAAACGCATAGTTTGAAAGACTTGTTCGTAGCTGTACGACGTGATATTAGCAAAATCATAATGCTGCAAGGCACATAAGGTTTGGGTATGTACTTTTTGATTTCCACCCACACGATCAAAACGTTTGGTCATAAAATGTACCCGATGGTTTTCTTCAATCAATCGTGATTCCATCATGTCAATACCAAAATCTGTTGCCATTTTGTAATACGCCATTTCTACACGACCATAGCCTTTTGAAACTCCAAATTGCACATCGCTGATTTCATCAAATTTGATTAACCAATGCTCGAAACCTTCTTCGGCCAGTGTTTGCCCCGATTTTATTTTTCCGGTTTCTTCATTGTAAGCAATGATTGCTTTTGGACGAGCTCCACCAGCAGAAGTCCCCATCTTGAGTACATCCAACATGACATCTTCCATGTTGTGTTGGGTACTAATGTATAGTTCTTCTTTTTTTTCTAATAAGGCTTTGGTCGTTTCGATTAAATCCGATAATTCCAAATCGTAAGATGCAGATTCTTTACTAATAACAGGCTCAAATTCTAAGGCGCCCATTCCTCTTTTTCCGATGAAGCATAATAACTCTACCGGATTTAAACTATTGTCTGGACGACCTTGACGCGCTAACCAAGCATTGATTAATTCTTTACCGTAGCGATCGGGTAATGCATCGGCTAATAAACCTGGCATACCTTTGAAGGTATCGCTATCTCTAAATTCGGGAAAACTATAAATGCGGTTTTTGTTGGGCATTTTAATAGGTGCAATCGGCAGCTCCTCTAATTTGAATTGAGGATCGTACTCAAAGCTTGCCAATCCTCTATTGGAATCCCAAGCTACGGCACCCACACGTTTGCCGTATATATTCACAAATGCAGTTGTTACCATCCTAAATCTGAATTATCTTGTTGTTGGTTCGGTGTTTTTGATGCTCTTTGTCGTTTTTGTTTTTCGCCTTTGGCTAATTCTATTGGGCTCAATTCTTCTAGCACATCAAAGTTATTTAGCACATATAAAGCATTTAAAATACGTAATATTTTGATGAGATTGATCAACGAAATATTTTCACCACGCTCTAGCAAGCTTAAAGTCGTGCGACTGATAGCGGCCTGTTGTGCTAACTCACCTTGCGTTAGATTTTCCTTAATACGTGTTTGCTGGATAAAAAATCCTATTTTTTGCAAAATAGCTTTATCTGATAAAGCAGCAATGTCTATTATATTGTTCATAAAGCATAAATAAAGCTATTAATGAGTTATATTCTGTACAATAAAAAAATTAATTTTTACTCTATAGCTAATGTACAAAAAAAAACGCATAAACCAAATAAAATTCAGTTTATGCGTTATATATTGTGCAATAATAATTTTAAAGAAGTATTTGCTCTAATCTAGTTATTAGCAAATCTTTTCTTTTATTATAGAAATTAATAAAATCTTTAAAATCGAACCCTATACTTTGATCAATGTAATTATCTTGACAATATTTTACAAGATCAGAGACATTTTTTGCGCCTTTTACATTACACCCATTTACCCAATCTATTAAAGATGTATCGTTTTTTGACGTATTACGACTTCCTTCTAACAATTGTAAATTAGGTATTGTATCTTTCAAAGCTAACCATTCCTCTTGTTCTGTCGGAGTTAGTGCTAATTTCCCAAAATTTTGCTGATTAAAACCTGCATTTGGATGTAAGTGATCTTGATGGAAATACACCTCTGCAAAACGAATATTTGGATAAAGTAATGATAAGATGTAAAATGAAGAATGTCCTAATTTATAATTCATAAAATCCTCAATATCCTCTTTATCTATTTTTAAAGATTTATTCGCCGCTAATTTGGTTGTCAACATGATATCTAAAGGGAATATATTATCTGTCAATGCATAAGTATCATTTGATGTTTTTTTCCTTAATACATTACGCAATGCTGTAATAATTTGATCCCCTTGACCACCGTACACATTCTTTAGATGTGCGTATATAAGATATTTACGAATATTCTCTTTACTTATTGCATTTTTTATATTTCCACCTTTTAGAATAAAATAGGCTACAACTATAATTGCATTATGTGAAGCTAGGGTTTCTTTCGTAAATCCGAAATCTATTAATAAATCAATGGTTTTATTTAAGGCGCTTTCTATCGCTGACCAATTATCTTTGATCAGTTGAACGTTTTCTGATTTAAACGAATTAACTTTAAATAAAACGGGCAAGTCACACAATACCAAACAAGCACGCATCAAGAAATCATTGTTGAATGTATAACCGTCGCCTTTTTGATTTAGATGCTGTTGAAATTTCTCAATAACATCTCGACCATCTTCCCAAGTTGCTACAATGGTAGAAAATAGTAAATCGGTCTTAGATAGAATCATTCCTCCACTGTTCACACGGATAAAGATTTCTAAAATATCCTCTAAATCATCATTTTTAATGTTGAAATAATTAATCAGCGGGTCATTCAGTCGTTTATGCAAATCGCGTAACCCTTTTTTAATGACACGTTTTTGCGCTTGGAAAGCATCAATCTGCGATTGCTCACTTAACTTTTGTATTAATTTATCGTATTGATCGTCTATATCTGGATCATCAGACCATCTTACAATATCACCTACTAAAAACCAAAAAACAGGCTCACCATCAGAATTTAAGGTTTGCTTAGCCTCTGATTCTGTCAAAAATCGGAACTCAAAATTAAATTCTCTATTGAATACTAACTCTCCGCTTGCATCCTCCATATATGGTAGATGTAATAAGTTTAAATACAGTTTGGTTTCTGGATAAGCATGGTCACTTTTACGTTTATAATTTTTTAGTTTAACCGCGTGTGTACCTTGTAATCCTAAATAAATTGAACTTAAACGTTGTTGCCCATCCAATACACCTATAATCTCTTCGTATAAAAAAGAACCATTTTTTCGTTTATTGAACGGATGACGTTCGTCGTAATTTTTTAGAAATTCATAAAATACGTAATCGTTCGCTTTTTCCTTTTTTAATGTCCAGAACAGAAATGATCCAATAGGATAATTACGCATGATGGAATCGAATAATTTCTCAATCTTCCATCGAGGCCATACAAACCTGCGCTGAATCGCAGGTAAGTACGCCTTATTGTGTTCTATATCGGTAACAATTTGTTTTATAGAAGTATTTTGATAACTCATATTTATAATTGATTAATGCTTTATATCAATAAACCTTTACTTAATCACCGCAACTACGCCTTCAAACTTTGCATAGTTGACCGAAACGCCATCGTCTAAATCGAATTTGATTTGCTGGTTGGTAACTTCTTTTAGCTTTTGTTCGTATTCTTTTAGCTCTGAAATTTGCTTGGCTAAATTTTCATACAACTTCAATTCTTGTTTGGTTAAGTTCGCTTCATTCGCATGCATTTCCTCGTACTTTCCTTTTACGTACTCGATGTGCGGATGCAAGTAGTTGCGTAAAATTTTCTGAACCGTGTAGGCATCCATACGGTGCATGTAGACTAACACACGGAAAGCCGATTTTTGTGGCGATTTTGGATTAGAACAGAACAACCAATAAATTGGTTTTTTCTTGTACATGGTACCCGAAATGTGGTACGCCCAAAACTGCTCTGTCATCCATTTTTCAACCTCCATGCCTAAACATTGGTTGATGAAGTTTAGGTTTTCGGTATGTGATGCATCGCCCCAAATGCGGTGGATGATATCATCTACACGTTTTACGGCATCGTCTGGGAAGGCACAAGCAGCACCCATGATCGGAATAATCGCATCTTCATCGATTTCCATTTGGAAAGGTAAAGCGATATTGTCTACTTGGTACGGTGCCAATTCTTCATCCGTTGGATTAGGGTGTGCAATATGCAAGCCTTTTTGCCCTAAACGGTAACGACCTAATAAAGTACCTATTAAATAGGAAATAAACTGCTGCATGACCACATTAGCCTGAATAGGTAATGCTACAGTTTCTCCCGCTCTGAAGGCAGGCTCTAAAGCTTCTAAATCGTCGGCTTTGAGCTCGTCTTGTAAGATGGTAATGTCTTTTAGCGCTACTTCTGGCGTTAGCTCGTCTTGTAAACCATAAATGTCTATAAAAATACGGTTGAGTTCTTCTTCGTTGGCATGCAATTGGAAGAAATCTTGGCTCACTGCTGCTACCCAAGCTTCATAGGCTTCTCCTAAATTGGTTTTGTTTTGACTAATTAATGGATTACCCTCAAAATCCCAAGAAGTTTCGCGAGAATCCCAGTCTTTTTTGGAGATGTAAATATTATTTTTTGAATAATCTTCTACATTAAGATCAGAAACTTCTAATATAGGTAACCTTATAATATCCCCAATATTTTTATTTAATGTAGGATTTAATTTATTTATAATATTTGTAATAATTTTTGAATTTAATATAGCTAAATTGTAAGCTTCCCCAAAATTAGTGTCATTTATAATTATAGTTTATAAATTTATAAAACTATGAAGAACAGTAAATAT
>RRZT010142902.1_pt1 | contig 15393 bp, 7 predicted proteins | sample 2165551 | NCBI WGS metagenome assembly RRZT01 (sample SAMN10456910, study PRJNA506462) | wastewater metagenome | biome: wastewater; feature: sludge; material: wastewater sludge; isolation source: wastewater sludge with Escherichia coli K12::gfp cells carrying plasmid... | place: USA: Moscow, Idaho ... | reverse complement strand
TTTTCAGAGACAATTTTCCATAATTCACTGGTAGTATGTCCTATTCCCCCTGAAATAAGAAGTCTGTCAGCAAGATTATCCGTTACTGCCTTTGCAGCAATATCCCAGCCATAAATTATACTTCCGCCGAAAAGTATCAGAACATCAGCTTTTTCAATTCCATATTTATTTTTCAATGCTTCTCTTGTTAATGCGGGAACATCCCGCCTTGATAAAAAATCACTAATAATATTTATATTTTTAGCAGATACATTTAAGTTTTCCATCATTATTCTCCTGTCTATATAAAAAAAATAAAGCTTTAGAAAAGTTTAGCATATATAGTGATAAGATTCAAATGCACACGAAGTCTGAGCTGATTAAAAAGCATTTCCGGCTAAATAAAAAAAACCGGGTGCTTAAAACCCGATTTCTTAAATAAAAAATTATTATTATTTTCTCTAGCACATTCATCGTATAATTATTAACTTATTTCCCAGTTAGTTTATTCTTTGAATTTTCTTTGGGAGCGAAATAAAATATGAGAATTGTAAAATGAAGAACTCTTTATGTAATAAAAGTAATATTTAGCAATGAAATTACAGAAGTCTGATATATGAAAATAAACCCATTCTTTAAAAAATATTTTTTAGAAACAGAGAAAATCGTCCGACATATTTTAATTTTAAATTTTTTTATGATTAAAATTGACTTTAGAAGAATATTCTAGTAAAATATTGGTAGCTATTGTACAAACTTAGAAATATACCAATTTAAAAAACAATTCTATATCATTTATTTAAAATATCTTATGAAAAGTTTTAATGAAAGGAGGGTAAAGAAAAAAACAAAAATGTTGTTCAAATTGAAGATCATAAGTAAAAGTATTTTTAAACTAATTATCAAGGAGGGACAATGAAAAAAAATAAAAAATTATTAATGTCATTTCTAGCACTAAATGCATTAATACCGACATATTTGAAGGGAGCCGAAACCCCGCTCTCGCTAAAATATGATAAACTCTATAATAAAATAACTAAAAACATAGAACTCGGGAAATCTAATGATGACTCTTACCGTTTATTGGAGAAAGTATTAAATCAAAGAAACAGAGAATTAAAAGATCTGTATTTACAGAGTGATTATATAGTGAAACCTGAATATCTGGAATGGCAGGTGTTTTTGAATACTTATTATACCGAGAGAAGGAAGGGAGACAATACACTGGAAAATGCAAAATATTATTCAGTGTCAACTACTTACAGCGGGAAGAAGAAGTTTAATCAGAATGCCTATAATGAAATGGCAGATGCACTCCGGGCTTCGGGTCTGCTTACTGAAAGCCAGCTGGCTTCTATTATGGCCGGTCATTATAATGTGATAAATTCTTTAAATGTAAATGATCAAAAAATAATTAGAAATATTCTTGACGAAAGGCTTTCATCTATTACACAGACAGACGGATTCAGAATTTATAAGGCACCCCAGAAACCAAAAGAGATAGACCTTGGAATAAATATAATACCAAAAGTGATTAACAGACAGCCGTTAAATCCGAATCCGACACTGCCGCAGGAACCCAGTATGAATGTGCCTGTATTCACGCCTTCGACACCGGCAGCTCCGGCAGTACCGTCACTGACAATAAAGACTTTTAATCCTGTCAGTCCTAATGTGGATCAGCCGACTCTTGGAGAGGCTCCTGATTTTAATATAAAACTGGGATCGTTTTGTAACTATATGAATCCAAACTGTGAAACGCGGGGAACAGACGGAGGTCCCTATGCAGGTATGGTAAGTAATGCAGTATCATATGAAAGCGTGGGGATCTATGATATAACTGCAGGTACGCAAAGTAATTTCGGGGCAACTACGGTTCTTACTCCGGGAAATCCGGCTATAAGACATGCCTGGCTTACATCAGGACCTTTTAATGCTGCGCTGTTAAAAGTTTATTTTGATTATGGAAGTTCACTTACCCATAATTCAATAGCAACGTTAAAAGAAAATCTGACAATAGATTCTATTTCCAATTCTGTCATACAGGGTGATGCTTCTTTGGCAGCCTTTAACCGTCAGCAGTTTCTGGTGGGCGGTTCAAGAATTGCCACAGTTGATAACGTAATGAACGGAGCATTAGTAAATCAGGCTGTTGTAAATCTTGTGGGTCCTTTAGTTGTTGGCTTTGAAGTGCAGACTGATACGAACTGGTCAAGTCAGGGTTATGGAAATCAGGGGACAAGAAGGCTTTCTAATGAAGGGACTATAACTGACGAGGCAGAAACTACAAGCGTTGACTTAAATGGTGTGTTAGCTCTGAACAGCAGTACAACAATAAATTTAGCTCCTTTTGCAGGCGGAACACCTATTACAGTAAGAAGAGACGGAAGCGGTTATACAGGATACAAGGTAGGAATAATACTTACTTATGAAAATGATGATAGTGTTACAGGGCATAATTATATTTTACGGAATGAAGCAGCAGGGAAAATAAAATTTAACAGTGAAAAATCAGTAGGAATACAGGTTTATGCTCCTCAGTCTTTGAATACCAATGTAAATGTAGACAATGTAAGCGGCGGGGAAATTTCTATGGGTGGAATAGAAAGCTACGGATTGAAATTATCTTCTAGAATAAGTTCGACATCTACATTCGCAAATAACGGAACAATAAATATAAGCGGTTCTACAAGTGACTTGAGCGGATCACGGTCTTCGGGAATAGGGGTAATAGAAGATCCTACATTGACCGGGGGAAGTTCTGTAAGAGGATATACCGGAGTAGCGAGAAATTCAACAACAGGAATAATAAATGTTTCGGGCGGGAAGGGAAATACAGGAGTCTTCCTGAAAGTAGCAGCTGCAGATAATATTACAAATGACGGTATAATAAATGTAATCGGAGAGAAAAACTCGGCAATGAGAGTAGATAACGGAGTAGTTGCTACTGATGCTGCCGGAAATCCTCGAATAATCAATTCAGGTTCCGGGATAATAAACATAAATTCCGGAGAGAACTTCGGAGCTATAGCTGCTGACGGAAATGCGTCAAACAGGGCAGAAGCAGTGAATAACGGAACTATAACTATAGAAAATAAAGGGCTGCCGGGAACATTTATAGAAAATATAGTGGGAATGGTTTCTATAAAAGCAGCAGTTTCAGCCACAAGCGGTGGTTACATAGAAAATAACGGAACTATCCAAATGCTGAATGATATAAAAACTTCTCAGGGAATGGCAATTCTTGCAAGTTCAGAAGGATTAAACACAGGAAATATTATAATAAATTCCGGGACTTTAGGTGAAAGTTCAGTTGGTGTTTATAATGAAGGAACATTCAGTATGACAGGCGGTCTTGTAGATGTAGCCTCGCCAAAGGGAATCGGAATATATGCCAAAAATAATTCGGCAGTTACTGCTGTAACTGGAGGAATAATCAGGGTTTCAAACGGAGCTATAGGACTATATGCCGATGATAAAGGAAATCTTGGAAACGGGGCAACAATAAATCTCACAGGCGGTGCTAAGCTGGAAGTAAATAGCGGCGGACTTATGCTTTATAACTATTCGGGAACAAGCGGAAATCCTGTAGGAAAATTTAATGTGACAGGAACAGTAAATACAGATATTAATGCCGGAGGAACAGCATTTTATTTTAAAGGTGTTCCGTCAGGAATTAATACATTTTTGACAAATATGGTAACAGGAAGCGGAAACCTGAATGTAAAACTGACAAGTTCTGATTCTAGTCTTTTTGTACTTGATAATCCGGGAAGTACTATAAATCTCAGTGATACTACATCTATCGGAATTATAGGAAGTCTGCCGCTGACAGTAACAATCGATCCTTCGAGTGTTTCTAATTATAAACCGTACTCGGTATTTAAGGGCGGTCTGAATGTAGATCTGGATGTAAATGTGGATGACCCGAATGATGCTTATAACAGATCGGAATTTTTGTCATCTAAGGTTACAGTGCTTTCAGGTAAAACTATATCCGGTGTGGGAGCAGGAAAATACGGTATCGGGCAGGAAAGCTTCCTCGGAAGTGTAAATAGAAATGATATACTAATAACTGTAAATAACGGTGCTGCTATAAATATGACCGGAGCAGGTTCGGCAGGTATTATAGCAAATTTCGGGACAGTTATTAATAACGGACAGATATCGGCAACCGGGGCAAACTCAATAGGAGTGGTATCATACAACGGAACACTTACACAAAACAATAATATAATAAAAGTTGGTGAAAGCGGAGCAGGTATATATGGAGAAAATAAAGTAAACAGCTCATACGGCAACGGCTTTATAGAGATTGAAAATAACGGACTGATAACAACAGCAGCATCAGCAGGAGGAACAAGCTACGGTATTTATGCCAATAATACAGAAGCTTTTCTGACTAGAGCTGACTCATTAATAAGACTTAATTCAGGGTCGGAGATAAATATGTCACCGCAGGACGGCGGTGTTGGTGTAAGTGCTGTAAAATCAACATTAACAAGTAACGGTAAAATAACCGTGGGTAAAAATGGTATAGCAGTATATGCAGATAATTCCGAAATAAATATAAACAGCGGAGATATAAATCTAAACGGAGATAATGCAATAGGATTTTACCTGATTAACGGCAGTGCATTTAACGGTAATTCAGGGACAATAAATATAAACGGACAGAATGTGGTACTTTTTAATATAATAAATTCAACATTTAATAATAATCTGTCAATAAACGCAGCACCGGGATCTACATATGTAGTGGGAAATCTTTCAAATGCCGCATATACCCACTTAGGAACTAATACTCTTTTTTCCGACAGTGTACTTCTAAATGGGACTAATTCTGCAATACTTGTAGGCAGCAGTTCAAATATAAGTTCATCTGGAACAGGAGTAGTGGGAGTATCAGTAGACGGTCAGTATTTATCACCATTTGCTCCTCCTTATACAGTAGAAGGAGAAAATGCAGGAACCATAGTCCTTGGAGATAATTCAGCAGCTGTATATGGTAAAAATAGTGCGAGACTGAAAAACAGCGGAATAATCGGACTGGGAGCTAATTCTGTGGGACTCTATTCCTTAGGTGCAGGTGCAGAAACTGAAAATACAGGACTTATAACTCTGGGAAATAGTTCTGTGGGTCTTTATCAAAAAGGCGGAATAAATATAGTCAATAATAATACAATAAATGGAGCCGGAATCGGTGCTATAGGAATGTATATGGACAGCAATACAGGACTTACAGCTAATAACGGACTGATAGAGCTTTCGGGAGACAGGGCAATAGGAATTTATGCCGCAGGAAGTCCGCAGAATATAATTAATAACGGAACTATAAAAGTATATGACTCCGCTTCAATGGATGATCCCAGCATAGGAATTTATACTAAGGGGATCTCGGATACAATAGTAAACAGTACTTCCGGAATGATAGAAGCAGGAAAAAGATCACTGGGAGTTTACAGTCTGGGGCCACAGGTAGATCATATGGGAACTTTGAAGGTAGGAGACGAAGGAACAGGAATATATAAGGATACAGGTATATTAAACATTCACACCGGTTCTGCTGTACAAATAGGAAATAATGAAGCAGTGGGATTATACGGTATAAACGGTTCCAGCATAAATATAGCTCCGGGAGTAAATTTTCAGCTGGGGTCGGGCAGCTACGGCGTAATAGCCGAGTCAGGTTCCAGTTTAAACAACCAATCGGCAATAACACTCAGTGACAGTAATATTTTTGTGTATGGTAACGGAGCCTCTGCTATTACAAACAGCGGACAGATTAATATGACCGGCTCTGACAATACGGCATTTTATACAATTAAGGCCGGAAATATTTTTAATACTGGAAATATAACAGGGACAGCAGGTACAGGGAATATAGCTTTGTATAACAGAGGACATTATGTAACTGAAGTGCAGCAGCCTGACGGGACAATGAAACTGGAAGGACTTATTACAGCGGGTTATATAGAAAATGACGCAGATATAACATTGGGAGATTCATTTTTAGTAACAAATGCCCACGGTGTAAAGACCGGATATTCAGTAGGGATTTATGCCGAAGGGTCAAGTGCGGTTAATAAAGCTACAAGAACAATAACCGTGGGAAAAGACGGTGTAGGAATGTATGCAAGAGATGCTGCAGCACCTTCGTATAATTACGGAACGATAACCGGAACCGGCGATAAAATCATCGGAATGTTTGCAGATAATACAAGGGCAGAAAATCATGGACTGATTAAGCTTACAGGCGATGAAGTAGTGGGAATGGCAGGAAGAAACGGAGCATATATCTATAATGCACCTTCTGGGGTAATAGAAGTTACCGGGAAAAATGTAACAGGTATATATCTCGCAGGAGCTGATACCAAGGTAGAGAACAAAGGACAGATTATAATAAAGAATACCGGAGATCCTCTGGAGGATCAGGGAGTCGGACTGAAATATGCAGCAAGCTTTGATGAAGATAATATAATAGGCGGAGTAGGAAGTATAACAGGAACTGGTTATATAGACCAAGGCTATACGACGACAGTATATAAGCTTCCTGAAATGCCGTCACTGATAAATTCCGGAGAGATAACTATAGATCTGGGAAGTAAGTTCTCATATGAAAATATGAAGGTAATAGTGAAGCTGGATCCGACAACAAATGAAGCAACAACAAGTTTTTCCGATACGATAGGATTCGGAGGGACAACAATTCCTGAAAAGCTGGAAATATCACCGGACTTTTCACAGGGAACATCAGCAGACAGATATACATTTAAGAATATATTCCGGGGAATGGACGGAACTGGGGAGTACATAAGCCAGTCATTAACTTGGGATGCCACAGGTCAGGGTACAGATATAGTAATGACAAGAACACCTTATATGGATTTTACAAGCGGTTTTTGGTATGAGGAATTCGGTCAGACATTGAATGACAGATATGCCAATCAGACAGGAAATGCGTTGAAAATCTATGATAAAATAGATATGATACAGACAGAACCGCATTTCAGACATGCTGTAGCCAGTCTTGCAGGAAATGTATATGCCAATATAAATCAGCGTGAAGAAGACATGGCAGGAATGCTTGAAGAATCATTACATACATTGCAAAATTCAGATAATAATACAAAAGAAAATGTGAAAATCAGCATAATCGGCGTGAAAGGTAAGACAGAAGAGGATACTGACGGCGTAGTACCGTATAAATACAGTGCAACAGGAATTCTTGCATTGAGAGAAGTAGAAAGAACATATAAACATACCTTTGGTTATTCACTTGGATACCTTCATACAGGCTTTGAGTTTGAAGACCATAATAAAAGTGAGGAATGGGTAGATACAATTCAGCTTGGACTGCATAATAAATACAGTGTTCAGGGATGGAGTCTGCGTAATGATCTTACGGGAAGGGTAAGCTTCCATAATATAGACAGAAATATTGACTGGCCTGATCAGTCAAAAGGTGTGGAAAGATCAGAAATGAATGGTACATATGAAACTTATTCCATTACTTCTGACAATATTCTGGGAAAAGAATTTAGTATAGGCAAAAAATTTAGTGTTACACCATATGGAGCATTTAAAGCGATGTATGTGACAAGACCCACATTCAGCGAAAGCGGTCTTGAAGCACTTCAGATAGAAGGAAATGATGCATGGAGTGCTAAGCCCAGAGCAGGTCTGGAACTAAAAACTACATTGCCGCTGGGTGCTAAGACAGCATGGCAGCTGAAAGGCTCGCTTGATTTTGCATATGAATACGAGCTGGCTGACTTGAATGAAAGGGAAAAAGCAAGATTGATAGCAGTAGAAGATGGTTATCACAAGCTGTCAAAGCCGGAAGATGAAAAAGGAACATTCAGAACAAGAGCAGTACTCGGAGTGGAAGTGGCTGACAGATATGGAATATTCCTAACCGGGGAATATAATCTGGGTAATGATGAACAGGACGGCTACAGAGCAGGGGTAACTTTAAAAGCTGTGTTTTAATGAGATAGTAAAACTATATGGAGAAGATAATTTTATCTTCTTCATTTTTATCTTCTAAAATTCTTCTGTATGCATATTTTCAGAAATTTGAAGTTTATGTTAACTATACAAGAAATGCTTTTTTTGTTATAATTATTACTGTAATGACCAAAGAAATATAGTAAAAGAATAACGGATTAAATATATTGAAAGGAAGTCAGCTATATGAAAATAAATAAAAAGATAATATGGGTTTTCACGGCTTTACAAATAGCAGCTTTTATTCCTATTTCGGCAGCATCGGCAGGAAATGGAAAGGATAATACAGGCTCTGTAAAAAGTATATATCAGATGCCAAAGCTTTCGAGCAGTGATCTCAAAGTAATCGGAGACAAGATTTTTAAAAATGAGGCAGCCGGAAAAAAGGAAAATCTTGTATACTGGAACACAGGAGAGGATTTTCCATCATTGGGAATTGGACATTTTATATGGTATAGAAACGGACAGAAGGAAATTTTTGATGAAAGCTTTCCAAAGCTGGTTGATTTTTATAAAGAAAATAATATAAAGCTTCCAAAAATTCTTCAGGATAATAAATATGCACCCTGGACAGCAAGAAGTGCTTTTCTTGCGGATAAGGAAGCAGGAAAACTGGATGAACTAAGGGATTTTTTATATGAAACAAGAGATACACAGGTAGTGTTTATTTATAAAAGACTTGAAGCTTCACTTGATAAAATGCTCTTGCAGGCTGACAACAAAGAGAATGTAAAATATCAGTTTTACAGAGTATCAAATTCTCCAAACGGGCTGTATGCTTTGATTGATTATGTTAATTTCAAAGGGGAAGGTACATCGGAAACAGAAAGATATAACGGACAGGGCTGGGGATTATTGCAGATATTGGAAAATATGAAAGGAAAAGAAACAGGAAAAGCAGCTATGGATGAATTCAGTGCCAGTGCAAAATTTGTTCTTGAAAGAAGAGTTCAGAATTCAGATCCGAAAAGAAATGAAAAGCAATGGCTGAAAGGCTGGGAAAACAGAACAGAAACTTATAAGATAAAATAATAATTTAAAAATCGGATAAATTATTAGAAAATAAAAAAGAGATGTTTTCAGGAGCAAAAACCTGTTTCATCTCTTTTTTATATAGATTTTTTAAAAAATATAAATTTATTTGTTATCAAAATATTTTATGATTGATGATATCTATAAATTCTTCATTTTTATCAATAGAATCCAATACCCACTGTTTGTCTTTGGATAATATCATATATACAGAAATAGTTTTTTCCTGAAATTTCAGATCTTTTTGCTTAAGAGCTTCTTTCATTAGGGCAATTTTACTGTTAACACGTTTTTCAAAATCTATTTCAGGGTCATTGGGCAAACTATCATAATAACCCAAATCCGGGCTTTTGATAAGTATAGTTATAACACTGCGGTCTTTATCTTCTTTGGTTTCTATAATTTGAAATTCAATTTTTTTAGCACTGTCAACAAAATACGGAGCAAATTCAGTTATTTTTCCATCATTTCCTTTATGACCTAAAAATTGTAAAAATTCCCCTTTTTCCTGTAGAATATTCATATAGGATATGAATGCTTTTTCTGATTGCGGAGATTTATTAATGCAGCCTGCTGCTAAAAGTATTAAAATTATAAATAAAATCTTTTTCATGAAAAATTCCCTCTTTTATTTTTTCAAAAATTTTAACATTGATTTTGCAGAGAGTCAAGAAAAATAAGAGCAATTATAAATTTAAACATTGATATAATGTAATTTTTAGATATATAAGGAATTGAAAAAGTTATTTTTATTTACTTTTATAATTTTTCTCACTATAATTAATTTATAAACTATTATAGCGGGAGGATGGTATGGGAATTAAATTAATTGCAGTTGACATGGATGGAACATTTTTATCAGAAGCAGGTAATTATGATCGTGAAAGATTTAAAAAGCAGTATATAAAGATGAAAGAAAAAGATATAAAATTTGTAGTAGCAAGCGGTAATCAGTATTATCAGCTTCATTCGTTTTTCCCGGAATTCGCCGACGAATTGACTTATGTGGCGGAAAACGGAGCTTATATAGTATCGAAAGGAATAGAGCTCTTTGCAGCAGAGATTCCCAGAAAAGAGACAGAGGCCATAATAGATAAAATATCAGAAATGTCTGCTGTAAATATGGTTGTATGCGGGAAAAAAAGCGCTTATGTAAAAATGGAAACAAGTGATGAATTTTTTAATTATGCAAACCGTTATTACCATAAACTCTTAAGAACTGCAGATATAAAAAGTGCAGATGATCAGATTTTTAAATTTGCACTGAATTGTCCTGTAGAAATGGTAAAGGAGGTTCAGAAAGAGCTGAATAATCTGATAGGACATATTCTTATCCCTACTGCGAGCGGACATGGAGACATTGACCTGATTCTGCCTGGTATTAATAAAGCACATGGATTGACTGTTCTTCAGGAAAAATGGGGGATTTCAAAGGATGAAATTCTTGCCTTCGGTGACAGCGGCAATGATATAGAAATGCTGGCTCATGCATATTACAGCTATGCAATGGAAAATGGAAGCGAAGAGGCAAAGAAAACTGCAAGGTTTACCGCTCCGTCAAATAATGAAAACGGGGTACTGGAAATTATTGATAAATATATCTGAGCTTTGTCAGCTAATAAACTAAGTTATATAGGACAGATAAAATATTTATTCAAATATTTTCATTTATAAATAAGACTTTTATAAAATTACTGAATTAATAAATTTATATTTGAAAAATAGGCAGCATATAAATTATGATATCCGGGAAAAGTCAGATAATCTGAGTAAAAATAATCTGGTTAAAGATACTGTGATATGTTATAATAGCCTGATAGTTCAAAATTAATAGTAAGGGAGTTTAGTCATGCAAAAAGCAGCACAGTCAATAGTGGCTTTTATAATAGGGATTTTTGGGGTAAGTGCAGGAAAGATAATAGGAATTACATTTATTTCCATGATACCGATTATTGAATTACGTGGAAGTATTCCGGTAGGATTTGTTATAGGTCTTCCGTGGTATGCGAGTCTGGTATGTTCCATAATAGGAAATATGCTTCCGGTACCCGTTATTCTGTTATTTGTGGTAAAAGTGTTTGAATTTATGAAAAAACATAATATATTAACAAAATTTGTAAATAAAATGGAACAAAAAGCAATGAACAGAAGTGAAAAAGTTTCCAAAGGAGAATTTTGGGGATTAATGCTTTTTGTAGCAATTCCGCTTCCGGGAACAGGCGCATGGACAGGTGCATTAATAGCAGCATTATTGAAAATGAACAGAAGAGATTCATTTCTTTCAATTCTGCTTGGTGTAACAATAGCCGGAACAATTATAACATTAGGGACTTATGGAGTATTAGGATTTATATTTAAATAGACTTACAGGCCGTGTATCTTTGAATAATAAGTTTTCAAAGATTTCGGTTTTTTTTATTATAAAAAAATTTAATAACTCATGTAAATTTATAAAAAATACAATTTTGATATACGTCAAAGCTTTGAAAATCAATTAATTGAATAAACTAATGATCCCTTGACTTTGGAAATGAAAATATGTATAATTGAGAAACTGTAATTAAAAGGGAGTAATTCTAAGCACATATATCAACATGCTGATATTATAAATATCTGGTAATGTGGCCATTTCATATGGTAATGAGACTTTTAGTTTGAATAATTCAAGCTGGGAGTCTTTTTATTTTTATAAATTAATTTGGGAGAGAAAGATATGGAGTTTTATAGTGGAAACAGAGAAAATGTATTAAAAAAACTGGGAAGCAGTCAGAAAAGCGGGTTAACTAATGAAGAGGCGGAAGAAAATAAACTGAAATACGGTGTAAATCAGTTTAGCCAGGGGAAAAAAGAAAGTCTTATAGTGCAGATAATGGCTGCACTGAAGGAACCTATGATTTTTATTCTTATATTTGCTTCATTTATTACATTATTTGTAAATCTTTATATAATGTATAAAGGAGGGAAACCGGATTTTATTGAGTATGCAGGAATTCTGGCAGCAATAGTGCTTTCCGTTGCTATTACACTGGTAATGGAGGGACGCTCGCAGAAGGCATTCGAGACATTAAACAAGCTTAAAGAAAATATAGCCGTAAAAGTAAGAAGAAATAATGAGGTTATGCTTATACCGCAGCAGAAAATAGTCGCAGGAGATATTATTTTACTTGAAACAGGGGATAAGGTCCCTGCTGACTGCCGTCTGCTTGATTCTGTCAGTCTTGCAGCGGATGAGTCTTCACTTACAGGGGAAAGCAAACCTGTAAAAAAGGATGCGGCAGTAATATTTGATAAAGAAGATATACCTCTTGCCGAGCGATATAATATGTTATACTGCGGATGTTATATAACCGAGGGTTCATGCGCTGCTGTGGTTACAGCCGTGGGAGATAGTACAGAGCTGGGAAAAATTGCATTTGAGCTTAGGGAAAAGAAGCATACCAAAACTCCGCTTGAGGAAAAGCTGGACAGACTGGGGAAAATTGTTACAATTTTTGGAGTTTTGGCAGCCCTTGTGATTTTTTCAATACAAATAATACAGTATTATGCATTTGGAAATACAGTGCACAGTTCTGTATCGGAAATATTTATTAACAGTATAGTACTTATTGTTGCTGCAGTTCCGGAAGGACTTCCTACAATAGTAGCAGTATCACTTGCAGTAAATGTGATAAAGATGGCAAAGGAAAATGCCCTTGTGAAAAAAATAGTAGCCTGTGAAACTATAGGCTCTGTAAATGTAATATGCTCGGATAAAACAGGGACTCTCACTGAAAACCGTATGACTGTAACCGGTTTTTATGACGGTGAATGGCATGATGATCCGAGAGAGCTCGATTCGGGATATATGATTCATAATATCTGCCTGAATACCAATTCAAATTTATATATGGAGAACGGGAATTATAAATTTGTGGGGAATCCCACAGAAGGATCTATTTTAGCAGCTTATGAAAATTCAAATCTGCGTGAAAGTTCGGGAAAGTCATATACAGATGAACGGAGCGATCATGAAATCATACATGTTTTTCCGTTTTCTTCAGAGCTTAAACATATGACTACTGTTTCTAATGTTGATTCAAAGATAGTATCTTATGTAAAAGGAAGTCCGGAATTAATTTTGAAAATGTGTGATATATCTGATGAAAAGCTGGAAGAAATCAACAGACTTATATATGATGCTCAGGATCAGGCAATGCGGGTAATAGCCTTTGCACATAAAATTCTTGAAGAAAAGATAGACTACGGTGCAGAAGAGGAGCATGACAAGCTCGAAGAACATATGAATTTTGACGGCTTTGTTACTATAACAGATCCTATAAGGCCGGAGGTTTTTAAGGCTGTAGAAATATGCAGGGAAGCAGGGATATCATTAAAAATATTAACGGGAGATCATCTGGTAACTGCAAGGGCTATAGCAAAACAGCTGAATATAATAAATGAGAATTCTTTCGTAGTATCAGCACATGAAATAGAAAAAATGCCGGATTCCGAGTTAAATGAAATGCTAGATAAAATATCTGTTATTGCACGAAGTACTCCGGCATTAAAACTGCGTATAGTAAAACTGTTAAAAGCCAGAGGCAGTGTAGTGGCAGTTACCGGAGACGGAGTCAATGACGCACCGGCAATAAAATATGCTGATGTGGGAATTGCCATGGGAATATCAGGAACAGAGGTATCCAAGGAAGCTTCGGACATAGTGCTGCTAAATGATTCCTTTGCGGTTATTACGAAAGCAATTCAATGGGGAAGAGGAATATATCAAAATTTTCAGCGTTTTATGATCTTTCAGCTTACAGTGAATCTTTCAGCAGTTTTAACTGTGATACTTTCCATTTTGTCCGGACTGCCGTCACCTTTTGAGGCCCTTCAGCTTTTGTGGATAAATATTATTATGGATGGTCCCCCTGCTTTGACACTGGGGCTTGAACCGCTGAGAGAGGATCTTATGAAAGAAAAGCCTGTGGAAAGAAATGCACAGATAATAACCAAAAGAATGTGGATAAAAATAATTTACGGCGGAATTACAATTACTGTTTTATTTATGCTGCAAAATTTATTTAATGTACTTGGAGTATATCCCGAGGAGCAAAGAAGTACTTTATTTACTATGTTTGTGCTGTTTCAGCTTTTGAACGCTTTTAACTGCAGAGAACTGGGATATGAAAGTATCACGAAAAATTTTAAACAAAATAAAATAATGTTAGGTGTTTTCACACTGACATTTATATTACAGATACTGATAACACAGTATGGAGGAAAAGTATTCGAGACTCACCCGCTGCGGCTTATAATATGGATAAAAATATTTTTATACTGTTTTATTTTGATTCTGCTTTCTGAAATTATAAAGGCAGCAGTAAGGGGAAAGGGACATAAGCTGGAAAAAGCAGCAGCTCAAATAAATTAATGAATCAGTGCATTTAGGTTTTTATTACCCTAAGTGCACTTTTTTATGAATATTAAAATTAATTTTCTGCTGATATTTGCAAAGACGGGAAAAATATAAAGAGAAGAGCCGTAGACTTTCACTGTACCAAAACAGACACATTTTTTAAATAACATATCATGGTTTCTCTAGAGCAGTAATCTGAATATAAAATATAAATAATAAAATACATAATAAAAAGAAAAATCTTGTAATGTAGTTCCTAATATATTATAATAACAGGGAGAACCAGGTTTTAAATATGGAGTAGTTTTTAATATTTTTACAATTCTAAGTACAATCGTAATCTAAAATATAATTATTATCATAAGACAGAAAATAAAGTATCAAAAAAATATAGATTAAAGTAATCTATTTTTTTTGGCAATAGACTGAATGGCAAGTCAACTTTTGTGAAGCAATACCGGAATTTAATTTTTCCAAAAGCTGACTGTTGGAATATTTCAAAAAGTTATTTTATAGATTAAAGATTTTCAAAGAAAAACTGCCTGATAAAACACTATGAATCTGTAGATTTTCATTTCAATAAATGCGGCTGTAATATGTACAAAATCAATTGATTTCAGTCTTATATGGATATTACAGAATTATCCAAGGTCTCAAACTTAGAAGAAAATCGAGGTGATAAAGTTGAACCAGAAACTCAAGGAAAAGATTCAAGAAGCGTTTGCATCAGTATTGCCGATTACTGCAATTGTACTGATTCTGAGTACGCTGATGGTGCCGATATCCATAGGTACCATTGTTATGTTTATAGCAGGAGCTTCCCTGCTTATCATCGGTATGGGATTTTTCTCATTGGGAGCCGATATGGCTATGATTCCTATAGGTGAAGCAACAGGAATCCAGCTTACTAAAACAAAAAAATTATTGTTATCTGTGATACTCTGTTTTACAATGGGGTTCATTATCACTATTGCCGA
>RRZT012997469.1_pt1 | contig 15411 bp, 15 predicted proteins | sample 2165551 | NCBI WGS metagenome assembly RRZT01 (sample SAMN10456910, study PRJNA506462) | wastewater metagenome | biome: wastewater; feature: sludge; material: wastewater sludge; isolation source: wastewater sludge with Escherichia coli K12::gfp cells carrying plasmid... | place: USA: Moscow, Idaho... | reverse complement strand
TTCGAAGGCCACCAGTCTCTCCCTGGCCCGCCAGGTTCGGCAGGCCGCCGCGACGGTGGTGGCCGCTCAGCAGGCTTGGGCGGTCGAGCGGGCGGCCCAGCAGGCGTACGAGAACCAGTCGCCTCGTCCCCGCGGTCGCCCACCCGCGTTCGCCGCCCGCCTCCAGGCCGCCGTGAGCGAGGTGGTGCAGGCCGAAGTCGCGCACACCCAGGCGCAGGCGCGTCAGAGCGAAGCCCGCGAACTGGTGCGGGAGCTGGGCATCGGGTATCACCCGTATGACCTGGAGTGTGGACAGGCACAACCCGTCGAACCCGTCGCGCAGCGCTTCAACGACGTCTGGGCGCGGCTCGGGCGTATCGCCCAGGCCGCTGATCTGCCGACGCGCGCCCGTGAGCGCCTGGCCAAAGCGCAACGTCTGACTACCCAACTGCTGGCCACCCTCACCTTTTTCTTCGCCACCCTGCAGGTGCAGGTCGAGGCCCTCGCGCTGCCCCTCGACCTGGAGCGCGCCCTCGTCGAAGAACTGATTCCTGCTCTGTATCTGGAGCGCGTCGCCGAGCGCAGCACCCTCGCCGAGCCGCGTCACCGACTACGCGCGCTGAGCCGCCAGTTGCTCGAACCGCTGCGTCACGGCGCGCATCCGATCCAGGCCTTACCGTCCACCGAGATCGCGCGCCTGGAACAGGTGGCCGGCGAATGCGCCGATCGCTTCCAGCGCAGCAGTTCCGGGGTGGAGGGCCGTAACGGACAACTGGCCCTGCATCACCAGGGCCGCCATCGCCTGAGCAACCGCAAGCTCGCGGCGCTCACCGCCGTACACAACTACCACATCCGTCGCGCCGACGGCACGACCGCCGCCGAGCGCTTTTTTGGCCGTGCCCACGAAACATTGTTCACGCAGGCGCTCCAGCGCATGCCGCTGCCCCCACGACCGGCGCGCCGACGACCTCGACCACCCAAGCAGCCCTATCTGATGCAGGTGGCGGCGTAGCGGGAGCGGCCGGAATGATGATCGAAGCCCTGTTTCGCGGCGAGGTGATCGAACTCGCCTGTATGGCCCATGCCCGGCGGAAGTTCTTCGATCTCCATCAGGCGAATGGGAGCCCGGTCGCGGCCGAGGCCCTGCGCCGTATCGGCGAGTTGTATGCCATCGAGGACGCTGCGAAAGGGAAGACGGTCGAGGAACGGGCCCGACGACGAAAGGAAACCAGTCAGCTGTTGCTCGAAGCCCTGCACCTATGGCCCCAGAACACTCGCCGATCGGTGGCCGACGGCGGCGCACTGGCCAAGGCGATCGACTACAGTCTGCGGCGCTGGCCGGCCTTTGCCCGTTCTGCCACGAACGGTTTCTATCCGATCGACAACAACCCCGTCGAGAATGCCATTCGCCCGATCGCCATCGGCAAGAAGAATTGGCTGTTCGCTGGTTCCGAGGCGGCCGGCCAACGCGCCGCGGCGATTCAATCGCTGCTCGAAACCGCGCGTGCGAACGGTATCGAGCCCATGGCCTGGCTGACCGACACCTTGGCGAAACTCCCCGACTGGCCAAACAGCCGCATCGACGAGCTGTTACCTCTCAAAAAACCAGTGTAATTGTGCGCACCCAGGGGTGGGTGCGCTGAACGCTTACGCTGTTACTGCAGCTTTTGACCCCGCAGCTTGACCCGGACATGACCCCGCGGCCTGGATGTGATGCCCGCGTGTGAGCCACCGCCTTGGGACAGGGTCGACACGCCGGTCGGTCAGAAGAACCCGCTTGGAGAACTGGCGCCCGAATACGAATTCGGACAACGCCTCTCCTGGTAGCCTCTCGTCCAGCCCCATGGTGGGACGGAAACTCCACAGTCGCCAAGACCCATTGACAGTGGGAACAGGCTTCGGCTGTTGACTACTGGTCCCGGAGTAACTCCTGCAGTTGGATTTCTCATCGTTCGCCCCTGAGCGATGACGACCGGAATCCTCCTAATTTCCCATCCTTGCCGAACACGACGCGAACCGCTTTACCGAATACCATAGATAACTTCCACCCGGCGCATGATCTGGCGGCATTCGGTTGTTCTACAGGCCGGCATTGCTTCCCCTCGACCGACGCTATAGCGACGCAGCGGATGAATCTGTTTCTTGGGAACGCCGTAGGTGCGAAGGAGCTTGGCGACGGCTTCGATACGCCGCTCCGCTATCGCCAGATTATATGAGTCACTGCCCAGGTCGTCCGTGTAACCGGCCAAGGTCACCACCTGCGCCGGATTCGCCTTCAAGCGCACTGCATGATGCCGCAGTTTGTCCTGCCCCGCCGTATCGATACGGGTTGCGCCCTTGGCGAAGTAGATGCTGTTAGCTTCCTCCAGCGCTACAGAATCCGTTTCCTTGGTTGAGGGCGCATCCAATGGGGTATCTGGGGCTGAAGAAGAATCAAGCGACTGTTGCGGCATCGGCTCTGAAGGTGAAATGGCCAAGGTACTGCATCCGATGAGCATTACGCCATAGAACAGCTGTATCAGGCTGGAGAGCCTGGACATGATCTGAGCAGGCCTCATTCCGGATCCCGCAGCATGTCTGCCAGCGGTATGCTGGCGAAGGCATCGTCTCGTCCGGGCAGATGCCGTATCAACTCAAATAGATTGATATACAATGTTTGTAGGGCGACTTCCGGCATGGCGGCAAGCGCTTCAGGAAGGACGCCTTCTGCGGACCCTGGTAGCGCCGCGATGGCCTTCACTCCGTCTGGTGCGAGCTGGAGACCGACCCGGCGCTGATCTTCCTGCTTGCGCGTCTTGATGAGGCATCTTCGGGCGACCAGTTTTTCAACAAGTTGACTACAGGTAGACTGGTGTATACCCAAGCGTGCAGCGAGATCTGTCACGCCAAGCCCCGGGCAGCGATGCACTTCCTGCAGAATCCACATCTGTGAACCAGGGAGTCCGCAACGATCTTCCACCTCACGGAAATACTGGCGCATCGTGCCGTAGATCACACGGAACTGTTGTAGAACCGCCAAGTGGACCGGCGGTGTGGCGGCCGTCAAAGGATGTGTCATCGGCGTGAGGCATTGCTCTAATCGAGATAGAAAGACTATTATATTCACCATCAATGTAATATCGATAGATTTTTTGTACTTGCACCTTTGGCGACAGCATTGTGCCAAGGCCGCTGGTCACGTTTTTGTGCCACTCAGAGCACCGGTAAGGGTTCGCGACTCGATGTTCAATTCGATCCAGATTTTCGGCGTGGCGCTTCTTGGCGGCCTGGGTGCGGGCGAGTTTTCGCGTCGTGCGCTGGCTTTACCACGAACCACCGGCTACGTCGTTTTTGGATTGCTGGTCGGCCAGAGCGGACTGGGTTGGATAGCGCCTTATCACATCGAGTCCAACCAGCTTTTCATCGATCTGGCATTGGGCCTGATTCTGTTCGAATTGGGCTATCAAGTTCCGCTGGTGGCAGTCAGTGAAGGATGGAACCGACTGAGCGCGGGGATACTGATCTCCCTGACCACCGGAGCGACCGTAGTTCTGGCGCTCCTGGCAATGGACTTCTCCGCCAGTTCCGCAGTTTTCGCGACAGCCCTTTGTCTGGCCACTTCGCCAGCGATCACGATTGCCACCTGCAGCGACGTGGGCGCCAGAGGAGAAAAAACCGGCTTGCTGTTCACCATGGTGGCAATCGATGGATGCGTTGCCTTGGTTGTCTCTACCTGGTCAATGCCGCTTCTGGTCGAGGATGGGGCGATTTACAGCCTCGCCGGCGCCTGGACAGCGACGCAGGAAGTCGGTGGGGCCGTGGTGCTCGGTGGTGCCTGCACTGCGCTCGTCCTGACCGGCGCTCAACTCCTGGGACGGCGTTCGGAACACCAGCACCTGTTGATTCTGGGAACCATCGTCCTGGGCGTTGGAACTGCGATCCACCTCGACATTTCCGCATTGCTGCCCATGTTGCTCTTCGGCTATCTGACGCGCGCCCTGGATCGAAACAAGCAGGTCGTTGCCATTCGGATTGCCAGTGACGCCCGGATTTTTCTCGTCGCCACGTTCGTTCTGGCCGGTGCCGCGCTCGACATTGGAGTTGTCGTGGAGAGCTGGCCGGACGCTGTCCTGGTGATCATCGCGCGCTTCGCCGGGCAACTCGCAGGCGTTCTCTTGAATCGCAATCGCCTCTGCTTGGGAACCGCATCTTCAATCTACCTGTCAATTGGTTTACAGCCGATGTCAAGCATTGCTTTGGTTCTTCTTGCCAACATGCAGACGCTCTACTCCGGGCTTGAGCCACGACTGACGGGCGCCTTGCTGGCGACGATTCTTCTCATGCAGTTGTTTGGCCCCTTGGCCACGCAGACGGCGATCAAGGGCTTCGGCGAAGCAACCTATCTGCAATCGGACGACCCGGCAGCAGAGAAGCCTGCCTCCAACAAAGGTTCCTGGGGAGACAAATCATGAGCAGACGCCCTTTACGTATCGGTCTCTCCGCACGCATCTACCACCCAGTGGTCGGCGCCACGGGTTTGCAGTCGAAGTCCCTACAGTACCTCGAGCAATCGGTGGCGCACTGGGTGATGTCCCGCGAAGTGATGGTGTTCATGATCCCCGCGGTCAGTGGCGACGCCATGGTCCATCGCAGCAGCATCCGGCTCTCGGACTACCCGGAGTATCTCGATGGCCTGATTCTCCAGGGTGGAGCTGACCTCAGCCCACAAAGCTACGGGGAGGAGCCGTCGCAACCTGACTGGGCTGGCGACCGGGTACGCGACGCCTACGAAATGGAGCTTCTCCACGAATTCATGGAAGCCGGCAAGGCGGTCCTCGGCATCTGTCGCGGAGCTCAACTGATCAACGTGGCGCTTGGCGGGACACTCTATCAGGACATCGCGACACAGATCGAAGCGGCGGGCGAGCACGTCCATAGCGATTACGACCAGCACAGTCACGCGGTCGAGTGGGCCACAAAGTCCGGCTTGGCGAAGCTCTACCCGGGCAAGACCGGTGGGCGGGTGGTTTCGATACATCATCAGGCGATCCGAGCATTGGGTCGGGACCTGCAGGTCGAAGCGCGCAGCACCGCGGACGGCCTGATCGAAGCCATTCGCCTGCAAGGCAGGCCGTATGTGCTGGGCCTGCAGTGGCACCCGGAGTTCCATCCCCCCGGCAGCGAGGTACTGTTGGACTGCACGCCAATCCTCGACGAGTTTCTCGCTGCCGCGCGCGGCCGATTCTGGTGAGCGGGACGAACCAATGCTGAACGAGATTCTGTCGTCGGCACGCACCGCCTGGGAAGGCTTGCAGGAGCGCCTCTTCTTCCTGCCACCCTTCCCCGATGAACTCGATTCTCTGGCCTTGTTCAGCATGCTGCTGGTCGTCGGTTTGCTGGTCGGCGAGTGGTTGCGCGCCAAACTGGGCTGGCCGAAAGTCATCGGCTACGTCCTGGCAGGAACATTGTTCGGCCCCTCCTTGCTCGGCTGGATCAGCATTGAGGCACTGGCCCAGATACGGCCAATGGCCGATGCAGCGCTCGGACTCCTGATGCTCGAGATCGGGCGACGCCTCGATCTGCGTTGGCTCGGTGAAAACCGCGACTTGCTGAGAGCCACGCTTGGCGAGATCACCCTGTCCTTCACGGCCATTTTTCTCTTCGCCTGGGGGGTGGTTGGTCTGATGGCGGCATGGGCGGCCGCGGCGGCGGCTGTTACCATGGCCTCGGCGCCGGCGGTTGTCCTGCTGACCGTCGAGGAATCGAACGCGCAAGGGCAGGTCAGCGAACGGATCATCCTGCACACGGCGCTGAGCGCGGCTGCGTCATTCGTCGTGTTCGCCGTCGTCGTCGGCGTGGTACATGCGCAATACAGCGACGACTGGCTGAATGCCGTGGCCCATCCGCTGTGGGTGGTGGTCGGTTCCGTGATGATCGCCTGGCTGATGGCGCTTCTCGCTCGTCTGGTCGCGGCACTGTTGCCAAAACGCTCTCTGGCACAGGTCTTCATCCTCGTGGCCACGGCCTTGCTCGCCGTTGGCACCGCCCGCATGTTGGCGGTGCCGGTTTTTCTGACCCTCTTCCTGATGGGGGTAATCCTGTCGTTCAGCGATCAGGAAAGGACGCTCAGCTATACCAACCTGCCGGAAGGACACTGGTTGCTGGCGATCATCCTCTTCGTCGTCGTCGGCGCCTCGCTACCCTGGCAAGACTTCACCTGGCTGATCGGACTGCAGGCGATTGGCCTGTTGATCGTTCGGGCGGTGGCCAAGGTGGCTGCCCTGGCATGGGCCGGCGGTGACCTGGGCGTTGCCAGGCGGGTGCTGGTTGGCATCGGCATTCAGCCGCTGTCGGCCACTGCCGTTTTCATGGCCTATGAAATCGCCGGACTCTACCCGGAAATCGGCCGTTCGTCGCTGTCATTGCCGCTGTTTGCGGCCGCCATCATGGAACTCGCCGGCCCTGCCCTCTGCCGTTTCGCCGTGGTGCGTGCCGGAGAGACCGCGGCGACCGACAACAGCAAGGAAGGAGTGGCATGAGCCAGCCAATCGCCGAATTCAAACAGAGCCAGCCACTGACCCTGGGGGTCGAGCTTGAGTTGCAGCTGGTTTCAGTGCGCGATTTTGATTTGACGCGTGGAGCGACGGATCTTCTCGGCAGCATGGACTACGATGGCCGCTTTGGTGAAATCAAGCTTGAAATTACCGAAAGCATGATCGAGGTCAGCACCCTGCCGCGTACATTCGTCGATGGCATTGCTGCCGATCTGGTCGGCCTCCGACAAGCGCTCGTCAGTCAGTGCGCGCGCAACCATATCGCCGTCTGCGGCGGCGGCACGCACCCCTTCCATCGCTGGGCGGAGCGCCGGATTTGTCCGGGTGATCGCTTCGATGAGATCTACCACCGTTATGGCTACCTGGCCAAGCAGTTCACGGTCTTTGGCCAGCACATTCACGTCGGCTGTACATCCGGTGACGAAGCGATCTGGATGACGCAGGCCCTGGGACCCTATGTGCCGATCTTCATTGCGCTGTCGGCGTCGTCACCGTTCGTCGATGGCGAAGACACACTGTTCCAGTCCGCTCGTCTGAACGCCGTCTCGGCCTTCCCCTTGAGTGGGCAATGCCCGGCCTTGCGCGACTGGGCAGAGTTCATTGAACATTTTTCCTTTCTGCAGGCCTGTGGCATCGCTCGCAGCATCAAGGACCTTTACTGGGATATTCGTCCCAAGCCCGAATTCGGCACCGTGGAAATCCGCGTTTGCGATACGCCACTGACGGTCGAGCGCGCCGCAGCCCTGGCGGCCTTGGCGCAAAGCCTGGTACGCCATCTCTTGCGAACTCGACCCGCGCTTGACACCCAACGGCATCTGTATGTTGCCCGCTATAACAAGTTTCAGGCGTGCCGCTATGGTTTCGATGGGCAGATCTCGGATCCGATCGGCCTGCGGCAAGTCCCTCTCCGGCAGATCGCCCGTGAACTGCTCGCCGTGTTGATCGAGGATGCCCACGAACTTGGCTGTTCCGCCTGGCTGCAACTGCTCGACGCCTCCCTGGCCGGAGAGATCTCCGACGCCAGCTGGTTGCGCGGGCGTCAGGCCATCCACAGAAACCTGAACGATGTCGTCCGTGAGGCCACAATGCGCTTTCGCAATAAAAGGAGCATGCACCTTGCCGAGGGCCCACGATGAAGCACTGGCTGACATTGCTGGCGTTGATGGTACCTTGGGCGTGGCCACTGCATGCGGCAGAGGAGTGTGTCATCGAGTCGGTCCCCAGGAGTGCCAAGGATCCTGGCCCGTGGATCGACCAGGACAACTGGTTGGCACCTGAAAATTTGCGCATCGGCTTGCAGTCATTCGGCAGCTTCACGCCTTCGCTGAAGATCAGGGCGACAGGAACAGCCCAGATGTTCCGCCCTGCTCCTCGACAGCTCGAGCTCGACAAACTCAAGGCCCGCGACCCGCTCGATCAGCAGCTCCGCGATGTCGGATTCCTGCTGGCCACGCGCTTGTATGCCGATGGGCTGTTGGTGCTGCGCGACGGCAAGGTGGCGAGCGAGCGCTACTGGAATGGGCTGGTAGCGCAGGACCAGCGACTGCTGCTTGGCGGAACCCGACCACTGCTCTCCCTGATGGGTGCCATGGCGGTCGCCCAGGGCAAGCTCTCGCCGGACCGCTCGATCATTCGCTACATACCCGCCCTTAGTGGGCAGACGGGGTTGCGAAAGCTGTCGATTCGGCGCCTGCTCGAAGGAGAGAGCAGCTTCGATTGGTCGTCGCACGACGTCAATGACTGGTTGGCGGCCGGTGGATGGAACTCCGGCAACACGGCCGGAGGGATTCGCGCTTGGCTCAACCAACCGGGTCGTTGGGAAAGGGACTTTTCCCCGAACCCGCAACTCGGCGAAGTCGGACCTGACACCGACCTGCTCGTCTGGGCACTTGCGGAAGCGTACCGGGTTCCGCTCACGCGGACTTTTTGCCAGGAACTGTTCGAAAAACTCCGACCCGAGAACGCAGCCCTCTGGCTCACCGACTCGCAGGGAACGGAACTGTCCGCTGGATTGGCGCTCTCGCTACGCGATTTTGCTCGTTTGGGGCAACTGCTGATCGACGCCAGGAACAGCAATCGACGCAACAAGGTCCCGAACTGGTTCATCGAAACGCTGACAGCCTCCGCCGGGCTGCGCATAGCGAATTCTTCGGATCTTGCTGGCCTCAGAAAGGGAAGCGAGTACCGCTATGGTTTTGTGCACCTTGGTGGAGCACCGAACCGCATCGCTATTATCGGCCCCTACGGCAACAGCCTCTACGTCGATTTCGATCGCCGACTGGTGATTGCCATTTTTGCAGCCTATCCGAGGAATCACAGCGCCGGCATGCGGGCGACACTTGAGCAGGTCTGGGACATGCTGGGTTCGGCAACACAGCCCAGCGGCAAGCGTTGAAGCTGGAGTTGAGGGAGGCTACACTCGGCGAACGGTCTTCTGGATCATCAGGTGTCAATGGCGGTGGAAACCCGCGTAAACCTGGCGCAGAGGTGTGACGGGCCTAGCGCTTGGCGAGTTTCTGTCGGCGAACCAATCGAATTGTTTAGGGCGACTCGGAGATCGATGGCGCGGCAGAGCCATGGCAGGTCGATGCCCGATCGGCGATTGGCAGTGAAACGGGGATGACAAGGGTGTTCGAGACGCGGTAAAAAGAACCCGCCAAGAAGAACGAGCACGACACCGGCCCAAACCACCAAGTTCACACCGATGCCGTGCCCCACACCGTGCTCGGCACGGGTGCAGGGAGAGAATTCCACGAAAACGTCGACTTCTGCTGCGCCTTCACCAGCCCGAAGCCAGCAATGGCGGTCGTTTCCAGCCGATGGGTTGTAGTTGTGAATTCCCGAGTTCGACACTTTGCGCTTGCAAGAGTCGAGCGGTTTGAGATCCCAGGTTGTCCTTTTGCGGTCCTTTTCACCGTGAAGCGGCCTCACCTCGATGGTCCATCGCTCCCTGCTTGAATGCCTATGTGATGAACAACCGGAGAATTGCTAAGCATTCGGCACGCTGTATCAGGGAAGCTCATGGGTAATCAGAATCGCTCGGAAGTCATTGACGTTGGTCAGCGTCGGCCCGGTGATGACCGAGTCGCCCAAGGCTTCGAAGAAGCCGTGGGCGTCGTTGTCATCCAGGCTGACGAGCGGCTTGATACCCTTGCCCCAGGCGCGAGCCAGGCTGTCCGGTGCGAGCCAGGCGCCGGCGATCTCTTCCTGGCCGTCCACCCCGTCGGTGTCGCCAGCGATGGCGTGGATGCCGCGATGCCCGTTCAGCGCCACGCCCAGGGCAAGCAGAAACTCGACGTTGCGCCCGCCGCGCCCGTTGCCGCGCACCGTCACCGTCGTCTCCCCGCCGGAGAGCAGGACGCAGGGCGCTGCGAAGGGCTGGCCGCGACCAGCGACCTGCAGCGCGATTCCGGCCATGACCTTGCCCACGTCGCGCGCCTCCCCTTCAATGGCATCGCCCAGGATGTGCGCCGCCACGCCGGCTTGGCGTGCCACCGCAGCGGCGGCTTCGAGTGCCATCTGCGGTGTCGCGATCAGGCGCGTTTCGACTCTGTCCAGACGCGCGTCGCCAGGTTTGATCGACTCGCCGCGGCCATTTTCGAGGATGTCGAGCACTGCTGGCGGTACGGCGATGCCGTAGCGGCGGATGATCGCCAGTGCGTCGGCGCAGGTGGTGGGGTCAGCAACCGTCGGACCGGAGGCAATGTCGATCGGGTTGTCGCCGGGCACGTCGGAGATCATGAGGTTCACCACGCGCGCCGGATGGCAGGCCGCCGCCAAGCGCCCGCCCTTGACAGCCGAGAGGTGGCGGCGAACGCAGTTCATCTCCGAGATCGAGGCGCCGGATTTGAGCAGGGCTTTGTTTACACCCTGCTTGTCCGCCAGGCTCAGGCCCTCGAACGGCAGGGCGAGGAGCGACGAGCCGCCGCCCGAGATCAGGCACAGCACGGTATCGTCGGCGCTGAGTCCCTGCACCAGGGCGTGGATGCGCTGCGCTGCAGCGACTCCGGCGGCGTCCGGTACCGGGTGAGCGGCCTCGACGATTTCGATGCGCTGGCAGGGAACGACGTAGCCGTAGCGAGTCACCACCAGTCCCGACAACTCGCCCGGCCAGTTCTCCTCCAGCGCCTTGGCCATCGCCGCAGAGGCCTTGCCGGCACCGATCACGATCAGTCGGCCGCGAGAGGGTTCCGGCAGATGCAGCGGGATGCAGTGCGCCGGCTGCGCGGCGGTGATTGCCGCTTCGAACATGTGGCGCAGCAGTCTGCGGGCTTCATTGGTCTTCATCGTTCGTCTCCTGATCAGGCAGCCAGTTGCGGGCGCTGCGTGGGCAAATTCGTTTCTTCCAGGCTGCTGGCTGCCTCGTCACCCTCGTACAAGGCCTGCAGGTCTTCGGGATCGCTCTTGCCGTCGAGCACCTGGTTGAGACGCTCCCGGTCCACCGAGCCAACCCAGCGGGCGATCGCCACCGTGCCGACCGCGTTACCGATGGTGTTGGTGATCGCACGGGCTTCAGACATGAAGCGATCGACGCCGAGCAGCAGCACCATGCCGGCGACGGGTATCTTGCCCATCGAAGCCAGTGTCGCGGCCAGAGTGATGAAGCCCGAACCGGTCACGCCTGCCGAACCCTTCGAAGTCAGCAGCAGCACGCCCAGCACCAGCAGTTGGTCGGTCAGAGTCAGTGGCGTGTTGGTGGCCTGAGCGATAAAGATCGCCGCCATAGTGTAATAGATACACTGTCCATCGGAGTTGAAGGTCAATCCTGAAGGCACGACCAGGCCGACCACCGGCTTCGAGATGCCGGCATGCTCCAGTTTCCGCATAAGCTGCGGGACGACCGACTCGGACGAACTGGTACCGAGGACGGTGAAAATTTCGTCCTTGATGTACTTCAGAAACTTCCAGAGGCTGAAGCCGGAGAGTCGGGAGATGCCTCCCAGCACGAGGACAACGAACAGAAAGCAGGTCAGGTACATCGTGGCCATCAACTTGCCGAGCGAGACGATCGATCCGAGTTGACGACCAGCAGGCCAAGCGCCAGCGCAAAGGTCGATAGCACCTCGAAGTAGATCAGCGCCCGGACACCGACGCGGCCGAGTTCCTTCATGTTTTCCATGCGGGCAATGCCCAGTACCACGGTGGCAAAGATGATCGGTGCGAACACCATCTTGATCAGCTTGATGAAGACGTCACCAAGCGGCTTCAGGTCGGTTCCGATGTTCGGGGCGACAACGCCCAGAATGATGCCGGCAGTCACGCCGATCAAGACCTGGACATAGAGTTTTCCGAAAAAGCGGCGAATCATGATCTCTCTCCTTCCTCTTCCGAGGCAATAACTGGCCACAGCTCTGGCATGGCTGTGTTGAAGCCGAATGGGTAACGCCTTGACGACAAGCCCGGCGCGTCAGGCGGTCGCGCCGGGCTGGAACGACGGTCAGGCGGCCTGGCGCTCGGCGTTGCTGGCGAGGTGATCGCACACGGCCTGGGTGACTTCGGCAGTGGTTGCCTTGCCGCCCAGGTCGCGGGTATGTAGCGCCGGATCGGCGGTGACGGTCTCGACGGCCTGCATCAGGCGTTTGGCAGCCTCGGCTTCACCGAGGTGTTCGAGCAGCATCACGGCCGACCAGAAAGTCCCCACCGGGTTGGCGAGGCCCAGGCCCATGATGTCGAAAGCCGAACCGTGGATCGGTTCGAACATCGACGGATAACGGCGCTCGGGGTCGATGTTGCCGGTCGGCGCGATGCCCAGGCTGCCGGCCAGGGCCGCTGCGAGGTCGCTGAGGATGTCGGCGTGCAGGTTGGTGGCGACGAGGGTGTCGAGCGACGCTGGACGGTTGACCATGCGCGCCGTGGCCGCATCGACGAGTTCCTTGTCCCAGGTGACGTCCGGGAACTCGCGGGAGATCTCGGTCGCGATCTCGTCCCACATCACCATGGCGTGGCGCTGGGCGTTGGACTTGGTGATCACCGTCAGCAGCTTGCGTGGCCGCGATTCGGCCAGGCGGAAAGCGAAGCGCATGATGCGCTCGACGCCGACGCGGGTCATCATCGAAACATCGGTGGCGGCCTCGATCGGGTGGCCCTGATGCACGCGACCGCCGACGCCGGAGTATTCGCCTTCGGAGTTCTCGCGCACGATCACCCAGTCGAGATCCTCTGCCTTGCAGCGCTTGAGCGGGGCGTCGATGCCGGGCAGGATGCGGGTCGGGCGCACGTTGGCGTACTGGTCGAAGCCCTGGCAGATTTTCAGACGCAGTCCCCAGAGCGTGATGTGGTCGGGGATGTCGGGGTCGCCGGCAGAGCCGAAGAGAATGGCATCCTTGTCGCGCAGTGCGTCCAGTCCATTGTCCGGCATCATCACGCCGTGCTCGCGAAAGTAGTCACCGCCCCAGTCGAAGTTCTCGAACTCGAAGCGGAAAGTGCTGTTCGAAGCGGCCAGCGCTTCGAGAACCTGCTGACCCGCGGGAACGACTTCCTTGCCGATGCCGTCGCCGGGAACCGTGGCAATGCGATAGGTCTTCATCATTTGTCTCCTGTCTATGAGGTGGTGGGGGGTGGCACGGTGCGTACTATAGGAACTCCACAGGCTCCTCGAGTCAGTTGTTGACGCGCATCCGGTCGTTCGTCGACTTTCTCTCGGAAGCGTTTACCAGGCTCGGGAAAAGCTCGGACTAAAACCTGGAAACTCTCTGCCGATGCAGACAGGCCGTCGCGCGACTTAAATTGGAATGGATCTGAGCGCGGCAGCCGAAACAGCATGATGTAAGGGGAGAGACCGCTTGTTTCAGACAGCTGAGACGTCGTTTCTCGCTCGTCGGCGCCCAGTGACGAAAATCCCCTCCATCGTGCCGTGCTGATCTCGTCTGAAAGCTATTGGCAGATTCTTCGACTCAACACCGAGAGCGCCAATCTGCTACCGTTCGCCCTAGGGCGAGATGTCCAGGTGCAGACCACATGCTCGAGATTGAGCAGGCCGAACGCACTTCGATCTCGCTCAACTCACCGAACAACCGGAGTTGCTTTTCGCATCTTCACTCGCTACAGGAGTCCCTCGTGAAACGCCTTATCGGACTTTGCTTCTTCATCGTCGTCACCACGGCCCTCCTCAACACTGATGCAAATGCCGCAGAGCCAGCTCTGAAACTCGGTGTCGGGCTGTTCCAACCAGACAAGGAAAAGAACGATGCCACCTACCGCCCTCTGGCGACTTATCTTTCGAACAAGCTCAACCGACCGGTGGAACTACGCACGGTCGATAGCTGGGAAGGCCTGGCCAAGTCGCTGGCCAACGGCGAGACCGACATTGCCCTGATGGGACCATGGGGCTATGTGCTGGCCAATCACCAGGCAGGAGCGCAGGTGGTGTCCACGATCCTCTACGACGGCAAGCCTGAATATTTCGCCATCATGGTGACCCACCCGAACTCCGGCATCAACCAGCCAGCCGACCTCAAGGGCAAGACTTTCGCCTTCGGTGACAAGGGTTCTACCTCCGGTTACCTGATTCCGCTGCACTATTTCATGACCCAGGGCATCGACCCCGAGCGCTATTTCAGCAAGGTGCTATACACCAAGCATCAGGCGATCGAAACTCAGGTCACCCAGGGGATACTAGACGCCGGCGCAGACTACAACCGTAACCGCAATGCGATGATCGAGCAGGGTCTGATCAAGGCCGAGCAATCGAGGATCATCTGGCAATCCGCGCCATTGCCGAACGATGCTGTTGCTGTCAGCAAGGCCCTGGCCGCCGACAGAGGCTTCGTCATACGTTTGCAAGCGGCGCTCAGCGAGGTCGGTGATGTCCTGAAGACCGAGCCAAAGCTTCTGCCGCCGCATTACACCGGCTTTGTCAGCCGCGACAACAACTTCTACAAGCCGATTCGCGATGCCGGCCTGGCGACAGGAATCCTGCAGGCGAAATGAGGATGGTGCGTGCCTCGCGCTTTGCCGATCGATTCGGCGGCCGGCTCGGCTTTCTTGGACTGGCCCTGGCTTATGCCATACTGGTGATCGCTTGTCTGGGTTCGCTCGCTGACGAAGGCGAATTGACGCTGGGGCGAAATCCCCTGCACAACCTGATCAAGACCGTCGGCGAGTTTGCCCGGCCGAGTTTCCTGGATGTCTGGTTCGGCAAGCCGAATCTCGAATACCACAGCGACGACGGCACACTGTTGCGCATCGAAAACCGCCAGGAGGTCGAACTCGGTTACCTCGCCGGGCTCGCGCGAGCGACATGGACGACGGTGCGCATTGCTACGCTAGGCTCATTGCTCGGCGCCGTGCTGGCCTTGCCGCTGGCGGTGCTAACCGCGCGCAACCTGGCGGCGTCGCGGCCGCTGTTCTGGCTGGCCAAGGCGATCCTCGATGTCGCACGCTCGATACACACGCTGGTGTTCGGGCTGGTGCTGGTTGGCATCGTCGGCCTCGGGCCGACTGCCGGCATTCTCGCCATCGCGCTGCATTCCATGGGCAGCTACGGGAAGTTGTTCGCCGAAGCCATCGAGTCGCTGGACATGGCGGCCATAGATGCCGTGCGCAGCGTCGGGGCCGGGCCGGTGCAGGTATTCTTCAACGCCGTCTGGCCGGCAGTGTTGCCACAGTTCGTTTCCAGCCACCTCTACCTCTGGGAATTCAACATCCGTGACTCAACCATCCTGGGAATCATCGGCGCTGGCGGCCTTGGCCTGCTGATCAGCGAAGCGACTTCACTCTTTCAGTGGGGCCGGTTATCGACCGTGCTGCTCGTGATCATCGTCCTGGTCGCCGGATTCGACACCCTCAGCCGGCGAATCCGCAAGGCGCTGCTATGAGCCGACCCTGCGTTTCTCTTGAATCGGTGCTGTGCGCGGTGCACGGCCGTGCGCTGCTGGAAATCGACCATCTCAGCGTCGCA
>RRZT010322958.1_pt1 | contig 15415 bp, 11 predicted proteins | sample 2165551 | NCBI WGS metagenome assembly RRZT01 (sample SAMN10456910, study PRJNA506462) | wastewater metagenome | biome: wastewater; feature: sludge; material: wastewater sludge; isolation source: wastewater sludge with Escherichia coli K12::gfp cells carrying plasmid... | place: USA: Moscow, Idaho... | reverse complement strand
CGCCGCCCTGCGCCAGGCCTGCCGCAGCCGGCGGCGCCTGCAGCTGGGCGGCCTGGCCCAGCCCATCGAAGCCCTCGCCGGCTGGGACGAACTCATCCTCCCCGACGCCCCCCGCCAGCTGCTGCGCGAGATCGCCACCCAGGTGCGCCACCAGCTCACCGTATGCGAGCGCTGGGGCTTCGCCCACAAGAGCGCCCGCGGCCTGGGCACCTCGGTGCTGTTTGCCGGCGAGAGCGGCACCGGCAAGACCATGGCCGCCGAGGTGCTGGCCCGCGAGCTCGGCCTCGACCTCTTCCGCATCGACCTCTCGGCGGTGGTCAGCAAGTACATCGGCGAAACCGAAAAGAACCTCGCCCGGGTCTTCGACGCCGCCGAGGACAGCGGCGCGATCCTGCTCTTCGACGAGGCCGACGCCCTCTTCGGCAGGCGCAGCGAGGTACGCGACAGCCACGACCGCTACGCCAACATCGAAGTCAGCTACCTACTCCAGCGCATGGAGGCCTACCGCGGCCTGGCCATCCTCACCACCAACCAGAAGGCCGCCCTCGACAGCGCCTTCCAGCGCCGCCTGCGCTTCGTGGTGAACTTCCCCTTCCCCGACCTGGCCGAGCGCGAGGCCATCTGGCGCAGCGTCTTCCCGGCCGCCACGCCGCTCGAGGGGCTCGACTACGCCAAGCTCGCCCGCCTCGGCATGACCGGCGGCAACATCCGCAACATCGCCATGAACGCCGCCTTCCGCGCCGCCGACGCCGGCACCCCGGTCAGCATGGCCCACCTGCTCCACGCCGCCCACAGCGAAGCCGCCAAACGCGACCGGGCCATCAGCGAAGCCGAAACGCGGGGCTGGGTATGAACGCCCCCCGCCGCGTCGTGATCCACATCGACGAACTCGTGCTGCGTGGCTTCCGCCCCGAAGACCGCCACGCCATCGCCGAGGGCCTGCAGGCCGAGCTCGCCCGCCTCTACGCCGCCTCGCCCGACGCCCTGCGGGCCCTCACCGGCCTGGGCAGCACGGCGCGCCTGCGCGTCGGCGAGGTGTCCGTCGCGGCCGGCAGCCGGCCAGCCCGGGTGGGCAGCCTGCTCGCCGAGGGCCTCCAGCGGGGGATGCAGCCATGAGCAGCCGCAGCCGCCTGCTCCGCCCCGCCGCGCCGACGCTCACCGCGCTCACGCCACCCCGCAGCACGCTCCTGCAGCGCAAGGTGGTTTACAGCGGCCAGCCCGCCGACCGTCACGAACAGGAGGCCGACCGGGCCGCCGACACCGCGCTGGGCGGCAAGTCCAGGCCTGCCGCGGCCAGCCCGCTGGCGCGCCCCCGGCAAGCGACCCACGGGAACACCGCGAGCCCCGGGGGGCAGGTGCCGGAGGCCGTCCGGCAAACCCTGGCCAGCCCCGGCCAAAGCCTCGACAACGGCACCCGCCGGTTCATGGAAGCCCGCTTCGGCCACGATTTCAGCCGGGTCCGCATCCATGCCGACGCCCAGGCCGCCGCCTCGGCACGTGCCGTCGAAGCCCGCGCCTACACCGTCGGCAACGCGATCGTTTTCGGGCCGGGCCATTACGCCCCCCACACCCACCCGGGCCGCCGCCTGCTGGCCCACGAGCTGAGCCACGTGCTGCAGCAGCGCGTCCTGCCAGCCGACGCGCCAGCCCCGCTGCAGCGGGAGCGCGAAGGCCCCGAGCCGGCCGCCACCGCCCCGTCCGGGGCTGCCGTCGCGGCGCCCGCCAGCCCGCCCGCGCCGCGCCCCGACTACATCTTCATCATGGGCCAGGACGCCCCGGACGCGCCCCGCGACCGGCGCTTCTACGGCACCGCCGAAAGCTACTTCCGCGCCCACCTGCCCGGGGCCACCCTGCTCACCGACAAGCGCAGCCTGCGCGAGGTGCTGAGCTACGTCGGCGCCCTGCCCGGGCCGGTCGGCAACCTTTACATCGTCTCCCACGCCAACGAGGACGGCACGCTCACCTTCGGCTCCGAAGCCGCCGGCGACCTGACCCGCCTCGGCGTGGCCGAGCTGCGTGAAGCCCTCCACCCCGCCGGCGGAGGCGCCAGCACGCTCCCCGCGGTGGGGCGCCAGATCGACGCCCAGACCACCATCCACATCAAGGGCTGCGACCTGGGCCGCACCCGGGAGATGGTCGAGCTCATCGACGAAGCCTTCGGCGGCGCCGGCACCGTGACCGCCCCCACCCACGAACAGACCTACGAGACCGACCCGACCCTGGAAGCGCGGGCCCGCCGCGACTTCCGCAGCGGCATCGCCGCCGCCCACCCCATGCCCGAGGCGGTCGACCCGGCCCTGCGCGGGCGCGCCCGGCGCGACGCCGCCGCTGCCCGGCGCCGGGCCCTGGCCGAACGCAACACCGCCATCCAGGCCGAGATCAGCGCCCGCCAGGCCGAAGAAGACGCCCTGGCCGCCCGTGCCGGCACCGTCGAATCCCTCAGCGGCCCGATGTTCCAGCGCCCCGGCACCACCCAATTCACCCGCGGCGAGCTGACGCCCGAGGTCGACCGGCTGTATGCCCACCTGTCGGCACGGCAGCGGCGCAGCCTGGTGCAGCGCCTGGTGGCCCGCGACCCGCGCGCCGCCGCGGCGGCCGAGGCCAACGGCGTGGTCGGCCAGCGGGGCCAGCGGGTCTATCGGCTCACCACCCTCCGGGTCGACCCGTTCGGCGAACCGGCCAGCCTGGCGGAAGCCAACCGCCTCTACGGCGACGACTTCCGGGCCAACAACTTCCGCGCCACCGCCCTGCAGCCCACCCAGGTCACGCAACAGGGCGACGAGGTCGAGTACACCTTCACGGTAGACGGACGCATCAGCCAGGGCCGGCGCCAGCCGCCCCTGGCGAGCACCCGCACTTACACCATCACCCGCCCGAGCGACGCCGCGCTGATCACCGAGGCACGCGGCCAGTTGCCCAACCCCGACCGCTACACCTGGCGCGTCCAGCGCCGCCACGCCTCCAGCGGCATGACGACCCTGACGGTGGTCGCCGAGCGGGTGGTGGCCTACCTGCACCACGGCAGCCTCAACCCCGCCGCCCACCAGTACTTCACCCGCCCCGAGAGCGACGCCGACTTCTACGCCACCTCCACCTTCGCGCCGCCAGCCGCGCCCACCCCCTGACGACGCCGACGAGGACACCCCATGACCGGCCACTCCAACTCCCCCCGCGTCATCAAAGGCGGCCTGGTGCTGCTGGAACCTGCGTCCAGCAAGGTCCGGCAGGTGATCCCGCTGCAGTACAACCCCGACACGCTCACCCGCTCGCTGCAGGTGCAGGCGGCCGGCGGCGAGGCGGGCAACCGCTCGGAGGCGATGCGTTTCAAGGGCCCCGCCATCGAGACCCTGCGCCTCGAGGCCGAGATCGACGCCACCGACCAGCTCGAATTCCCACGCCAGCACCAGGCCGTGCTCGCCCACGGCATCCAGCCCCACCTGGCGGCCCTCGAGCTGCTGGCCCACCCGTCCAGCGGGCAGCTCATCGACCGCAACACCCAGGCCGCCAGCGGCACCCTCGAGATCGCCCCCATCGAGGCGCCGCTGCTGCTCTTCGTGTGGGGGCCGAGCCGGGTGGTGCCGGTGCGGCTCACCGAGTTCTCGATCACCGAAGAAGCCTTCGACCCGCTCCTCAACCCGATCCGCGCCAAGGTCGGCCTGGGCCTGCGGGTGCTCACCGTGGACGACCTGGGCTTCGCCCACCGGGGCGGCAGCCTCTTCATGACCTACCTTCAAACCAAGGAGCGCCTGGCCGCGGCGCTGCCGGCGGGCGCCCTGTCGGCCCTCGGCCTGGGCGGCCTCTGAGGAGACCCGACATGACCGACCCGCTCCAGGCCTTCCTCCAAACCAACGGCCTCGCCAGCGCGCCCTTCGCGCCCGGCAGCCGCTACCACGGCCTGCCCACGGCCGAGCACACCCGGCCCGACGGCAGCGTGGTGGCCTTCGTGAAGCGGCGCTTCGTGCCGCCGCCGGCCAGCTTCGCGCTGATCCAGGAGCACGAGGTGGTGGCCGGCGACCGCCTCGACAACCTGGCCGCCCACTACCTGGGCGACCCGCTGCTGTTCTGGCGGCTGTGCGACGCCAACGCTGCGATGCGCCCCGACGAGCTCACCGCCGAGCCCGGCCGGCGCCTGCGCATCACGCTGCCAGCCGGCGTGCCCGGCCTGGCGGGGGACGGCGGAGATGCTGGCTAAGGGCATCCAGCTCACGCTGCTGATGGGCCCGGTGGTGCCGGTTCCGGCGCCGCGGGTGGTGATGGACGCCCTCGAGAGCGTGCAGGTGACCACCAGCGCCGGCGCCGCCAGCGGCTTTCAGCTCGGCTTCCAGTTCTCGGCCCGCTCGGCGCTCAACGAGATCTTCCTGATCGCCGCGGGCACCGGCGGTGGCATCGGCGTGCCGCCGCTGCGGGTGCTGCTGGTGGTCACGGTAAACGGCACCCCCAGCCCGCTCTTCGACGGGGTGATGACCCGGGTCGAGGTGCAGGCCGGCAGCAACGGCCAGCCGGGCAGCCTCACCGTCACCGGCGAAGATCTCACCAAGGTGATGGACATGCAGGACTGGAGCGGCCTGCCCTTCCCGGCGATGCCCATCGAGGCGCGGGTGGCCCTGCTGTGCGCCAAGTACGCGGCCTTCGGCCTGATCCCGCTGGTCGTCCCGTCGCTGTTCACCGACGTGCCGATCCCCATCGAGCGCATCCCCGCCCAGCAGGGCACCGACCTGCAGTACATCCGCCAGCTCGCCGGGCAGGTGGGCCACGTGTTCTACATCGAGCCCGGCCCGGCGCCCGGCACCAACATTGCCTACTTCGGGCCGGAGATCAAGGTGGGCGTGCCCCAGCCGGCCCTCAACGTCGACATGGACGCCCTCACCAACGTCGAGTCGATCAACTTCTCCTTCGACCCCACCAAGGGCGTGCTGCCCATCGTCTTCATCCAGAACGCCCTGACCCGGGCGGCCATCCCGATCCCCATCCCCAACCTCAACCCGCTGCAGCCGCCGCTGGGCGTGCTGTCCACCCCCATCAGCAACATCAAGGTGATGAAGGACACCGCCAAGATGTCGCCGATGCAGGCCATCTCGGCCGGCCTCGCCGAGGCCAAGAAATCCCAGGACTCGGTGAGCGCCAGCGGCAGCCTCGACGTGCTGCGCTACGGCCGCCCCCTCAAGGCCCGGCAGCTGGTGGGCGTGCGCGGGGCTGGCCTCGCCTACGACGGGCTCTATTATGTAAATAGCGTCACCAGCACCCTCAAGCGCGGCGAGTTCAGGCAAAGCTTCCAGCTCACCCGCAATGGCCTGGTGTCGATCACCCCGAAGGTGCCCGTATGAGCAATGGCGAACAAAGGTTCTACGGCAAGTATCGCGGCATGGTGCTCAACAACATCGACCCGATGATGCAGGGCCGGCTGCAGGTGCAGGTGCCCGACGTGGCCGGCCTGCTGCCCGCCAGCTGGGCCATGCCCTGCGTACCCATCGCCGGCCTGCAGACGGGCATGGTGGCCCTGCCGGCGATCGGCGCCGGGGTATGGGTGGAGTTCGAGCAGGGCAACCCGGACCACCCGATCTGGGTCGGCTGCTTCTGGGGCAGCGCCGCCGAGATCCCCGCCCTCGCCCAGCTCACGCCCCCGGCGGTGCCGGCGATCACATTCCAGACCCCGCTGCAGAACGGCCTCACCATCTCCGACCTGCCCGGCCCGACCGGCGGCATCATGCTCAAGAGCGCCACCGGTGCCACCCTCATCGTCAACGACACCGGCATCTACATCCAGAACGGCAAGGGCGCCTCGATCACCCTGATCGGCCCCACCGTGATGGTCAATGCCGGCGCGCTGGCCGTCACCTAGGGGCGCCCGCGATGCCCGGCTTCCTGCTCCATGTCGGCGCCAGCGTGATGTGCGCCCACGCCGGCCAGGCCCAGCCCACCGCCCCCAACCCGCGGGTGCTGGTGAACGGCCTGCCCACCGTGGCGCTGGGCGCCCCCTACCTCGTCACCGGCTGCGCCATGCCGCCGCCCCCGTCGGGCAACGGGCCCTGCGTGACGGCCCAGTTCGTCACCGCCGCCACCCGCGTGCTCTCGGGCGGCCAGCCCCTGCTGCTCTTCGACAGCCAGGCCCTGTGCGCGCCCACCGGCACGCCGCTGACGATCCTCGCCACCCAGACCCGGGTGCTCGCCACCTGAGGGCGGCACCGAAAGGCCCGCGCCATGAACCTCGCCTTCCCCTACGCCTTCGACAGCCGCGGCCGGACCGCCGAGGTGGGCCGCGAGCGCCACATCCGCGAGCTGATCGAGCAAGTGCTGTTCACCGCCCCCGGCGAGCGGGTGAACCTGCCCACCTTCGGCTGCGGCCTCGGCCGGCTGATCTTCGAGCCGCTGTCCACCGAGCTGTCTGCCACCTCCCAGTTTCTGGTGCAGGCGGCCCTCACCGAATGGCTGGGCAGCCTGATCCAGGTCGGCGAGGTGCAGGTCGAGGTGCGCGACGCGGCGCTCCACGTCACCGTCAGCTACCTGCTGCGGCGCAGCCAGACGCTTCGCAGCGACAGCTTCGTGCTCCCCGGAGGCCCGTCATGAGCACGCTCTTCTGCTGCGACTCCCTGCGCAGGAGCGCCGTCGAACACAGCAGCGCCTGGAACGGCATCGACTTCCTGCAGGTGCTCGACGACCCCGCCGGCCCCCTCGCCGAGCGGCAGACCACCCTGCTGGTGCATTTCATCCGCGACATCGCGCCCCTCAGCCTCGGCATCGCCAACGTGCGCATCGAGGGTGGCGAGCGGCTGCGCCACATCCAGCTCGTCTCCGTCGAGCAGGCCCCGCTGCTGATCCCCCCCGGCGCCCCGCCGGGCAGCCTGCCCGCGCCCCAGCCCAGGGTGCTGCGCGTCAAGGTGGCCGCGCCGGGTGATTTTTCCGACTACACCCTGCGCCTCGTCAGGCCCGACACCGACCAGCCCCCGGCCGGCATCGACCGCCAGCTCGCCACCATCCGCTTCAACTTCAAGGCCGCCTGCCGGGGCGATTTCGACTGCGCCGGTGCCGCCCCCTGCCCGCCCGACGCCACCCCGCCGCCGCAGCTCAACTACCTCGCCCGCGACTACGCCAGCTTCCGCCAGCTGATGCTCGACCGCCTCGCCCTCAGCGTGCCCGGCTGGGCCGAGCGCAACGAGGCCGACCTGGGCCTGGTGCTGGTGGATCTCCTCGCCTACGTGGCCGACCGCCTGGCCTACGAGCAGGACGCCGTCGCCACCGAGGCCTACCTGGGCACCGCCCGCCTGCGCAGCTCGGTGCGTCGCCACGCCCGGCTGGTGGACTACCCCATGCACGACGGCTGCAACGCCCGCTGCTTCGTGCAGCTGCGCGCCGAGGCCGGCGTCGCCGGGGTGCCGGTGCACGCCCGCGTGCTGAGCGGCGGCCGCTACCGCCCGACCCAGCTCATCACGCGCTGCGCCGGCCTGCCGGCCCGGCTCGTCATCGACTCGCCGGCCCACCAGGCCGCCCTCGCCCGCGGGCCGCAGGTCTTCGAGCTGATGCACGACCTCACCCTGTTCGCCGCCCACAACGACATGCCCTTCTACACCTGGGGCGCCCGCGAATGCTGCCTGCCCCGCGGCGCCACCCGGGCCAGCCTGCGCGGCCACTTCGCCGGGCTCAGAAAGGGCGACGTGCTGATCCTCGCCGAAGCCCGCAACCCCGACGATGGCAGCACCGCCAACGCCAACCCGGCCCGCCGCCACGCCGTGCGCCTGTGCGCCGAACCACAGCTCACCACCGACGCGCTGGGCGGCCGCTTCAAGCCCGAGCCCGACGACAGCGCAGTGCCCGTCACCGAGATCGAATGGCACCCCCGCGACGCCCTGCCCTTCGCCCTCACCCTGTCGAGCCGCCGCGGCACCGCCTACTTCGACGAACTCAGCCTCGCCCACGGCAACATCGTGCTGGCCGACCACGGCCTCAGCACCACCTGCGCCCTGCCGCAGGTGCCCGCCGCCAACCCGGTACTGAAGCCGGTGCCGGCTACCTGCCGGCCGCCCTGCGGCGAAGCATCGCCAGCCGAGCCCCGCCCGCAGCACGCCCGCTTCCGCCCCCGCCTGCCGACGACCGGCCAGCCCATCACCCAGGCCAGCCCCCTGCCCGGCGGCCAGCTGCCCGACGCCGCCCGCGACGCCCTCGCGCAGGACATCCGCCAGGCCATCGCCCAAATCAGGCTCGAGGCCGACGGCAGCCCCTGGCAGGCCCGCCGCGATCTGCTCGCGAGCAGCCCGCAGGACGCCGCCTTCGTGGTCGAGATCGAAGCCGACGACAGCGCCTGGCTGCGCTTCGGCGACGGCGAGTTCGGCCGCCGCCCCGCCGCCGGCACGCACTTCGAGGCCACGCTGCGCCTCGGCAACGGCAGCGCCGGCAACCTGGGCGCCGGCATCCGGCCCGCCGAGTCGCCGCTGTTCCACCTCGCCAGCGTCGAGGCGCCGCCGGTCGAGGCCGTCTGGATGCCCCTGCCGGCCCTCGGCGGCGTCGAGCCGGAGAGCATCGAATCGGTCCGCCAGCGCGCCCCCAGCGCCATCGCCGGCGACATCCAGCGCGCCGTCACGCCGGCCGACTACGCCCTGCTCGCCCAGCACGAGGACGCCAGCCTCCAGCGCGCCGCGGCCAGCCTGCGCTGGACGGGCAGCTGGCGCACCGTCTTCCTCACCGCCGACCGCTACGGCGGCGCCGACGTGGACCAGGATTTCGAGGCCGCCCTGATCGCCCGCCTCGAACCCTACCGCCTCGCCGGCCAGGACCTCGAAGTCGATGCCCCCCGCTACGTGCCCCTCGAGCTCGCCCTCACGGTCTGCGTCAAGCCCGAGCACCAGCGCAGCCACGTCGAGGCGGCCCTGCGGGCGCAGCTCGGCAGCCGCCTGCTGCCCGACGGCCGGCGCGGCGTGTTCCACCCCGACCGGCTCAGCTTCGGCCAGACGCTGTATCTGTCGCCCCTGCAGGCCGCCGCGCTCGGCGTCGAGGGCGTCGATTCGATCGTCATCGAACGCTTCCGGCGCCAGGGCCAGCCCGCCACCGACGGCGCCGCGGCCGGCTGCCTGCGTTTCGCCCGCAACGAGATCCCGCGCCTCGACGACGACCGCAACTACCCCGACCGGGGCGCGCTGGCCCTCACCCTGACGGGAGGCAAATGATGAGCACGCCCCGCCCCACCGATCCGGCCTGCGGCTGCAGCCAGGGCCTCGCCGTCGCCACGCCGCGGGCGATCACCAACCGGCCCGGCCTGCCGGCCCTCGACGCCCGGGTGGGCGACCACGCCAGCCTGCGCCAGACCCTCATCGCCCGGCTCACCCTCTGCCACGCCGAAAACAGCGCCCTCGCCGGCCTCACCACCCGCGCCCCCGGCGACTTCACCCTGGGTCTCCTCGACGCCTGGGCCAGCGCCGGCGACGTACTGGCCTTCTACCAGGAGCGCATCGCCAACGAGAGCTACCTCGGCACCGCCACCGAGCGCCTGTCGGTGCAGGAGCTCGCCCGGCTCATCGACTATCGGCTGCGCCCCGGCGTGGCGGCCAGCGCCTGCCTCGCCTTCACGCTCGAAGACCCGCCCGGCACCACCCGCCGGGTCGCCCCCACCGCCGACACCCTGGGCAGCGTGCAGTACAACGCCGCCCAGATGGGCGTACCCCAGCGCACCCGCCTCGAAGCCGGCCTCAAGGTGCAGAGCGTGCCCGGCCCCGGCCAGAGCGCCCAGGTCTTCGAGACCATCGAGCCCATCGACGCCAGCCCGGCCTGGAACGCCCTCAAGCCGCGCCTCACGACCCGCCAGACAATCGCCGCCGGCAGCACCGAGCTGCGCCTCGAAGGCCTCGCCACCGGCCTCAAGAAGGGCGACGCGCTGCTCATCCCGCCGGCTGCCCTGGGTGCCGCCAGTGGCGAGCTCACGCTGTGCCGCATCGGCGCGCTGCAGCTCGACGACTACCACCGCAGCACCCGTGTCAGCCTCGGCCCGCGGCAGAACGCCGGCAGCCCGCCCGCCAGCCTCGCTGCCAGCGTGCCCACCCCCGGCGCCAGCGCCCTGCAGTTCGTCGGCCGGGCCACGCCCTGCGCCGACTTCCACGCCGCCACCCAGGCCCAGGGCATCGCCCCCCTCGACGTGCTCGACAACCTGCGCGCCTGCCGCGCCCCTGCGCCGCGGGTGATGGCCCTGCGCAGCCGGGCCGCCATCTTCGGCCACAACGCGCCCCGCTACGACGCCCTGCCCTCGGCCCAGCGCTTTGCCGAATACGCGCCCTCGGCCGCCAGCAACGCCAGCCTCAGCACGCTGGTGTACCAGATCAAGGCCGGCGGCTTCTCCGGGCGCGCCGCCAGCTGGGTGGACGGCAAGCTCGACGCCTACCCCGGCGAGCCCGCCGGCAGCACCCAGCTTTACCTCGACGCGGTCTACCCCAACGTCACCGCCGGCAGCTGGATCACCCTCGTCGATGGCAACAAGGCGCGCAGCTATGCGGTGGTCGAAGCCATCGAGATCAGCAAGTCCGACTTCACGCTGTCGGCGCGCATCACCCGCCTCACCCTCGCCTCCGCCGCCGGGCTGGGCGATTTCGGCATCCGCAGCACCGCCGTGTATTGCGAGAGCGAAGCCCTCCCGCTGGCCCGCCAGCCCATCGACGCCCCCGTGGAAGGCGACAGCATCGAGCTCGACGGCCTCGTCGACGGCCTGCGGGTGGGGCAGAAGATCGCCCTGTGCGGCGAGATCGACACTGAGCGCGGCGTGACGGCCTGCGAGATCGCCGAGATCGCCGCCGCCGAGCACGACCTCGCCGACGCAACCCACCTCGAAGCCTTCACCCGCCTGCGCCTCAAGGCTGCGCTGGCCCGGCGCTACGTGCGCAGCACCGTCAGCATCAACGCCAACGTGGCGCTCGCCACCCATGGCCAGAGCGTCGCCAACTTCGGCGCCGCCGGCGAAACCCTGGGCAGCGGCGACGCCACCCAGGCCTTCCAGCGCTTCACCCTGGCCCAGGCCCCGCTCACCCACGTCAGCGCCGCCACCGGCAGCGGCACCCGCAGCACCCTGCAGGTCCGCGTCCAGGGCCTGCTGTGGGCCGAGGTGCCAAGCCTCTACGGGCACGGCCCCGACGAGCGGGTCTACGTCACCCGCCAGTCCGACGACGGCAAGACCAGCGTGATCTTCGGCGACGGCATTAACGGCGCCCGCCTGCCCACCGGCAGCGCCAACGTCAGCGCCAGCTACCGCAAGGGCCTCGGCAGCGCCGGGCGGGTGGCCGCCCACCAGCTCACCCAGCTGCTCAGCCGCCCGCTGGGGCTCAAGGCGGTCACCAACCCCCTGGCCGCCGACGGCGGTGGCGACCCGCAGGGCCTGGAGCAGGCCCGCCGCAACGCCCCGCTGGCCATCCTCACCCTGGGCCGGATCGTCTCGCTGCAGGACTACGAAGACTTCGCCGCCGCCTTCGCCGGCATCGGCCAGGCCGCTGCCGTTGCCCAGCAGGGCGGCGTGTTCATCACCGTGGCCGGCGCCGATGGCGTGCAGCCGGCCGAAGACAGCCTGCTTCTCGGCACCCTGCGGGACGCCATCCTGGCCGCTGGCGACCCGCTGGTGCCGCTGGCGATCAAACCCTACGCGAAGCGCCTGTTCCGCGTGGGCGCCCGCGTCGCCAGCACCCCCGACGCCCGGCGCGCCGAGGTGCTGGCCGCGGTGGAGGCCGCCCTGCGCGCCGCCTTCGCCTTTGAGCGGCGCCGCTTCGGCCAGCCGGTGCATGCGGCCGAGGTGGTGGCGGTGATCCAGCAGGTGCCCGGCGTGGAGGCCTGCGCGCTGGATGCGCTGCACATCGTCGCCGCCGGCCCCACTGCGCTGATCGAGGCCGAGACGCCGGGCGTCGTCCACGCCCACCTGCCGGCCGCCACCGCTGCCGGGGGCAAGGCCGCCGAGCTGCTGCTGCTCGACCCCGCCCCCATCCCCCTGGGAGCCCTGTGATGAGCTTCGACCCCGACACCCTCTACGCCCTGCTGCCCCAGGTCTACCGCAGCCGAGACAGCAGCGGCGCCCTGAAGGCCCTGGTGCGCGTGCTGGCCGAGCAGGCCGAGGTGCTCGAAGAAGACCTCGCGCGGCTCTACGACAACCACTTCATCGAGACCTGCGAAGAGTGGGCGGTGCCCTACATCGGCGCGCTGGTGGGCACCCGCGGCCTGTCGGCGATCCCCGAGGAGGCCGCCCGCCACCGCAACGAGGTGGCCAACACCCTCGCCCTGCGCCGGCGCAAGGGCACCGCGGCGGCCCTCGAACAGCTGGCCGAAGACGTCACCGACCTCGACGCCGTGGTGGTCGAATACTTCCGCCATCTGGCCACCACCCAGTACCTCAAGCACCTGCGCCCCACCAACCAGGCCTTCGCCAGCCTGCGCCGCCACGCCGTGCTCGAAGCCGTCGGCACGCCCTTCGACACGCTCGCCCATAACGCCGACGTGCGCCCGATCGCCCGCGGCCGGGGCCGCCACAACATCCCCAACCTGGGGATCTTCCTGTGGCCGCTGGCCGCCCAGCCGGTCACCCGCGCCGCCGCCTTCAAGGTGGATGATTTCCGCTACTGCTTCGACCCGCTGGGGCGCAGCATCCCGCTCGTCACCCGGCCTGCGCCGGAGGCTGGCATCGCCAGCCTGGCCGGCCCGCTCAACGTGCCGCTGCCGATCGGCCGGCGGCGCCTCGCCGAGCACCTGGCGGCCTACTATGGCGCCGGCCTCAGCATCCTGCTGCGGGTGGACGGCCGCGACTGGCTGCCGGCCCTCGACGCGCACGGCCTGCCGCTGGCGCCGCTCACCAGCCTGGTGCGCGTGTGCGACCTGTCCGACCTCACCGACGGCAGCGGCAGCGTGACCGGCTGGGCCCACTGCCCGGTGAGCGGCGCCGTGGCCATCGACCCGGAGCTCGGGCGCATCGCCTTCCCCAGCGGCGAGCCCGCCCCTTCGAGCGTCGAGGTGAGCTACCAGCGCGCCTTCGGCCTGGCGATGGGCGGCGGCGAATACCCCCGCGCAGCCGCCCAGGGCGAGCCCATCCGCGTGCCCGCCGGCGCCTCGCTGCAGGCCGCGCTCAGCGCCGTCGGCGCCATCGGCGGGGTGGTCGAGCTGAGCGACAACGCCTATTACCCCGCGGCCAGCCTCGCGGTGCATGTGGCCGCCGGGCAGGCCCTCACCCTGCGCGCCGCGCCCGGGCGACGACCGGTGCTGGTGCTGGGCGGCGAGCTGGTCGTCCACGGCGGCGAGGCCTCGGCCTTCGCACTGGAAGGGCTGCTGGTCGCCGGCGGCGCCCTCCACGCGCCCCGCAACGACCCCGTCGATGGGAACGCCAATCGCCTGCACAGCCTCGCCCTGCGCCACTGCACCCTGGTGCCCGGCGCCACGCCAGCGATGGCGGGCATCCCGGCCCAGGCCGCCCGGGCCCGGCTGGTGGCCGACGTGCCGGGGCTGGAGCTCTCGATCGAGCACGGCATCTGCGGCGCCGTGCAGGCCGACAATGAATGCAGCCTGGCGCGCATCAGCGGCAGCATCGTGGACGCCCTCGCCCCCGCCGGGCTGGCCTTCGGCGGGATCGGCGGCGGGGCCGGCGCACCGCTACACGTCGAAGCCAGCACCCTCGTCGGCCGGGTGAGCACCGCCGAGATGCGCCTCGCTTCCAACACCCTGTTCCACGCCGCCGCGCTGGCCCCCGGCGCCGCGCCGGTGCAGGCCGCCCGCACCGACACCGGCTGCGTGCGCTTCTGCCACCTGCCGCCGGGCACGGTGCTGCCGCGGCCCTACCGCTGCCAGCCGGCCAGCACCGCCGACACGCTGCGGGTCAAGCCGGTGTTCACGTCCCTTGCCTACGGCGACGCCGCCTACGGCCAGCTCGCCCCGCACACAGCCCGGGAGATCCGCGAAGGGGCCGACGACGGCGGCGAGATCGGCGCCTTCCACGCCATGTACCTGCCCCAGCGCCTCACCGCCCTGCGGGCACGCCTCGACGAATTCCTGCGCCTCGGCCTCACGGCCGGCGTGCTGCTCGAACACTGACAAGGAGGCCCACCATGCCGGGCGACTACAGCCGCAACACCTTCGACCCCCGCCGGCATTACAGCGGCGTGCTGATGCAGCAGGGCCGCGTCCAGCTCGACGCCGACTGGAACGAGCAGCTGGCGATCGCCGCCCATCGGGCCCAGGCCACCGCCGCCGACGTGATCGGCGCCACCGGCACGCCCAAGGGCGACGGCTTCAAGATCGGCAAGACGGCCGACAACCGCAACCTGAGCATCGGCGCCGGCCGCTACTACCTCGACGGCCTGCTGTGCGAGCAGGACACCACGGGCCTGCTATACACCACCCAGCCCGACCACCCGGCCGCCGCGCCCCTGGTGCTGGCGGCCAGCCGGACCTACCTGGCCTATCTCACCGCCTGGGAGGAGGAAGTCACCCACCTGACCGACCCGCACATCCGCGAGGTCGCTCTCGGCGGGCCCGACACGGCCCTGCGCCGGCGCGTGGTGTGGCAGGTGCGCCTCGCCCCGCTGGCCGCCAGCCCGGCCGACTGCACGGCGCCGATCCCCGAATGGGCGGGCCTCAGCGCCCCATCCAGCGGCACCCTCAAGGCCCGCAGCAGCCCGCCCGCCCCCGCCACCAGCCCCTGCCTGCTGGCCCCGGGGGCCGGCTACACGCGCCTCGAGAACCAGCTCTACCGGGTCGAGATCCAGGCCGGCGGCGGCCCCGGCACGGCCACCTTCAAGTGGTCGCGGGACAACGCCAGCGTCGAGACGCGCATCGAGGCTGGCTCCGTCGGTGGCACCGAGATCATCGTGGCCGACCTGGGCAAGGACGCCGAACTCGGCTTCGCCCCGGGCCAATGGGTGGAGATCGTCAGCCACGCCAGCGAGGTCGAGCGCAGCCCGGCGCCGCTGCTGCAGATCACCGACGTCGACCCGGCCCGGAGCAGGATCACGCTCTCGGGCTCCACCGCCGCGTGGGCTGGCCACAGCGGGCTGCGCCTGCGCCGCTGGGACCAGGGCGCGGCGGCCGTCGCTACCGGCAGCGGCTGGATCGACCTCGAGAACGGCGTGCAGGTGAGCTTCCCGGCCGGCAGCTACCGGGCGGGTGACTACTGGCTGATCCCGGCCCGAACCACCACCGGCGACGTCGAATGGCCGCCCTTCGTGCCAAGCGCGGCGCCAGACGCAGTGCCGCCCCTCGGCCCGCGGCTGCATCACGCCCGGCTGGCCCTGGTGAGCACCGACGGCAGCGGCCTGATCACCACGGTGCGCGACTGCCGCACGCAGTTTCCCCCCCTCACCGCAATCGCCGCCAGCGACGTGAGCTACACCCCCGACGCCGCCTGGGGCCTGGGCTTTGCCAACGTGCACACGGTGAAGGATGCCCTGGACGCCTTCTGCCGGCTGCCCGGCTGCACCCT
>RRZT012609286.1_pt1 | contig 15417 bp, 10 predicted proteins | sample 2165551 | NCBI WGS metagenome assembly RRZT01 (sample SAMN10456910, study PRJNA506462) | wastewater metagenome | biome: wastewater; feature: sludge; material: wastewater sludge; isolation source: wastewater sludge with Escherichia coli K12::gfp cells carrying plasmid... | place: USA: Moscow, Idaho... | reverse complement strand
TGCACGGCGCGTGATTTCTGCCAGTTGCTGCTGCCGACTCCCGCGCAACGGGTGAATTGTGGAGGCACCGCCGCAACCGCCATCATGGACGACATGCGCCCTGAGCTCGACGTAGACCTGGCCGGTCTCGAGCAATTGGCGAGTGGGGTTCGCAGCCGTGGTACGCCCGCGGTGACGACCTGGCATACAAGGCGGCCATCGAAGAGGGATTGCCGGTCATCGCACTTAAGTGGCCGCACGCCGCGCAGATGATGCAACGGTATCTTTGGACAACACCGGCGGTCGTCAGCAGGTCGACCTCGACGGCATGCTGTCGAACATGCCAGAAATGCAGTCGTTCGCCGATCAGATCCTGATCCAGCCCGAGGTCGATCGGATCGTCGCCCAGGTTCAGTCCAATCAGCGCTACAACGAGCCCATACCGTTCCGCACCGACTGGAAGGGCTACTACCTGCCGCCGGACAAGTATCCCGACTGGTTCCGGGCCGTCGGCGGCGTCGACCTGTCAGCTGGTGGCCTGGTAACCGTCAGTCCGCCCACCACCCCCGGCGGCCCGCCCCAGGCGCATGTGACCTCTCAATTGAACCTGGCCGATCAGTACAACTGGGACCCCGGCAAGACCACCCAGGTTGGCCCCGTGACCATCAGCGACGCTCGAATGGCGGGCCTGCAGACCGCAGGCCTTGCCCGGGAGTTCACCATCAGCGGAAGTTCACAGGTGAGGAGTTACACCAAATGAGTTGTCGTATAATACTTTTGGCCGCGAGTTTGACGGCCGGCCTGGCTGTAGGCTGCGGCCCGGGGGAAGCCCGCCGCAGCGAATCCCCCACCGCAGCGGCCAATCAGACCGACGCCGAGGCGTTCGGCCGCATCCTGATCCCGCCAGGTGCGCAGGTGCTTGCTACCACCGTCGACCGCGGTATCGACATGCGCTACCAGATGACGGTCCACATGCAGCCGGACCAGGTCCGGCAGTTGCTCCAAGAATCGCACTTCACCGAACCGCTGAACCCCAGCGACTACGGCACGCAGATCGCAGCGAACGCCGGCCCGCCAATGTCAACGGCGACGTCGCTGCGCTACGCGCAGGATCGGATCGACACGCCCGAGCACGGCGCCGTGACCCGCGAGATCTTCGAGGATGTCCGCGCAGAAGGGGTGTACGTGCACATTTTCGCCTTCACGACCTAGGTCACAGCCAGGACTATCAGCCGACACGCCGCTGGGAAGCAAGCTTCTGCGCACGCTCACGGCGGTGCGCCCTGGAAGGGAATAATCCAGGAATGGGGGCCGACGTGACCGATGAGATCTCGGTGATCATCGCCGAGGATTCGTTGCTGGTGCGCGACAGCGTCTCGCGGGCGCTGTCGACCGATCCTGGCATCAGGGTCGTCGGCGTCGCCGCGGACTACGACTCGGCGCTCGATCTGGTGACGCAGCTGCGCCCGGCGGTCCTGCTGACCGACATTCGCATGCCGCCGACATCCACCGACGAGGGCATCCGGCTGGCCCGCTGGTTGCGTACCGCCCATCCGGACGTCGGCGTGATCGTGTTGTCGAACTTCGCCGACCCCGGGTACGCGGCAGGGTTGCTCGAGGACGGCACCGCGGGTCGCGGCTATCTGCTCAAGGACCGGGTGGCGCACTTCGACGAGCTGAGCGACGCGGTGCACCAGGTGGCCGGCGGCGGGACCATCCTGGACCCGCTGGTGGTCGAGGCCCTGCTGGCGCAGCCGCGTTCGGCCGCGACCATCAGCCGGCTCAGTCCGCGCGAACGTGAGGTCCTGGCCGAACTGGCCACCGGCTTCAGCAACCGCACGGTGGCCCAGCGGCTGGTGCTGTCCCAACGGGCGGTCGAGAAGCACATCAACTCGATCTTCGCCAAGCTCGGGCTGACCGTCGACGACTCCGTCGACCGGCGGGTCAAGGCGGTCCTGATGTTCCTCAACGACGGCGGATCGGCATGACCGTCGACCCCGCCGCGCGACGGAAAGGTGGTGTCTACACCCTGGTGCCCAGCAAATCCGCACCCGACGATGATGCGGTGAACGATCCCGTGCGCGTCGTCGTGGTCGATGACCAGGCCAGCTTCCGGCGTGCCACGGCCGCGGCGCTGGAAGCGATGGACGGTTTCGTGATGGCCGGTGAGTGCGAGACCGGCGAGGCCGCCGTCGAACTGCTGCGCGACAGCGACGTCGACATCGTGCTCATGGACATTCACATGCCGGGCATCGGCGGGATCGAGGCCGCCCGGCAGATCCGGGGAACCCGGCCCGATCTGGTGGTGGTGCTGATGTCGACCTACGAGCGCGCGGACCTGCCGACCGCGGTCAACGACTGCGGCGCGACCGCCTACCTGCACAAGGAACAGCTGTCCCCGGAACTACTGAGCGGAATATGGCGAACCGCGGTGTGAGCCCGCCGACGACGGGCGGGGCACTGCCGTCGTGGCGGGCACCGCGGACCCTGATCCGCGAGATCGTCCAGGCGTCGTTGTCCGGCCACGATCTGATCGATCGCTTCCGGGCGGAGCGGTTCGAGGTGTTCATCACCGGGCACCTGGCCGCCTGGGTCAGTGCCGGCATCCTGTTGCCCGTCATCGAGTACATCTGGGTGCTGAGATCGCCGTGGCTGCTCACGCTGGTCGCGATCAGCACCGTTCACTCCGTCGGGCTCCTGGTCGCACTGCGATTGGCCCGGCGCTGCGAGTACGACCGCTCGATCACGTTGGTATGCATGGGGACCTGGGCGGCCACCATTCTGATGACGCTGGTGTCGCCGCCCCTCCTGCCGGTGATGATCCTGGTTTCGATGGTGCCGGTGGCGTTCGCCGAGCCCTATGTCGGCGCGAAACGTGCACAGGTGTTCGTCGTGATCACCACGGTGTGTGCGTTGGTGATGGCGCTGCTGGCCCGCTTCACGCACATCGCCGACGCGGTGCATCTGATCCCGCGCTGGATCGAGACCTCATTCATCGCGGTCGCGGTGCCGTTCAACGCCTTTCACCTGATGCTCATCGTCGGCAACAACGCTTCGGCGCTGCGGACCTCCGAGGAGAAGCTGGCCGAGCGGGCCGCTGAGCTGACGGCCTCACGTGCGCGGGTCATCACCGCCGCCGACGAAGAACGCCGGCGGCTGGAACGCGATCTGCACGACGGTGCGCAGCAGCATCTGGTCGCACTCTCGGTGCTGATCCGGCTGGCGCGCAACGCTGAGCCCGATCGCCAGCACGCGCTGCTGACCGAGGCCAGCGACCTGATCGAGAGCGCGATCACCGAGATCCGTCGCCTCGCCCACGGCATCTACCCGCCACTGTTGGTCAGCGGCGGACTCGCCGACGCCCTGCCCGGGTTGGCGGCACAGGCAGCGGTACCCGTGTACGTCGACCTGGCCGGCCTCGGCCGCTACCCGCAGGCCACCGAGGCCGCGTTGTACTACTGCTGCAGCGAGGCACTGCAGAACGCCGCGAAGCACGGCGGTCCGGGCACCTCGGTGACGCTGACGGCCCGGACCGACGGGCCTGTGTTACACCTGACCATCAGTGACGACGGCCGCGGCTTCCAGACCGCGACCGTTGGCGCCGGGCTGACCAATATGGCCGACCGGCTCTCGGGTATCGGTGGTGATCTGGTGGTGGAGAGCGCGCCTGGACAGGGGACCCGGATCACCGCCGTCGTCGGCCCGCTGGAAGAGCCGGCGGGGGTGCGCACACCACCCCAACCTGTGTTGCGCACACGGTAGCCGCCGCACCGCCACCCCGGCAGGATGGTAACTGCACGATCAAGGTCGGACAATGTGGCCGCCTACGCCAATACCATTGTCGGACAAGGTCTTCTACCGAATACGAGGCCGAAATGTGGGGAGATTCGTCGTCGATCCCAGCCACTCCCGGCGCACTTCCGGTCGGCACCGTGACGCTACTGCTCGCCGACGTCGAGGGCTCTACCCGACTCTGGGAGACCCGGCCCGATGACATCGCCGCAGCCCTGAACACGCTGGACCGCACACTGGCACAGGTGACGCGCGCCAGCAACGGTGTGTGCCCCGTCGAACAAGGCGAGGGCGACAGCTTCGTGGTGGCCTTCTCCGGCGCGCCCGACGCGGTGGCCTGCGCGCTGGCCCTACAGCGGGCCGCACTGACACCACTGCGGTTGCGGATCGGCGTGCACACCGGCGACGTCCGGTTGCGCGGACCCGCCAAGTACATGGGTCCGAGCGTCAATCGTGCGGCCCGGCTGCGCGATCTGGGCCACGGCGGCCAGACGCTGCTCTCCGGCACCACCGCGCGCCTGGTGGGCGCGCAGCTGCCCGAGCGAGCGTGGCTGACCGATCACGGGCAATACTCGCTGCGGGATCTGGCCGTGCCCGAGCGGGTGGTTCAACTCAACCACCCCGATCTGCACAACGAGTTCCCGCCACTGCGCACCGAACCCCGGTCCATTCCCGGACACGTACACGCCGCTGGGAAGGACGCGCGGTCCAGCGGACGCCTGCGCACCTTCCTGCCGGGATTCCTCGGGCGCGCCGTGTGAATGCCGTCAGATCGGCGGCAGGTCCAACCCGTCGTCGACCTCGGAACGATCTCCGCGGGCAACCAGCGTCGCACCACCGGCACCGGGATAGTGTGCCGGGACCACGGCCGCGCGCCGCCGTGACGCCTCGGTGAAGATCCGCTTGCGGGTCACGGCGGCCTGCTCGGCGTCGACGTCGAACGCGCACGCATCGCCGGGCCGCGGGATCTGGATCGGACAGTGCGTCAGGTCGCCGACGAACACCGCTGGCACGCCGGCGGCCGGGCGCACCCACAACGACTCGCTCAGTCGGTGGTCGCCGCGGACCAGTTCGGTCTGGTCGACGACGGGAAAGATGCTGTCGGAGAACACGATCTGCACGGCATCGGTCGAGCCGGGTCCGTCGGGCGCAAAATGTCGGTGATCGGCCTCCGGTATCAGATAGCGCGCGTTGGGGAACGTCGGCACCCACTGACCGTCACGGAGCTGGGTGTTCCAGCCGACGTGGTCGGCATGCAGGTGGGTGTTCACCACCACGTCGACGTCGCCCGGCGCTACACCGGCATTCTCCAGTGCGCCCAGGAAGCCGGTCGAAAGATGCTGCATCACGGGCAGGTTCGGCCGCTGCCGGTCGTTGCCGACGCCGGTATCGATCAGCACGGTCAGGCCTCAGAGTGACGTTCCCGAGCCGAATGCGTTCTGCCAACACTCATTTCTGGCCGTGGGCGTCCGCTCTTGTACGCCGATTGCGGCGTGTCGGTGTACAGACGCGCACGCTCGCCGGGAGTAGGCGGGCAGCAGGGAACAACCCTAGGGTTCGATGCGCATGTGGCCCGGACTCCACAGACCCGAGCGGGTGGCGGTGCCGAGTTCGATCTCCGCCGGCGGGGCGTCGACCACCGGCGAGAACCGGCGCAGCGAGCCCCAGTCCCGGCCCCAGTCGTGCGAGAGGTAGGTCGGCATCACCTGCGCGCGCAGCAGCAGGTCACTGACCCCGAGCAGACCGCCGTTCAGGCCGTCCTCCCAGGTGTCGGTGTCCTGCTTCTTGGCGGTGTAGTCCGGGGTGATCCGGAACTTGGGCACCTGCGTGACGCCGTTGGCGTGCAGCATCGGCTGCTGGCACGGGAATGCCAGACCGACCGCCCAGTCCATCAGCACAGGCTGCTCCGAGCCCACATACTCCTGGACGGAGCGTAGTTCGGGTACGCGCGGCGGCGTGAGGGCAACCCAGTCGCCGCGGCTCAGCGACTTGTCCTGTGCGACAACACGAATCAGTGTTGCGTCTGCCGGGACCAGCGCGCGCGGGTAGCGCAGATTGCGCCATGACGGAGTCGGGCCGAGGTCGTACGGTGCGAGCCGGCCCGCCGGGATCGGCGCACCATCGGGACCGACCCGGGCATACTCGAGCTCGACGGCCTGTCCCTCGGTGTGGTTGTTGGCGACACTGTCGCCCGCGATGGTGCCCGCCGCGGTGACCACCACCAGCGGATGCCCGTCGTCGGCCGGCGGCAACTGGTACCACGCCGACTCGAGCGTCGCCTGCTGCTGCGGACCGTCGGTGAACGATGCCGCCAGCGGCACCCGCGCCGGGTCCAATCCGTAGGGCAGCGGCACGGTGGATCCGTTGATCCCCGCGGTGGGCAGTTTGATCGGGCGGTCCCAGTCGTAGTCGGTGCCCGGCACCGAGTAGGGCAGCCGGATCGCTTCAGCCACAATGTGTTCCGGTACCCCATTGGGGGTGAAGCCCACCGGTTTCGCACCGCCGAGGGGGCCCAGAGGACCGTACGAGCCGGGTAGCGGCGTCAAGAATCCCGCGTTGGCATCCGGTTCGACCAGGACGTCGTCGGCCAGGCCGCAGCCGCCCGTTAACGAGCGCAGGTTGGCCCACGCATTGGAGTAGGTCGGATATTGGCGCACGGCGCCGGCCAGCATGGAGGCGAAGAACGCCAGCACCATGAAGCCGGCCGCCAGCGGCACCGGAGCCGCCGTCAGCAGTCGGCTCACCGCACCGTCGCCGCGGTCCGGCGGCGCGAAATGCAGGCGCACCGTGTAGATCGCGGACAGCACGAACAGCACCAGGAACACGGTGCTGATCGTGATTCCGGCGATCCGGGGCATCGCGTTGTTGAACGGGACACCGTAGCTGGACACGTACCACCAGCCGTTGGTGGTGGCCCAGCACAGCGCCAGCACGAAGAACAGTGCGGTCAGGAACGTCATCCGGTTGCGCGGGCGGCGCAGCATCTCCCGGGACACCAGGACGGTGGCCAGTGCCGCCATGGCGGCACCGACGGCGGCGAACAGCCCGAAGTGGTGTACCCACTTGGTCGGGGTGAACATCAGGAAGAACATGGTGGCGAAGATGACGCCCATCAGCCGCCAGGCCGGCCCACGAGCCACACCCGGAATTCGCTTGCGCCGCAACATGATGAACATCGACGTGAAGAGGCACAGTGCGGTGATCAGGAACCCGAACCGCCGCGACAGTGACCCGTCGACGGTCGGCAGGATCAGGTAGTAGTACCGCAGGTTCTCGGTGTACCAGGCCTGGCTCGGGCCGATGGCGGTGCGAATCCTGGTGGCTTCCAACACCGTTGCCAGCGTCTGGTCGGCGAAAACGATCGCCAGGATCACCGTGCCCGCGGCCAGCATGGGCAACAGCAGCGGCCAGGTGCCCAACACCTTGCGCCGGCGCATGAAGATCCGCAGGATCGGCCGGCCGCCGGCCACCAGCGCGGCCACCGCGATCAGCCCGGTGGGCTGGATGCCGAGAGTGAACGCGGCGGTCAGGATCGCCAGCGCAGCGGGCGTCAGCCGGCCCGAGGTGATGGCCCGCTCGATCAGCACGTAGGTGATCAATGCGCCGGTGGCGATCTGGCCCTCGGGCCGCAGGCCGTTGTTGAACGGCATCCAGGCGGCCAGCAGTACCAGGCCGGCGGCCCACAGCGCGGGCCGGCTGGCCACCACGGCCGGGCCCAGCCGCGGCAGCACCTCGCGCGACAACAGCAGCCAGCACACCAGGCCGCAGATCAGGTCGGGCAGCCGCATCCAGATGCTGGCGTCGCTGACATGGGTCATCAGTGCCAGCAGGTTGTAGAACCAGCCGAACGGATCCTCCGGGCTGCCGAACCAACGGAAGTAGTTCGACATGTAACCGGCGTGGTCGGCCACCCGGGCCATGCCCAGGATGTAGCCGTCGTCGCTGGAGTTCGCGCCGATCACGTGCCAGACCAGGAACGACAGGACCACGGTCGCGTCGACGACGGTGAAGGTGCGCCAGCGGGTCGGGATCAGCCGCTGCATGCGGCGCCCGTCGAGTCGGTCGAGGCGCCACAGCGCCAGCAGGGCGACGACGGTCGACGCGATGCCCAACAGCATCGCCGCGAGTTTCAGCGGTGTCGGGGTGGTGGAGAACCGGGTGTCGACGGTGGCCGACAGGGACAGCCCCGGTGGGGCGGGGCCGGTCAGGTCGGTGAAGACGCCGACGATCGCCGGGCGCAGGTTCGGATCCGCGAATCCGGTGCGCTGCGGGCTGCCGTCGGGTTTGGTCAGGCCGACGAAGTCGGCGAACGTGCCGTCCTTGGTGGAGGTGATCTCGATGCGTTCGCAACCCGTCCCGACCACGCGGGCCCGGTCGACGCTGGCGATCACGACGTTGCGGTCGGTGATGTCGACCCGCGCCGAGGTGACGTTGACGAACAGCGCGTTCAGGGCGGCGTCCTTGCCCTTGGCCGGCGCGGTTCCCAGGATCAGTCCGCCGGCCGGCGGCAGGCCGCGGACCACCTCGCACGGCACAGTGACGTCCATCGACACCGGCGCCTGCGAGATCAGCGGCGCGGTCACGTTGGAGAGGACGCCGTGCCCATCCTGTTTCGGAGGCCAGTTGAGGGTCGCGGTGCTCTGCACCACGGGCAGCAGCGGGGTCGCGACGGCCAGGATCACCCCGAGCGCGCCGGCGATGATGGCGACCCAGCGCAGGACCCCCACGTTGCCGCTGTCGCTGGTCGGCGGTGCTGGGGTGGCCAGGGTCCGGGTCATGGCAGCGCCCGGATCGGGCCGGTGCGGGTCCAGCCGTACACGCGCGTGGAACCTTCCTCGATGGTGGCGTCGGGGGCCTGCGCGGCGGGCACCACGCGGATATAGCGCTCGATCGAACCCCAGTCCCGGTACCAGTCGTCACGCAGATACGTCGGCACGGTCGCGGTGGTCAGTAGCGCCTGGATGTAGAGGAACGGTCCCCCGTCCTGCGCGGCCTGCCACTGGTTCGACGAAATCACCACCTGCTTGGTGTTGGGCAGGATCCGGTACTGCGGCAGTTGGGCCACGCCGAGGTGCTGGCTGGCCGGCCGCTGGCATGGGAAGTTCGCGGCCGTCGCGATGTCCATCAGGACCGGGGTCTGGGTACCGAGGAATTCCTGCGCGGTCTGCAACACCGGAACCCGCGGCGGGGTGAAGCCGAACCACTGCTCCACCGACAGGTTGGGGTCGTCGGCGACTATCCGCACCACGTTGGCCTCCGGCGGGGCCGCGGCGAGCGGGAATCTCAGGTTGCGCCAAGCGAATTGAGCGAAGACATCTATCGGCTGGACCTCGGCCAGCGGCCGGTAGCTGCCGTCGGCACGGTGCTCGCCGTACTGCAGTTTCAGCGACTGCCCGTAGTTGAACTTGCCCTCCTCGTCGTAGAACCAGATCGCTCCGGCAGCGGCGATGGTCACCAACGGGCGGTCCGGGGTGCGCGGGGGCAGTTGATACCACGACGATGTCGCCTTGGCGGCAGCTGAAGCCTGATCCGAGCCGGGCTCGGCGTAGCTGCCCATCACCGGCGTGCGCGCCGGGTCGAGGCCGAACGGCAGGAACACCTTGGAGCCGTTGACACCGACGGGACCGTAGCCGCCGCCGGTTCCGGCGGCGAACGCGATGCCGACATTGGGTTTGTCCGGCGAGGAATCCGAGTTGGGCGTGCCGGGGTTGCCGACCACGGGGTGCGGCGGCGTCAGGTCGTCGCTGATGCCGTTGGGGGTGAAGCCGACCGGATTCTCACCGCCCAGCGGGCCGTAGCGGCCGAAGGCCTGACCCGGAACCGGTTGCAACGTACCGGCATTCGCGTCCGGTTCGACCAGTACATCGTCGGCCATCCCGCAGCTCGCATCGGAAAGACCGGCGCGCAGGGCCGCGACGTTGGCCTTGCCGACGGTGTACGTCGGGTAGCGCTGCGCGAAGCCCTTGGCCATCGAGCCGACCTCGAGGACCACCATGATGGTCGCGACGATCAGCAGGGGTGTGGATGCCAGCACCCAATTGCGGCGGGTGTTCTTGACCTCGGTGTGTCCGGCGTAGTCGATGCGGAAGTGCAGCCAGCCGGTGAGCAGACCGGTCAGGATCGCCAGCAGCAGGAACATGGTGGTGACGGGGTGGTGCATCAGCACCGGTTGGCGGTCGAACCACGGCACGCCGTAGTTGCCGATGTAGAACCAGCCGTTGATCCCCGACGTGGCCCACGCCAGGACGAACAACAGTGCCGTGACGTAGAGCGCCAGGTTGCGCCGGCTGTGCAGGCCGACGCGAGAGAAGGCGAAGGCCGTCACCCCGCCGAGCGCCCCGGCGAAACCCGCGAACGCACCGAACTGGACAGCCCATTTGGTGGGGGTGAACGTCAGCAGCAACAGTCCGATCGCGGTACTGCCGATCAGCCGCCACACCGGTCCGCTGGCGGCTCCCGGGATCTTGCCGCGGCGCAGCAGCACCGTCAGCAGACCGAACAGACACAGCAGCAGGACCAGGACAGCGAACCGCCGGGTCATCGAGCCGTCGACGCTGTCCTCGACGGTCAGGAAGTAGTACCGCAGGAAATCCTGGTACCAGGCGATGGTGGGTCCCACCTTGTACTTGATCCGGGCGGACTCGGCGACGGTGGCCAGTGTCTGATCGCGAAAGATCACCACGAAGATCAGGGCGGCGGCGCCGGCCATGGGCGTCAGCGCGGCCAGCAGCCCGCTGAGCCCGTCGGTCCGGCGGCGCCGGCTGACGATCCGGCCGATGGCCCGGGCTCCGACCAGCAGCGGCGCGAGCGCCACCAGGCCCTGTGGCGCCAGTGTCACGGTGAACACCGCAACCACGATGCCGACCGCGGCCGGCCACAGCCGCCGGGCGCCGATCGAATACTCGACGAGCGCCCACACCGCCAGCGCCCCGAACGCGATCAGGGGCTCGGGCCGCAGCCCGTTGTTGAACGGCAGCCAGGCCGCCACGAACACGGCGCCGGCGGTCCACACCGCCACCCGATGGGTGGCGATGGCCCGGCCCAGCCGGGGCAGGGCCCAGCGGCTCAGCAGCAGCCAGGTGCCGATGCCGGCCAGGGTCGCCGGGGCGCGCATCCACACGCTGGCCGGGCTGATCGCGGCCAGGTGCGCCAGGACGGCCTGGTACCAGTCGAACGGCGCCTCGGTGGCGCCGAAGTAGCGGAAGTAGTTCGCGGTGTAGCCCGCTTCGCCCGCAACCCGGGCGATGGTGAGGTTGTAGCCGTCGTCCGACGACAGCGGTCCGATGACATGCCAGAGGGCCAGTGTCCCGATCACCCCGATATCGGCCAGCCAGGTGGACAGACCGGCCCGCCAGAACCGCCGCCTCCGCGCCGGTAGTCGCCGCCCGGCCCGGCGGTCGAGCACCGCCAGCGCGAACACCGAGGCGATTACGCACAGCACCCCGAGGGCCATGGCGGCCCGTTTGAGCATCGTCGGGGTGGTCACGAACCGGGTGTCGATGTCCACCCGGGCCGACAGCCCCGGTTCGACCGGCACCCGGAGTTCGGTGAACAGCCCGGCCACCTGTGGCTTTTTGTCGGCGGGCAGCGTCCCGGTGGCGCCGGGAATGCCGACGAAGTCCGCGCCGACGCCACCCGGTCCGCCCCACACGTGCAGCGTGCTGCAGGCGCCGGATTCGACCGCAGCCCGCGGTGCCACCGCGGCGACGATGTCGCGGAAGGCGACGACGACAGTGTCGGCGTTGGCACGGACGAAGACGCCGTTGCGGCTGGCGTCGATGCCGGCCGGGGGGATGGTCGCGAACACCAGGCCGCCGCTGTCGGGCAGGCTGGCCACCGCCGGGCAGGGGATGCTGACGTCGATCGCGCGCGGGGCGCCCGACACCAGCGGCGCGGTCACGTCGTGGACGAATCCGTCGGCGCCGACGCCCTGCGGCCAGTTGATGACGGCGGTGGTCTGGTTGACCGGCAGCAGTGGCACCAGCCCGCACAGCAGTGCCCCGGCGATGCCCGCGAGGATGGCGATCAGGCGCGCGGTGGATCGGTGGTCGGGCACGAGGTTCGATGGTAGGCGACGGCCGCTGGGCGCTGCTGGCGCCAGGCCGGGCCCGGATCAGGGGGTCACGATGTTGAACCCCGGGTCCGACTGGTCGAGCACGGCCAGGAGCTGCGGCAAGGTTCCGGCGTCGCCGGTGATGTCCAGGCCGGGGCTGGTCAGATCGCCGGCCGCCGCAGTCAGCAGCCGCTGCTTGCTGGGCAGCGTCAACGTGGTGTGCGCCGTGCGGGGGTCGGCGGGCGTGTTGCGATACACCAGCACGCCGTTGCGCAGGGTCAGACGATAGTTGGCGCCGGTGTCGACGAAGGTGACATCCAGGGCCAGGTCCAGGTTCCAGGCCTGGGGACCGTTGATCGAGATGGCCAACGCATCGAAGATCTGCTCCGGGGACAGCTGGGCCATCAGGGTCGGCGAACCCGTCGTCGCCGGGGTACCGAAATTGCCGACCCGCAGTTCGGTGGCACCGGCCAGGAAGAAGTTGCGCCACGGTGCGTTCTCGGCGCCGTAGGCCAGCTGCTCGAGGGTGTCGGCGTAGAGTGCCCGGGCCCCGGCATGGTTCTCGTCGGCGAACACCGCGTGGTCCAGGAGTGTTGCGGCCCAACGGAAGTCACCGTCGTCGAAGGCCTGTTGGGCCACCTTCACGACATTGTCGATACCGCCCATGGCGGCGACGTACTTGGATGCGGCGACCTCCGGCGGGTGCTGCCAGAGTCGGCCCGGGTTGCCATCGAACCAGCCCATGTAGCGCTGGTACACCGCCTTGACGTTGTGGTTGACCGACCCGTAGTACCCGTGGGTGTGCCAGGCCTTCTCCAGCGCGGGCGGCATCTGGAACTGCTCGGCGATCTCGATGCCGGTGTAACCCTTGTTCAGCAGTCGCAACGTCTGATCGTGCAGATAGCCGTACAGGTCGCGCTGCAGGGACAGGAATTCGACGATGCGCTCGCGGCCCCAGGTCGGCCAGTGGTGCGACGCGAACACGACGTCGGCGCGGTCGACGTACCGGTCGATGGCCTCGGTCAGATATCCCGACCAGGCATGCGGGTCACGCACCAGGGCGCCGCGCAGCGTCAACAGGTTGTGCAGGTTGTGCGTGGCGTTCTCGGCCATGCACAGCGCCTTGAACTTCGGGAAGTAGAAATGCATCTCGGCGGGCGCCTCGGTGCCGGGCGCCATCTGGAACTCGATCTCGATGCCGTCGACGGTGTGGGTCTCGCCGGTGGTGGTGATGTCGACCGTCGGGGCGATGACGGCGACCTCGCCGGTGGAGTTGGTCTGGCCCAGGCCGCATCCGACCTGGCCCTGCGTGCCGCGGTCGAGCACCGCTCCGTACATGTAGGAGGCGCGCCGGGCCATCGCCGTTCCGGCGTAGACGTTCTCCTGTACGGCGTGGGCCAGGAATCCCTCGGGCGCCAGGATCGGCACCGTGCCCGCGGCCACGTCGTCCACGGTGGTCACGCCCAGCACGCCGCCGAAATGGTCGACGTGGCTGTGGGTATATATGACCGCCGTGACGGCGCGGTCCCCGCGGTGCTGCCGGTAGAGCGCCAGGGCTGCGGCGGCGGTCTCGGTGCACACCAGCGGGTCGATGACGACGACGCCGGTATCACCCTCGATGAAGCTGATGTTCGACAGGTCCAGGCCGCGGACCTGATAGATGCCGTCCGGCACCACCTCATAGAGGCCCTGTTTGGCGCACAGCTGCGATTGCCGCCACAGGCTGGGGTGTACCGACGTCGGCGCCGGGCCGTCGAGGAACGCGTAGCTGTCGTTGTCCCACACCACCCGGCCGTCGGCGGCGGCCACGACACACGGGGTGAGTTTGCCGATGAATCCCCGGTCGGCGTCGTCGAAGTCCTGGGTGTCCTCGAAGGGGAGCGCGGCCTGTGCCTTCGCGTGTGCGGATTCGATCGCGGCGGTCGGGGCCTGTTGTTCCATACCGACCACTGTGGCACGTCGCTAGCGTGAGCCCCAGTGCCGGAGCGAAGTAGCTGACTCAGTTCCAGGTGGCGGGTAGGCGGGGTGCCCAGAGGGTTTCTTCGAGGTGGTCGTGGTCGGGGTCGAGGGCGGCGATGAGGTCGGGGTCGAGGTTGTGGTACCAGTCGTCGTAGGCGTCCGCGGCGGGGTCGTCGTTGTGACCGAGGATGTCGTGGTAGTAGGGGCTGAGGGTGGGGGGCCAGTCGTCGTCGGGGTGGTGGGTGAGCCAGGCCCCGTTCTCGTCGACGTCGGGGGCGTGGGCGAGGACGTATGCGACGGTGGCGTCGTCGTGGCGGTCGGGTTCCTCGGGGGGCCGGTGTTTCTCGATCAGTGGTGGGTCGGGGACGGTGGGCGGGGACGGGTCGTCGGTGAGGGTGGCGAGCAGGTCGCGGGGGTGGTGCAGGGGGTTGATGCGGGGTTGGCCATGGTCCAGGTGGGGTGGGGGGATCCATTCGACCCGGCCGTCGGTGTTGAGGTGGGTGTCCCAGCCGAATTCGGTGCACATCCGGTTGTCGGAGCCGCAGGCCAAGGCGAGGGTGTCGATGTTGGTCAGTCCGCCGTCGATCCAGTCGGTTTCGAGGTGGTGGGCTTGGCATTGGTAGCCGCTGGCGGTGCAGCCGGGTCGGGTGCAGCCGTGATCGCGGCCGAACAGGGCGATCCGTTGGGCCAGGTTGGCGGTGCGTTGGGAGCGGCCCAGGTGCAGGGTCTTGCCTTCCCCGTCGAAGATGACCAGGTAGTGGTATGCCTCGGCGGCGGTGCGGATCAGCTCGGGCATCGACATGCGGGATCCGCCGCCGGTGATCGCGATCCCGGCGCCCGCTTCCAGTTCGGCCAGGGTGGTGGTGACGATGACGGTGACAGGGAGTCCGTTGAGTTCCCCGAGTTTCTTGGTGGACAACACGATCCGACCGGCGGCCAGGAGCCCGTCGTGGCAGCGTTGCGCTGGGGACCGCTGGTCGGCGGCGATCTGCTCGGCGCTGGGTCGTCCGGTCACGCATGGGGTCGGATCGTCGGGGTTGCACATGCCGGGGGCGGCCAGTTTGGCCAGGATCGCCTCGAACACCGCCCGGCAGTGCGGGGTCAATGTGCCGGTGATGGTGCTGAGCCCGTCAGCACCTTGAGGGCCGATCCGCAGGCCGCGCCGGCGCTGCCGGTCTGCGTCGTCGAAATCGCCGTCGGGATGCAGCAGGGCCAGCAGCAAATTGGTGGCCCTGCGGAACTCCGCGGGCCCGAACTCGCCGGCCAACCGGGCCAGGTCCTTCTCGGCGGCCTCCCGGGTGGCGGTATCCACCTGGGCCGGCAGGTTCTTGAAGAAGTCCCGGATGATCCGCAGATGCTCGGCGCCGAGCTGTCCGGCGGTGTGGGCGGCCGCTATCTGCGGCCAGGCCGGCGCCAACGGTTCGCCCTCGAGGGTGCGGCGCGGCCCCAGCACGTCGGCATCAGCGATCCGCCGGCAGGCCTCCCCGGAACTGATGTGCAACCGCCCGGCCAGCACCCTGCTCCACGTCGATGCCCCCAGCTCGCCGGGGCGGGCCTGGGACTGCAAAACCTGCAGGAGCCGATGATCCACCGTTGGACCCCGGCGCGCGATCACCTCCCGGCGCGCCAGCAGC
>RRZT012485167.1_pt1 | contig 15419 bp, 14 predicted proteins | sample 2165551 | NCBI WGS metagenome assembly RRZT01 (sample SAMN10456910, study PRJNA506462) | wastewater metagenome | biome: wastewater; feature: sludge; material: wastewater sludge; isolation source: wastewater sludge with Escherichia coli K12::gfp cells carrying plasmid... | place: USA: Moscow, Idaho... | reverse complement strand
GGATGTCCTCGCCCTGCAGTCTCAGGATCTTCACGGTGGTTCCTTTCTCGGGGTCGATTCGGTGTGGGGCGAAGGCGGCCGGACGCCGTGGGTGCGGCCCTGCGAGTCCACGGGCCGGCGTCAGCAGATGGCGCTGAGGCGGCTGGCGACGAAGCACCCGTACTGGCTCCCCGCCGAGTGGCGGACGTCGTCGATGGTCTCGAGTTCGATGACCTGGAGGGTCAGCACGCTGGACATGGCCTCACCCCCTCGACGGCACCGGGGCCAGGGCGGCGTCCGCGGTGTCGGCCACGGCCTCCACCGCCGCCGGCAGCACGGTCTGCCGGACGCCGCGTCCGCTCACCGGGACGCCGCGGGCGGCGTCCGCGAGGTGTTCGGCGACGTGCCCGGTGACGGGCAGCCAGTCGAAGGGCCGATCGTGTTCGAGGCAGTGCAGGGCCAGGGCGGCGCCGGCGGCGCCGGTGCCGAGGTCGGACGACAACCGGATCAGCCCGTCGCCGGGCAGGAACAGGTGACCCTCGTGGTGGAGCAGCTTGTCGCGCAGCAGGTCGCTCTGGCGTTCGGCCTCGTCGCGGACGTCCGGGTCGGTGGAGAGCGCCGCAATGATGCCGGCGCGGCCGTGGTCGAATCCGGTGTAGACGTAGATGTCGGAGTCGCAGGCCTTGAAGAAGGCCGCCCGCTCGACCGGGGTGAGCACGTCACGTCCCGACACCCGCTCGACGAGGTTGGCGACCGCCCAGACGCCGGCTGAGCCCCATTCCACGTACGGCAGCACGCGGCCGCCGTCGATGTCGTGCACGTGCAGCTCGCCGCGGGTGCCCTCGACGCAGGCGTCGATCTCGGCGCGGATGCGGGCGCGGGCCCGTTCGAGGGCCGGCTCGCCCTCGACGGTGACGGCTGCGACGACGTCGGCGAGCGCCATGCCGGTGAGCCCGAAGTACAGGCCCCGGCGGTGGGTGAGCGCACCCTGCCACGGGCCGCCGTCGGCCACGCCTTCGCACAGCCGCTCATACGAGCGGTGCGCCCGGGCCAGCAGCGCCTGGTCGTGGGCGTCGGCGGCGACGCTGAGGGCGGCGAGCGTGACGCCGACGAGGCCCTCGTACAGGTCGATGCGCGGGCGTCCCTCGGCCATCACCAGGGCGCGGCGGGCGACCTCGACGGCGGCGTCGCGCTCGCCGGCGTCGCACAGGGCGACGGCGATGCCGGCCAGGCCGGTGTAGAGGCCGGGGGACTCCGACTCGTCCCAGGTGCGGGCGGCCCGGCGCAGCGCCTCGACGTCGGCGGTGTGCTGCTCGCGGCCGAGCCGGTTGCGCAGCCAGACGATGCCGGCGCGTCCGGTCTGGAAGGCGTCGCTGCGCCGCTCGCCGGCCAGCAGCGGGTCACCGGGGTAGGAGCCGTCGTCGCTGAAGCGGCGCGACCAGTCGACGCCGCCCAGCAGGCCGTCGATCAGGCCGTCGAGGTGCCGGACGCCGCTGTCGACGGCCGAGACCGTGTCGGCCGGCGACATGCCGTGCCGCGACGCCGGGTAGCGCCGGGCCAGGTCGTCGAACACGGCCCGCATCTCTGGGCCGAGCTTGGCCTCGACGGCACCCAGGCAGCGGTCCCAGTAGTCGGGGGCGACGATCTCGACCGGCCAGTCGACCTCGGCGCACGACATCAGCGAGCGGGCGACGGCGTACCAGTCGGCCTCGGCCGGTGAGAAGTGGTCGGGTGAGGCGTACTCGAACACCCGGAACCCGACCTCGTAGCTGCCGTCGACGCGGATGGCGTCCTCGAAGTCGAGCACCTGGACGCGGTCGTCGGGCCCGACCATCACGTTGCCGGGGTGCAGGTCGCCGACCGTCCAGCCGCGTTCGTGGACGCGCTCGACGATGTCGATGAGCTGCCGCGACAACGACAGGAGCCGTTCAGCGTAGGCGGCAGGTTCGGCGAGCAACTGGTCGATGTGCATCACCGACCACGAGTTGAGCGTCACGCCGTCGATGTAGTCGAGCTCGAGGTAGCGGTGCTCCCATGCGGTGAACGTGCCGACGAGCTGCTGGACGCCGTCGCAGCCGATCAGGTCGGTGAGAATCCGCTCCTCCTGCAGCTGACGCTGCACGGCGCACCGGTTGCGGGCGTCGAGGCCGGCGTGGGGGCGGGCCTCGCGCAGGACGCGGACCGTGCCGTCAGGCAGCGTGGCCTTGTAGACGCCGCCGGCGTTGGAGAAATGCAGCGGCTTCAGTTCGGCGAATTCGTTGAGCCGCGACGTCGCGCCCTTCGCGGAGCGGGCGATCGACGCGGTGAGCACGTCGGGCACCTGCACGTCGGCGGGGATCTGGAACCGCGGCGTGCGGCTGTCGGGCCGCAGCGTCATGGTGGCGGGCGACACCACGGCCGGAATGCGGCGGATGCCCTGGGGCATCTCGAGCAGCAGGATGCCGCCGTAGCGGACGTAGACAGGGGCGTCCCGGAAGCGCAGGTCGTTGAGAATGTAGGGGCCCTCCTGGCCGGCGAGCGCAGCCTCGAGCTCCTCGAGGAGTTCGGCGAACTGCTCGTCGGAGTCGGGGTAGATGGTGATGAACTTGCCCGCACCACCCCGGTCGGCGTGCTTGGCGTTCGAGCCGGTCAGCTCGCTCAGGCTCGGCAGGAACTTGAACGCGACCCCACGCTTCAGCAGGATCTCGGTCGCCGCGCGCAGCGTCTCGACCGCGCAGGCCGGCGTGCTCGAGATGTGGATCTTCCACCCCTGCAACCGCGGCGTCCAGTCCCGCGGCGTCCACCCCTCCCAAGGGCCGAACGTGTTGCGCTGCCAACCCGTGGGAAGCGGCACCGACTGGAACAGCTCGTCGCGCGATTGGGGAACGTAGCTGATGACGGTCTGCTCTGCGTAGAACGGCGATGAATTCGACGTCTGGAAGTAGTATTCTGGCCGAACTGGCATGCCGTCCTCCTGTGAATGTACGGACTCTTGAATGTCCGAACCGTGCTGCGCGGTTTTATCGGTGAATGTCGAGGTCGCTGCCGACCTCCATGTGGTGACGCTCCTATTCCAGCAATCGGACGCCGCCGCCACCAGCGTTGCGTCGAGGCTCTGAGCGAAAGTTAGGCGGACGCGTCGGGCGCAGAAATTCGCCCCCGGAACAGGAAACGGCGCCGCCCGCCGGAGAAAATCCGGGGGCGGCGCCGAGGGGATGGGCAGACGACTCAGGGGCCGGCGTAGGGCTGCACGTCGCCGACGCACATGGTGCCGCGCTCGGGCAGGACGCCGCGCACCAGGTACCGGTCGATCGCCCCCGTGACGCAGTCGGACGTGCCGTAGGCGGTGTGACCCCACGACCGCGAGGTCAGCAGCCGGCTGTTCGGCAGCAGGCGCGCGGTGGCGACCGCACCGGAGTAGTTGGTGGTCGGGTCGAACAGGTTGCCGACCACGAGCACCGGGGCGCTGGTGCGGGCCGAGAATCCGCCGCGGTAGGCGTCCTCGTCTGTTGCCGACCAGAACTGCTGCACGCAGCTGGATGCGTTCCAGCCGAACGGCTCGGCGAACCACGGCGACTGGGTGCGTTCGGCGACGGCGATGGCGCGCTGCACCTGGTTCGCGTTCGTCGGGTGCAGCGCGTCGGTGCAGACGACAGCCAGGTTGGCGTCGAAACCGTTGGCGTATTGCTCCTGCGCGGCGGCGGCTCGGGCCCGCAGCCACAACAACCGGCTCCGGGACGCCGCCGTCAGCGAGGGGCGGGGCGCGGTGGCCCCGTCGAGGATCGCGACGAGCTCGGCGACGTGCTCGACGTCGCCGGGAACCATCAGCAGCCCGTAGGTCGACGAGACGAACACGCTCTCGTCGATCACGGTGCCGCTGGCCACGTCGACCAGCGGCTCGGCCTTGAGCCGGGCCGCGACCGTCCGGAAGGCGCGCCACGGGTCGGGCCCGATCGCGCACCGCTGTGGTCCGGCGGCCGCACAGCGGGCGAACGAGGCGTCCAGGGCGCGCTGGGCGGCCTCAGGCGCCCGCGTCCGCAGGCTGATCGGGGTGTGCCGGGTCGCGCCGGTGCCGGCCCAGGCGACCGGGTCGAGGACGCCGTCGATCGCGAGCGCCCGCACCCGGCCGGGGTACAGGTTGGCGTACACGGTGCCGAGGTAGGTGCCGTAGGAGAAACCGAGGTAGGTCAGCTTCGACTCGCCGACGGCGCGGCGCACCAGGTCCATGTCGCGGGCGACGTTCGCGGTCGACATGGACGCCGACAGTGGCGCCCCGTGCGTCGAGCAGGCGCGGCCGACGCGGCGGCTGGCCGCCACGTGGGCGGCCACCTCGGCGGACGTCTCTGGGTAGGTGACGTCGAACCCGGCGAGCGCCTCGGCCTCGGCGGCCGCAGAGGCGAAGCAGTGGACGCCGGTCGAGCCGTTCGTGCCACGCGGGTCCATGCCGATGATGTCGAAGCGCTGCAGCAGCGTCGGGCTGGCCCACCGGGACGCCCCTGCGGCGAACTCCGCGGCCGAGCCGCCCGGGCCGCCCGGGTTGACGAACAGGCTGCCGACCCGGTGCGAAGGGCGGGTGGCGCGGTGCCGGGTGAGCGCCAGGTCGATCGTCGCCCCGCGCGGTTCGTCGTGGTCGAGCGGCACGGTGACGGTGGCGCAGTCGACGCCCTCGTCGCACGGCGTCCAGGTCAGCGCCGGGGTGGCGATGCGGTCGGTGACGGCGGCACCCGGGCCGCTCGGCGCGGCGTCCGCATCGCTGGCCGCGAGCGGCGTCAGGAAGCTGACCGCCAGGCTCGCAGCCAGGGTCATGGCCGCCAAGCGGCGGCGTACGGGTGTGGTCACGGCGTTCTCCCCCTGTCGAGCGGGCCGGTCGGCCCGTCTGGTTCAGCCTCTCGGCGGGGTGTCGGACGCCGCCAGCGTGGCGCGGCGTCGGTGCCCGAAAGTTAGTCGGCGACGAGCCGGGCGACGACGCGGGAGGGCGGCTGCCGCAGCGGCGGCAGCGACGGCAGGGTGATGGCGGCCATCACGATCAGCAGGCAGGCCCCGGCCACCCAGGCGAACTCGGTGAACGGGAACACGACCGCGGCGACCGGCAGCAGCACGGTCAGGCCCACGACGACGAACGCGATTCCGACGCCGACCATCGCCGCCGCCAGCAGGGCCGCCGTCACGGTCACGATGGCACCCTCCAGCACGAGGAACGCCACCCGCTGGCCCGGGGTGGCACCGGCGACTCCGGCGAGTGCCAGCTCGGCGTCCCGCTGCCGCGACATCATGAGCAGGTTGCCGACCGATCCCGCGACGCCGATCAGGCAGGCGAGGCCGAGCATGACGAGCATGTTGGGCAGCGAAACGTACTCCGACGTCCGCTCTACGCCGTTGACGCGCAGGATCTCGTTGCCGGTCAGCATCGAGGCGTGGATCCCGACGATGACGCCGATCGTGAACATCACCGGCACCACCGAGCGGGCCAGCCGGTCGCTGCGGGCGATCACCGTGTGTCGGGCGAGGTGCCAGCTCGCGGCTCCGGTCGGTATCAGGGCGGTCCAGGCGCGGGTCAGGTGCTTGATGGTGATCGGGGACGCGCACGCGAGCAGCCAACCCGTGAGCGGCACGACCAGCACCGACACCACGAGCACGTTCATCACCGCCGTGTGGGCCGGAGTTGCGGGGGCTTCGGCGAACGCCAGGAAGAGGCCGACCAGCAGGGTGGCGACCAGGAACCCGACCAGCCACCGGCCGCGACGGGTGGCGTCCGGGGGCGCGGAGCGTGACACGCGCAGGGCCTCCAGGGCGGGGATCCGCCCGGCGCGCCACGCCTGCCACAGGCCGGCTCCGATGGCGAGCAGGAGGCCGGTCAGGTTCGCGCCGACGAGCAGGCCGACGTCGACGGTGGCCGGTGGGGTCGCGTCGAGCCCTTCCGCCGCCCGAATGGTCGCGTACTGACGGAGCAACCACGACAGTGCCGCAGCGGCGGCGAGGTCGGCGACCAGGGCTGTCGCCAGCGACACGACCGCGACCTGACCGAGCAGCAGTGCGGTCACCTGGCCGGGGGTCGCGCCGGCGAGCGCGAGGTGGGCGATGGCCGGACGCCGCGAGCCGACCACCAGCGTGGTCGCCGACCCGATCACGGCCGCGCCGACGACCAGGGCGAGAGTCAGGTTCAGCCCCGCCATGCCCGCCGTGCTGAACACGGCGATGCCGGCGTCGATGCCCGGCAGTCCTGACGCCCGGACGACCGCGCCCAGCACCAGGAGGGGCACCGCGAGGGCGAGGTTCGCGACGAGGAAGCTCACGCTCACGCCGAGCCACGCCCAGCGGGCGGCGCGCAGTTCGGCGAGGAGCAGGCTCAGCATCCGGGGGCCTCGGCGCGGTCGGTGAGACCGCCGAGGACGGCGGTCACCATGTCGACGCTCGGCGCCACGAGGCTGTGGACGAGGTGGCCGTCGCACAGGAAGACGACCCGGTCGCACCGGGCGGCGACGATCGGGTCGTGCGTCACCACCAGGACGCCCCGCCCGCCGTCGCGGGCGAGGCCCACCAGAGAGTCGAGCACCCGGCGTCCGGACGCGGTGTCGAGCGCGCCGGTCGGCTCGTCGGCGAATACCAGCCGCGGACGCAGCGCGAGCACGCGGGCCAGCGCCACCCGCTGCTGCTCGCCGCCCGACATCGTCGGGGGCAGCGCGGTGAGCACCCCGCCGAGCCCGAGCCCTGTCAGCGTCGCGACGATTGCGTCGCGGGGAGGGCGGCGTCCGGACAGCCGGAACGGCAGGGCCACGTTCTCGTAGGCCGACAGCGTCGGGATGAGGTTGTAGGACTGGAAGACGAAGCCGGCGTCGGTGCGGCGCAGCCGCGCACGGGCGGCCAGCGACAGGCCGGAGAGTTGGCGTCCGAGAAGGGTGACGGTGCCGCCGGAGGCGTCCTCCAACCCTGCCAGGCAGTGCAGCAGCGTCGACTTGCCCGAGCCGGACGGGCCCATCACGGCACAGGTCTCGCCTTCGTGGAGGGTGATCGAGACGCCGTGCAGGATCTCGATCGATCGGCGTCCGGCAGCGAACGACTTGCGCAGTTCCTCGGCGTGCACGAGCCGGCGTCCGGACGCCGTGGCCGCGGCAGCGAGCGGTGCACCCGGCGCGAGGGGCGCCGCGCGATGTCGCGTTCCGGGCAGGGGAGCGAGCTGGGTGGTCATCGGCACGGTCCTCTCTCGGTGACGCTGGGGCCGTGGCACCACTGTCACCGGAGGCCGGCCGTGAGGGAATCGTCGGAGCGTCCCGCTGGTCGAAAGTTACGGCGCGAGCGGCGGCAGTCGGTCGGGGTCGATGAGCCGGGACTTGATGGCCGTCATCAGGATCTGGGTGCGCGACTTCACGCCGAGCTTGTCGCCGATGTGCGACAGGTACTGCTTGACGGACCCCTCCGACACGAACATCTGGGCGGCGATCTCGGCGTTGCTGAGACCGTGCGCCAGCCACTCGAGCACCTCGTGTTCGCGCTGGGTCACCTTGACGGCGGGCTCGGTGCGCGAGGACGCCGTGATCTTGTCGACGACGGCGCGGCGCACCGCACTCGACAGCGGCATGTCGCCGGCGAGCGCCTGGCGCAACGCGTTCAGCAACGCCGGGCCGCCGGTGTCCTTCAGCAGGTAGCCGGCGGCGCCTGCCTCCAGGGCGGGCACGACGTACTCCGGTGTCGCGAAGGTGGTGAGCGCGACCACGCAGGCATCCGGCCAGCGGGAGCAGATCTCGCGGGTGGCGTCGATGCCCGACATCACCGGCATCTGGAGGTCCATCAGCACGACGTCGGGGCGCATCGCCTCGTAGACCTCGACGCCCTCGCGTCCGTCGGACGCCAGGCCGACCAGCTCGAAGTCGGTCTGGCGCGAGAAGAAGGCGTGGTAGGCGTTGCGGACGAGGGGCTTGTCGTCGACGACGACGACGGTCACGGGGGCGGCCATGCACCGGATGGTAGGCGAGGGGTGGCCCATCGCGACAGCGGTTCTTGAACTGTGGATGGCCCTGTGGGCGCGCGATATCAGCACAGGAGGTCACGTAGGGACACGGCGTCCCGCATCGTGACACTGCCCGAAAGTCAATGGTGCAGGTCCGCCTTCGTCTGGGGGAATGGTGCCCGCAGCCCCGGACGTCTGGGGCCCGAACCCTGGGAGTCATTATGAAGTTCCTCACCCGTGCCGCCACATCTGCTGCCGCCGCCATGTTGCTGTTCGCCGTCAGCGTTCCCGCGCCCGCCGCGGCCGTGGTTCCAAACGAGGCCCGACAGGGCACCAACATCGCCTGGTGCGATCTGGTCGTGCCGTGGTTGATCCCCAAGTGCCCTTGCTAACCTCCCAGAGTGGACCGCCCAACCCCGCCCCCGGCGGACCGCGCTTGGTCGAGCGTGGCCGGCGCCCTGCGCGTCCTGGCGCTGCTCCTGGCCGTGTGGTGGTTGTCGTCTGATCTGGTCGACTGGTCCCGGTTCGCCGCCGACGGCCGCGTCCTGCTCCTTGCGGGTTACGCGGCCGTCGTTGTTTCGCTGTGGCGGCTGGTGCCCGGCGCCCTGCTGCTCGCGCTCATCGGCGTGGTGTCGATCGTGCTGCAGCTGACACCGCTCGTGGCGCTGCCGCTGCTGCTGACCACCCTGCTGGTGGCGGCGTCCGGACCGGTCTGGCTGATGGTGGTCTTCGCCGTCCTGCCTACCGCGTGGGTGCTGCCACAGATCACCGATGCTGGTCAGACGGTCGGGGTCCTGGCGCTGGTCTACGTGGTGACCTGGGGTCCGGGGCTGGTGGTGCGCGGCCTGCGGCGAGCCAGCCTCGCCCGCACCCGCCGCATCGCCCGGCTCCAGGCTGAGAACGTCGAACTGCGCACCGCCGAGCGCACCCATCTGGCGCGAGAGCTTCACGACGTGGTGGGGCACCAACTGTCGCTGATCTCCCTTGAGGTGCTGGCCTATGGCGATGACGACGATGTTGACCAGCTCGATCAGGCCTTGGTCAGGGTGGACGCCGCTGCGCGCGCCGCCCTCACCGAGCTGCGCACGGTCGTGTCGATGCTCGGCGAAGCGTCGGCCGAGCAGGGGCTGGACGGTGAGGCGGTCCCGACGCGCGCCGCGGCGTCCATGGCCGAGACCCTCGCCATGGCGGGGGTGGACGCCTCGGTGGAGGTGGCCGCTGCGGTTGACCATGAGCCACTGGCGGTGCGCCGCACCGTGTGCCGGCTCCTGCAGGAGACCACCACGAACATGATCCGTTACGCCGATCGCGCCGTGCCGGCGCAGATCACGGTGGAGTCCGCGCCGGTGCGGCTGAAGGCCGTGAACGGCGTCCGGAAGACGCCGGCGTCGGCCCTCAGTTTCCTGTCGTTGGGGCACGGGCTCAGAGGCGTTCGCGAGCGGGTCGAGTTGCTGGGCGGTCGCATGTCGGCGGGACTGCGCGGCTCCTCGTGGATCGTCGAGGCCGAGCTGCCGAACGGAGCGACGAGGTGAAGGGCGGCGAGCGAGGCACCGGGGTCGACCGGGTGCTGTTCTGGGTCCGGGCCTCGGCGGCGGTACTGATCGTCGGGCTCTTCCTGGTCGCCTCGCCGACGCTCGACCTGCTGGGTTCTGACGGCGTCCACCCCACAGGCATCGGAGGCGTGCTGTGTTACGTCGCCGCCCTGGTGATGTGCCGGTGGCCTCGTGCCGGGGTGTGGGCGGCCCTCGTTCCGATGGCGTGGGCGCTGGTGTTCGGTCCGAGCGGCCACGAGACGGTGGCGCTGGCGGCGTCCAGCGTGGCGGTGGTTGCGGTGGGGCGCCTGATCGTCCTGGCGGTCACAGTGGCCGTGCACCTGGCGTGGATCCTCGTGATCCGGTTGATCTGGCACCCGCCGCCGTCGATCTACACGATCTGGGGCGTCGCCCTGCCCGCGATGTGGGCGCTGGGGCTGATCCTTCGCTACTTCGTCGAGGCGATCCGCCGAGACGACGCCACGATCGAGGCGTTGGTCGAGGAATCCGAACGCATCCACGACGAGGAGCGCACCGCGCTGGCGCACGAACTGCACGACGTCGTCACTTCGCAGTTGTCCGTGATCTCGCTGCAGTTGATGGCACACGGTGGCAGCGGGGACGCCCCTGCCCTGCGGGGCGCGCTGCACACGGTGGGGGACGCCGCCCGCGCCGCCCTCGCCGAACTCCGCATCCTGGTCAGCGTGCTGCGTGACGACGGTGAGTCGGACGCCGCCGCGCCGGCCCGGCGTCCGGTGCGGGCGCCCTCGGAGCTGGCCGACGATCTTGCCGACCGGCTCGTCCGCGACGGATTCGTCGTCGATCTGGCCGTTGACCCGGCGATCGACTCCGTCGAGGAGAGCACGCGTCGCACGACCGACCGGCTGCTCGAGGTGTGCGTCGCGAACATCGGCAGCCACGCCAAGCCCGGATCGCCCTGTCGGCTCCGGCTCGACGTGGAGGAATCGGAGGTGGCGATCGAGGTCGGCAGTGTGTTGCGGACGCTGTGGCGACCCCTGAGGGATCCCCTGCGCGGCGGTCGCGGGCTGCGGGCGCTGCGCGAACGCATCCAGCTCACCAACGGCGAGCTGACCGCGGCCGCCGAGGGCGACGAGTGGGTGGTCCGGGCCCGCATCGAGCGTCCGCTGTGAGCGGAGGGGGAGCGGCCCGCACGTTTTCTGTCGGACGCCGCACCTAAGCTTTTCGACATGCGTCCAGTGACTGATCTCAAGCGCCGCGTGGCACCGTTCCGCATGCAGGCCGACTTCGATCCCGCAGGCGATCAGCCGGCGGCCATCGATGAGCTCGAGCGACGCATTCGCGCGGGCGAAGACGATGTGGTGCTGCTGGGCGCCACGGGCACGGGCAAGACGGCGACAGTGGCGTGGCTGGCCGAGCGGCTGCAGCGTCCGATGCTGGTGATGCAGCCCAACAAGACGCTGGCGGCCCAGTTCGCCAACGAGCTGCGCAGCTTCTTCCCCGACAACGCGGTTGAGTACTTCGTCAGCTACTACGACTACTACCAGCCCGAGGCGTACGTCCCGCAGACCGACACCTATATCGAAAAGGACTCCTCGCTCAACGAGGAGGTCGAGCGGCTGCGGCACTCGGCCACCAACTCGCTGCTGACCCGACGCGACGTGATCGTGGTGGCGACGGTGTCGGCGATCTACGGCTTGGGCACGCCCCAGGAGTATGTCGACCGCATGGTCCGGCTGCGGGTCGGCGACGAGTTCGACCGCGACACGCTGCTGCGGCGCCTCGTCGAGGTGCAGTACGCCCGCAACGACCTGGCGGCGACGCGGGGCACCTTCCGGGTGCGCGGCGACACGGTCGAGATCTTTCCGATGTATGAGGAGAACGCGGTGCGGGTCGAGTTCTTCGGCGACGAGATCGAGGCGCTCTCGACGCTGCACCCGCTCACCGGCGAGGTGCTGAGTGAGGACGCCGAGGTCTATGTCTTCCCCGCGTCGCACTACGTGGCCGGGCACGACCGCATGGAGCGGGCGATCGGCGGCATCGAGACCGAGCTGGAGTCGCGCCTGGGCGAGCTCGAGGCGTCCAACAAGCTGCTGGAGGCGCAGCGGCTGCGCATGCGCACCGGCCACGACATCGAGATGATGCGTCAGATCGGCACCTGCTCGGGCATCGAGAACTATTCGCTGCACGTCGACGGCCGCGAGCGCGGCACGCCGCCGAACTGTCTGCTCGACTACTTCCCCGAAGACTTCGTGCTGGTCATCGACGAGTCGCACGTGTCGGTGCCGCAAATCGGCGGCATGTTCGAGGGCGACATGTCGCGCAAGCGCACGCTGGTCGAGCACGGCTTCCGGCTGCCGAGCGCGATGGACAACCGGCCGCTGCGCTGGGAGGAGTTCGTCGAGCGCATCGGGCAGACGGTCTACCTGTCGGCGACGCCGGGGCCTTACGAGCTGGCGAAGTCCGACGGCTTCGTCGAACAGGTGATCCGCCCGACCGGCCTGGTCGACCCCGAGGTGATCGTGAAGCCCACGAAGGGCCAGATCGACGACCTGATGGGCGAGATCCGCACCCGGGTGCAGCGCAACGAGCGGGTGCTGGTGACGACGTTGACGAAGAAGATGTCCGAAGACCTCACCGACTATCTGATGGAGAACGGTGTCCGCACCCGGTACCTGCACTCCGAGGTCGACACGCTGCGCCGCATCGAGCTGCTGCGCGAACTGCGCATGGGGGAGTACGACGTGCTGGTCGGCATCAACCTGCTGCGCGAGGGCCTCGACCTGCCCGAGGTGTCACTGGTGAGCATTCTGGACGCCGACAAGGAGGGCTTCCTGCGTTCGGAACGGTCGCTCATCCAGACCATCGGGCGTGCCGCTCGTAACGTGGCGGGCCAGGTGCACATGTACGCCGACCGGATGACGGCGTCCATGGAGGCGGCGATCGACGAGACCAACCGGCGCCGCGACAAGCAGATCGCCTACAACAAGGAGCGGGGCATCGACCCCCAGCCTCTGCGCAAGAAGATCGCCGACATCACCGACATGCTGGCCCGCGAGGACGCCGACACCCGGGAGGGCGGCGGCAAGTTCGGCGACGGCAAGAAGACCTCCCCGGTGCCTGCCAAGGCCGACCGTGACCTGTCGGCGCTGCCCACTTCGGAGCTGGCGAGCCTCGTTCAGGAGCTGACCGAGCAGATGCACGCCGCCGCGCGTGAATTGCAGTTCGAGCTCGCTGCGCGCCTGCGCGACGAGGTCGTCGACCTGAAGAAGACCCTGCGCCAGATGATGGAGGCCACGAAGTAGCACGCGCTCCGCGTGAGCGGCAGGGGTCGCGGCTTGCGACGGGGAGTGAACCTCAGGCGCCGGCGCGCAGCTCCATTTCGAGGAATTCGTAGGTGCCGCCGTTGGTCTCCTGCTGGAAGGTGCGCGTCTGCACGAATCCTGCAGCCTCGTACACCGAGATCGCTCGGGTGTTGAACGCCGCGACGGAGAGGACGACGCGGCCGGGGCAAACGCATCGGGACAGCTCTGCGATGCCCGCCAGAACGAACGCGAGCCCGCGGCCACCGCCGGTGAGGTCGGGCCGCATCCCCAGTCTGATCTCCCACCCGACCCCGTCACCCATCGGTGAGGCCGAGAAGAAGCCCACCAGTTCGCGGTGGGTCTCGACTTCTTGGAAGAACGGGGGCCACTCCTCGGGTCTGACGAACTCCTGATAGTCCTCCGGGTCGGCGGTCGCGTCGTAGAAGTGGAAGGGAGCCGGGTACTTCCAGGTGTCGGCGATGATCCTCGCGACGTGCGGCCTCATCGGGCGGAACGCCAGCCGCTGGCCCCACTCCTCACTCGGATGCTCGGGCGTCTCCGACTCCACCATGGGTCGACCCTAGCGCGCGCGGTCACGGGCTGGACAGGCCGCCCACAGCGCGCCGACTCGTCGGGGCCGACGTACGCTGAGGGCATCCGAGAAGGAGACGATCATGAACTACTCGAAGTGGATCGAGGCAGCGACTGCAAGTCTGACGCCGACCGACATCGCCCTCGTGAAGTGGTGCTGTATCGGTTTCGGCGTGCTGCTGGCGCAGAAGTCGAAGTCGGTCCGCGACCTCGATTCGCGGCTCGTCGGAGCTGCGGTCGCGGCGCTCGCGGTCAAGCCGCTGGTGACGGCGCTCGGGTGCTGCGAGCGCTGCGGGAAGTGACTCAGGTCGTGGACGCCGCTGACGCCTAGGGGTTGGCGCGTCACGACCAGCCGCGGCTCACCAGCCCCGCGCGCGCCACTCGGCCAAGTTGGGGCGCTCGTGCCCCAGGGTCGTGGACGCCCCATGCCCGGGGTGCACGACCGTGTCGTCGCCGAACTGGTCGAACAGTTTCGTCGTGACGTCGTGGAACAGCGACTCGAACTGCTTCGGCGTCAGCGTCCGCCCGACGCCGCCGGGAAACAGCGAGTCACCGGTGAACAGGTGCGTCGGGCCGCCGTCGAGCGGCGTGTACGCCAGGGCGATCGACCCGGGCGTGTGCCCCACCAGCCCGATCACCTGAAACGGAACCGGCCCCACGAACACCTCGTCGCCGTCCCACACCCTGCGGTCGATCGTCACGCCGGTCGCGTCGGCGATCGCGTCGGCGTCCGGGGCGCCGGCGATCAGCTCGGCGCCCGTTTCGGACGCCAACGCCGCGAGTGCCCGGATGTGGTCGGGGTGTCGGTGCGTGGTGACGATGGCCGTGACGTCGGCGTCCCCGATCAGTTCGCGCAGGGCAGCAGGGTCGTCGGCGGCGTCCACCAGCACGGCCTGTCCGCCGTGCCGCAGCAGGTAGGCGTTGTTGTCCATGCTGCCGACGGAGCGGCTGGTGATGTCGAGCATGTTGTCATCCCATCAGAGGCCAGGTGATGCCCTCGGCACCAGCAATGTGATCGCCGGATGACCGCCCCGTGACCCAGGCCCACAGGGCCGAGTCGGGGCCGGTGACCTGTCGGGGCTCCTCGCCCTCGCCGGCCCGTCCCAACTCGGCGGTCAGGCCAGAGTCGCTCGCGATCGAGACGAGCGGTCGCCCCGTGGCGGCTGGCAGGCGCAGCAGCGCCCACTGCATCAGCCAGCGGGCCGGTACCGGGTCGAAGTCGGCGGGCACGAAACCGCAGTCGAGGTCGACGTGGTGGCTGTACACCTCGTGCAGGCGGGCGACCGTCAGCATCGACAGCGGGGCGGGCCCCCAGGGGAACTCGATCTCGCGATGCCAGTCGGTGACGATGTCGAACGCCTCGACCAAACCGCCCGCCGACGTGTCGAGGTCGACCTGCAACTCCATGCCACCCCGCAACGCGCCGGTCTCCAGCTCGCGCACCTTCGCGTCGTACGACTCGTAGAAGGGGGCCGCGATGCCGGCCTCGGCGTTGCGGGTGACGCGGGCGAAGGCGTCCGCATTTCGCGCGATGTGGGTCGCGACGTGCGCACGCGTCCACCCCGGGAGCAGGCTGGGGGCGCGCCACTGGTCGTCGGTAAGCGTGATCGTGTTGCCGAGCAGCCGCTGGGTCTCCGCGTCCAGCCGCTTGCGCACAGGTTCCACCTGCGCCATCCGGATCAAATCGAGCACGCACCCAACCTAAGCCCTCACAGCCCGTCGGGGGAGAAGGACGCCCGTTCCGGACGCAGGGCAGCACACCCTGACACAAGAACTGAGTTCCTCAGGAACGTCAAGCCACTTGGCGGCTCGTAGGCTTGGTGGAGGCGGGCTGGGATGTTGGAGCGCTTTGCGACTCCTGTGACTCCTGGCCCGCCGCCTGCTTGCGGCGTTCGTGCATCCGCTGGTGCCGGACGTTGTCGCGGCGGCGCGGTTCGAGTTGGTAGCGGTCCTTGACGATCGCGCGGCCTTCGGCCTGGGTGATCGGGGTGTCGTCGACGTCGCGTAGACCGCGGTGCGACGTTTCACCATCGTCGAGCGCTGCCTGGTCAACCTGCGCAGCGGATCGGCCGGCCCTTGGCCGGAGTAGGGCCGCAGCCCCTCGGGATG
>RRZT011029757.1_pt1 | contig 15420 bp, 14 predicted proteins | sample 2165551 | NCBI WGS metagenome assembly RRZT01 (sample SAMN10456910, study PRJNA506462) | wastewater metagenome | biome: wastewater; feature: sludge; material: wastewater sludge; isolation source: wastewater sludge with Escherichia coli K12::gfp cells carrying plasmid... | place: USA: Moscow, Idaho... | reverse complement strand
TTATTTGAACCATTAGCTATATTTAAATTCTCTACTCCAACTGTTCCAGTAATTGTTTGATCAACTGTTCCATTCATATTTAATGTTCCACTACCTATAACTGTTGATGTTATATTCTTCTTAGCATCTAATGTTGAACTTATATTTGTATTTGTTGAAGTTATATTATCATTTGCTATTACTTTATTTGAACCATTAGCTATATTTAAATTCTCTACTCCAACTGTTCCAGTAATTGTTTGATCAACTGTTCCATTCATATTTAATGTTCCACTACCTATAACTGTTGATGTTATATTCTTCTTAGCATCTAACGTTGAGCTTATATTTGTATTTGTTGAGTTTATATCTCCAGTTACTGTTGTTATTCCGCTATTTATATTTATTTTATCTGCAGTTAAATTACTTTCAAAATCTGAAGTCCCATTTGTAGTTACATCTCCAGTTAAATTTACACTATTTGAAATTATATTATTCCCTTGCAAAATTAAATTTCCGTCTCCAGTAACTATTGAACTTATATTTTTATCGTTTACTAATTCTAATGTTGTCCCCGAAGTTATAGTTGTATTTGCAGAATTTATATCTCCATTTATCGTTTGTACTTTATTACCATTTAATTCTAATGTTCCTGTATTTCCTACAATGTTTCCTGTAATATTTCCACCAAATTGTGCTGTTTTATCTGTATAAATTTCAATCTCACTAGCTGTTACATCATTTTGAAAATTAACTCCATCTTCCTCAATAGTAATATTTCCATCTATCCCTAAATTAGTTGTTCCCGAAACAACATTATTCCCTTTCAAGATTATATTAGCTGTATAACTAGTAGATAAATTTGAATAAGTATTTGGATTACTTACATTGTAGTATATTGATGATTCTTTTTTAATATCATTAGCTTTAGAACCACTTTCTAAAGTAATTGTAAAATTTGTACTTGGGAAATATTCTTCATAATAATATGTATCATAATTACTTAATATAGATCCATCTGGATCTGTAAGAGTACCATCTAAAACTTTAAAGCTATTAGATCCTGTAGTTACTCCATCTGAGGATTCAGTAACAGAAGTTGTACCAACAAATTCATTATTTTGAATACCTACAAAAGATGATTGAACTTTAATAGGTTTAAAAATTATATCTTGAGGTGTTATTGTTTCATTATATGTTGCTGTACTTGTAGTATCTTGGTCTGTAAATTTTTGTACTGAAATATCACCCGCAGTCAAAGTTGTACCAACTGTTGTATCAAAAAAAGTTTGAGAGTATGAGCTTGTAGGAAAAAATAATATACCACCAATAAGAGTTATACTAAGGCAAAGTCCAATTTTTCCACCTTTTAAAATCCTAAATCTAGCATTTTGTACTCTAAAACTACTCATAAATTCTCCAATTATAAAAACAAGCTTAAATCATTAAATATGTTACCATAATTTTACAAAATGTTATATAAATAGTGATATTAATTGAAGAAATTATTTATTTTTATAATATAATTACTTATATTTTCAAAACTATGATTTCCATCCTCTTCTACAAATATTTCGCACTCTTTCAGTACTTTTACACTATCTTTATAATCTATTATTTCATCACCTTTTTGAATTAAAGCCATGATGTTTTTTGGATTTTGTATAAGTGATACTTCAAGTTTATCTAAACTTTGAAATTGTTCTTTTGTAATTTCAAAATTTGAGTTATCAAAATAGTTTTTAACTAATCCAAAGTTATAAAATTTATTTAAAGTTTTTTTTGGAGTCAATGCAGGATTTATTAAAACTGCTTTTAAATTATATTTATTTGCTAAATATAAACTATAATAACCACCCAAAGATGACCCAATTAAATATACTTTTTCACCTCTACTTAAAAATATATTTATTAAATCTTCTAAAGTATGTATTGCTAAAATAGGAATATTTGATAAACTTGGAGTTATTAAATCATCTTTAAAATACTCTTTAAACTCTCTTGCTTTATTGCTCAAACCACTGCTTGCAAATCCATGAATATATATAATCATTTCAAATCCTTTATAATACATTTCATTTTGTAATATTTTCACATATATAAATTTTATTTTGATAAAATCTTATCATAATTAAAAAAAGGTAAAAAATGGCAAAGAAGAAAAATACTCTTTTTGAGTGCCAACATTGTGGCGAACAATCATCTAAATGGCTAGGTAAATGTCCAAATTGTGACTCTTGGGATAGTTTTTTAGAACTAAGTACAGAACAACAAGAAGTTTTAAAACAAACTATCACTGCTTCTAGTTCATCATCAAAAGCAAAACCTATTACAGAAATTTTACAAGATGACGTAACAAGATTTTCATCTTTTAACTATGAATTTGATTTAGTTTTAGGTGGAGGCGTGGTACCTGGAAGTTTAACTCTTATTGGTGGAAGTCCTGGTGTTGGTAAATCTACACTATTGCTAAAAGTTGCTGGTAGTATTGCAAAATCAGGGAAGAAAGTTCTTTATGTATCAGGAGAAGAGAGTGCCGGTCAAATAAAATTAAGAGCAAATAGATTAGACGCAAACCATAATAGTTTATATTTACTAAGTGAAATTAAACTTGAAGAGATTATGGATGAACTTCTGAGAGAAAATTATGAAGTTTGTGTTATTGATTCAATTCAAACGATTTATTCAAGCCACTTAAATTCAGCGCCAGGAAGTGTATCTCAGGTTCGTGAAATTACTTTTGAACTTATGCGTAAAGCAAAAGAATCAAATATTGCTATGTTTATTATTGGTCACATTACAAAAGATGGAAGCATCGCAGGACCTAGAGTTTTAGAACATATGGTTGATACGGTTTTATATTTTGAGGGAGAGTCAAGTAAAGAACTAAGAATGCTTAGAGGTTTTAAAAATAGATTTGGAAGTACAAGTGAAATTGGAATTTTTGAGATGACTAGTGAAGGGCTTGTTAGCGCAAAAGATATTGCATCAAAGTTTTTTGATAAAAATAAAGCTCAAAGTGGTTCTAGTCTAACAGTTTCTATGGAAGGAAGTAGAGCAATAATTCTAGAAGTTCAAGCTTTAGTTTGTGAAACAACTTTTCCAAATCCTAAAAGAAGTGCAACAGGTTTTGATACAAATAGACTTACAATGCTTTTAGCTCTTTTAGAAAAAAAATTAGATTTACCTTTTAATCACTATGATGTTTTTGTAAACATAAGTGGTGGAATAAAAATAAAAGAAAGTAGTGCAGATTTGGCAGTAATTGCAGCAATTATCAGTTCATTTAGAAATCGTCCAATATCAAAAGAGTCTGTTTTTATAGGTGAAGTTAGCTTAACTGGTGAGATAAAAGATGTTTATTCAATTGATCTAAGACTAAAAGAAGCTCAAGCACAAGGTATAAAAAAAGCAATTATTGCACAAAAACCAAATTTAAAACTAGATATAAAAACTTTTGCAGTAGATGAAGTATCAAAAGTAATAGAGCTTTTTTAAAAGCTCTATTTAAAATTTATTATTTAGAGTTATTTTGAACTCTTTTTTTAGCACCTTCAAGAAGTCTTGAAGTTGAAATTATAGCTCTTGTGTGAGTCCCTCTTCCACAAACTCCTCCACTATCTACAACTTCAATCTCGAACTTATAAAGTTTACCTTCCATTCCAACAAAAGTTGCAGTAGAAATAGCTACATCATTTTCTAGTGTTGCTGCCATATGCGTAATATTTACATTAACTCCAACACTTTGCTCATCATCTTTTAATAAAGGCATCATAAGTTTTGCTGCGCTACATTCCATTAAAGCAATCATTCTAGCTGTTGCAAAAACATCTGGAAAATTATCATCAACTGATATATTTAAATTTGAAGCTAAATCTTTTTTTTCAACTTTATAATCAATAGATGCTTTTTTTCCTATTTCTAAACTCATCTCTTCTCCTTAGATTTATTTTAAAAATTATATACTATTCAAAAATTATTAATATAGGCTAAAAATGATAGATTTTGAAAACCAAACAGACTTACTTGTAGAACTATCTGAACTTGAAGAAATAGCACATAGCGTTACAAATAGAGAAATTGAATTAATTATTGTAAATAATGAAACAATAAAAAATATAAATTTTGAATATAGAGAAAAGAATGAAGCAACTGATGTTTTAAGTTTTCCTTTCGATGGCGATTTTGCACATCTTCCATTAGGAACAATAATTATTTCAAAAGATTTTGTTACTGAAAAAGCAAAAGAGTATAACCATAGTAATAATGATGAAATAAAACTACTTTTTATTCATGGCCTTTTACATTTACTTGGATACGATCATGAGATTGATAACGGCGAGCACAGAGAAAAAGAAGAAGAGTTAATAAATAAATACAATCTGCCTTCTAGCTTGATTGTTAGAAATTCCTAAAATAATTAGCGTAAAGCTAATTATTTACAGCACTTTTTACAAGTACCACTTAAAACGATATCTGTATTGTCAACTTTAAATTGACTAATTTTTGAAACTTGTTCTAAAATATCAGTTGAATCAAGAATCACATCCTCAATAAAACCACACTCTTTGCATACTAAATGAGCATGCTCTGTTTTAACCAATTCATAAACTGATTTTGAATTAGGTATTTTAACTTCTGATAAAAAAGTTTTTTCTAACATCGAGTTAACATTTTTGTAAATTGTTGCTAACGATACAGATGGAAATCTATCTAATAGTTTTTTATATAACTCATCGATATTCATGTGACCATTCATATAAAGTTCATCAACAATAGCAACTCTTTGTGGAGTAACCTTTAAATCATACTCTTTTAATAAATTTGCATAATTTGTCATTAATTTTTCCTTTAAAAAACGAAATAATACTGATATTTCTTTTAATTTTCCTATAAACCTAACTTTTTGTTTATTATATCATAAATATTTTTAAAAGATAATAATTATCCAATTTTATGCTTTAATTTTAAATTAGCTACTATTTCGAAAAATAAATATAGGATTTATATGTTTAGACTTCTGATTTTTCTATTTTTACCGATCATCCTTTTTTCACAAAATATAAAAATAGCTTCTTACAACGTAGAAAATTTTTTTGATTTAAATAACGATAAAACAGAGTATATAGAATATATTCCAAACAATAAGCATCTATGGAATCAAAGAGCATTTGATGCAAAATTAAAAAATATTTTAAAAGTTATAAATGATTTAGATGCAGATATTATTGCTTTACAAGAAATAGAAAATGAAAATTTAATAAAACTTTTAAAACAAAAACTTCCTCAATACAACTATTATACTTTCTCAAAATATTCTAATAGTGCAGTAGGTCTTGGTTTTTTATCTAAAATTCCTATAAAAAATTCAAAAATAATAGATGTAAATTTATCATCTGATAGTTATAGACCTATTTTAGAAGCAACATTTACTTTTGAAAATATAGATTTTAAAGTTTTCAATAACCATTGGCCATCAAAAAAATCTAGTGAAATATATAGAATAAAGTATGCTCAAACATTAAATAATCGATTAAAAGAGTTAGAAAATGATTATGATTATATTATTTTGGGAGATTTAAACTCTGATTACAATGAATTTGAAACTTTTAAGAAAAATCAAAAATTGAATCTAACAGAGGGAATTACTGGAATCAATAATATTTTAAATACAACAATAGATGGTAAATTTGTTACTAAAGAAGATATGATAAATGAAAGTAAAAAATCTCATTACAATCTTTGGCTAGAACTTCCAACAAATCAAAGATTTTCTACAAAATATAAAAATCAAAACAACACACCTGATAATATGATTATTAATTCTGCTCTTTTTGATAATAAAAAACTATCTTATATTCCAAACTCTTTTGAGGCATTTAAGCCAAACTATTTATTTGATGGAAAGAATATAAATAGATGGGAAATATCAAATAATTTTGGAAATAAAGTTCATAAAGCAGAAGGTTTTTCTGATCATCTTCCAATATTTGCAATTTTCTCAATCAATAAAGAAAACTCTAATTCTACTAAAAAAGTTGAAAACAAAGATATTGAACCTATTTTAATCTCTTCTTTATACAATCAAGAAAAATTAACAAAAGATGAAATTATAGAAAATGTTGTTGTTTTATATAAAGAGGATGACAAAGCTATCATAAAACAAAAGAATGATAGAGCTATTTATATTTTTGAAAATGCAAAAAATCTAAAAGTAGGTTTTTCATATGATTTACAAATAAAAGAGCTATATAATTTTTATGGATTAAAAGAGATAAAAAAGTTCAGTGTTTTAAAAGAAAAAGATGAAATAAAGAATTATAAAGAGCTTTTTTTAGATAGTTCAAAAATAGATATTTTCAATTTTAAATATGAAAATGAGATAATCACAAATCTAAAAGGATTTATTTCAAAAGGAAATTTGCAAATAAACGGTGGAAAAACTATAAAACTATTTGCAAAAGACAAAAATATCTTACCAAAAGATGGAAGTACAGTAGAAATAATTAATGCTCAATTAGGTTCATTTAAAGGTAATATACAAATAATTTTCCACTCAATAAATGACTATAAAGAGCTAAAATGAGATTAATAAAATCAATCTTTACAAATAGTAGTGGAATTTTAGTCTCAAGAATTACTGGCTTTATAAGAGATTTAATGACCGCTTCGATTCTTGGAGCTAATATATATTCTGATATATTTTTTATTGCTTTTAAATTTCCAAACCTTTTTAGAAGTATTTTTGCAGATGGAGCTTTTACACAAGCATTTATTCCCTCTTATGCAAAATCAAAATATAAAATAAGATTCTCTTCTATTGTATTTTTACAAATTTTAGCATTTTTAATAGTTCTGTCATTGATAGTAACTATGTTTTCACATCTATTTGCAAAAGCATTTGCTATTGGATTTTCAGAAGAAACAGTTAACCTAGCTGCTCCACTATTTGCAATAAATTTTTATTATTTACCACTTATATTTGTAGTTACATTTATGGGTGCACTGCTTCAATACAAACATCACTTTGCAACTACTGCATACTCAACAGCACTTTTAAATCTATCAATGATTGCTAGCTTGATAATTGCAAAAGGTCTTGAGCAATATACAATTACTTATTATTTATCTTTTGGAGTTATTTTTGGTGGTATATTACAAGTTATTGTTCATGTAATTGCCATAAAAAGAGCAAATTTAACAAAAATATTTACTTTTAGGAAACATAAGCAAAAAGAAGAAAATAAATTTTATAAAAATTTTTTTGCAGCTACTTTAGGTTCTTCAACTATGCACATATCAGCTTTTATTGATACTTGGCTAGCTTCAATGTTAATTAGTGGTTCAATATCATATCTATACTATGCAAACAGAGTTTTTCAATTACCACTTGCTATATTTGCAATTGCAACTTCAATAGCTCTATTTCCAATGATTTCAAAAGCAATAAAAAATAAAGATGAAAATTTAGCTCTTAAACTTATGAAAAAATCTTCATCTATTTTATTTTTAGTTCTTACTGTTTCTATGATTATTGGAATAATTTTTAATGAATTCATTATAAAACTTCTTTTTGAAAGAGGTGCATTTAATGCAAATGATACACAAAATACAGCATTGATTCTAGCAATGTATTTAATTGGTCTTTTACCTTTTGGTTTAGCAAAAATCTTCTCTCTTTGGTTATATGCAAAAGAACAACAAGTATTAACAGCAAAAATATCAGCTCAAAGTTTATTAGCAAATATTATTTTTTCTCTAATTTTAATTTATCCATTTGAAGCTGCTGGATTGGCATTTTCAAGTACACTTAGTGGTTTTGTACTATTTTTCCTAACAATAAAAGCATTTGGATTTAAAAAATTCATCGAAATGTTCAAGAACTATTAGTTTTAGCTAATTTTCGCTAAAATCTAAGACTTTTTTAAAAAACTAGGAATAAAATGAGAAAATTTTTCACCCAATATAAACCTTATTATAAAAACTATAAGTTAGAAATTTTTTATGCTTTCATAGGAATAATTTTAGTGGCTCTAGCAACAGCTGGAACGGCTTATGCAATCCAACCTCTTTTAGATGATATATTTATAAAAAAAGATGTTAATATGCTTTATATTATGCCTATTATTGTAGTTATATTATATGCTGCAAAAGGTTTTGGTGGATATATTCAAGCTTATTTCATCTCTTTTATTGGTCAAGATATTACAAGAAATGTAAGAGATAAATTATTTTCACATGTATTAAAACTTGACCTTGTTTTTTTCCAAAAAACTCATGGTGGAGAGTTAGTAAGTAGAATCATAAATGATATAAATAGGATTCAATCAGCAGTTTCAAACTCTTTAGCTGAATTAATAAGAGAATCTCTTACAATTATTGCTTTAGTTAGTTTAGTAATTTATCGTTCTCCTGAACTTGCTTTTTATGGATTAGTTGTTCTTCCACTAGCTATTTATCCACTTACTCGTTTAGCAAAAAGAATGAAAAAACTATCTTTTAAATCTCAAGAGAGTAACTCTGATATTACTTCAAGTTTAAGTGAGTCATTCAATAATATTGAGATAATTAAAGCAAATGGAACAGAAGATATTGAAGCAAAAAAATTTAGTACTTTAAATCTGATTTTCTTCAAATACAATATGAAAGCCGTTAAAACAAATGAACTTACTTCTCCTTTAATGGAAACTTTAGGAGCGATTGCTTTTGGAACTGTTATTTTAGTTGGTGGGAGTAGAGTTGTAAATGGTGAACTTACAACTGGAGAATTTAGTTCATTCATTGCAGCTTTATTTATGCTTTATACACCAATAAAAAGAATTTCTTCTTTATATAATAAAATGCAAGATGCTATTGCTGCTAATGAGAGAATAAATAATATTTTTGCAAAAACAGCACAAATAAAATCAGGAAATATAACAAAAATTGAAGATATAAAAAGTATCTCTTTTTGTAATGTTGGTTTAAAATATGATGATTTAGAAGCTTTAAAAAATATAAATTTAGAAGCAAAAAAAGGTGAAATAGTTGCTCTTGTGGGAGACAGTGGAGGAGGAAAATCTTCTTTAATCAATTTGCTTGTTAGATTTTATGATGTAAATAGTGGAGAGATAAAATTCAATAATACAAATATAAAAGATATTTCATTAGAAGAGCTTAGAAAGCAAATCTCTATAGTTACTCAAAGAGTATATATTTTCAATGACACAATAGCTGCAAATGTGGCTTACGGGGAAGAACTTAATGAGATTAAAGTTATAGAGGCTTTAAAACAAGCTCATGCATATGAATTTGTTTCAAATATGAAATTAGGTGTTAATACGGTTTTAGATGAATTTGGTACAAATTTAAGTGGGGGCCAAAGACAAAGAATTGCAATAGCAAGAGCTTTATATAAAAATCCAAAAGTTCTAATTTTAGATGAAGCAACATCTGCACTTGATAATAAAAGTGAAGGTATTATCAGTGAAGTTATTGAAGAAGTAAGTCACAATAGAATAACGTTTGTAATAGCACATAGACTAAGTACTATTAAAAATGCTACAAAAATTGCTGTATTTAAAAGTGGTGAAATAGTTGATATTGGAACTCAAGATGAGCTTCTAGCATCTAGTTCTGAATATCAAAGATTATACAATTCAGCAAATCTTTGATTAGTTTTTGATAATATATAATAATTTTAAAAAAAGGAAAATCTTTGTTTAGTTACGAAACTGTTAAAAAAATACTATTTTTATTCGATCCAGAAAAAGCTCATCACATTGCTGAATGTGGCTTAAAAGTTGTTGGAAAATGTAAAATTTTAAGAAATTATTATGAAAAAAAGAATTACATAATTAACCAAAAACTAAATCAAGAACTTTTTGGTGTAAAATTTGAAAATCCTGTTGGACTAGCTGCTGGATTTGATAAAAATGCAACTATGGTAAATTCTATGAAAAGCATGGGATTTGGTTTCACAGAGATTGGAACAATGACTCCTATGCCACAAGATGGAAATCCAAAACCAAGAATGTTTAGATATCCAGAATATAAATCAGTTCAGAATGCTATGGGATTTAATAATCTTGGAGCTCATGCAGTTTTAAAAAATCTAAAAAAAGTTTATCCTTTTCCTCTTCCTTTAGGAGTAAATATTGGTAAAAATAAATATACTCCAGAAGCATATGCACTAAGTGATTATAAAACTCTCATTAAAAAATTTGAAAGTTATGGAGATTATATAGTTATAAATATTTCAAGTCCAAATACTCCAAATTTAAGAGATTTACAAAATGAAAAATTTATAAATGAACTTTTTTCTATGGCAAAAGAGCTTACATCTAAGCCTATATTATTAAAAATCGCTCCTGATATGGAGACACAAACAGCAATTGAACTTTGTAAAACAGCCGTAAATGCTGGTGCTGCTGGAATCATAGCTACAAATACAACAATTGATTATAGTTTAATTCCAAACTGTAAAGATTTTGGAGGTCTTAGTGGTGCTGTTTTAAGTGAAAAATCTTCTTTATTATTCAAAGAGATAGCAAAAGAGCTTTATGGAAAAACTATTTTAATCAGTGTTGGTGGAATTTCTACAGGTAAACAAGCCTATGAGAGAATAAAAAATGGTGCTTCACTTGTTCAAGTATACTCTAGTTTAGTTTTTGAAGGTCCTTCAATGGTAAGAAAAATAAATGAAGAGATCCTAGAATTATTAAAAAAAGATGGTTATGAAAACATAACTGAAGCTATTGGAGCGAATTTAAGATAATGAAAAAATTCTTAAAAATTTTTATATTTTTTATTTTTATTGGAGATTTTATGAGTGCAAATAGTTTGCCAAATTATTATACAAAAAACCTAGATAATGGATTGCAAATTGTAGCTATTCCTATGGATAATAATACAAATGTAGTATCTGTTGATATTTTTTACAAAGTTGGAAGTAGAAATGAAGTTATGGGAAAAAGTGGAATTGCCCATATGCTAGAACACCTAAATTTTAAATCTACGAAAAATTTAAAAGCTGGAGAATTTGATGAAATTGTAAAAGGTTTTGGGGGAGTAAACAATGCAGGAACAAGCTTTGATTACACTCACTATTACATAAAAACAGCTTCAAAAAATACAGATAAATCTTTAGAACTTTTCAGTGAGTTAATGCAAAATCTTACTTTAAAAGATGAAGAATTTCAACCTGAGCGAGATGTAGTTGCAGAAGAGAGACGTTGGAGAACTGATAATAATCCAATGGGTTATTTACAATTTAGATTATTTAACAATTCGTTTGTTTATCATCCTTACCACTGGACTCCGATTGGATTTATGGATGACATAAAAAACTGGACAATAGAAGATATAAAAGATTTTCATTCTACATATTATCAACCTAAAAATGCAATAGTTGTAGTTGCCGGTGATATAAAAAAAGAAGATGTATTTTCATTAGTTGAAAAACATTTTAAAGATATAAAAAATACAAAAGATATTCCTAGTTCTATTCATACAGTTGAACCTGTTCAAGATGGAGAAAGAAGAGTTACAGTAAATAAAGAATCAAATGTAGAAATGTTAGCTATGACTTATCATATACCAAATTTTGAGCATGAAGATCAAGTTGCTCTTAGCGCTTTATCTCAACTTTTAAGTAGTGGTAAAAGTTCAATCCTACAAAAAGTACTAGTTGATGAAAAAAGATTAGCTAACTCTGTTTATGCCTATAATATGGAATTAAAAGATCCTGGTGTTTTTATATTTATGGCTGTTGCAAATGAAAATATTGATGCTTTAAAAATAGAAAAAGAGATTTTAGATATAATATCGCGAATTCAAAAAGGTGAAGTTAAAGAAAAAGATATTGATAAGCTTAAAATAAATACAAAAGCTGATTTTATCTACTCTCTTGAAAGCTCAAGTGATGTTGCTTCACTATTTGGAACATATCTTGTAAGAGATAATATTAAACCACTTTTAGATTATGAAGCTAACTTAGATAAGCTGAAAGTAGAAGATATTGTAAATGTTGCAAAAAAATATTTGATAAAAGAGAATTCTACAACTCTTATATTAAAAGAAAAAAACTAAAGGATAAAAATGGATACCATTATTGGCTCTATGACTGCACTAATCACACCATTTAAAAATGGAAAAGTTGATTTAGAGAAGTATGAATCATTAATTAAAAGACAAATTGCAAATGGGATTGATGCTGTTTGCCCTGTTGGAACTACTGGTGAAAGTGCAACATTATCACATAAAGAGCACAAAGAGTGTATTGAAGTTGCTGTAGCTGCTTGTAAAAATACAAGAGTAAAAGTTCTAGCTGGTGCAGGTTCGAATGCAACACATGAAGCTTGTGATATAGCAAAATTTGCAGAAGAGATTGGAGCAGATGGAATTTTATCAATAGCTCCATACTACAATAAACCTACTCAACAAGGTTTATATGCTCACTATAAAGCAATAGCAAATAGTATCGAAATACCTGTTATGCTTTACAACGTTCCTGGAAGAACAGGAGTTGATTTGTTAGCAGAAACAGCAATTAAGCTTTTTGATGATGTAACAAATATTTATGGTATCAAAGAAGCAACTGGATCACTTGAAAGAGCAACTTCTATAATATCACAAAGAGAAGATTTTGTAGTAGTTTCTGGAGATGATAGCGTAGATTTTCCAATGTTAGCAAGTGGAGCTAAGGGGATTATTTCTGTAACTGCGAATTTAGTTCCAGATTTAAAAGTAAAACTTGTAAATAGCACTATTAATGGTGATTTTAAAACTGGATTAAAAGTTCACAATGATCTTTTTGAATTAAATAAAGTATTATTTTGTGAAAGTAACCCTATTCCAATAAAAGCAGCTATGTATTTAGCTGGATTATTAGATACTTTAGAATTTAGGTTACCTTTAACAGAACCTAGCAAAGAAACTTTAATCAAATTAGAAAATATATTAAAAAAATACGAGGTAGTTAAATAATGAGTTCTATGAATGGAAAAACTTTAGTAATTTCTGGTGGTACAAAAGGTATTGGAAAAGAGTGTGTTTACAAATTTGCAAGTAATGGTGTAAATGTAGCATTCACTTATAATTCAAATGCTGAAATTGCTCAAGAAATTTGTAGAGATGTTGAATCTAAATTTGGAGTAAAATGTAGAGCTTACCCATTTAATATTTTAGAACCAGAAAAGTATGCAGAACTTTTTGAAGAAATAGATAAAGATTTTGATAGAGTTGACTTCTTTATTTCAAATGCTATGATTTACGGAAGAGCTGTTGTTGGTGGATATGGTAAATTTATGAAATTAAAACCTAGAGGATTAAACAATATTTATACAGCAACTGTAAATGCATTTGTGTGTGGTTCTCAACAAGCTGCAAAAAGAATGCAAAAAGTTGGAGGTGGAGCTATTGTTTCATTATCTTCAACTGGTAACTTAGTATATATTGAAAACTATGCAGGTCATGGAACAAATAAAGCTGCTGTTGAAGCTATGGTTAGATATGCTGCAACTGAACTTGGTGAATTTAATATAAGAGTAAATGCAGTTTCAGGTGGACCAATTGATACAGATGCTTTAAAAGCATTTACAAACTATGAAGAAGTGAAAGCAAAAACAGCTGAATACTCTCCATTAAATAGAATTGGACAACCTGAAGATCTTGCACAGTCTTGTTATTTCTTATGTACAAATGATGCTTCTTGGATTACTGGTCATACTTTAATCGTTGATGGAGGGACAACATTTAAATAATGTCAAAAGCACTAAATCTTCCAAACATATTAGCACTTTTTAGAATAGCATTAGCTCCGCTAATGCTATGGTTTTTTATAGATAGAAACAATCCTATATTCGCATCTTGGCATCCTTCTTGGTTTGATTATTTTGCAGGACTTATTTTTGTTGTTGCATCTGTTACAGATTTTTTTGATGGTTTTATTGCAAGAAGTTGGAATCAAATGACTAAACTAGGTGCTATTTTAGATCCACTTGCTGACAAAATGCTCGTTCTTGCAGGTTTTTTGGGACTTATGGTTATAGACAGAGCTAGTGCTTGGGCTGTTTTTTTAATACTATCAAGAGAATTTTTTATAACTGGTCTTAGAGTTGTTGCAGTTGCAGAAGGTAAAAATGTAGCTTCAACTATGGCAGGAAAAGTAAAAACTGTAGCTCAAATGTTTGCAATAGGATTTTTAATAATGAATTGGCCATATGCAACTACTTTACTATGGATTGCTGTTATTTTAACTTTATATTCTGGATTTGAATATACAAGAGACTATTTTAAAGCTTAAGGATTTTTTTGGGTACTATTACTTTTTTATTAGTTTTATCATTTTTAGTATTTTTTCATGAGCTAGGACACTTTTTAGCTGCTCGTTATTTTGGTGTTAAAGTTCATGTATTTTCTATTGGATTTGGAAAACAAATCTACTCAAAATATTGGGCAGGTACAACTTGGCAAATTGCATTAATTCCACTAGGTGGCTATGTAAAAATGAAAGGTCAAGATGATACAAATCCTGCTTTAACTGAATCAGGAGATGATTCTTATAATACAAAAAAACCTTGGCAAAGAATAATTATACTTTTTGCGGGGCCTTTCGCAAACTTTTTACTAGCTGCTATTTTATATTTTACAATAGCTTTAATGGGTGCAAAAACTTTAGCTCCTATTATTGGTAATGTTAGTCCAGATTCTGTTGCTTTTCAGGCAGGTTTACAAAAAAATGATGAAATAATAAGAATAAATGATTTAGAAATTAAAACATGGGATGAAATAGGAAAAGTTATTACAACTACAGAAGGTGCTTTACAATTTTATATAAAAAGAGACAATAACTTAATTATAAAAATAATCAATCCACAAATTTCAGATAGTCAAAATATATTTAATGAAAAAATTAAAAAAAGAATGATCGGAATTGCTCCAATAGGAGAAGTTATTACTCTAAATTTGAGCTTTTATGATTCTTTAATATACGCATATGATAAAACTATTTTTGCTTCAACAATGATTTTCCAAGGTGTTCAAAAATTAATTTCTGGAATTATTCCATCAAGTGAAATTGGAGGAGTTATTAGTATTGGTAAAATCATTTCTGATGCTAGTGAAAGTTCAATTATAGCACTTCTTACAATTACAGCTTTAATATCTGTAAATTTAGGAGTTTTAAATCTTCTTCCTATTCCAGCACTTGATGGTGGACATATTATGTTTAATCTTTATGAAATGATTATGAGAAGAAAACCTAGTGAACAAGTTTTTATGTTTCTAACAATAATGGGATGGATAATATTAGGAAGTTTAATGCTTCTTGGTATTTATAATGATATTAATAGAATATTCTTAAATAATTAAAAAGGTTTTTCATGGATAAATTAATAGCAACAAGAAATCTAGATAACTTAATAACAAAAGTTGAAGCAGCAAGGCTTAGAGTATCTGAAC
>RRZT012523747.1_pt1 | contig 15424 bp, 14 predicted proteins | sample 2165551 | NCBI WGS metagenome assembly RRZT01 (sample SAMN10456910, study PRJNA506462) | wastewater metagenome | biome: wastewater; feature: sludge; material: wastewater sludge; isolation source: wastewater sludge with Escherichia coli K12::gfp cells carrying plasmid... | place: USA: Moscow, Idaho... | reverse complement strand
TGTCATTGGGGTAGTTGAACATTCCCCACGCGCGGGTGAAGCCCTTGGCGTTGAAGATCGGCAAGGTGGCGCCGCTCTCGGCGAACCGCTGGGCATCGGTCGACATTTTCGTCATATCGGCGTAGTTCATGCCCTGCGAGACGGCCGTGAAGCCGTAATTGTCCCGCAGCCGGGTCAGGTCGGCCCAGGACGGCTGCAGCAACTGCTTCTGATAGCACGTGCGCTCGGTCGGCTCGGTCCGGTTGACGATCACGCCGCCCTGGGCCTTCAAGCCCCGGGCCTGGAGGTCCATGAGGTTCTGCTCCAGGGTGCGGGCCCCCACCGGGATGACATTGCAGTCGGTGCCGGTGGCGGCCGACCACTGGCTGCGGCCGAAGCCGATCGTGATGAACCCCGTGGTCGGAGGCGGGGTGACCTCTTTTTGCAGGGTGAAGGTGACCTGGACCGGAGTCCCCTTGGGAGTGTCATTGGACACCACGAAGGCGGCGGCCTTGTAGCGGCCGGCGGGCAGCTTCGATCCGGTCAGCGCGAACCCTCCCGTTGCCTGCGTCGCGGGCGACAAGGTGGCCGGCAGGCTGCGGTAGTTGGTGACGAAGGTGCCATTCGCCGGCTCGCTGAGGTATGCCGTGCAGAGCCCCTTCGCGTCCAGCGTGCACAAGGAGACGCGCACCTCCTTGACCGAGGCGGTCGCCCAGTAGCTGCCCTTGACCGTGATCGACTCGCCCGTCACGGTGCTGCCGGCGCTCGGCGCGGTGATCTTGGCGTTGGCCTCGCCGGCGAACGCCGGGGCGACACCGATGGCGAGCGCCGCGATCGGGACGGTGGCCAGGGCTGCGGAACGAAGAGTGGGCTTCATCGCGGGAGGTCCTTAGATCGAGCGGGGGCGGCCTGCCGATGACATGGTCACTGCGGGGTGACCGGCGATCAGCCCGCCACCGGCCACGGCGGCAGGAGAGATCGCGGATGCATCGTGGCCGGAATCAGGGTACCTGCCCGCATGAGGCTCTGGGAACCGTCGCACGTCGCTGCCCTGGGCGAATGGCCCGGCCGGAATGTCTTGGCACTCTCCGTGCGTTAGAGTTCTCGCGCGTCGGGTCGCGGCAGCCCCGGGTCCCAATTAATAGCCGCTACGAGCGGCCATGCGCCGTGAGGCGCTCCCGGCCCGACGTGCCCATCCTGCTCAGGTCAAGGTGCCCGATTCAGGTCAGGGTGCCCTGGCGCCAGCGGTATGCCGCCGCCTCCAGATCGGCCGCGGTGGCCAGCATCGAGGCGGCACTCTCGGTCTCCGCGCGTCCCCGCTCTCCGTCGGTGCGGTCGGTGTCATGCGCCAGTTGGGCCCGCCCGGCGGAGATGATCCGGCAGAAGGCGCCGGCCCGGCTCAGGGCGACATCGAGCTCCCCGGCATAGACCCCGGTCAAGATGGCATCGACCAGCGCGGACAGTTCTGCGGGACCCGGCGGCTCGGCGGCGCCGGCGATGACGTGACTGGTCTCGGCCAGGCGCATCCCCGCGGCATACTCCCGGCTTGCGGCCTGCGGGGAGCGCAGCACCCACTCACGCAGGGCATACAGCCGCCACAAGGCGCCGGGCAACGACCCTGCGGGGCGAGCCGCCCACAGGGCGGCGATGGTGTCGAGCCCGAGTTCGTCGACGAGGGCGACGAGCCGCGCGGTGACCTCCGGGTCCCGCGCCGCCCGGCCGATGCCGACGACGGCCTCGGCGGAGGCGTGCGCGACCTCGGTCTGCTCCGCGGGTCCGGGAGTGCTCGCGCCGAGGGCTTCCATCGCTGCCAGGCTGAAGTGCGCCGGGCGGCGGGGCCGGTCCCGGCCGGATGACGTGCTCACCGGCTCAGTCTGCCGCCTTTTCAGTCGTCGAAGAGGTCGGAGAGGAAGGAGCGCCGCTTGCGATAGCCGTGCGCCTTGGAGTATTTCGCATAGGGCGCGTGACCATACGCCTGCACCGGCGGCTGCCCGTATGCCGCCTGCTGGCCGTATGCCGGGGCCTGCTGGGGTGGGGCCGGCGCGGCATACTGCTGGGGCGCCGCGCCGCGATCCTGCGGGCGTTCCTGGCCGCCGGCGTGCCAAGCGGTCTCCGCGGCGACCAGCGCTTCGAGCTCGCCGCGGTCGAGGAAGAGGCCGCCGCACCCGGTGCACTGGTCGACGAGGACCCGATTGCGCTCGTAGGAGCGCATCTCGGATCCGCACTTGGGGCAGGTGAGAGAGGTGGTCATGGCTCGTGAACGTCGCGAGCCCGCCCCCGCGTTCCCTTCTCGCGGCATTGACCTCGGCGGCCGGCCGTGTCTGGGCGAGATACCCTGTCTGCGGCCCGCGCGCCCAGCGGGCCGGGGCCTCTAGCTCAATGGCAGAGCTGCGGACTTTTAATCCGTAGGTTGTGGGTTCGAGTCCCACGGGGCCCACTCACTCAACCCCGCCACACCCAGCCCCTGTCCGTCGAAAGGGCACTCTGACCCCGTCGAAAGGGCACTCTGAGGTCGTCGAAAGGGCACTCTGAGGTCGTCGAAAGGGCACTCTGGGGTCGTCGAGAGGGCACTCTGACCCCGTCTGAGTCCTGCGCGCAGCGCGGGAGGGCACAGGGCGCGCCGCGGATCAACCGGTCGAGTCGCGCCGGCGCCGTCCGTGGCGGCCGGGGTGACCGTCGGGACAACTCCCCGTCGCCGGTCGGAACCCTGCATGCCGCACCTCGCGCACGTCGTCCGCGGTCAGGGCAACGGGTGGTGCGTATGTTGGGGCGCCGGCCTGTGCGCGGGCGACCGCTCGGTGCGGTGGTGGCTGCCGCGGGGAAACCTTCGCCCCCGTCCCGTCGGGAGGACACACTGACCCGAGAGTGCCCTCTCGACGACCCCAGAGTGCCCTCTCGACGACCCCAGAGTGCCCTTTCGACGGGGCACGTGGGGCAGGGGCGTGGCGCGTCAGCCCGTCGGGTCGGGGGCGGCGCCGTCCGTGGCGGTCGGGGTCAAGGACGAGCCAACGCGGACCCCGAGGGCGTCGTCGATCGCCGATTGATCCAGGTCTCCGTGCGCGCTCGAGATCGCGGACCGGACGCCGGCGAGCAGGACCGACTCCTCCCGCAGCGGGTCGTCAGCCGCGCGGGCTGATGGACTATCGGGTGCCATGGATGTCAGATTAGGACGCCCACCGCGGCCATGGGGCGATAGGGATGCACCGATCCACGCCCTAGGATGACGGTGCAATGTGTCCAGCCGATATGGGGAGCTGCGGTGGGTTTCCGTCTGACCCCACGCACCGATGATCTCTTCGCTGAACTCTTCCTGGTCAGCGGCCGACTCCTCATCGACGGCGCCCGGCTCCTGACCGAAGTGCTCGCCACCGATGCCGAATCGCGCCCAAGGCTCGTGGCCCAGATGCGCGAGCTTGAGCACCGGGCGGACGAGACGACGCACGCCATCGTCGCGCGGGTCAACGAAGCCTTCGTCACCCCACACGACCGAGACGATCTGCATACGCTCGCGGCGCGCCTGGATGACTGCATGGATCACATGGACCGGGCCGCGGACCTGCTCGATGTCTATGGGCTCGATCGCGTGCCCGATCGCACGGCCGCCCAGATGGAAGTCATCGCGCGGATGGCGCAATTGACCCTCGGGGTGCTGCCGGCCCTGCGGGACAGCCTCCGCGTCCGGGAGTATGTCGTGGAGATCAACCGCCTCGAAAACCTCGCCGAGCGCGAGCACCGACGCCTGCGGGGCCAACTGCTGAGCGGCGACGGCGCTCAGGTGATGCAGATCCTCAAGACCCTCGACGTTATCGACGAACTTGAGGAAGTCTGCGACGCCTTCGAGAAGCTCGCCCATGCCGTCGAGGTCATCTCGCTGAAGGCCACCTGAGGCTCGTGGACTGGCTGCCAACGGCGCTTGTCGTCCTGCTCGCGCTCGGTTTCACCTATACCAATGGCTTCCATGACTCGGCGAATGCCATCGCCACCTCCGTCTCGACGCGCGCGCTGACCCCCCGCGCGGCCGTGGGGCTGGCCGCGATCGCCAACCTGATCGGCGCCTTCTTCGGGGCGCGGGTGGCCGAGACGGTGGGCCACGGGATCATCGCGGCTCCCCAGGGCAATTCCGGCCTGGTCTTGTGCGTGGCAGCCCTCGTCGGCGCCATCGCCTGGAATCTGCTCACCTGGTGGCGCGGCCTGCCCTCCTCCTCGAGCCACGCCCTCATCGGCGGTCTGTGCGGAGCCGCGCTTGCGGCCGGCAGCGATGTGCTGTGGGACGGCGTCGTGCGCCTGGTCATCGTGCCGATGCTCGCCTCGCCGATCCTGGGTGCCGTGCTTGCGTATGCCGTGATGGCGGCGATCTTGTGGATCTTCCGGCGTGGCAGCGCCGAGCGGGTCACCCGCGGTTTCCGCCTGGCCCAGACCGTCTCCGCGGCGGGTATGGCGTTGGGTCACGGCATGCAGGACGCCGCCAAGACGGCGGGGGTCATCGTGCTCGCCTTGACAGTCTCGGGCCACCATCGCGAAGGCGCGCCGATGCCGGTCTGGGTCCTGGTCGCCAGCGCCCTCGTGCTCAGCCTCGGCACCTATGCCGGCGGGTGGCGGATCATCCGCACTCTGGGGCAGCGGATCATCGACATGGAGTCTCCGCAAGGGTTCGCTGCCGAGGTCAGCGCGGCCGCGATCCTGTATGTCGCGACGGTCCTGCGCGCCCCCATCTCCTCCACCCATGCGATCACCGCGGCGATTCTCGGCGCCGGGTCCACGCGCGGGCTCAAGGCGGTCCGCTGGCAGATCGCGGCGGACATCGGCTGGGCCTGGTTGCTGACCCTGCCGGGGGCCGCGGGGCTGGCCGCCGCGGCATACGGGGTCCTGCACCTTCTCGCGTGACCGGGGCCACGCGCCCGCAACCGGTCCCAGCGTCGCCAACTTTCCCCACCCCGTTCACCGGCCGTTCAACTGACCCGGACCATTGCGCCACCGGCGCTTCCTACCGTCGAAGTCGCAAGCCAGAACTCCTTCAGGCCTGCGTATCAAAGACCTAGAGAGGGTCCTTCCGTGCAGATCAACCACCGCCGCCGCCGCGCTGTCGTGCTCCTTGCCGCCGCTGGCAGCCTTGCCCTGGCTGGGTGTGGATCCGACAACAACACCACCAGCTCCTCCACGTCCGGTGGCGACACCTCCTCCAGCACCTCCGACGCGGGCACCGCCGCTGCCGACTGCCCCAGCGGCACCCTGAACGCCGAAGGCTCCTCGGCTCAGAAGAACGCCTTCGAGGAGGTCGTCGCTGCCTACAACGAGAAGTGCGCCGACCTGACCATCAACTACAACCCGAGCGGCTCCGGCACCGGCATCAAGCAGTTCAATGCCGGCCAGGTCGACTTCGCCGGCTCCGACTCCGCGCTGAAGACCGAGGAGAAGGACGGCGTCATCGAGGTCGACGCGGCCAAGAAGCGCTGCGAGTCCGACGCCTGGAACCTGCCGATGGTCATCGGGCCGATCGCCGTTGCCTTCAACCTCGAGGGCGTCGACAAGCTCGTCCTGGACGCGCCCACCCTCTCCGCCATCTTCAACGGCGAGATCACGACGTGGGACGACGCCAAGATCGCCGCCCTCAATGAGGGTGTCACGCTGCCGAGCACCGCCCTCAAGCCGTTCTTCCGCTCGGCTGAGTCCGGCACCACCGAGGCCTTCACGAAGTACCTCAAGGCCGCCTCGGACGGCGCCTGGAGCGCCGAACCGGGCAAGACCTGGACGGGCAAGGGCGAGGGCAAGGAGAAGTCCTCAGGTGTCGCGGATGCCGTCAAGAGCACGGTCGGAGGCATCACCTATGTCGAGCTGTCCTATGCCAAGGACAACGCCCTCGGCATGGCCCAGATCGACAATGGTTCCGGTGCTGTCGAGCTCAACAGCGAGTCGATCGGCAAGTTCATCGCCAACTCCAAGCAGAGCGGCACGGGCAACGACCTGCGCCTCGACCTCGACTATGCGACCCAGGAGGCCGGGGCCTATCCGATCGGCCTGGTGACCTACGAGATCGTCTGCTCGGTCAACAAGGACGCGGAGAAGCAGAAGGCCATCAAGTCCTTCCTGGGCTACTTCGCCTCGGGCGACGCCCAGACCCTGATCGAGGAGATCGGCTACGCACCGCTCCCGACCGAGGTCGCGACCAAGGTTGCGGCCGCGGTCGAGGCGCTGTCCTGATCCGCTGACCGCAGATCGACATCAGGTGTGGCGATGAGGCCCGGCCGTGCAGCTCTCGGCCGGGCCCGTCGCGCGCCTGCTCCCTTCGAACTCGACCACGCACCGGAAGGTAGCCACCCATGCAGAGCGTGACCGGCGTATCCGTCGTCGATGAGACGCCAGGGCCGCACGGGGAGTCCCCACTCGGGGGCGACCGGGCAAGCACTGGGCGCCTCGGCGACCGCCTCTTCGGCGGGGCCGCCACCGGTGCCGGCCTGATCGTCATCGGCCTGGTGACGCTGATCGGCGTCTTCCTCGTCTCCCAGGCCGTCCCCTCGTTGCTCAAGAACGAGGCGAACTTCTTGACCTCCACCGAGTGGAATGTCAGCGGCGAGCACCCGCGCTTCGGCATTCTGCGCCTGCTCTGGGTGACGGTCTTGTCCTCGCTGATGGCACTGAGCCTGGCGGTCCCCGTCGGCATCGCCGTCGCCCTCTTCATCACGAACTATGCGCCGCGCTGGCTCTCCAAACCGGCGGCCTCCACCGTCGACCTGCTCGCCGCCGTGCCCTCGATCATCTTCGGCCTGTGGGGCCTGCGCGTGCTCGGGCCGCGAACCTCTGGCATGCAGGACTTCCTGCGGGAGAACTTCGGCTGGTTCCCGCTGTTCAAAGAATCGACCGTCAGCAGCTTCACCACGATCTTCCTGGCCGGCATCGTCTTGGCGATCATGATCCTGCCGATCATCACGGCGCTCTCGCGTGAGGTCTTCGCGCAGACGCCCACCACGCACAAGGAAGGGGCGCTCGCGCTCGGGGCCACGAAGTGGGAGATGATTCGCACGGCGGTGCTGCCCTTTGGCAAGCCCGGCGTCATCTCCGCCGCGATGCTCGGTCTGGGCCGCGCGCTCGGCGAGACGGTCGCGGTGATGATCTTGATCTCGTCGCTGGCGGCCGGCACCGACTTCTCCTTCAGCCTTTTCGACGGCGGCGAGACTTTTGCCTCCAAGATCGCGCTTGGCGCCGGTGAATTCGACACGCCCCAGAAGACCGGCGCCTATATCGCCGCCGGCCTGGTGCTCTTCATCCTCACCTTCATCGTCAATGCGATCGCCCGCGTCGTGATCGAGCGCAGGAAGGCCTTCACCGAATGACCGCCATCGCCAACGACCTGCCGCGCGATCGCGCTCTGCCCGAGCCGCGGGATATCGATCTCAGCGGCAAGAGCGGTGGCCGCGCGGTGAAGAACACGATCGCCACCATCTTGATGTGGTCGGCCTTCATCATCGCGATCATCCCGCTGGTCTGGATCCTCGTCACCGTCGCTGTCAAGGGCGGTCACCTCATCCTCGACTCGACCTGGTGGACCAACTCCCAGCAAGGGATCACCGCCCGGCGCGAGGGCGGCGGCGCCGTCCACGCGATCCAGGGCACCCTGATCCAGGGCCTGGTCACCGCGCTGATCTCGGTGCCCATCGGGGTCCTGACCGCCGTCTACCTGGTCGAATACGGCCGTGGCCGGCTGGCCCGGGCGGTCAGCTTCATGGTCGACATCCTCACCGGTGTCCCCTCGATCGTCGCCGGCCTGTTCATCTATGCCGTCTTCATCACGACCTTCGCGTTCACCCGCGCCGGCATCTTCGTCTGCCTGGCGTTGACCCTGTTGATGATCCCCGTCGTGGTGCGCTCCACCGAGGAGATGCTCAAGCTCGTCCCGAACGAGCTGCGCGAGGCGTCATACGCCCTCGGGGTCCCAAAGTGGAAGACGATCTTTTCGATCGTCCTGCCGACCGCCTTCTCGGGCATCATCACCGGCATCTTGCTTGGCTTGGCCCGCGTCATGGGCGAGACGGCACCGCTGCTGATCCTCGGGCCCTACACCAAGGCGATCGCCACGAACCTCTTCGGCGGCAACATGGCGACCTTGCCCACCATGATCAACCAGGACCGCGATCAGGCGACCACCATGCCGGCATACGACCGGATCTGGGCGGCCGCGCTGACGCTCATCCTGCTCATCCTCCTGCTCAACCTGCTGGGCCGGCTCGCGAGCCGCTTCAGCAAGGTCTAGACCCCACGACCTACAAGGAAGACCACCACCATGGCCAAGCGCATCGACGTCAGCGACCTGGACATCTTCTACGGCAACTTCAAGGCCGTCGAGGGTGTGTCGATGACCGTAGAACCGCGGGCAGTGACCGCCTTCATCGGCCCCTCCGGCTGCGGCAAGTCCACGGTGCTGCGCACCCTGAACCGGATGCACGAAGTCATCCCCGGCGGGCGGGTGGAGGGCAAGGTGCTGCTCGACGGGCAGGACCTGTATGCCAGTGACGTCGACCCGGTCGGTGTCCGCCGGACGGTCGGAATGGTCTTCCAGCGTCCGAATCCCTTCCCCACCATGACGATTCGCGACAATGTCGCCGCCGGGCTGAAGCTCAATGGCGTCAAGAACAAGAAGCGGCTCGATGAGGTCGTGGAGAAGTCGCTCAAGGGCGCGAATCTGTGGAACGAGGTCAAGGACCGGCTCGACAAGCCCGGGGCCGGCCTCTCTGGTGGCCAGCAGCAGCGCCTGTGCATTGCGCGCGCCATCGCGGTCGAGCCGCAGGTGCTGCTGATGGACGAGCCGTGCTCGGCGCTGGACCCGATCTCGACGCTGGCGATCGAGGACCTGGTCAATGAGCTGAAGGAGCGCTACACGATCGTCATCGTGACGCACAACATGCAGCAGGCCGCCCGCGTCTCGGACCAGACCGCCTTCTTCAACCTCAAGGCCACCGGCCAGCCGGGCAAGCTCGTGGAGATCGACTCCACGAGCAAGATCTTCAACAACCCGACCGAGAAGGCCACGGAGGACTACATCTCCGGCCGCTTCGGCTGAGCACGCGCTTCGGCGCAGGCCCTCAAGCCTGGGTATGCCGCTCGGCCGCCACGATCACCGCGTGCTCGCCCCGGCCGGCCACGTGCGCGACGATCGCCTCACCCTTGTCCATCCCGTGCTTGACGGAATCGGCGAGCAGGGCGGCGACATCGGCGTCCGCGGCCATGGCGAGCAGCTCGCTCAGCAGCGCCGGCAGGAGCGGGCGGTGGGTGCAGATGGCAACCGGCTTGGCGCGGGCGACCACTTTGCGCAGCGACGTCAACGCCCGGTCCGGGTCCTTGGCGAAGCTCTCCTCCGCATAGGGCTGGCGCAGCTTCAACGGGAGGCCAGCGGCTCGGGCATACGGGGCCAGGGTGTCGCGGCAGCGGGCGCTCGGGCTGCTGATCAACCGCAGCGGGCCGTATGCCGTCAGCACCGCCACCAGCGCCTGGGCGCGGGCCCGCCCCGCCGGGTCGAGAGGGCGCAGCCAATCCTTCTGCGACCACCGCGAGCGCGGCAGCGCGCTCGCGTGCCGCACGATGACCAGCGGCCAGGTGTCCAGCGACCCGTCACGGTGCATTGCGACCACGGCCAAGAGTTGGTCGCGATCGCGGGCATAGTCCAAGCGCGCGTGGGCGAGGGTGGCGGGCAGCCACTCGACCTTGTCGATCTCGTTGCGGGGCTTGCCATTTCCGCCGATGACCGTCGCCGCCCAGTAGCGGACCTCCTTGACCGCGAAGGTGTGATCGCGATCGAGGATCTGATAGCGCGCATCCGGCAAGGGCCGGCCCAGGCGCACTACCCGGTCGGTCTCCTCCCAGGTCTCGCGGGCGGCCGCGACGGCATACTCCTCGCCCGGGTCGAGCTTGCCCTTGGCCCAGGACCAATCGTCATACCGGGGCCGGTGCACGAGCAGCACCTGCAACTCGCCGTCGACCACCCGCCAGGGCAAGGTCCCCGCGGCGGGGACGGATCGTGGTGCAGGCATGACGAAATCGCTCAGCGGCTGGCGCGACGGCGGCGCTTGGCATAGAGCTCGATCAGGTCCGCCTGCACATCGCGCAGGGGACCGTTCTCGTCGCGGTGTTCGCGCACCCAGCGGCCGTCCGGGCCGAGCTTCCAGTGCGCGTACTTGTCGTCCATGCCGCGCTCGAAGAGCGCGCTCACCTCGCGGGTATGCCGTGGCCCCAGTTGCACCAGCGCCTCCACCCGGCGATCCAGATTGCGGTGCATCATGTCGGCGCTGCCGATGAAGGCGATCGGTTCGCCGCCGCCGCCAAAGAGCGCGACGCGGGAGTGTTCGAGGAAGCGGCCCAGGATCGAACGGACCTCGATATTGTCCGAGACCCCAGGCAGCCCCGGTCGCAGGGCACAGATGCCGCGCACCCAGATCTGGACCTGCACCCCCTCCTGTGAGGCGTGATAGAGGGCGTCGATGAGCTTCTCATCGACAATGCTGTTGACCTTCAACCCGATTCGCCCGCCGGCGCCGGATCGGGCGTGTTGGATCTCCTGGTCGATCAGATCGATCAGCCCGGAGCGCACGGTGCGCGGGGCCACTAGGAGCCGCTTGAACCGGCTTCGCGGGGCCAGGCCCGAGAGCTGGTTGAACAGGCGCGTCAGGTCCTCGCCGACGACGGGGTCGCATGTGAGGAGGCCCAGATCTTCATACAACCGAGCGGTTTTGGGGTTGTAGTTGCCGGTGCCGATGTGGCAGTAGCGGCGCAGGCCCTCGGTCTCTTGCCGCACGACCAGCGAGAGCTTGCAGTGCGTCTTGAGGCCGACGATGCCATAGACGACGTGCACGCCGGCATGCTCCAACTTGCGGGCCCAGGAGATGTTGTTCTCTTCATCGAAGCGCGCCTTGATCTCGACCAACGCCAGCACCTGCTTGCCGGCGGCTGCTGCATCGATCAGGGCATCGATGATCGGGCTGTCGCCGGAGGTGCGATAGAGGGTCTGCTTGATCGCGAGGACGTGGGGGTCGGCGGCGGCTTGGCCGATGAAGGCCTGCACGGAGGTGGCGAAGCTGTCATAGGGGTGGTGCAGCAGGATGTCCTGCTTGCGGATGCTGGCGAAGATGTCGCGAGCCTTGGCCGACTCGGTCGGGGCGAGTTCGGCATTGGTGCGCGGCACGAACCGTTCGTAGTGCAGATCGGAGCGGTCGGTGTCGGCGACGATATTGAGCGCGCGCAGATCCAGCGGTTCCGGCAGTTTGTAGACCTCGCTGGTCGCCACCCCGAGCTCGCGCACGAGCAGGTCGAGGACATGCTCGTTCATATCGGCGTCGACTTCGAGCCGGATCGGCGGCCCGAAGCGGCGTCGGGTCAGCTCGCGCTCCAAGGCGGTCAGCAGGTTCTCGGCGTCATCCTCCTCGACCTCAAGATCCTCATTGCGGGTGACGCGGAAGGTGAAACTCTCCAGCACCTCCATGCCGGGGAAGAGCTGATCGAGGTGGGCGGAGATCAGATCCTCCAGCGAGAGGAAGCGGGTGTCGAAGAGCTCATCGACGGTCAGCTCCTCGGAGGCCTCGACGGGGATCAGGCGCGGCAACATTTCCGGGACCTTCACCCGGGCAAAGTGCTCTTTCTCCGTCTTCGGGTTCCGCAACACGACGGCGAGGTTGAGCGAAAGACCGGAGATATACGGGAAGGGATGGGCCGGGTCCACGGCGAGCGGGGTCAGCACGGGGAAGATATTGGAGGTGAAATAGCCGCTGAGGCGGGTGCGCTCCGCGGGCGGGACCTGATCCCACCGCACGATGGAGATGCCCTCGGACTCCAACGCCGGCCGGACCTGCTCGTGGAAGATTTGCGACTGTGCCGCAAGGAGTTCCGCGCTCACGGCCGAGATCTTTTCCAGGACCTCGCGCGGTTCGAGACCCGAGGCCGAGCGCACGGCGATGCCCGTGGCAATTCGCCTTTTCAGGCCGGCGATTCGGACCATAAAGAACTCATCGAGATTCGAGGAGAAGATCGCGAGGAAGCGGGCGCGCTCCAAGAGCGGCAGGTCGGGATCGGCCGCTAGCTGCAGCACTCGCTCGTTGAATTGCAACCAGGAGACTTCCCGGTCCAAGAACCGGTCCTCCGGCAGCCCTTCGGGGGCGGGTTGCTGCCCGGCCGACCGGATGAACCGGCCATTGGGGGCGCGCAAGGGCATCCGGGATTGGGCGGTCGCCGCGAAGGTGATATCGCCCAGCGGTGCGCCATCGATCTCAGGCATGCTCGCCGGGCCGTCCGGCGCCGGAGTGCCGTCCCCCGCCTCCCAGACACGCACGTCGTGGGGTGTCGTCATGGACCCATCTTGTCAGGCGCGCGGCGCGCCCGGAACCGGCGCATAGAGCGCATGGACCTCGAGGTCGGTGAAGCCCAGCCGGCGGTAGGTCCGCACGGCCGCGGTGTTGTCGTCATCGACATAGAGCACCACCGCCCCGAGCCCGCGCCGGGCCAGGTATGCCAGCCCTGCCGCCGTCAGTGGGCCGGCCAGACCTTGCCCGTGGACCTTGGGGTCCAAGGCCACTACATACACCTCTCCGGCGGGCACGAGGCCGCCCTCGGCGCCGGGAGCGCGCTCGGCCGGGTCGACCTTCGTCCAGTGCGAGCCGACGACCGCGCCGTGCCGGTCCGTAAGCAGCAGCAGACCCTCGGCGTCGAACCAGTCCTGGGCGAGCAAGCGGTCGAGATCGGCTCGCGTGATCTGGCCCTGCTCGGGATGGTGGGCGAAGGCCCGGGAGTTGATGCGCAACCAGTCGGCCTCGTCGCCGGGCCGGAAGCTGCGCAGGCCGAAGCCATCCGGCCATCGGGGAGGGGCAGCATCCGCGCTGGTCAGGGGCCGCGACAGCTTGCGCAGGATGCGCACCGGTCCCCAGCCGAGGCGGTGGGCGAGGGCGCGAGCTGCCGTGAGGTCGCCGTGCGCCCAGCAGGCGGTCGCACCGGCCGCATTGGCGGCGAGGGCGAGGGCCGAGCCGATGCCCTGACGGCGGTGGCCCGGATCCACGACGAGGTCACCCTGATCCCCGCTGACCTGCGCGTATGCCGCGAGCTCACCCCCGTCGGCGAGGGCCAGCAGGTGTCCGCCCGCCGAGAAGTCACGATCGAGATCGAGCAAGGTGCGTTCGGAAAGGGGCCGGACGCCGTCCGCGACGTTCGCGCGCCCGGCTAGGTCCCGCACCTGCTGGCGCAGTGATTCGGTGAGGTCCGGGGCCACCTGGATCTCGACCATCACGCGTCGACCCTTGCTCCCGGGCTCTCGTCCGGGACGAAGCGATAGCCAACATTGCGCACGGTGCCGATCAGCACTTCATAGTCCCCCCCGAGCTTGGCGCGCAGGCGGCGGATGTGGACATCGACGGTGCGGGTGCCGCCGAAGTAGTCATATCCCCAGACCTCCTGGAGCAATTGCGCACGAGTGAAGACGCGGCTGGGGTGCTGGGCGAGATATTTGAGGAGTTCAAACTCCTTATAGGTCAGATCGAGGGCACGGCCACCGATCCGCGCCGAATAGCTTGCCTCGTCGATGACGAGATCCCCAGACGTGATCGGGACATCCTCGTGCGGCTCGTCCGCGGCCACGCGCCCCGCGGCGAGGCGCAGGCGCGCCTCCACCTCGGCGGGACCCGCCGTGTCGAGGATGACGTCATCGATTCCCCACTCGGCCGTGACGCCGGCAAGGCCGCCCTCGGTCAGCACGGCGAGGACGGGCACCGAGGTCCCGGTCGTATGCAGGATTCGAGTGAGCCCCCGGGCATAGGCGAGGTCTCGCCGGGCATCGACGAGGAGGGCATCGCACGGCGGGGCATCGATGAGGGCGCTCGCCTCGGCGGGCAGGATGCGCACGTGATGGCTCAGCAGGGCCAGGGCTGGCAAGACCTCGGCGCTCGGGGCGAGCGCGTTGGTCAACAACAACAGCCGGGCCATACCAGGCAGGATAGGCGTTGATGACACAGCAAACCGGACCAGACCAGATCCCGGAAGCCCACCGCGGCCTGCTCACCGTGCGCTATTGGGCCGGCGCGCAGGCGGCCGCGGGCGTGGCGAGCGAGGCCGTGCCGGCTGGCACGGTGGCGCAGGTGGTGGCGGCGGCCGGGGCCCGGCACCCGGGCGCGGCAGCCGTCTTTGCCCTGTGCGCCGTGCTGGTGGACGGCCTCGCGGCCGACCCGGACGTGGTCGTGCCGGCCGGCGCGACGGTGGAACTTCTGCCGCCCTTTGCCGGTGGGTGACGCCGCCTCGCGTGAGTGAGAGGATGACGGCCGTGCCCGAGCCGAATCCGCTGCCGCTGCCCGCCCCCGGAGAGGGCGGTGCCCTGTCCGCCGGGCGCGGCGCGCGGCGCGGCCGGCATGAAGTGGCCGCCGCAGCCGGGGGGTCCTGGACGGTCGGCGCCGCGACGCTCCTCGCGGCCGGATTGCTGGCGGTCTGCGAGGCTGCCGGGGCCACCTTCGTCATCGTGGCCGTGACCCTCGGGATCGGCGTCTTGTTGTGGGGGTGGGCACTGCTCGTCTCCTCGCCCGAGCCGACGGGCCCTCGCCTGGCCATCGCCGTCACCGCGGCGAGCGCCGTGCTCGCGGGGTCGCTCGCCGACGACGGGCCGGCGCTGCGCCACTTGCCCGTCGCCATCGCGCTCGGCCTCATCACGGCCTTCTTGATCCAACTGGTGCGCGGCGAGACGAAGTTCGGTGTCGTCACCGCTCTCACCAGCGCCGCCGCTGGCGTCACGGTGGTCGCGTCGGGCCTGGCACTGATCGCCGCCGCCGAATTGCGCTGGTATGACAGCCCGCTGACCATCGCGGCGGTCGGGGTGGCGTGCGCGAGTGTGGCGGCGGCGCGCTGGCGTGGCATGACCCTGCTCCTCGCGGCGGCTTTGGGCGCGGGCGGCGGGGTAGCGGGGGGCCTGCTTGCCGCGACCGCCGCGGATCTGTGGGTTGCCGCGGTCTTGGGTGGCGCGGCCGGGCTCGTGGCCACCGCCACTCGCCTTGCGCTGGCTGAGTTGCCGGGCGCCCGGCTCGAGGCAGCTCCGGCGGTCATCGCGGCGGCCTCGGTCTTTGCCCCCGGCTTCCTGGTGGCGACCATCGCCAAGCTGTTGCTCGGCTGACCGGCCTGCGGATCACTCCACGCGCTTGAGTTCCGCCGAGGCGTGGGCCGTCATCGGGTGGCCGGTGGCCGCCATATCCATCGCCCACAGGAGATTGGAATTGACCAGCCCATAGAGCCTGCTGGCGGCGTTGTATTCCTTGGCATGGGAACTGCGCAGGACGCCGTCGGTGCGCAGCTCGATCTTGGCCGGCTCCGCGGTGCCGAAATAGAGCTCGACGATGCCGGTGGGGTGCGTCAGCAGCAGTTCTGCCTCGCCTCCGGCCATCCGCCAAAAGCCCATCTCCGTCGCCGCGGGCCGCTCGACGGTGCCGATCGCGCGGCCCGC
>RRZT011809301.1_pt1 | contig 15424 bp, 11 predicted proteins | sample 2165551 | NCBI WGS metagenome assembly RRZT01 (sample SAMN10456910, study PRJNA506462) | wastewater metagenome | biome: wastewater; feature: sludge; material: wastewater sludge; isolation source: wastewater sludge with Escherichia coli K12::gfp cells carrying plasmid... | place: USA: Moscow, Idaho... | reverse complement strand
CGATGTCTTTATTTGTAGCACTTTCAATTCCTTCCAATCCTGGCGATGAGTTTACTTCTAATAATAAAGGTCCTTTTGAAGAACGAATGATGTCCACCCCAGCAACTTTCAAATCCATAGCTTTAGTCGCTTTTATAGCAATACGTTTTTCTTCAGCAGTCACTTTTATAATGGATGCAGTTCCACCAAGATGGATATTCGCTCGAAATTCGCCTGGCATTGCTTCGCGCTGAATGGCAGCAACTACCTTTCCATCTATCACAAAGCAACGAATGTCTTTTCCATTGGCTTCTTTGATAAACTCTTGAACTAATATGTTGGCATTTAAGCTTTTGAAAGCATTAATAACACTTTCGGCAGCTTTTTTAGTTTCGGCCAATACAACTCCTTTTCCTTGGGTTCCTTCTAGTAATTTTACGATCAAAGGAGGTCCACCAACCATTTTTATCAAATCATCCGTATCTAATGGTGAATTTGCAAAACCGGTAGTAGGAATTTCTACGCCGTGATTTAATAGTAATTGCAACGAGTATAACTTGTCGCGTGATTGTGTGATGGCCTTTGATGAATTCAAACAATATACTTTCAATGCTTCAAATTGTCTGGTCAAAGCACAGCCATAGAAGGTTATACTTGGTCTAATCCTAGGGATAATTGCATCAAATTGATTTAATATTTTACCACCACGATAATGAATTTCGGGTGTTTTTGCATCCAGTTTCATGTAACATTCCTTGATATTCAAAAAATGCATTTCGTGACCACGCATTTCGCCCGCTTCCATAATACGCTTGTTGCTGTACAATTCAGGATTGCTGGCTAAAAGCCCAATTCGTAAACCAGAACTTGCTTTTTCTGAATTTTTATAAAGTGCTTTTAAGCTATCAGTAGTTGGTTGCCCCAAAAGATATTTTTGTTCTGGATCAACCAGCACTCTTCCGCTCATAGCTTCACGACCTAAAAGCATTCGGAAACCCATGGAATCACGATTGGTTAATGTCATTTCAATAGGCCATTTTGAACTGCCTATTTGTAGGTTAGTTTGAATAACATAGCGTTGTTCTCGAAATCCACTAGAACTTTTTACAATTCGCTTGTCGATTAATGGTGCTTCACAGTGAATTACCGTTTTAAGATTATTTTGTATTGGGTTGATGTCAAATTTTACCCAATTACTTTCATTTTTGATAAATGGAGCAATGTTTATCGCATGTAAAGCGGATGTTTTTGCACCCGAATCTACTCGGGCTTTAATAGTAGGAATTCCTAACTCTGGAAAAGAACACCATTCTTCACTACCTAGAATAACTTTGTTATCTGACATAAATTAATTTTGTTTAACCTTTTTTATAAGAATCAAATGTAAATATTTGTTTTCAAAAAAAGAGTGTTTGCTGTAAAGAATAAACCCGTTATGTTGTAAGAACGTAACGGGTTTGTAATAAGGTAATTGCGTTTTTAATTATGGATTTGTAGGTTCTCCAGCCTTATGGATTTTTACATTCAACTCTTGTGCACCTTCTTCAATATCCATGAAAATTTCATCTCCGGAAGTGATTTTAGAAGTAATGATTTCTTCAGCTAGAGCATCTTCAACATATTTTTGTATCGCTCTTTTTAATGGTCTTGCGCCAAATTGTCTATCAAAACCTTTCTCTGCAATAAAGGCTTTCGCTTTATCAGAAAGATTCAATTGGTAGCCTAATTCAGCAACACGAGCAAATAATTTTTTTAATTCGATTTCGATAATTAAATCGATATCATGTTTTTCTAAAGCATTAAATACGATTACATCATCAATTCTATTTAAGAATTCAGGAGCAAAAGTTTTTTTCAATGCGTTTTCAATAATACTTTTTGAATTATCATCAGCTTGAGCCACTTTGGCGGCAGTTCCAAAACCTACACCTTGTCCAAAATCTTTTAATTGTCTGGCTCCAACATTCGAAGTCATGATAATTATCGTGTTTTTGAAGTCGATTTTTCGGCCTAAACTGTCTGTCAAATACCCATCATCTAAAACTTGCAATAACATATTGAAAACATCGGGATGCGCTTTTTCTATCTCATCTAATAGGACAACGCAATATGGTTTTCTTCTGACTTTCTCTGTCAATTGACCACCTTCTTCGTATCCAATATATCCCGGAGGTGCTCCAACTAAACGGGAGATTGCAAATTTTTCCATGTATTCACTCATATCAATACGAATCAACGCATCTTCAGAATCGAATAATTCTTTAGCCAATACTTTAGCTAATTGGGTTTTACCAACACCGGTTTGACCTAAAAAAATGAAAGAACCAATTGGTCGATTCGGATCTTTTAATCCGGCACGATTTCTTTGAATAGAACGCGCAATTTTCATTACCGCTTCTTTTTGCCCAATCACCTTACTTTCAATTAGTTCTGGGAGTTTAGCGAGTTTGTTGCTTTCTGTTTGAGCAATTCGATTTACAGGAATTCCGCTCATCATAGAAACGACATCGGCTACATTGTCTTCAGTAACTTCTATTCGGTTATTTTTAGAATCTTCCTCCCATTGTTCTTGAGCGATAGCTAAATCTTTTTCAATGCGTTTTTCATCATCGCGAAGCTTTGCAGCCTCTTCGTATTTTTGTTTTTTTACCACCACATTTTTCAATTCGCGTACGTCTTCAAGTTGACGTTCGAGATCTAAAATTTGTTTTGGAACTTCAATATTGGTAATATGAACTCTAGAACCCGCTTCGTCTAGTGCATCAATCGCTTTGTCTGGCAAGAAACGTTCAGACATGTATCTGTCTGTTAACTTCACACATGCCTCAATGGCTTCTTGTGTGTACGTAACATTATGATGGTCTTCGTATTTGTTTTTAATGTTATTCAAAATCGTTATTGTTTCCTCAACAGATGTTGGTTCAACAATTATTTTTTGAAAACGTCGTTCTAATGCGCCGTCTTTTTCTATGTATTGTCTGTATTCATCTAGTGTAGTAGCGCCAATACATTGAATTTCTCCACGAGCTAATGCTGGTTTAAACATGTTAGAAGCGTCCAGTGAACCTGTTGCCCCACCAGCACCCACAATAGTGTGAATTTCATCTATGAAAAGGATAATATCATCATTTTTTTCCAGTTCATTCATCACTGCTTTCATGCGCTCTTCAAACTGTCCACGGTATTTTGTACCGGCAACCAAACTCGCTAAATCTAAGGTAACGACACGTTTATTGAATAAAGTACGCGATACTTTTTTCTGAATAATTCGCAACGCTAAACCTTCGGCAATAGCTGATTTTCCTACTCCAGGTTCTCCTATAAGTAAGGGGTTGTTCTTTTTACGACGGCTCAAAATTTGAGAAACGCGTTCAATTTCTTTCTCACGTCCTACAACAGGATCTAGTTTTCCTTCTTCGGCCATTTCTGTTAAATCTCTTCCAAAATTATCCAAAACAGGAGTTTTAGATTTTTTGTTGGATTTGTTGGCTGGATTGTTGAAGGTTCCTTCTTTTAGACTGTCATCTTGTCCGGAATCATCATTGTATGATTCATTTCGTGGCAAATTTTCTATAAAATCTTCTTCGTTTGGAGTCATGTTTAGATATTGTTCTTTAGCTACATCATAATCAATTTTGAGTTTATTCAATAGCTTGGTTGTTGGATCGTTTTCGTTTCTTAATATACACAATAATAAATGTGCGGTGCTGATTGACGAACTTTGAAACACTTTAGCTTCAAGGAAAGTGGTCTTCAAGGCTCGTTCTGCCTGCCTTGTCAAGTGTAGGTTTTTCTTTTCAACATTTACTTCGAGACTTGGACTAGCAGGACTTAGGATTTCCACTTTTCGGCGTAAATGGTCTAAATCAACATTCAGGTTATTCAATATTTGAATTGCTTTTCCGTTTCCGTCTCTTAAAATGCCTAACATTAAGTGTTCAGTTCCTATGAAGTCATGTCCTAGTCGCAAAGCTTCTTCTTTGCTGTAAGTAATAACGTCTTTTACTCTTGGTGAAAAATTATCATCCATAATATATATTTATATCGTAAATTTAGTGAATTAGTGATAGAAAAACAAAAATCATTCCTATTAGAAGTCGTGTCAGCTAAGAGACAAAAATAATAATAACTTTAAAGTTAAAGTTCCCTTAAATTATTAACTAAAAGCGTAGTTTGTTTTGTTAATAAATCATTGAAATAAGTATTGTAAAAATGGCTTAAAAATTTCAAAAAGGCGTATATTGGCACGTTTTGAAACTAATATAATTATTTAATATAACACATTATGTCTGAAGGAGAAAAGTTAATTCCTATTAACATAGAAGATGAAATGAAATCAGCTTACATCGATTATTCGATGTCAGTAATTGTATCAAGAGCGCTTCCGGATGTTAGAGATGGCTTGAAACCAGTACATCGAAGAGTATTATTTGGAATGCATGATTTGGGTGTTAACTCCAGATCAGCCCATAAAAAGTCCGCAAGAATTGTTGGAGAAGTTCTCGGTAAATACCACCCTCATGGTGACATCTCTGTATATGATGCCATGGTTCGTATGGCTCAAGAATGGAGTATGCGTTATTTATTAATTGATGGTCAGGGTAATTTTGGGTCTGTGGATGGAGATAGTCCAGCAGCAATGCGTTATACAGAGGCTAGAATGCGTAAGATTTCAGAAGAAATCTTGGCTGATATTGACAAAGAAACGGTTGATTTTAAATTGAATTTTGACGATACGCTGGAAGAGCCAACGGTTATGCCAACACGTGTTCCTACCTTATTAATAAATGGGGCAACAGGAATTGCAGTAGGTATGGCAACGAATATGCCACCTCATAACTTAACTGAGGTAATCAACGGTACGTTAGCTTTCATGGACAATAATGACATTGAAATTGATGAGCTAATGACTCATATTAAAGCTCCAGATTTTCCTACAGGAGGTGTTATATATGGATATGAAGGTGTTCGTGAAGCTTTCAAAACGGGTAGAGGCAGAGTTGTAATGCGTGCCAAAGTTGGTTTTGAAGAAGTAGATGGTCGCGAGTGTATTATCGTTACTGAAATTCCTTATCAAGTGAATAAGGCAGATATGATTAAACGTACTGCTGATTTAGTGAATGATAAAAAAATTGATGGAATTGCAAATATCCGTGATGAATCGGATAGAAACGGGATGCGAATCGTTTATATTTTAAAACGTGATGCTACGCCAAACGTGGTTTTGAATACGCTTTATAAGTTTACTCAACTGCAATCTTCTTTTAGTGTAAACAACATCGCTATTGTAAAAGGTCGTCCGCAAATGTTGAATCTAAAAGATTTGATTCATTACTTTGTTGAACACCGTCATGATGTGGTGACTCGCAGAACGCAATTTGAACTGAAAAAAGCGGAGGCGAGAGCACATATATTAGAAGGTTTGATTATCGCTTCGGATAATATTGACGAAGTAATTGCTTTGATCAAAGCGTCAAAAAGTACCGAAGAAGCAAGAGAAAAATTAATCGAAAGATTCCAATTATCAGATATTCAATCGCGTGCCATAGTAGAAATGCGTTTGCGTCAATTAACGGGATTGGAACAAGATAAGTTAAGAACGGAATACGATGAAATTATGAAGTTAATAGAGCATTTGAAAGCTTTATTAGCGGATGTGAACTTGAGAATTGCATTGATAAAAGAAGAACTAACGGAAATTCGTGATAAATATGGGGATGAACGTCGTTCTCAAATTGAATATTCAGGAGGGGATGTAAGTATTGAGGATTTAATTGCTGATGAAAATGTAGTAATCACGATTTCTCATGCGGGTTATATTAAACGTACAAATCTGACTGAATACAAAACTCAGAATAGAGGAGGAGTAGGTCAAAAAAGTGCTGGAACAAGAGATCAAGATTTCTTAGAACACATGTTTGTGGCAACAAACCATCAATATATGATGTTCTTTACTCAAAAAGGGAAATGTTTCTGGATGCGTGTTTATGAAATACCTGAAGGAAGTAAAACGGCAAAAGGTAGAGCGATTCAGAATTTAGTGAATATTGAAAGCGACGATAAGGTAAAAGCATTCATCTGTACTCAGGATCTAAAAGATAAAGACTATATCAACAGCCATAACCTTATTATGGTAACTAAAAAAGGTCAGGTTAAGAAAACATCTTTAGAGAAATATTCTAAACCTAGAGTTAATGGTGTTGCCGCAATTACCATTAAAGAAGGAGATGAATTATTGGAAGCAAAATTAACTAATGGTGAAAGCCAAATTATTTTGGCGGTAAAATCTGGAAAATTAGTTCGTTTCGAAGAAACTAAAACCCGTCCGATGGGAAGAACAGCGTCTGGAGTTCGCGGTATTACGCTTAAGGATGATACGGATGAAGTGATTGGCATGGTTACTGTAGATAAGGACGATATTAACGATTCACAAATTTTAGTTGTAACTGAAAACGGATACGGTAAACGTACCAAATTAGTTGATGAAGATGGAGAGGATGTTTACAGAATTACGAATCGTGGAGGAAAGGGTGTAAAAACACTTAATATAACCGAAAAAACTGGAAAACTTATTTCGATAAACGCAGTTACTGACGCTGATGATTTAATGATTATCAATAAATCTGGATTAACAATCAGAATGGCAATTGAAGATTTACGTGTAATGGGACGTGCTACTCAAGGAGTTAAATTGATAAATCTAAAAGGTAAAGATTCAATTGCAGCAGTTACAAAAGTGATGAAAGACGATGTTGCTGAAGTGGTTGTTGATGAAGATGGGAATGTTATCGAAACGGAAGCTATCGAAAGAATCAAGCCAGTCCTAGAAATTCTTGAAGACGAAGGTGTTGAAGAGGACGAAGAGGAGGATGATGTTGAGGAAGATGAAGATGACGAAGCCTCTGAAGGTGATGATGAAGATGACGAAGTATAAATATAAATAGAGAACAATAATTAGTATTAAACAAATTTAGAATATTATGAAAAGTAAATATGTATTACTTGCATCAGTATTATTGATATCAGTAGCTACTTTTGCTCAAAAAGATCAAATTAAAGCCGCTGAAAAAGCGTTTAAAGGTGGTAAATCTCAAGAAGCAGTGACTATTTTGGCGGAAGCAGAATCTTTAATAGGAAATGCTTCGGATGCTGAAAAAGCCCAGTTTTTCTTTGTAAAAGGAAATGCCTTATTAGATTTGGCAAATAAGAAGGTTAGTACAGATACAAATCTTTCTCTTGCTGCAAAAGCCTACCAAGACTTAATTGATGTTGAAAAAGCATCTGGAAAAGGAAAGTATTCAGCACAGGCTGCAGCTTCGGTTACAGATATAAAATTTAAATTGATTAATGCTGCTATTGCAGATTCAAAAATCGACAAGCATTCAGAGAGTGCTAAAAAGTTATATGATGCCTATTTGTTAGATAAGAAAGACACCATAAATTTATATTATGCGGCTTCTACTTATGTAAATGCAAAAGAGTATGATAAGGCTCTTGAGTTATATGACAATTTGAAAAAATTAAATTACTCCGGAAAAGGAACAAGCTATTTTGCAATTAATAAGTTGACTAACGCTGAAGATTTTTTTAATACTGCTAAAGAAAGAGATTTGTCAGTTAAAATTGGAACTCATGAAAAACCAAGAACTGAGATGGTTCCATCAAAAAGAGGTGAGATATATAAAAACATGGCTTTGATTTTAGTTGAAAAAGGTAGAACGGAGGAAGCTAAAAAAGCAATTTCTGAAGCTAGAATGGCTAATCCAGATGATACTTCATTGGTTTTAACAGAAGCTAATCTATACTTAGAAACGAAAGATTTTGAAACTTATAAAAAATTGATTGGAGAGATTTTAGCGAAAAACCCTAATGATGCAGATTTAACTTTTAATTTAGGTGTGATTAGCGGTAATGCAGGAAATAAGGTTGATGCTGAAAAGTATTATTTACGTGCTATGGAAATTAAACCTGATTACATCAATGCTTACATTAATCTTGCAGCTTTGAAGCTTGACGGAGAAAAAGTGATCATTGATGAAATGAATAAATTAGGTACTTCAACAAAAGACATGAAGCGTTATGATGAGTTGAAAGTTAAAAGAGAAAACATATTTAAAAGTGTGATTCCTTTCCTTAAAAAAGGGTATGAATTAGACCCTGCAAACGTAGATGTGGCAAAAACTCTTTTAAATGTTTACAGTGCTCTAGAAATGACTGCAGAGTACAAAGCTTTGAAAGCTAAAATGTAACACTCATTTATTATATAAAAAAACCGGTTTGAAATATTTGAGGGCACTGAAAAAGTCATTCTAATAAATTTATAAATAAAAAAGGAGTAGATATCTCAGGGTTTCTACTCCTTTTTTCTTATATTTAAGTCTAATTATAAGTGTTTTTAAGGTGTTAGTACAACAAACAATACAATTCAGCGAGTATTCTTCGTTGTATGATTTAATAGTTCCAAAAGAAAATCTATTAAGAAAAATCAATGACTTGATTGATTTTTCATTTATTTATGATGAGTTATTAAATAAATACTGTACCAATAGTGGTCGCACAGCAGAAAGTCCTGTGCGTATGTTCAAGTATCTACTTCTAAAAACAATTTATACCGTTTCAGATGTTGATGTAGTGGAACGTTCTCGTTACGATATGTCTTTTAAATATTTTTTAGATATGAATCCAGAAGACGGGGTTATTAATCCGAGTTCGTTAAGAAAATTTAGAAAACTACGTTTAAAAGACACCGACCTTATTAACTTATTGATAAACAAAACAGTAACTATTGCCATTGAAAAAGGTATCATTCGTTCTAAGTCTATCATCGTTGATGCCACACATACTTTATCAAGATCCAATCCATTTTTGCCATCGATGTATTGAGAGAACGTTCCAAGCTACTGATAAAAACAGTATACTGCTTTGATGAGGAATTCAAAGAACGTATGCCTGAAAAAAATACCGACAATGACTTAGAAAAGGAACTAGCTTATTGTAAAGAGTTGGAAAAACGCATTGAAAATGAGCCGTCAATCAGGTCAATCCCAGCTGTGAAAGAGAAATTAAACTTGCTCAAAGAAACCATAGAAGATACTCAAAAAAATTTAACTTTATCAAAAGATACCGATGCTAAACCGGGCCATAAGTCTGCCGAGAGTTCCTTCTTTGGTTATAAAACTCATTTGGTAATGACCGAAGAGCGGATCATTACTGCAGCTGTAGTTATCTCTGGAGAAAAAGGAGATGGGCCAGAATTGCCCAAACTTTTAGAAATTAGTCAAGAAAACGGAATCGATGTTGATACTATTATTGGGGATGGAGCTTATACAGGAAAAGAAAATCTCAAACTCACAAGTGAGCAAAGTATTAAAGTGGTAGCCAGACTAAATGTTACAATAGCACAAGGAGCTAGAAAAGACGAAGATAAATCTGATTATAATAAAGATGCCGATAGATTTGTTTGCCCTGCTGGTCATATGGCCATACGAAAGGCTCGCCAAGGTAAAAAAAATGTTGGAACCAATCAAAAACAAACCTACTGTTTTGATGTGGAAAAATGTAAGACCTGCTCTTTAAAAGAGGGTTGTTATAAAGATGGATCCAAGACAAAAACATATTCGGTGTCGATAAAATCGGACTTACACCAAGAACAAATCAGCTTTCAAGAAACTGACTATTACAAAGAAAAAGCAAAACATCGATATAAAATAGAAGCGAAAAATAGTGAGTTGAAAAATGTACATGGTTATGATAGAGCACTATCATATGGTATTACCAATATGCAAATGCAAGGTGCAATAGCAATTTTCACAGTCAACTTAAAAAGAATACTCAAATTAATGTAGAAAAATGAAAGCTACTGCTGCATTACTCAAAATGACTCTAGCTAAGCTCAAAATAGCCTTATTGAACCAACCTTAAAATTAAGATTAAAAAGGAAAACGCTTGCAACGGATTGTATAAATCCAGTTACAAGCGTTTTTTTATTGTCTAAAAAACGATGATAATCAAAATGTACGATGTTTTTCAGTGCCCTCGCAAGAACTTTAGAGGTTTTCTTATTGATAATAATCAACAGCTACTTTTAGGTTTAGTCTCTGATTAAAATGTATGCTAAGATTTTTGTTTCATAATTTTAGGAAAAAGACAATGCTTTAGCTAAATCTTCTTTTTTATTCCGGCTTAAAGGAATTTTAGTAATCCCAATTTCAGCAAATTTGCTATTGAAGCGTTCAACTTTGTCTATGTTTATAATATATGATTTGTGTACTCTAATAAATTTTTCTTTAGACAAGTCGTTCTCAAAGGATTTCATGGTGGAAAGAACCAAGTTACTGTCGTCTTCGGTAACTACTTTAACATAGTCGCCAAAAGCTTCAATCCATTTTATTCTTGAAGTGAATATTTTTAATTTTTTTAAATTACTTTTTATAAATATGTGTTCGCCTTCTTCTTCCTTATTTTCTTTCTTTAAAGAATACAATTCTATGGCTCTTTTTACTGATGCGTTGAATCGATCAAGAGCTATAGGTTTTTGAAGATAATCAGTGGCATCATAATCAAAAGCTTTCATTGCATATTCTGCTTTTGACGTAATAAATATAATTTGTGGCTGTACCTTTAAGCCATCTAAAAAATCAAAACCGCTTATCACAGGCATTTCTATATCTAGAAAAATTAAATCAACAGTATTTACTGACATGCAACTTTTAGCCTCTATAGCATTAGAAAAATCACCTACTAAGCGTAAATTGGTATGATTGTTTACTAGTTTTGCGATGATCATTCTCTGAATAGAGCTATCATCAACAACGACACAATTTAGTTTCATAACATTGAAAGGTTTTAAATTCGGGTAAGTAAAAATAACTCTATTTTTTTTAAAGAACTAATTTGAGGAGTTGTTTTTGTAAAAAGAAAATTTTTATTTAATTTGGACTTGGAACTTTAAAATAATTGACTACTTTTGCACCCAAATTAACATATAAATATATATTTATGAATCATTATGAAACTGTTTTCATTTTAAATCCCGTTTTATCTGACATACAGGTAAAGGAAACAGTAAGCAAATTTGAAGATTTTCTTACTAGTAGAGGAGCAGAAATGGTATCGAAAGAAGACTGGGGCCTTAAAAAAATGGCTTACGAAATTCAACACAAAAAAAGTGGTTTTTATCACCTATTCGAATTCAAAGTAAGTGGAGAAGTTCTTATTGCTTTTGAAACTGAATTTAGACGTGATGAAAGAGTAATGCGTTTCTTGACTGTAAGTCTTGATAAACATGCTATTTCTTGGGCTGAAAGAAGAAGAACTAAATTAAAATCTACAAAAGCTTAATTATCATGGCAACATTACAACAATCGGCTTCAGGAAAAAAAGACGGGGATATCAGATATCTTACGCCTTTGAACATAGAGACAAACAAACAAAAAAAGTATTGTCGTTTCAAAAAATCAGGTATCAAATATATTGATTATAAAGATGCTGATTTCTTATTAAAATTTGTAAACGAACAAGGGAAAATTCTTCCTCGTCGTTTAACAGGAACTTCATTAAAGTACCAAAGAAAAGTGTCAGCAGCTGTCAAAACAGCACGTCACACAGCTTTAATGCCATACGTGGCAGATTTACTAAAATAATAATTTAACTCAGTTGTTGGTTTTCTGAAACATGAAACCTAACTTCTATAACAAAGGACAACAACATGGAACTTATTTTAAGACAAGACGTTCAAAATTTAGGATTTAAAGATGATATAGTTACAGTGAAAAATGGTTACGGTCGTAACTTTTTGATCCCAACTGGTCAAGCACATTTAGCAACATCTTCTGCAAAGAAAGTATTAGCTGAAAACCTAAAACAAAGAGCGCACAAAGAGGCTAAAGTGGTAGCAGATGCGAAAGCACTGGCAGAAGCTTTGAAAGCTATTGAAATTAAAATCTTTGCAAAAGCAGGTGGTGAAAAATTATTCGGTTCAATCACGAATATTGATATCGCTGAATCTTTAGCTAAAGGTGGACAGCAAATCGAAAGAAAATTCATCACAAGCGGAATCGTTAAACGTACTGGTAAATATACTGCTAGCGTTCGTTTACACAGAGACGTTATTGTTGAATTGGATTACGAAATTGTTGCTGAACAAGCATAAATTTTTTAAATTTATATAATTAAATCCCGATGGAAATCGGGATTTTTTTTGTTTAAAATTTATTTCAATATTAATGTGAATTATTTAAATTATGAAATACTCAAGATTAACAAAAGAACAATTTGAGGAATTGAATCAGGAGTTTAGTACTTTTTTAGCTACTCAAGCGATTGATAAAGCCGAGTGGAATAAAATTAAAGCTGAAAAACCAGAAGTTGCTGAACAAGAATTAGACGTTTTTTCTGATTTGATTTGGGAAGGTGTGCTGTCAAAAGCAACATATTTAGAACATTTTTCAAAAAATCATATCTTTCTTTTTCATTGTTTTGATACCCATGTTCAATCGATTGTTTTGAAATCATTGGTCACTGAAGTTGATTTTTTGACCAAAGAAGGATTGCAATGGCTTAGCGATAATATGTTTACGGACACTATTGAAATGAAAGTAGGGAGAAAAGAGTTTACAGAAGAGCGTAATTCTTCTATTTTTGAATTGATACAACAAGGTTCTTTTTTGAGCGATGGTCTTTTGTACCAGCAAATAAATACCATTATAGCATCCTAATTGTGTTGCTATTTATTTTTAATTGGTTATTTTAGTACGCTTTTTCAAAACTAAAATAGCCAATTTTTATTTTATATGGATATTCAAAATACAATTCAAACTTTAAGAGAGGAATTAAATCAGCACAATTATAATTACTATGTGCTAGATAAACCTATAATTTCTGATTATGAATTTGATGTTAAATTAAAACAGCTTCAAGAGCTTGAAAATAAATATCCGGAATATTTTGACGAAAGTTCACCTACGCAACGTGTAGGCGGAAGCATAACGAAAAACTTCAAAACTATAAAGCACGATTATCGAATGTATTCTCTCGATAATTCGTATTCAAAAGAGGAACTACTAGATTGGGAGAAACGCATTCAAAAAGTTTTGGGTAATGTTCCGTTAGAATATACTTGCGAACTAAAATATGACGGGGCTTCTATCAGCATTACGTATGAAAACGGAATTCTCAAACGTGCTGTTACTCGTGGCGATGGTTTTCAAGGAGATGATGTGACTAACAATATCAAAACTATAAAATCAATACCATTAAAATTAAAAGGGAATTTTCCTGCTACATTTGATGTTCGTGGCGAAATTATTTTGCCTTTTGCCGGTTTCGAAAAAATGAATCAGGAATTAATCGAAATTGGTGAATTACCATATTCAAATCCGAGAAATACCGCTTCAGGAAGTTTGAAATTACAAGACAGCGCCGAAGTTGCCAAACGACCGTTAGATTGTTTATTGTATTTTTTAATTGGAAACAACCTGCCTTTTAAATCGCAATTTGAAGGATTAGAAACTGCCAGAAATTGGGGTTTCAAAGTTCCAAAAGAAGGAAAACTGGCGCATAATTTAGAAGAAGTTTTTCAATATATTGAGTATTGGGATACGCACAGGCATAATCTTCCTTATGAAACCGATGGAGTAGTGGTAAAAGTAAATTCTTTTCATTATCAAGATGAATTGGGTTTTACTGCAAAATCTCCTCGTTGGGCAATTGCCTATAAATTCAAATCAGAACAGGTTTCGACAAAATTAAATTCCATTTCGTTTCAAGTAGGACGAACAGGATCTATAACTCCAGTGGCTAATTTAGAGCCCGTACAATTGGCTGGAACTATTGTAAAACGTGCCTCTTTACATAATGCGGATCAAATTGAAAAGTTAGACATTCGAGTAGGAGACACCGTTTTTGTAGAAAAAGGAGGGGAGATTATTCCAAAAATTATTGCTGTTGATTTGAGTAAGCGTCCCGCGAATTCGCAGCCTACAAAATACATTACCCATTGTCCTGAATGCAATACAGAACTGGTTAGATCAGAAGGCGAAGCAAACCATTATTGTCCTAATTTCTATGGTTGTCCACCGCAAATTATTGGAAGAATTCAGCATTTTATTTCGCGAAAAGCAATGGATATTGAAGGACTCGGAGGTGAAACGGTTGCGTTACTATTCAATAACGGATTGGTTCATAATTATGCCGATTTGTATGAGTTGACTGTAGAACAAATTCTTCCTTTGGAGCGAATGGCACAAAAATCTGCTGAAAACTTAGTGAATGGTGTCGCTAATTCAAAGAATATTCCTTTCGAAAGCGTTTTGTTTGCCCTAGGAATCCGTTTTGTTGGAGAAACAGTAGCCAAAAAACTGGCCAAACATTATAGAAGTATCGATGCATTGTGCCAGGCGACTTTGATGGATTTGATTTTGGTGGACGAAATTGGAGAGCGAATTGCACAAAGTGTACTTGATTTTTTTGATAATGAGGAAAATCGAGCTATCATTGAAAGGCTTAAAAAGCACGGTATTCAATTTGAAATTATCGAGAAAATAAATCCAAATGCGACTAATAAACTTTCTGGAAAAACTTTTGTAGTTTCAGGAGTATTTGAGAAATTTTCGAGAGACGATTTGAAAAAAGCAATTGAAGATAATGGCGGAAAAGTGGGAAGTTCAATTTCAACAAAAACTGATTATGTTGTAGCTGGGGATAATATGGGACCCACTAAACTAGATAAAGCTAATAAACTCAATATTGCGATAATTTCTGAAGATGATTTTATCAAATTAATTAATGAAACTGATGCGGCTACGGACTAGAAAATATGATTGTTCTTTTGAGATAGTTGAAGTTTCTTTATAATTATTTTTATTCGAAGTAATTGGCATTCATTATATTTTAAGCAATACTATTTTTAATAGTGGGCAAATTGGCATTTTTTAGATTGGGAATAATTTCGTTTGTAACGAGTTTTATTACAGGTTGTTAGTGTAAAATAATCTTTAGATTTTATGAAAAAAAATCGATTACGGTTAAACTATAATCGATTTTCCTTCAAAAGCTTTTGCTTTATTATTGTCTAAATAAAAATCTATTCTGCCTAAGTTAATACCGTAACAGCCTACTTGATTTACTAAAACTTCTTTGCCCACAAGATTCTTTGCAACTGTAGGTTTGTCTAGAAAAGTATGGGTATGTCCACCAATAATTAAGTCAATATCTTGTGTAAGTTCGGCTAATTTTAAATCACAAATTTTAGTAGGTTCGTCTCTGTATTTATAACCTAAGTGCGACAAACAAATCACTAAAACACATTGCTGTTCTTTTTTTAAAATCCGAACCATATCTTGAGCTGTTTCAACAGGATCATTATAGATGGTTTCTTTGTACATTCCTTTATCAACCAATCCTGCAAGCTCTATTCCAAGACCAAAAACACCCACTTTTATTCCGT
>RRZT012108534.1_pt1 | contig 15428 bp, 9 predicted proteins | sample 2165551 | NCBI WGS metagenome assembly RRZT01 (sample SAMN10456910, study PRJNA506462) | wastewater metagenome | biome: wastewater; feature: sludge; material: wastewater sludge; isolation source: wastewater sludge with Escherichia coli K12::gfp cells carrying plasmid... | place: USA: Moscow, Idaho ... | reverse complement strand
GCCCCACCTTCGTGGATGATCCGCAGCGCTGGCGTAGCGGCGCTGCCGGGGCAGCCGATGTGTGCGGTCGCCGGCGAGCAGGTCGCGGCGGGTCTGGGCTGGGGTGCCCCCGTTCCCCTTTCCCAACAGCCGTACGCTCCCATAGCTGCGGGGTACGAGACTGCCTCGCGGGAGCCCGCTCCCGAAGTTCAGGCGCCTGATGTTCCCTCTCCCGGGGCTGCACCCGAGCCCAGCGTCGGGCAGGCACTCCTGCCGCCCTGGGCGGGCTGGGTCTCGGCCGCGGTCCAGCGAGAGGCCGTCCCCGATGAGGAGCAGAACCCCGAGACGGACTCAGCCACAGTCGCTCTCCCGCTCCTTGCCGAAGGACACGCGTCGTCACCCGAGCAGGCGGCCGAGGCCGAGGCCAGCGTCACATCGCTGTTGTCTTCGCCCGATGAGGGCCTGGACCTCACGGATGAGGTGCGAAGCGAAGAGGAGCTTGAGCCCCTCGACGACACCGCACTCCTGGAGGAGACCGTTTCCGTTGACGTGGCAGACCTCGTTGACGCGGCAGATTCCGTTGGCCCGCATGGCGAGGAGGGTCCCGTCGACTGCGCCGATGCGGAGGAGCCGCAGGACGCGGCTTCACCAGCGCCCGCCGCGACGGAGGCCACCCAGTGGCCCGATGGGGTGGTGTCGGTCTGGAGCCCGCTGGCCGCTCCCGGGAGCGAGAAGCCCCTGGCTGGTGACACCTTGCCGGAGACACTCGGCGCTGAGGATGCGGAACTCACCGAGATCCTTGACTTCGCCATCCCCGCCTTCGAACGGGTGGATCTGGCGCTGCCAGAGGGCCCCCTCGCCTTGGTCGAGGTGCCCAGCATGACGGCTCCCACGACAGCCGATGACGAGGAGCCCTGGCGTCCGCGCCGCGCCATGGCGCGCGCGTTCGAGCCTGATGAGTTCGAGGACGACGAGGAGGTGGATGTTCGCGTCGGGAGCCGTGCTTGGATCGAGCCCGACAGCGACCCCGCCTCCGTTCCGGTTGCCGAGGGCAACCCCGAGCCAGATGCCGAGACCGCGTCTGATGACGAGGCCGAGATTGCTTCTGATGACGAGGCCGAGGCCGCTTTCGACTCAGAGCCCGAAGTAGAGGACACCATCCGGCTCGACCTCACCCAGGGGGAGGCGCTGATCACCGTGCAGGCGGCGCTGGAGGCGCAGCGGACTCCGGCGATCGCGATCGACGTGGTGCCTGCGGCTCTAGAAGGCGCGCCCAGCACGGCCCTTGTGCTGGTCAGACGGTCATCGGTGCCAGCACGCGTGAGTGTGCCGCCGCGCAACGAACCGTGGTGGGATCTGCCGAAGCCCGGGGCGGTCACCACCGTGGTGGCGCTGACCGAGGTTGACGTCGTGATCTGGTCCGAGGATTCCCACGACCCGGAGGCGCCCGGTGAGGACGGAGACGACGTCCTGACGGAAGAGCGCTCCCAACGGGAAGCCGAACCTCACCTTACCGCAGCCTTGGAGGAGGATGCTGGGTCCACCGACGCGGTGACCGTCGCCGAAGAGGCTGCCGAGCCCACTGACGCGGGCGTGGCGAGCGAGCGGGACTCCGAACACGGCGACGCTACGGAGCGTGAGATCCTCGCCGACGACCACACCGACCAGACCGAGGTCGAGGGTCGAGACGACACGAGCGAGAACGCTGACGCCGACGAATCCCGCGAGCGCGACGAACCGTGCGAGAGCGAGGAGTCGTGCGACAGCGACGTCGAGATCACCGTGGTCATGGCCAGCGACGTGATCGCCGAGGAGTTCCGTCGTCCTGACGCGGTCACGCAGGCCGTCACACGGGAGGAACCCGAGCATGAGGCGGCCTCGGATCCCACCGAGGAGCAGCAGGCGGAGACTGAGGCGCCATCAGGCGTCGACGAGACCCGCCCGCCCGAGTCGTGGGGTACGTGGGGTCGGAGTGTGGACCCGGGGCAGCCCCATCGCTCTGCGGTGCTCCAGGCCGAGGACGTGCAGCACGCGGACATCATCATCGTGGCCTCACGCGCCGAACGGTCGGAGGTGGCGCTGCTTGATCCGCTGGCGCGGGCACGAACCTTCACGCTCCGTGAGGCGCTGGCTTTGGGCGCGGCCCCGATCGTGATGGAGGAAGTGGATGAGGTCCGCGAGGTGCCGAGCGTCGACGCCAGCAACCCCATCAGCCTGTACGCTGCGATCCTGGATCGCCGCCGCGGCTCCGTTACCCCGCCCCAGCCCACGGGCCCGTGGTGGAAGCGCCGTGCACGCACCGATCCGTGGGACATCCCCGATGTTCATCAAGCTCCCGAGCGCGTGCACGTCTCCGGATTGAGGTCGGTGGCGCGAGAGACGCGCGAACTGGCTTCCCGCATGACCGTCTTTGCCCGCAGCATGGGCGACGAGGTCACGCCCTAAACGAGACAGCATCTCGCGTCGATGTGTGCGCGGCCCCGATCGGGCCTGCCGTCTCAGCCACCACCTGGGCCACTGCGCGGCCGTAGGCGGCGGGGTCGTGTCGATGGATTGCCTCGGCGCGCGCAGGCTCCAGGCCGGGAAGTATCGCGTCCCACGAGTCGGCGATGCGAGCGACCGCCGTGGCCAGTGCGTCCGCGGAACCGGCAGGGACGCCGAAGGCAGTCGCATAACCGTGCGTGGCCTCCCGAAGCCCGGAGGTCTCACTGACGACGACGGGGCGGGCGGCCAAGATGCCCTCCACCGCCGTGTTCCCGAAGGGCTCATCGAGGCGGGAGGGGACCACCACAATGTCGGCGGCACAGAGGCCGGGCCACACGTCATCGACGAAACCGTGCAAGGTGACCGCTTCGGTGAGGTCGCTGGAGTGGATGAGTGAGCGCAGTTCCGCTTCGTACCATTCATAGCCCGGGAACACGGCGCCGTAGAGGTCGAGAGTGGCAGGCCTGCCCGCATCGCGAAGGAGGCGCAACGCTGACACGATGAGGTCGACGCCCTTGCGAGGAGAGAGGCGCCCGATGTAGGCGAGCCGGGGACCCGGCACCAACTCCGGCCTAGGTGGAGTGACGGTCTCTGGCCCCGGGACGGCATTGAGGATCACCTGAGATCGTGCTGCGAGGCAGGCGAAGGAGTCCGCCATCACCGCGAGGCTGAACCGACTATTGACGATGATGCGTTGCGCCGCCAAGAGTGGCGCATAGAGGACCCGCTTGAGCCAGGGGCGGGCCTGAGACTCGCCTTCATGCACATGCACGACGGTGGGGACGCGCCGCAACCGGGCCACCAACGGCCAGACCGGGATCGTGATCGTATTGACCAACACGACAGAGGGGGAGTGCCTGCGCAGCGCACCCCATGCGCCGATGACGCCCTTCGCCGCTGTGGTGAGCAATTCACCCCACCCGCGCGGACGCAGGAGGCGCTTGCGCAAAACGAACTGGGGGGCGAACTCCACCTCGGCGCCCTCCGCGGTCAGGGCAGCCACGAGCGGCCCTGGCGCCGGAAGCACCACGACGACGCGCCACCCCTCCCTGATCAGTCCCGTCACCGATCCCAGGAGGACGCGGTCCGAACCATACAGTTCAGCACCGGGGTGGACCACCAGCACGGTGTCAGGCGACGCCGCCTTCACGCCGTGGGGTCCGTCGAACGGTGAGCGTGTCGCGCAAGGGGGTGAATGCTGGCGCCACGAGCCAAACGCCGCGCGAGCCGCTCGTAGTCGTCGCACACGCCAGCCCAGGTGAACACCGACGAGACGCGTCGACGACCGGCATCCGCGAACTCCTGAGCCCGTGCGGGCTCTGTCTCGCTGGCGCGGAATTGAGGGGCCAGGTCGGCTGCGGTCGCAAAGAACCACCCCTGCCCGGCCAGGACTTCACGATTGAAGTTGACGTCGAAGGCCACCACTGGCGTCCCCGCACCCATCGCGCGCAGCAGCGAAGGGTTGGTTCCGCCGACAGAATGCCCGTGCACGTAGGTGTAGGCGTGAGCATAAAGCGCGTCCAGTGCGTCTTGGTCGTAGACCGCGCCGAGAAGGTGGATGCGCGGATCAGCCGCCGCGACGGTCTCGATGCGGCGCGTGTAGTCAGCGCTGTAGGGGGCGGCACCGACGACCACCAGAGGCTTGGTCGACTCGCTCGCGTGATAGCCCTCGACGATCTCCAGCACATGGTTCTCCGGCTCGAACCTCGCCACGACGAGGTGATACTCGCCCGGAGTGAAGCCCAAAGCGCGCACGGGAGCCGCATCGAGTTGCTCGATCACGGGGGCGCCATAGCGGATCAGCTCAGTCGGGACGCCGAACTCGGCGTCGTAATAGTCAGAGATGCCGGGAGCGTCCGCGATCAGAGCATCAGCACTACGGACGCCGAACCCTTCGGCCCACCGGTAGTACGACTTGCCGCGTGCCCCCCATTTCGAACGCTTCCACTCGATGCCATCCATGTGGAGCGCCACGGGGATGCCGCGGGCGCGCAGCAGGGGCACGAAGGGAGAGTTCGCCGCGTTGAAGACGAAAGCGGCGTCGGGTCGGTGGCGACTCACGGCATGCAGGACCGACAGCCCCGTATGGCTCAGGGTCTCGATCTGCTTGGCTGGCGCGGCGGGAAGGTGGACCAGATCCATGCCGAGGTAGGAACGCTGCCGGGAGGCGGCACCGCGCGTGTACACCGTGACGGAGTGCCCACGTTCGACGAGGCGGCGTCCAATCTCCTCAACCGCAGTCTCGAAGCCGCCGTAGGCGGCGGGCACGCCGCGCGTGCCGATCATGGCGATGGTGAGCGAAGCCGTCGGCTCCTGACCGGAGCCCGCCTGCGAGGTGTCGGTCCACAAGGACAGATCCTGGATGGCCATGAGATCAGTAGGCTCCTTCGGGCTTCAGCATGACGCCGACGGTGCGCCACATGATGCGCAGGTCGTCGAGCACCGACCAGTTCTCCACATAGTGCAGGTCGAGGCGGACGCTCTCATCCCAGGAGAGATTGCTGCGGCCACCCACCTGCCAGGGGCCGGTGATCCCTGGCTTGATGTAGAGGCGTCGGTAGACCCGACCGTCGTAGGTGGTCACCTCGCTGGGCAGGGGCGGACGCGGACCGACCACGCTCATGTCACCGATGAAGACGTTCCAGAACTGGGGCAGTTCATCCAGGGAGTGCTTGCGCAGGATCCGGCCCACATGCGTGACGCGTGGATCGTTACGCATCTTGAACAAGGGACCCGAGCCTTCGTTCTGGGCGAGCAGATGGGCGCGCTCGGCGTCTGCGCCCACCCGCATCGAACGGAACTTCAGCATGTCGAACTCGCGCCCGTCGCGACCGACGCGCTTTTGGCGATAGAAGACGGGGCCGCCGTCGCCGAGTTTGATGATGATCGCGACCACCAGGGCGATCGGCAGCGTAACGAGCAGGGCCAACGACGACACGACGAGGTCGAAAGCTCGTTTGACGACGTGGGCGCCACCTTCGAAGGTGGGGATTTTCACCTGGATGAGGGGGAGCCCTTCCAGGGGGCGAAGCGAGATGCGTGGGCCCGCCACGTCCGCGAGCCGCCCCCCGATGACCAGTTCAGCGGCCGTCCCGACCATCTGCTGGCTGAGGCGCTGAACGAAGTCGGGATCCTCGTCGGGCTGGCTTGCCACGATGATGGCGTCGGCGCCGAGCCGGTGGGCCGTCGCGGCCGCGTCGTACACCGACCCCACGACCGGGTAGGCGTGCCCATCGACGGCAATCGAGGAGACGGGGCGATCCGACAAGCTGGCACCGACGACCTGATAGCCGAGTGCCCAGGTTGTGCCCAGGCGGCGTAGGACGAAAGCGACTTCGTCGTGGGCGCCGACAACGAAGGCGCGGGAAACGTACTCGCCGAAGCGGCGGCGGCGCAGCAGCCAGCGACGCCACAGCCAGCGTGACGCCAGCAAGACCAAGAGGCCAATGGGAAGTGACACCAGCAATTGGGTCCGCAAGCCGGGCCACTGGAACACGATGAAGGCGATGGCCAGCAGTCCGAAGGCGAAGCCGGTGGCCTGCGCCACGCGGGTGTATTCGGTCACGCCGCTGCCGAAGAGTTCCGACTCCCTGGTGCCGAAGGCGCTCAGCGCGACGAGCCACCCGACGGAGGTGATGAGCGGAATGCGGGCGATGATCCCGGGATCTTCGGCGATGAGGTTCGGGTCAAGCATCTGGAGTCGCAGGACGGTCGAGAACACGCAGAACGCAATGATGATGGCGGCGTCGCTGATCCACAGATTCAGGCGGTAACGACGCTCCCACCTACGTCGGCGCTCGAGCACCGGAGACGTCCGAGGGGAGCGACGTGCCTCGCTCGCATACCCACTTGACCGCAGCGGCACCTCCGACCGGGGCGTGGCAACAGCCCGGAAAGCGGACGTCAAGTCGCCACCGGCGCGACGGTGTTCTTCGGGTATCAAGCGAGTCGTCATTCATTCCCCCACGTTCCGCGTCGGCCGCAAGCACAGTGCGCGCGGGTCCATCGCGACCGGCGGTGAGGAACACAAAAGACACGGGCCTAGTGACGAGTGGGCCGTGACGTGCTAGCTTCCGAGGGGCGGGATGTGACGCCTCTAGGGATAGTAGCGTGCTGCGCCATACTGGGCAACGGGGAGCAATACCCCTCCCGGGTGACAAGGAAAAACGCCCCGGTGCCTCACCGCGACACCGGGGCTGGGCACGATGCAAGGCCCAGCGAAAAGCAGCGAAGACGCCTGAGGCGGGGGCCCTAGAACCGGACGAAGTCGGCCGCCGCAACGTAGCTGGCGGCGAAGGTCACCGCACACAGCCGCAAGGCGTCGCGACCCGGCAGGAACTTTGCGTGATGCAAGCCGACCCCCTCGACGGGGCCGGTCCCAATGAAGCTCATGAGGGAAGGCACCGAGTCGCCATACTCGGAGAAGTCGTCCGAGCCGCATGACCGGAACGGCTCGCCTGCCACCGGGATACCGAGGCCCGTCAGGGCGGCGTCCGTCCTTTCCACCAGGGGTTCACTGTTGACCAAGGCGGGGCCACCGCGCCGGAAGGCAACCGAGGCGGATGCCCCCCGCGCGAAGGCGAGGCCCTCGGCTAGTCGCGTCATGGCGCCTTGCAACGCCGCGCGATCCGCCTCGTGGAACGTCCGCATCGTTCCGGTACACGTGGCCGTGTCGGCGATGACATTGTCGGCGGTGCCGCCGCGGATGGTGCCCACCGACACCACGCTGGAGTGAATCGGGTTGATGACCCGTGCCTGCGTCTCGGGCAGTGCGGCGATGATCGTGGCCAGGGTGGTGATGGGGTCAACCGCGAGGTGCGGGTAGGCGCCATGCCCACCCCGACCAGTGACGGTGATCTGGAAGGTATCAAACGCCGCATTGATCGGCCCGGCACCCGTGGACACCACGCCACGCTCCACCGCAGGCTGGACGTGGACCCCCACCATCGCGGCGATGTTCTCGTCTTCCAGCAGGCCGGACGCGACCACGTCGGTCGCGCCAGGGGGGTTGCATTCCTCGCGCGGCTGCAAGATCGGAACCAGCCCCACCGGAAGGGGGGCGTCGGCGTCCTGGATGGCGGCGAGCAGGGCCCACAAGCCGGCGATGTGGACGTCGTGCCCGCAGGCATGCATGATGCCGCGGCGCTGGGAGGCCCACTCGACCTCCGTCGCCTCGGTGATCGGGAGGGCATCGAGTTCTGCACGCAGGCCCACCGCAGGGCCGGCAGGGCCCAGTCGCCCGAAGGCACCCGTCTCCGCGACCGGAAGCCAGTCGATCCACGGAGCCGCAGCCGTCACGGCGTCGCGAGTGTCGGATTCGTCGCCGCCGAGGTGCGGATCAGCGTGAATCGCACGCCGTAAGGATGCGGCTTCGGGGAGGACGGCATCGATTCCGGCAACGAGGTGGGCGAGAAGGTCTTCGGTCACCCGTTCACCCTAGTCCGGTGCGCGCAGCGCCACGATGGCGTCCGGAAGTCCGCGTGCGGCAACCTCGGAGGGAGTGCGCGGGCCGGGGAGAATGGCGGCGGCACGCGCCTGCAGGGACGCCGCCATGGCGCCCGCGCGCCAGGCATCCAGGCCTGCGGCGAGCAGCGCTCCGGCAATTCCGGCCAAGGTGTCACCCGACCCCGCCGTGGCGCTCCAGGCGGGACCGGGTTCCGCGATCATCGCAGCGCCATCGGGGCGGACGCAGTACTGGGTCGCCCCTTTGAGGAGGACGGTGGCGCCGGTGCGCCGAGCGGCAGTCCGGGCGTGCTCGAGGGGATCCGCCTCCACGTCATGACGGTCCACGCTCAGCAGCCGAGCCAACTCCCCGGCATGGGGGGTGAGGAGGCAGCCTGGGGGCAGCGTCGCAGGGAGCCCGGTGAGGGCGCCAGCGTCAATCACCGTGGGGACGCGGTCGCGGAGCCGGTGCTCCAGGCGCGCCGCATCGGCCGAAGGCCACCCCGAACCACAGACCCAGGCCTGCACGCGTCCCGGAGCCAGCGGATCCAGTGGCGCGACAACGCTCGGGAACGCAGCCAGGACGCTTTCGCGCGCCGGGCCCGCATAGCGCACCATCCCGGCCCCAGTGTGGAGGGCACCATCCACCCCCAGCAGCGCCGCGCCCGGGTAGGCGAGTGAGCCCGTGTCCAGGCCGACCACGCCGCGCGAATACTTGTCACTGCGGGGCCCGGGCCACGGGTACCACGACCGCACGTCATCGGCGGTGATCCGCCAGGTTCCCGTCATCGCGACCGGGACGCCGATGTCGACGAGTTCGACGCGTCCGCACGCCGAGGCGGCCGGTTCGGCGACGTGGGCGAGCTTGCGGGCGATGAAGGTGACGGTGACGTCGGCGGCGAAACTCGGGTGCGCGATCACCGAGTCGGCGACCAGGCCCGACGGGAGATCGACCGCCACCACCGGGATGTGAGCCTCGGACGCAGCCCGTGCCACTGCGAGGGCGGCATCGGGCAGGCCGGGCCTCCCGCCCAGGCCTGCCAGCCCGTCGATGATCACCCCGACACCGGACGCCAGCGTCAGGGCTGCCCCGGCGTCCACCACGACGGCACCGGCCTGGAGCGCTGCTGCCAGGCCGTCCTCATGGGTTCGTTCGACGACTGGCCACACCCACAACGGCACGGACCGGCCCAGCAGGTCAGGCAGGTCCGCAGCCGCGAAGAGGGCGTCACCCGCATTGTTTCCCGGGCCGGCCACGACCAGGACGCCCCACGATTCACGACCGGTCAGCAGCCGCGCCGTCTGATGCGCGACGGCCTCGGCGGCCCGCCCCATGAGGTCGCCACCCGGGTGGGCGGAAAACCAGTCGGCCTCGGCGGCACGGATGGCGGCGGCGGTGATGATCGGCTCCATGCCCGCACCCTATGCCCCGGTGTCAGCGCAGGATCGCCGCGTTGAGCCACTCCTCGTTGACCCCCAGACCCTCCACCAGCGCGATCGCCTGCTCACTGAGGGCGGCACTGATGTCGAGGATCGCCTGGCTGATGGCCTTGGCTCGCGTGTTGTCGATGCGCTCGTGCTCCAGCAGCCATCCCTTGTTCTCCTCCAGCACAGTCAGCGCATAGAGGTCGCAGACCTGGATGAGGATCGAGCGCACATACGGGTCGCCGACCCGCTCGATGGCGGCGGTGAACGCCTCCAAGACCACGCGGTCGATGTGGGCCGTGGCTACCGCGATCATGTGCTCCTGGCAGGCGTTCGTGGCGGCGAAGGCGTCGGCGGCGGGTGCCTTGCTCGCGGCGCGCATGCGCCGGGCCAGGCTCTGCAGGATGTGGCGCTCCCGATCCTGGAAAACTGACACGTGCCAGCCGCGCGCCCGTAGTTGCGCGGCCTCGGGGCGCCGGGCTGCGCTCGCGATCAGCCGGTCGAGCAGGGCCCGTCCGGTGGTGTGTTCCACCACCGCCTCGCCGACCATCCGGGCCGTGGCTTGCGCTGTGCCGCGCAGATCCATGTCCCCCCATGTTTGGGCGTACCCCTGGAGCAGCGATTTGGCCACCAACTGCAACAAGACGGTGTTGTCTCCTTCGAAGGTCGCAAACACGTCCGCGTCCTGGCGGACCAAGGTGATGCCGTTCTCGCTGAGGAAGCCGGCACCCCCGCACGCCTCGCGGCACTCCTGGATGGTGTCGGTTGCCCACCGGGTGAGGGTGGCCTTCATGCCGGCAGCGCGGCTCTCCAACTCGCGAGCTGCCGCCGGATCGGCGCCATGAGCGTCGGTGACGCGCTGCAACTGCTCCATCAGGTCGTTCATGGCGAAGCCGTAGGCGTAGGCCTTGGCGATGTTGGGCAGGAGGCGTCGCTGGTGGGTCTGGTAGTCGATCAGCCGGATTTCGGGGCCAAGCCCAGGCATCCGGAACTGGGTGCGTCGCAGTGCGTAGCGCGTCGCGATCGACAGTGCCTTGCGCGCGCCGCTGGCGGCGCCACCGCCCACACAAATGCGTCCGCGCACGAGCGTGCCCAGCATGGTGAAGAACCGGGCATTCTTGCTGGCGATGGGGGAGTCGTAGGTGCCAGCGTCGTTGATCCCTCCGTAGCGGTTGAGCAACTGGCGTCGCGGAATGCGGACGTGGTCGAACCCGATCGTGCCGTTGTCGACCCCCAGCAGACCGCCCTTGTGGCCCTGGTCGCCGATCGCGACCCCCGGGGCGGGCTGGTGGTCGTCGTCGCGGATCTGCACCAAAGCCACGTGGACGCCCTGGTTCTCCCCATCAGCGATCAACTGCCCGAACACGGCCGCCCAGCGGCCATCTCGGGCGGCGTTGCCGATGTAGGCCTTGTGGGCCTGGGGGTGGGGGGAGTGCACCTCGAACTCATCGGAGTCGGGCAGGTAGGTGAGGGTCGTTTCGATGCTTTGCACGTCGGACCCGTGGCCGAGTTCGGTCATGGCGAAGCATCCGGTGAGCGTTCCTTGCATCGCGCCGGGAAGGAAGGTCTCGTGATGCCAGGTGGTGCCGAGGTTCGTGATCGCCCCGCCGAACAGGCCGTGCTGGACGCCCGACTTGATCGTGAGGCTCAGATCCCCCATGGCCAGCATCTCGAACTGCGCCACGGATTCGGCCTGTGTTCCGTTTCCCCCTTGGGCGGCGGGGAAACCGGCGGTCAGGAAGCCCCGCCCCACCAGGGCGAGCATCTTCTCCAGCGCCCACTCCCTGGCCTCCTCCATCGACCAAGCCGGATCCCGGACGACGTCTGTGGCCGTCACGGTGTCGCGCCAGCGCTGCTTGAGGTCGTGGAACGGGCCATCCAGGGCGCGGCGAAGGCCTTCGCCGGTGGCAGAGAGGCGTTCGGGGGTGGGAGGGGCGCTCGGTGAGCCGGGGGCCGCAGCAGTGACATGCGAGATGGTTGTGGTCATGGTTGAGGACTCCTTCGTCATTCCATGGTGTGGTGAGGGGTTGGCGTCTGAGCGTCGAAGGCCGGGGTGAAGAGGTCGCCGATGAAGGTGACGATGTCGGGACGCGGGCGGCGCAGGTCGGTCAGGATCCAGCGATCGGCGACGGCCCAGATGAAGCCGACGAGCCCGTGACCCCACGTGTTGGCCGGTGAAGGGTCAAGGCCCTCGTCGCGAAGCCAGTCGGCCAGCGTCGCCGAGACCTGGTCGCCGATGCGATTGGTGATCCCCATGACGGGATCGGCGGTGCCGCCGGGGCGGGCGGTGACGAAGCGGTAGATCTCGCCGTCGACCTCGACGACGCGCAGGTAGGCGTCGGCGAGGTGCTCCACCAGGTCACGGGGGGAACGGCGTTGGTTCCACACGTCGCTGAGGTTGCCCCAGATGAACGCGTGGACCGACTCCACCACCGCCTCATACAGGCCGTTGCGGTCGCCGAAGTGCCGGTAGTAAACGGTTTTGGAGGTGCCTGCCTCGGCGGCGATGTCGTCCATGCCGACGCTGTGGCCGTGGTGGCGAATGGCGCGGAGAGCGGCCTCCACGAGTTCACGCCGCCGGGTGGCGTTGTGCCGGGCCCACCGCGTCGTGCGGCCATCCACCGAGATCGTCATGTCTAGCAGGGTATACGACACTTGAGGTACCTGCTACCGTCGGTTTCGATCAGTTCTACTCAGCGACGAGGAGCAGCATGACCGAACGCACCGCCGTCATCGTGGGCGGCAATCGCATCCCCTTCGTCAAGGCGGGCGGCGCCTACGCGCAGGCGTCCAGCATCGCCATGCTCAGTGCCGCCCTGGACGGGCTCGTCGCACGGTTCGGGTTGGCCGGGACGACGATCGGCGAGGTCGTCGCAGGGGCGGTCTTGAAGCACTCCCGCGACATCAACCTCACGCGCGAAGCCGTCCTCGGCTCGGCGCTGTCGCCCCACACGCCCGCCTGCGACCTCCAGCAAGCCTGCGGCACCGGCCTGGAGGCGGTCATCTACGCGGCCAACAAGATCCGGTTGGGGCAGGCGGACACCGCCATCGCCGGTGGCGTTGATAGCGCCTCGGATGCCCCCATCGTGGTGGGCGAAGGCCTGCGCCGCGCGCTGCTGCGCGCGAACCGCTCCCGGACGCTGCCGCAACGCCTCGCAGCGTTCAGTTCGCTGCGGCCAGCCGACCTCATGCCCGTGCCTCCGGCCGTCGTCGAGCCACGGACCGGGCTCAGCATGGGCGAAAGCCAAGCCCTCACGAACGCGCGCTGGGAGATCAGCCGTGAAGCCCAAGACGAACTCGCGCTGACCTCGCACCAACGGCTGGCCGACGCCTGGGACTCGGGCTTTTTCGACGACCTGGTGACGCCGTACCTGAAGGTGACCCGCGACGGGCTGCTGCGTCCGGACACGACCCTGGAGAAGCTCGCCAAACTCAAGCCCGTCTTCGGCGGCGCGCACGGGACCATGACGGCAGGAAACTCCACCGCCTTGACCGACGGCGCGGCCGTGGTCTTGCTCGCCGATCGCGGATACGCGGACGCGCATCATTGGCCCGCATTGGCCAGCGTCGTCGATGCGCAGGTCGCGGCCACGGACTACGTGACCGGGGAAGAAGACCTCCTTCTCGCCCCCACCCGCGCCCTCCCCGTCCTGCTCGAACGCCAGGGGATGACCTTGGCCGACTTCGACGTCATCGAGATCCATGAGGCGTTCGCGGGCACCGTCTTGGCCACCTTGGCCGCTTGGGAGAAGTCCGGGCTTGGCACCGTGGATCGCGCCAAGCTCAACGTGCTGGGCAGTTCCCTCGCCGCAGGCCACCCCTTCGCAGCTACGGGCGGCCGGATTGTGGCCACGACAGCCAAACGCCTGCACCAGTGCGGCCCCGGTTCTCGTGGCCTCATCTCCATCTGCGCCGCTGGGGGCATCGGCGTCGTCGCGGTCCTGGAGGGATGCTGACATGAGCTTGGTCGAAAACCTGTTCCATTCGTCCCTGGGTAAGAAGGTGGCCGCCAAGGCGGGGCTGCCCGAGTCGCCCACCCTGCGGCGTGGCCGGGTCGGGCCGTTGGGGGAGATCCTTCTCGCCGAACTACCTGGCGGCGGCGTCGTGGCAGCCACGTTGGCAGCGATCGGCGTCACCCCCGGCGTCCCCCTGCGCGACACGCCTGACAGCCGCACACCCGACGAGAAGGGACGCCCGCAGCCGCCCCGCTACGAGCGGCGTCCCGGTGCGCTGGTGATCGACGCCACCGGCGTGCGCACCATCGCCGCGTTGGAAGACCTGCGACAGGTGCTGCGTCCGATCATGAAGCGCCTGGAACGATCCGGGCGCGTCATCGTGGTCGCGACCGATGCGCGCGACGTCAACGGCCTGGAGGCCAAGGCCGTCGCGCAGGGGATCGACGGCATCAACCGCACCGTGGCCAAAGAACTGCGTGACGGGGCAACCGCCAACCTCATCGTCGTGCGCGCCGATGCTCAGCCCGGCGACCTGGCCTCCACACTGTCGTTCCTCCTGCAGGGCCGCTCGGCGTTCGTGGATGGCCAAACGTGGCGGGTCGCTCCCCGCAAGCCAGGCGACACCGTGGACGCCGACTATGACCCCGCCCGCCCCTTCGCTGGACGGATCGTCGTCGTCACCGGTGCCGCCCGCGGGATCGGAGCGGCGATCGCGGCCACGTTCGCACGCGATGGGGCTGGGATCGTGGTGGTGGACGTCCCGGCGGCCGGCGACGCCCTGGCCGCCGTCGCCAACGACCTGCGTGGATCAGCGCTGCAACTCGACATCACCGCACCCGACGCTGGCGAGCGCATCGCCGCGCACGTGGCCCAGGTTCACGGGCCCCATGCGAGGATCTGGGCGATCGTTCACAACGCCGGAATCACCCGAGACAGGCTCCTGGCCAATCTCGACGAAGCGCAATGGGGGGCCGTCCTTCACGTGAATCTGGGCGCAGAGATCGCGATGAACGAGGTGCTGCTCACCGATCGCCCCGGTGGTTTGGGGGAGCGCTCCCGAATCGTCGGCATCGCCTCCACGTCGGGGGTCGCCGGGAACAAGGGGCAAACCAACTATGCGGCCTCCAAGGCCGGGGTCATGGGGTTGGTGTGGGCTGAATCCGCCGCGCTGGCCGACCGTCCGACCACGATCAACGCCGTCGCTCCCGGCTTCATCGAGACCGACATGACGGCGGCGATCCCCTTCGTGCAGCGGGAAGTCTTCCGCCGCACCAACTCGCTGTCCCAGGGCGGGCTGCCGGTCGATGTCGCCGAGACGATCGCCTACCTGTGCGATCCCGCCTCCGGCGGTGTGGACGGACAGGTCGTGCGGGTGTGCGGCCAGAACCTCGTGGGTGCCTGATGGCTGAGGTCCTCTACCCGGATCTTCCCGCTGGCGGCCCCCTGCTGCTGAGGTCGCTGGCGCGCGTCGGGGGGCGCCCGCGACGCGTGAGCGCGCTGCCACCGACCGTCGTCCGTGTGCGGGGGCATCGCCAGGATGTGGCGCGACTGGCCCGCTACGACGAGGTGTGCGGGTACACGTTGCGCGATGCGGTGTCGCCGACCTGGATCCACGTGTTGACCTTTGGGTTACAACTGGCGTTGATGAGCCAACGGGATTTCCCGTTCGGGCTCGCTGGGCTCGTCCACGTCTCCAATGACATGACGCTGCTGGCACCCGTCCACGTCGCCGACCCCCTGGATCTGTCGGTGCGGGCGTCAGGGCTGGCGCCGCATCGACGCGGTGCAACGTTCGACCTGCTGGGCGAAGCCCAGGTGGACGGCCAGGTGGTGTGGCAGGGGAGGAGTACCTACCTCGCGCGGGGCGTGGCGGTGCCCGGTGAGCCGGAGCCACGCGTGCGTGCGAAGGATCCAGGCGTCCGCGACAGTCAGGTGTGGTGGCTTCCCGCCGTTCTCGGGCGCCGCTATGCCGCCGTCTCGGGCGACGTCAACCCCATTCACCTGTCCGCGCTCGCTGCGCGCGCCTTCGGCTTCCCGTCGATGATCGTTCACGGAATGTGGACGCATGCACGCGCCCTGGCCGCCCTGGAGGGGCGGCTGGGGACGACCTATCGAGTCGCGGTCGACTTCACCAAGCCGATC
>RRZT011318640.1_pt1 | contig 15434 bp, 14 predicted proteins | sample 2165551 | NCBI WGS metagenome assembly RRZT01 (sample SAMN10456910, study PRJNA506462) | wastewater metagenome | biome: wastewater; feature: sludge; material: wastewater sludge; isolation source: wastewater sludge with Escherichia coli K12::gfp cells carrying plasmid... | place: USA: Moscow, Idaho... | reverse complement strand
TCCTTCTGCGGGATCTTCTGCTCCGGTAGGGTTGGGACCAAACTTGAGTTGAATGGAGTAATCCCAATTTGTTCTATATCTTTCTGACCGTCCAAGTTCCTGAAAAAGTTAGACCTTCTGACAACTATCTTGGGATCGTGCTTTAGAAGTCGTACTGCTATATTTCGGATGGATTCTTCAGCCCTTGGGTCCGCTTCCCTGAGTTCCTGACGAAGTTTTTCTATCTGAAGTGTTTTCTCCTCAATTTGCAATTGAGTGAGTTCTCTGTTGAGAACGTCTTGCTCTGACTCGGATTTCGGCGTGAGCGCAATGAGCACCGCGATAACCGCTAAGATTACTTGGATCTGTGGTGCGTTTTCGCCCAACCATTTCCATGTCTCGCGTAGGCCTCCTTCGGCTAACGCTTGAGCTTGGATTTCTACGGGAGCACCGAGATCACTGGCAACTTCCTGAAACAGCGCCAACAATTCAGCTTCACAACGGTTACGAATAGCCGCATTCATTGAATGCTCGCCGTCGGTAAGGTAGTAGTGAAGTTCAAGTACGCCGGCTACTGTATACATTACGGTTTCCTAATCGGCCTAACGCCTCAATAACCAGCGGATAAGGTGCGAAGTTGATTGACTTGTTAAATGTATGAACATGCTGTGCCTATAATAAATAGGAAAAGTGGAGTCTAGAATCAAGAAAAACAAGAATAAAAAAACAAAGTTTTGGCATCACTAATCATCATAACAACGCATCGCGATGATATTTCAAATGATCGTCGATAAATGTGCTGATAAAGTAATAGCTGTGATCGTACCCGTTATGAAAACGCAGCGTCAGCTTTTGATCTGCTTCGCGGCACGCTTTTTCCAGGTTTTCCGGGTACAGTTGTTGCGCCAGAAACTGATCGTCCAAACCCTGATCGATCAATAAATCTGGAATACGGCGACCATCCTGGATCAGCGCGGTGGCGTCGTACTGGCGCCAGTTTTGCTGATCTTCGCCCAAATAATGTCGAAACGCTTTCTGTCCCCACGGGCATTGCATCGGCGCACAAATCGGTGAGAATGCGGAGACTGAGCGAAAAAGATCGGGATAACGTAGCGCTAGTGTCAGGGCGCCATGGCCACCCATCGAATGGCCGGAGATACCGATGCGATTTGGATCTGCTGGGAATTGATCGATGATGATTTGACGCAGTTCTTGCGTGATGTAACTTTCCATGCGGTAAAACTGCGACCATGGTGCGAGCCCAGCATCCAAATAAAACCCAGCACCTGCACCAAAATCCCAGGCATCGGTTTCGCCGGCAATACCGGTTTGGCGCGGACTGGTGTCCATTGAAACCAGCATCAGGCCATATTCTGCCGCGTAGCGCTGCGCACCGGCTTTGATCATGAAGGTTTCTTCGGTACAGGTGAGTCCGGCGAGAAAAAATAGTACCGGAACGCGTTGAATTTTTGCCTGCGGCGGTTGATACACCGAAAAGCGCATCGGCAAACCGATAGTTTCCGACGAATGCTGATAGTAGCTCTGGATGCCATCAAAGCAGCCGTGCTGGTTACGAGTTTCGAGTGATGTCATGATCAGTAAATCACCACGGAGCGAATCGATTCACCGCTTTTCATCAACTGAAAACCGTCGTTGATTTTATCCAGCGGAAGGGTATGGGTGATCAGCGAATCGATGTCGATTTTTCCTTCCATATACCAATCGACGATCTTGGGCACATCGGTGCGGCCGCGTGCACCACCGAAAGCGGAGCCTTCCCACTTGCGGCCAGTAACCAGTTGGAAAGGGCGCGTGCTGATTTCCGCGCCAGCCTCGGCGACGCCAATGATGATGCTGCGTCCCCAACCTTTGTGCGTGCATTCCAGTGCCTGGCGCATGACTGTGGTGTTGCCGATACATTCAAAGCTGTAATCTGCGCCGCCATCGGTCAGCTGCGCCACGGCATCCACGATATTCGGCACATCATTTGGGTTGATGAAATGCGTCATGCCGAATTTGCGTGCCATTGCTTCGCGTTCAGGATTGATATCGACGCCGATGATTTTGTCGGCGCCAACCATGCGAGCGCCTTGAATCACGTTCAAGCCGATCCCGCCCAGACCGAACACTGCCACGTTCGCGCCGGCTTCAACCTTGGCGGTATAGATCACCGCGCCAAGGCCGGTGGTGACACCGCAACCGATATAGCAAACTTTATCAAAAGGGGCGTCTTCACGAATTTTTGCCAGCGCGATTTCAGGCACAACGGTGTAATTGGAGAATGTCGAGGTACCCATATAATGAAACAGCGGTTTTCCATCCAGAGAAAAACGCGATGTGCTGTCTGGCATCAGGCCTTTGCCTTGGGTGCTGCGGATGGCCTGGCATAAATTGGTTTTTTGGGATAGACAGAATATACATTCGCGGCATTCCGGTGTGTAGAGTGGAATGACATGATCACCTTTACGCAACGATTTTACGTTGGGCCCGACATCCACCACTACACCGGCACCTTCATGACCCAGGATGGTCGGGAAAAGACCTTCGGGATCAGCGCCGGATAGTGTGTAATAATCGGTATGACAAATGCCGGTGGCTTTGATTTCGACCAGTACTTCACCGGATTTCGGGCCTGCCAAATCGACTTGTTCGATCGTTAATGGCTCGCCGGCTTTCCAGGCTATTGCAGCTCTTGTTTTCATTGGGGTTTATCCTTGTTGTATTTTGTGATTGCGCAGATGCGCCAGTAAACCGCGGCTGGCTTCCTCGACCATATCCAGCACTTGCTCAAATCCTTGCTGTCCGCCAAAGTAAGGGTCGGGCACTTCGCTATTCGCAGATGCATTTTCGCTATACTGCATGAATAATTGAATCTTGCTGATATGATGCTGTGGGCTGCGTTGCTGCAATAAGGTGAGGTTTTCGTTGTCCATTGCAAGAATATAATCAAATTCCTCAAAATCACTGGATTTCACCGCGCGGGCGCGCAGTTCGTGCATTTTGTATCCGCGCTGTAATGCCGTATGCTGTGCACGATGATCTGGCGGGTTGCCAATATGATAAGCATGCGTGCCCGCGGAATCCACTTCAATCATGTGATCTGCCCCGGCTGATTTGACAATATGCCGAAACACCGCGTCGGCAGTTGGTGAGCGGCAAATGTTTCCCATGCAGACAAATAGTACTTTTATTTTTTTATCCTGGTTCATGATTATTGTGACTCTGGGCTGGTAGATATTAATAATATTCGATGAGTCGCCATAAGTCCTTGGCAATTCATCACGCTGTGTTTTAGCACACTTCAGGCTCTTCTGAATTAACCTAAAGTTTACTAATACGTGATTAAACTTGGCAAGCCATCTTTTTGGAAACTCTAAAGTGATTCTATTCCATTGATGTCATAATGCTTATGTCGGCTCAATATATGACTGCCGTTTAGCAGGTTGTTGAAAAACTAACCTTCATCGAAAACATTTATTGTTAACATTGCAGTTTTAAGGTGCGCATAACACATAATAAATAAAAATTTGACACCTAACTGATATTAGTAACAGGGATAATACCTATCATGACACAAATACACGATCAAATTCTGCCTGAGGGCACTCAAATTGGCGTCTATGAAATCAAAGGCGTTGCAAAAGTCGGTTCATTTGATATCACTTATCGTGCCTGGAATCATCATCTTAAAGAACGGGTGAAAATACGCGAGTATTTTCCTTATGATTTCGCCAAGCGTGCAATGAATGGTCTTGGCGTCGAACCCAAATCTCTTTATCAGGCTGATAGAGAAAATTATGACTATGGATTGAAGGCATTTCTGGATCAGGCTGAGGTTCTTACACAGATCGAGCATCCTAATATTGCTGTGACAGAAAACGTTCTCTCATTGAATGGGACAGCTTACCTGATTATGGGTGTCCAGGAGGGTATGCCACTTGCTAAGTTGTTAGAGGCGAAGGCATCTTTGGCCGAAGCAGAATTAAAATTTATACTGGTATCGGTGTTGAGTGCTTTGCAGAAAATACACGAACACAAAATCGTGCATGGCGGTATCCAGCCGGCGGTGATTCTTATCGGTAAGGAAGGTGAACCGTTACTGATCAATTTTTCTGCTGCGCGATTGGCGATTGCTGCGCGTACTCCTCGGCTTGCTGAGGAGTTAGCCATCGGCTATGCGCCTGCGGAACAATATGAATCCGGCAACGATCCTGGACCCGCAACCGATTTCTATGCATTGGGTGCAGTACTTTATGCGTGTATGACACATCAATCACCTGTTGCAGCACAGACCAGGAAAATGACCTTAAGCCGGGGGGAGTCCGACCCGATGGGCAATCTTTCCGGATCTCCGGACATCGCCTATAGTGCTGAATTATTGCAAGCGATTGAGTGGATGTTGCGACCAGAATATCAGGATAGGCCGCAATCGGCAGAGGAGATTTTGGCGCTGCTGAAATCAGAGCATATCAGTGAAACGAAAACTTCAGCCACAAATCAGATGACTACAGAGCCAGTTGCCCATAGTCGTTCGACTGCTAATAACAAGCTGTTGATGGGTGTCATGGTCGGTATCGTTGCTTTGGTAACAGTTGGCTTGTGGTTCGACGAAAATCCTGCGGGGTCATCGGATGACGGATCAGGTACTGTCGCCACTGAGCCCTTATTTCAACGCAATCCAGGCAAAGTTATTGGTGTCCCAGAGATAAAAGAAGATTCATCTGTTGCTTCGGTTACAACTGAATCAGATCAAGCATCCGGCTCAGAAAAAATATCCGAGACCGCGCAAGAAGTAGTGAATGAGGCTGAAAATCAACCAGCAGAAAGCAAGCCTTTTCTGGAGAGTCTGGCGATTGTTGAGCCGGAACGTAATGCTAGGGAAGCTACCGAACCGGTATCTGACAACGCTCAGCGATTAGCGGCGACTGATGCTCCACTGCCTCAATCCGCGCAGCAGAATTCGCCGGTAAAACCAATAGATGAAGGTTTAATTAAAAAACATTTGGCTGCCGCTGAAAAAGCCATGACAGCAGAGCGCTTCACCACACCTGCAAGAGACAATGCCTATAAATACTACCAGATGGTGCTGGCGATTGAGTCCAATAACACAGAAGCGCTTGCAGGATTGCAGCGGATGGTGGATCGGTATATTCAGTTTATTGAAAAATCAAAGGCTGAAGGTAAACTGGATGCGGCTAGGCTTTATTTGCAAAGAGCGGAGTCTGTGTTACCCGATGACCCTAATCTACAGAAAATTCGGGTTGAACTGACGAACGCTCAATAAGGCACTTCGCCGCGCCAAGCAGCGAAGTATCCGGTAGCTAGGTGTCTCACTGCGAGATGGCAGTTCAACCAATTTGTATGATTTTGGCCACTGATGGCGTTCCATTAAGATTCCATACGAAAAGCATATAAAAGCCCGGAGGAGCTGCATTGGCTGAGGCGGGAGTTTTTACCGTTACGATGCGGTTACCTTTTTGTGCGGTCGGCAGGTTAAAAAAACGAGTCTCATTATTGAACGCATGCGTAGTGGCACCAATGCGCACCAATGTGATTCTGGAAATGTTTTCAGTTGCTTCGATAGAAAATTGCTGATTCCAGCTAATCATGGTTGTTGGAGCATCCACGATAACCGGCCGGGGAGAGAATTGGCCGCTGCCATCTTTTTTAAATAAGTAAGGCGGGTAATAGATTTGACCATTAAGTTGAGTTAAAGGGCCTGGCGTGCCGCCGCCTCCGGTAATCACGCTTCCATCGGGAAGAAGCAGTGAAGTTGAGTGATACAGGCGAGGAGTGGCCGCTTTGGCTGTCGATTTCCATACTCTTGTATTTGGATTCCAAAGCTCAGAATCTAGAGCTGCGCCAACCAAATCGTTGCCGGTTGATGATCCGCCATTGACCCAGACGGAACCATTGGCGAGTACGGTCGCATTGCTATATTGACGATTTTTTGCCAGGGTGCCGCCCGAAGTCACGGCAGGTTCGCCATTGCCACTGATGTTGACAACAAGCGCTGTGCGATTGTCGCGAATGGATAGTATACGGCCTGGAGCATACATTATGCTTGGCAAGCTGTTAAGGCCAGGTGCTATGGTCGATGCATACTTTGAGAGTGTGCCGGTGCCTGATGTATTGAGCTTGTACATTGCGCCGTCGTGCCCGAGAATAAACAACTTGCCCTGTGGGTTTACCCAGGCCCGGGGATAAAACCAGGCTTCTTCTCCAGTGCCACCCAGCGCTCCGTAAGCAGCGTCACTGGTTGCTGAACTAAGCGCACGCCAGAGGCCATTTTTTGCACGCACTTCCGGCGTTGGTGAATAGGTTGCTACAGTAGCGGGTATCGTTCGTGTTCCTGGAAAATCCCTGCTGTTACGGCCACCCATCACAACATGCTGACCATTGGGCAATGTTACTGCAGTCGCGTACCAACGCTTAAATGTCATATTCTGGGGAAGGTGTGTCAGGGTGTCGGTAGACGAGTCAAAAATATTCACGTTATTGTGAGCATACTGTCTCTTCGTGTTCAAAAAGGCGTCACCGCCGAAAAAAAGACCGCGGCCATCTGGAAGATGCGCCTGACCAGCACAATAAATGTCGGTAAGGGTTGTATTGGGTAATGTCTCAAATGCATTGGTTTCAATGCCGAGCGACGGATCCCAGATAACGTAGAGCAGATTGCCAATCTGCGTGCCCACAGTATCGGTTCCGTAAGCAATTACTCGTCCATCCGGCATCAACATCATTGCGATCGGTACCACAGGCCAGTCGTGCAGTAGGCCGAATCTGCCTTTCAGATGCGCCTGTGATCCGGCTGCCACCGCGGGAGCGTTGCTTCCTTGAAGGAAAAAAAACAAGGCCAGCACACTGGGTAAAAGATACTTTAGATGCCGAATTCTTTGAGCAGAAAGAGATCTCTTAAACATCATTATCTCCTGATATTAAAAGTATGCGGATATTGATAATGGATTGTTATATTTCTGTTAAAAATAGTAAAGAGAATTCCACGTTCAAATAATAGAAAATATAAAGTAAAGGACAAATAAATATCCGAGTTTCTTATAAGCAGCGCTGTTAAGCGCCCGCTGTATTATTTTTTCCTTGTTGCTGGTGAATAGCTGACTTGAATCTGTATCTTCTGTTTGCAGAATAATGTAAATAGCACTGGCGAAGATCATGGAGTATTCTTATCAATAAGGGGTAGCCTATTGTTTCCTCAAGGTTTATAAAGAAATGTCGTAAGAAATTTCACGCAATATTATTCAGGAGTTCAAAAATGCCTCAACCAGTCTCAAGAAAACTATCAGATTGGGTCGATTTCCTCACAAGGGCAGAAATTCCTGTTCTCAAACAAACTGCGCGTAATCTTGAAATGCTCACACAAGATGAACAGAACTTGAATGCACGAAATTATGCACATGTCGTGAAAAATGACCCCTTGATGACAGTAAAGCTCATGCGCTATATGCAAGATCATAAGCACCGCTCCCAAGAGCACGATGTGATGGAAGCTGAGCAAATTGTAATGATGCTCGGACTTGAAACGATGCTTAAGAAAATTCCTGCTAAGCCATTGGCCGAAGAAGTTCTTGGGCGCAATAATATGCATGCACTTATTTATTTGTTGAAAACCACTCATCGTTCCAATATGGCGGCATCTTATGCTTATGACTGGGCAATTCGTTTGCATGACTTGCATTTTGCTGATATCCGTTTGGCCGCCCTGTTACACGATATCGCAGAAATGTTGATGTGGTGCTTCGCGCCCGCTGAAATGCTGAAGATCAAGCAACTACAAAAACAGAATAAGGCATTAAGGAGTGCAATAGTACAAGAAAAAATTCTGGGATTCACTTTAAATCAATTGCAACATGAGCTTGCTGTCAGATGGAAATTGCCTGAGCTACTGATTACACTGATGGATGATGAGCATGCAAAATTACAGCGAGTTCGCAATGTCATACTTGCAGTAAATCTGGCCAGGCACTCCGCTAATGGCTGGGACGATGCTGCATTGCCGGACGATTATGAAGATATTTCAAAGCTTTTGCACCTGCAAGTGTGTGACGTCATGACCATCGTCGGCGCTAACAAGCAACACGAAAGTGCCAGCCTTGCCTGAACAAATAAACTATCAATTACGAAAATAGACGTGCCAATTCAACGCCTGGATCTTCCGCGCGCATGAAAGCTTCCCCGACCAGAAAGCTATTAACTTGGTGACTGCGCATGCGCGCAACATCTGCTGGCGTATGAATTCCACTCTCGGTGACGATAATTTTCTGAGATGGGATTGAGGGTAGTAATTCTAAGGTTGTATCGAGTGATGTTTCAAAAGTACGCAGGTTACGATTATTGATTCCAATTAATGGCGTTGATAGCTGTAGAGCCATTTCCAGTTCAGCAGCATCGTGGATCTCTACCAGAACAGCCATTCCCAGTGAGTGAGCCAGTTGTTCAAGCTTTAACATGCGCTCCAGAGGTTCATTTTTTGGGCTTCCCGGTTGATTGCCGTATTCCAGTAAGAAAGCACTTACAATCAACAAAATACAATCTGCATTCATCGCACGTGCTTCGACAATCTGATAATCTTCCAGAATGAAATCCTTACGTAAGACTGGAAGTGAGCAGGCACTTCTTGCAGCTTGCAAATATTGGGGGCTACCCATAAAAAATTGTTCGTCGGTCAATACGGAAAGACAAGCTGCGCCATGCTGAGCATAGGTTTTAGCTATCTCTGCAGGGATGAACTCAAATGATTGTGCGTTCTCCGAAGTGCGTCCACGCAGAACTCCCTTGCTGGGGCTGGCCTGTTTAATTTCAGCAATGACCGCCGATTTTCCGGCAGCGATTTTATTTTGAATGGCGGCGACAAAATCTCGTGGCGATGCTGCGGATTGTGCTTCTTGAAGTAAGATTGGATAAGATCTTAATGCCTTAGCAGCCTCTACTTCCTGTTTTTTGACGGTGAGTATTTTATTTAGAATATCAGGCATGTTTTTAATTCGGATTTCTATTAGTAAATTCCACTAGATCATGAAGTTTTTTTAACGCGCCGCCACTTTCGATGGCTCTCTGTGACGCCCTGATTCCCAATCCCAGTGTGTCAGCGACTCCAGCAGCATATATTGCGGCACCGGCGTTCATTACAACAATATCCCGTGCAGGTCCGGGGCTGTTCTTCAGCACAGAAAGCAGCATTGATTTCGCATCTTCAGTGCTGCTAACCTGGATAGTCTCGATGGCAGAGGATTTAAGACTGAAATCTTCCGGTTTGACGTTATAAATGTTTACTTGGTCATTTTTTAATTCACCGATGATCGTTTCACCGGTGATCGTAATTTCATCCAGTCCATCCTTGCCATGCACGATCAGTACGTGCTGACTGCCCAGACGTTGCAGCACATGGGCTAGGGTTTTCACCAGATCCTCATTGAAAACACCCAACACCTGCCTTTTGGCGTTGGCGGGATTTGTTAATGGTCCCAGAATATTAAATAAAGTTTTGATGCCTAATTCACGTCGTACCGGAGCAGCATGTTTCATGGCGGAATGATAATTGGGGGCGAACATAAAACCGACGCCAATCTCATCCAGGCTTTGGGCAACTTGCTGGGGTGTTTGGTTGAGATTGACACCCAGTGCTTCCAGCACATCAGCGCTGCCGGATTTGCTCGAAACTGATCTGCCACCATGCTTGGCGACCCGAGCGCCTGCGGCAGCAGCCACAAAGGCCGATGCTGTTGAGATATTAAAGGTGTGTAGGGAATCTCCGCCTGTGCCACAAGTATCGACTAAATGAGTGTCATTGAGAACATCAACTTTGGTCGCAAATTCACGCATAACTTGTGCCGCGGCAGCTATTTCTCCGATCGTTTCTTTTTTTACCCGAAGACCGGTAATGATTGCGGCGATGAGCATCGGTGAAATTTCACCTTGCATGATTTTCCGCATTAGAACGATCATGTCATCATGCAATATTTCCTGATGCGCGATGATCCGTTGTAGCGCTTCTAGTGGATTCATGAGATTGCCTTTATTTCAGTTCGATTGATTCAACGATTAAGGAAATTCTCGAGCATTTGATGTCCATGCTCACTCAAAATAGATTCAGGATGAAACTGGATGCCCTCAATAGCTAGGGTTTTATGGCGTACGCCCATAATTTCATCGTCTTGAGTCCATGCCGTAATCTCTAGACAATCGGGCAGGGTTGAGCGCTCAACGACAAGAGAGTGGTAGCGAGTGGCAATAAAGGGGTTCGGTAAGCCGCGAAAGACTCCGATGTCATGATGATAAATCGGAGATGTCTTGCCATGCATCAATTGTTTCGCATGAATAACCCGCCCGCCAAATGCTTGTCCGATGCTTTGATGCCCCAGGCAAACACCTAGAACGGGGATATTCTGGCTGAATTGGTGAATGACAGACAGCGATACGCCTGCTTCATTCGGAGTGCAGGGGCCTGGAGAAATCACAATTCGCTCGGGGTTTAACTGTGAAATTTTATCCAGAGTGATTTCATCATTTCGGTATACAACAACCTTTTCTCCTAATTCAGAAAAATACTGCACCAAGTTATAGGTAAAAGAATCGTAGTTATCAATCATTAGTAACATGATTTTTGTGTGCGTTGTTTGTAATGGTTATTTCTGAAGTTTTTGAAAGAATATAAAATCCAATGTCGAAACCCTTGGGTCAAGCTGATAAATTTTACCAGTTCGCTTGGTATGCGAATAATATTATTCGCGGTTATTTGAACTCTATTTGATATTGCCTTATTAATTCAGTAAAATAATGCGGTTTTCAACCTTGTCTCACCATTGTGATTGATGGGAGGCTCATAACCCAAAAGGAATTTATGCGACATTACGAAATAGTCTTTATTGTTCATCCTGATCAAAGTGAACAAGTGCCTGCAATGATCGAGCGCTATCGTGGCATTGTAACTTCCAAGAACGGCACAGTTCATCGTGTGGAAGATTGGGGACGCCGCCAGCTTGCTTATCTGATTCAGAAAGTTCATAAGGCGCATTATGTATTGATGAATATTGAATGTGATCAGGAAATTCTAGATGACTTGGATCATGCTTTCAAATTCAGTGATGCGATTCTACGCCATTTAACCATTAAAACTAAGGGGCCTGTCACTGAACCATCGCCGATGATGCGTCAGGTAGAGAGAGCCGGTCCCGGTCCCGCGAGCTCGTCAGGTTCAGAAGAGACCACGGATGAATCGGGTTCTGATGAAGTTTCAGAAGAGCCCGGTGTTGCTGCTACTGTATAGTCTGTCAGCAATTGGAATGTAATCAGACAACTATTTGCGGGAAAATCGTCAAATTAGGCATTTTACGCTACACCCCTGCCGGTACTGCCGTGACTGAATTTACGGTAAGTCATGGATCTCAACAAAAAGAAGCAGGTGTTGTGAGGCAAATAGTCTTTGATATTCCTGTGGTCGTGATGGGGGAGTTGGCCTTGGCCGTTGCCGAATTCAAGATTAACAGCAGAGTTAAGCTCACCGGATTTCTCAATAGAAAGAGTCGCTTGAATCAACAGTTGGTGTTGCACTCAGATCAAATTGAACTCATTTAATTATAAATAGGAATAAATATGGCACGTTTTACTAGTAGGCGTAAAGACAGTAAGGAAAAAGAAAAAGATAAAAAAGCCAATCGTCCTTTATTCAAGCGCAAAAAGTTTTGTCGCTTCACCGCAGAAGGCATCAAACAGGTAGATTATAAGGATATTGAAATTTTAAAAGATTTCATTAATGAAAACGGCAAGGTAATTCCAGCGCGGATTACCGGCACGACTTCTTTTTATCAGCGCCAGCTGAATACGGCAATAGAGAGAGCTCGTTTTCTGGCATTATTACCTTACACGGATCGTCACTAGGGAGAAATGATATGCAAATCATTTTGATGGAAAAAATAAGTAATTTGGGTCAATTAGGTGACGTGGTTAATGTTAAAAGTGGTTTTGCCAGAAACTATCTGATCCCGCAAGGTAAGGCAAAACGTGCCACTGAGCAGGCTATTGCAGAATTTGAATCCAAGCGGGTAGAGCTGGAGAAGAAACAAGCTTCAATTTTAACGGCAGCCCAGGCTGTTGCGGCAAAACTTGAGGGTTTGTTGGTGCAAATTACTCAGAAAGCAGGCAGTGATGGGAAATTATTTGGTTCTGTCACCAATGCAAATATTGCCGAGGCACTTACTGGACTGGGTTTTTCAGTTGATCGAGCGATGATTCATATGCCAAATGGTCAATTAAAACAAGTGGGCGACTATCCACTGACGGTCTCGCTGCATAGCGATGTGAGAGCGATTATTACTGTCTCAGTACTGGGTGATTCCGCGCTCTGATAGAATAATTTTATTGGTTTGTTTGAAAGAAGGGCTATTCGTAGTCCTTTTTTCATTTGTGATTCAGCAAGTGGTAGAATCAAACATCCTTCAACTGAGTTTTCGATACCTATGGCGCAATCACCGATCAGTCTCCATCAGGATCAGCTTATAGATCCCTATAAAACACCCCCTCATTCGATTGAGAGCGAACAGTCGGTACTCGGAGGGCTGATGCTGGACAATGACGCGTGGGAGAAAGTCGCCGATGTCATTACCGATGGCGATTTTTATCGGCAGGATCACCAACTGATCTATCATCATATTTGTAAACTGATTGAACAGAACAAACCGGCCGACGTCATTACCGTGGCAGAATCGCTGGAAACATCAGCGGAGCTGCAGACTATCGGCGGGCTTGCGTATATTGGCGCCATGGTGCAGAACACGCCTTCGGCGGCAAATATTAAACGCTACGCGGAAATTGTTCGTGAACGCTCGATCATGCGAAATTTAGCGCAAGTGGGTGTGCACATCACAGATTCCGCTTATAACCCGGTGGGGCGCTCCGCTGCAGATTTATTGGATGAAGCAGAAGCGAGAGTGTTTGAGATTGCTGAAGAAGGTGCGCGTGGTAAAGAAGGTTTCACGGGCATTCAGCCGCTTTTGCGGCAAGTGGTCGAGCGGATAGAGTTGCTATACAGCCAGGATAATCCGAGCAATGTAACCGGAATTGCATCGGGTTTTCACGATCTTGATCAAAAGACATCCGGATTCCAGCCGGGTGATTTGATTATAGTTGCAGGGCGGCCATCCATGGGGAAAACCGCTTTTTCGTTGAATATTGCAGAACATGTGGCACTGGAGTTAAACAAACCTGTTGCAGTGTTCAGCATGGAAATGGGAGGCGCGCAGCTGGCCATGCGGATGCTGGGGTCCGTGGGAAAACTGGATCAACATAAGGTGCGTACCGGTCGTCTGGACGATGAGGATTGGCCCAAACTGACGCACGCCTTAGGCAAACTGAATGAGGCGCCTATTTTTATTGATGAGACGGCGGCGTTGAATGCGCTTGAACTCAGGGCACGCTCCAGGCGGCTGTATCGCCAGTACGGTGAACTGGGATTGATCGTGGTTGATTACTTGCAACTCATGTCCTCCAGTAGTCAGGGGGAGAATCGCGCCACGGAAATTTCGGAAATATCCCGCGCGTTGAAAGGGCTGGCGAAAGAATTGAAAGTGCCGGTGATTGCGTTGTCACAGCTCAATCGCAGTCTTGAGCAACGACCCAATAAACGTCCGGTTATGTCGGATTTGCGTGAATCTGGCGCGATTGAACAAGACGCCGATGTGATTCTGTTTATTTACCGCGATGAAGTGTATAACCCGGATTCGCCAGATAAAGGAATTGCCGAAATCATTATTGGCAAGCAGCGTAACGGTCCGATCGGAAAAGTTGATCTAACGTTCCTGGGCGAATATACACGCTTTGAGAGCCATGCCAGACCGGAATATTATTAATCGAATCTTATTGCCCGATGACTGTTTTCTTGAAAATCTGCATTTAACTTCCAGAGCGTTGCACAGATAACGGAATTGTGTACTTTATATTGAAAAGGCGTGTTTCAGGTTAGAGAGATGATCGGTGAAGTATAATAGGAAGCAATCAAGATATCAGTGGTCATTCTTGCAACGATTGTTGTGCCTGTCCGTCATGATCCTCTTGGTCGGGTGTGTATCGCCGATGGCGTTGAATCGTGCTGTGATCGCCTATGATGAGGCGGTTACCGATTCCATATCGCAGCAGCTATTGATTAATATCGTCCGTGCGCATTACCGTCAACCGGTGCATTTTACTGGTGTATCCAATATTGCAGCCACCTTCACATTCGTTGCCAATGCCGGTGCCACGCCAGCACTGGGAGGGCTTGCAGGCGCAACGCTGATGCCAATTTTTGGCGGCAGCCTGGCTGAGAGCCCAACGATTAGCATCGTTCCGATTGAGGGGGAAGAGTTTACTCAACGTTTGCTTACGCCGTTTCCGCAAAGCAAATTAACGTTGTTGCTGCGCCAGCACTTTGATGTTGACATGTTGTTGCGCATGATGGCGCAGGAAGTACGCCTGATGGACCTCGAGCAACAGAGTGTTTTTCGCAACAACCCTTCGGATAAAGCCGGCTATGAAACGTTTCGCCGCGTGGCGCTGCATTTTTCGGCAATCCAAGATCACAACCAATTGTATGTCGAACCATTGTTGTTGAATCATACCTGGAAGATTCCGTCCAGTTCGATTGCGCCTGATAGCTTTCAGTCGCTGCAAAAAGAATTTATCGTGCACTATCATACTGAGGACGATACCTTTACGTTGCGTAAACAAATCCCAGGGCCAATTCTGATTACCAACTATGATCCTGATAGGCTTTCCGAAGAAGAGCGAGAAGCGCTGAACGAGCGCGCTAGAGACTGGGATGTCAGCGATATCGCGTTTGATATCCGTGCCGGTCATTATGGCGGCGAATGGCCGATGAGCGGCGTGTTCCGGCTGAGAAGCTTTCACTCGATTCTTGGTTTTCTCGGCAAATCACTTGGCTATGAGAAGGGATACCATGTCGAGAAAGATGCTAGAACGCCACCCATCCTCCACAACGAGAATCCTGATCAAACCATGGAATTTATGGCCTCAAATTCGCTTCCTTCCGATGTTGATTTTTCTATCCGCTGGAATGGCCGGTACTATGCGGTCAATACGGTAGGATCGCATGCGCGCTGGAATCGGGATGCCTTTCAGCTTTTGTTCCTGCTGTTCCAAATGACCGTCACAGACCTTCCGCGCATCGGAGTGCCGAGTATTACGATTGCTAAATAGTTAAGAGAATTTGAAAAAGTTACTCGAAAGTAGATACGATATTAAAACTTAAAGTAGTTAATTCAGAACATACTTTGCGAAAGGATCGGGATACTGACACGTACAGGCCAAGGAGTTCGATTTCATGGATCAAATGCTTCAGGCTATAGAATCTTCTAATGATCCGGTAGGAGTCATAGAGGAAATTCATGGACCCGTTGTTGATGTGGTTTGTGAATTTTTGCCGCCATTGCATCAAGCTTTATTCT
>RRZT010947494.1_pt1 | contig 15439 bp, 16 predicted proteins | sample 2165551 | NCBI WGS metagenome assembly RRZT01 (sample SAMN10456910, study PRJNA506462) | wastewater metagenome | biome: wastewater; feature: sludge; material: wastewater sludge; isolation source: wastewater sludge with Escherichia coli K12::gfp cells carrying plasmid... | place: USA: Moscow, Idaho... | reverse complement strand
TCCCGAGCGGCCAAAGGGAACTGACTGTAAATCAGTCGCTATCAGCTTCGCAGGTTCGAATCCTGCACCTGCCACGGAACGCGAGCGATCGTGTTCACGCCAAGCGGTTGGCGTGAGCGGTATCACCGAGTTTACAGTCTCTGAGATTTGGAGGCGGTAAGCAGAGTTGATAAGCTAATCCGCGTTGCCCCGATAGCTCAGTCGGCAGAGCGTCTCCATGGTAAGGAGAAGGTCAAGGGTTCGATTCCCTTTCGGGGCTCCATCGCTGCCTAAAAGTGGTAGCGAGATGAGGCGGGGTAGCTCAGTTGGTCAGAGCGCACGACTCATAATCGTGAGGTCGCGGGTTCAAACCCCGCCCCCGCTACAGATGCGAAGCGAGTCTATCGTTTCGGAGCTTGGACCAGAGGAGTAGGAACAGTGGCTAGCAAGTCTCAGGATGTTCGCCCCAAGATCACCCTCGCTTGTGAGGAGTGCAAGGAGCGCAACTACATTACCAAGAAGAACCGTCGTAATACGCCGGATCGTCTTGCGATCAAGAAGTTCTGCGCAAGGTGCAACAAGTCCACCACTCATCGTGAGACTCGCTGAGTTGGTTTGAAGCTTGGGGAAGCCCGCGACCGAAAGGTCGCGGGCTTCCTGCATTTTATGGATGGGTTGTGGTCGGTAGGCCAGGGGCCAGGTCGCGGGTGGGCAGTAGGCCAGATGTCGGCAGTAGGCCAGATGTGGGCAGTAGGCCCGGCAGCAGGGTAGGGGATGTTGGCCCCGAGTCCCGAAGGATTGAGTTTTTCGGAAAGAAACGACGCCCTGGACGCGTCTGCCAGCTCAATTCTTTCCATTTCCCTCAATTCTTTCGGGGCGACGACGAGTCAGCGTACGAGCAGTTCGTGGAAGTCGGGATTGGCTCAATTCTTTCGGGGCGACGACGAGTCAGCGTACGAGCAGTTCGTGGAAGTCGGGGTTGGCTCAATTCTTTCGGGGTGACGACGAGGCGCAGTCCGCACATCCTTCGGGGCGACGACGAGGCCACTAGCAACCGGCGGTAGCAATGACGGGTGAGCCGCCCCGGTGCTAGGCTCAACCCGTGACGTGTATGATCCCAGAGCATTCTGATGTCCCCATTGAGCCTGTTCCGCCGGTCCCCTCGGGGCGTGCCGTAGCGAACCCCACCACCCTTGCCGATCTCACGACGATCGGCGTCGGCGGATCTTTCTCTGAGCTGGTGGAAGCCACCACGGAAGAGGAATTGATTGAGACGATTCGTGAGGTGGACGCGCAAGGACGCCAACTTCTCTTCGTCGGTGGGGGTTCGAATATCCTCGCCTCTGATGAGCCATTTGACGGTGTCGTGCTACGCGACGCGCGTTCAAAGATTGTCCTCACGCAGGAGGGCGGCTGCGAAGGAGCCAACCTTCGGGTGCTGGGTGGAACTGACTGGGACGAACTCGTGGTGCATACCATTGAGAACGAGTGGATGGGCCTGGAGGCTCTCTCGGGCATCCCCGGTACCGTGGGCGCCGCACCGGTGCAGAACATTGGTGCGTATGGCCAGGAGGTCGCCTCGTCTGTGGCTCGCGTGCGGGTATGGGACCGCCAGAAGAATCGTTCCCACGAGTTCGCTCTGAGTGACCTCAAGTTTGGCTACCGTACTTCCATCCTTAAGGAAAGTCTCAACGAGGGTTGGGGACCGAGTCCGCGCTACATTGTGTTGTACGTGGACTTCCAGCTGCGTATTGCCTCGCTGTCGGCTCCCGTCCAGTACGCGCAGCTGGCGAAGACCCTCGGTGTGGAGCCCGGCAAGCGTGTGCCAGCCGTTGATGTCCGTGCCGCCGTCCTTGATCTACGCCGCTCAAAGGGCATGGTGCTCGATGACTCGGACCGCGATACTTACTCTTGTGGCTCCTTCTTCACCAACCCGGTCCTCACCGAGGGTGAGGCCGCCCAGCTGCCGCCCGAGGCACCACGCTTTGCGGTAAGTGATACCTCACGTGCGGTACTGGGGGCGGCTGCCCCAAAGTTTGCGGGCCAGGTGAAGACCTCTGCCGCATGGCTCATTGACCACGCCGGGTTCCCCGCCGGATACGCCATGCCGGGCCCGGCTGCGCTGTCCACGAAGCACTGCCTCGCTCTGACAAACAGGGGAGGGGCAACCGGTGCGCAGATTCGCGAACTCGCGCGCACGATTCAGGACACGGTGAAGGACACCTATGGCGTCACACTCCATCCAGAGCCGGTGGTTCTCGGAGGTCTCTAAGCAGGCCCTATTCTATGTGGCCTTCACAGCGACATTCCGTGCCGCATGCGGCACAGTTTGCCTCTCAGAGGCCACTGCGAAACCGAACCTGGCCGTGAGGTAGTGATCGGTTACTCGCTCGCCAGCCAGGCGTCGATTTCGCCCCGCCAGCGGGCCTTGGCTTCGAGAGAGGCGAAGGACGCGTCAATGGACGTACCAGCCAGATAAGCCAGTTCCGCGTCGGTGAAGCCGCCAGCTCGTAGCTGCTCGTATTGATCGGTGAGTCGGGAGAGAAAGAGGAGGGGGTCATCAGCGCCGAGAGCGATGGTGGCCCCCGCTTCCATGAGCGCGCGAACCGGTACGTGAGTTTCGTCAGGAAAAACCCCGAGAGACACGTTTGATTCCGGGCACACCTCGAAGGCCACGCCGGCGTCGATGATGCGTTTGGTGAGCTCCATGTCCTCTGCTGCACGGACTCCGTGCCCGAGGCGCGCCGGCTTGAGATGCGCCATAACATCGCGCACATGTTCGGGGCCGAGTAGCTCGCCACCGTGGGGCACTGAGGGTAACCCGGCCCGCCGAGCGATGTTGAAAGCGGAGCTCCATTCGGACGTGATGCCGCGCCGCTCATCGTTTGATAGTCCGAAGCCCACGACGCTGCCGGGGCTGTCGCCTGCGTACTGGGCCGCGAGCCGCGCGAGTGTTCGTGCCTCCAGGGGGTGACGAATCCGTGACGCGGCAACGACGACGCCGACCTCCACCCCGGTTGCTTCCGTGGCCCGTCGTGCCTCATCAAGGACGATCTCTAACGCGGGCGTAATTCCTCCGACGAAGGGTGCATATGAGGTGGGATCGATCTGGATCTCTAGGCGGCGGGAGCCTTCGCGGGCATCGTCTTCGGCGGCTTCCGAGATAATGCGTCGCATCGTATCCTCGGAGCGGACAACCTTGCGGGCTGCATCGTATGCTCGTTGAAACCGGAACCAGCCGCGCTGATCTGCGGGCACCTGAAGGGCCACATTGTCCGTGAGTGCCTCGGGGAGCTTGATGTGTTGCTCCTGGGCCATGTCCTCCAGTGTTGACACCCGCATTGATCCGGTGAAATGCAGGTGCAGGTGTGCTTTGGGAAGCTTGTTGAGGTCACGCACGCGATCATCTTCCCACATTGCTTAGCGCGGTGCAGGAACGGTCATTTCTTCCCGGTTTGTTTGTTAAAAAGAGGACGCTCCGCACCAGGTCAGAAGGCGGTGAGCGAGCCAATGAGGTAGAAAAGAACTATGACATTGCCAGCGAGGACCGCACGAGAAGGCCACGACCTTGCCCTCTTAACGGGCAATGGCGCGGGAGAGATGCTCCGTATGGCGCTGGGCCAGGAGACTGTTGTGCGCTCGTGGACCGTTCACTCGGTCCATCACCGGCCCGGGGCGGGAGTGACAGTGTGTTACATCGTCGTCGTCGATAGTCCGGATGCGGACGGGACGCTAGTTCGGACCGAAGAGTACGTGTGTGCCTCGACTGCGCGGCTGGCTCATCCCGATGATGTACTGGCGAAGTTACAGTCGGATGGTACCAAGGTGGGTCTGTGGCGCTATCCTCATGATCCTGAGCTGCCAGGGCTGCCGGAGGCGTGCTCGCCCGACCAGATGAGTCGTCGGTTGGGACAGCCCGTGTCCATCGAACTCATGAGTTATCGGCCGACGCGGCGCGCGGTTGTCAAGGTGTTGCAGGACGGTAAAGCTTTGGCTTTTGGAAAGGTTTTGCGGCTGGCTCAGGCACGGGACCTCGCGAATCGCCATCGAGTTCTCCAGCAGGCCCATGTTCCTGCCCCACGATTGTTGATGGAGACATCAAATGGGATTGTGCTGACCGCCGTGATGAATGGTGAGCCCCTTGCCAACATCATTTCGCGGGGGATGGGTAACCGAGCACCGCAGATTCTGCGGGCGCTGGTGAGTGTGTTGGATAGTCTGCCTTCAACGGTGCTGGCGTTTCCTCAACGCCCCTCCTGGTCTGAGCGTGCAGAACACTATGCGCATGCCGCGGCCACCGCACTTCCCGAGGAAGCCCAGCGATGCCAGGACCTCGCGGAGCGTATTAACGCTTTGCTCCCACTAGCCCCGGTAGGACCTGTGGTGCCAGTACACGGAGACTTTTACGAAGCCAATATCTATATGCATAAGAGTCTTGCCCAGGTGGCTGGGATTATCGACGTGGATTCGATTGGTCCGGGTTACCGCGTGGATGATTTGGCCTGCCTACTTGGGCATATGAGCGTCCTTCCACATTTGGCTCCCAAGGCTTACCCGTTCGTGCCGCAGGACCTTGCCCAATGGCGGGTGGCCTGCGAGTCGATGGTGGATCCGGTGGCGCTCAATACGCGTTGCGCGGGGGTTGCACTCTCCCTTATCGCCGGAGCCAAACGTATGGATGGCCGGGAATGGAAGCGTGACGCCATTGGCCGGTTGGTTACGGCGGAGTGGTGGATGGAACGCGCAGAGGCGTTTGCCCACCGTTAGAGAGCGCCGCATGGTGGGAAGCGGCCAGCTACTGAACAAGACTGCCCGCCATTTTCAACCGGGAGAAACAACGAAGTCCACCTAGAGGGCATTGCCCGTGCTGTGGGTGCTCTCCTCTAGGTGGACTTCGTGGCTGTAGCTACTAGGCGAACAGCTTCTGGAGGCGGCTGATGCCTTCCTTGATGTCGTCGTCGGACATTGCGTAAGAGAAGCGGAGGAAGCCGGAGCCTCCGAAAGCCTCGCCGGGAACTGCGGCAACCTCAACCTCTTCGAGGATGATGGCGGCCAACTCCGAGGTGTTGGTGGCAACACGTCCGTTGATATCGCGGCCGAGCAGGCCCTCGACGTTCGGGTAGACATAGAACGCGCCGGTAGCTTCGGGAACTTCGACGCCGTCGATCTCGCGCAGCATGCTGGTGATGAGTTGACGACGACGATCGAAAGCCGCACGCATCTCCGCCACCACTTCCTGTGGTCCGGTCAACGCAGCGATTGCCGCACGCTGGGAGACGTTGGAGACGTTGGAGGTGGTATGCGACTGCATGTTGGTGGCGGCCTTGATGACGTCCGACGGGCCGTACATCCAGCCCACGCGCCAGCCGGTCATGGCGTAGGTCTTGGCTACGCCATTGAGAATGATCGTCTGGTTAGCGAGCTCGGGAACCACCTGGAGGATGCGAGCAACGGGCTCATCGCCGTAGACAAGGTGCTCGTAGATCTCATCGGAGATGACCCAGATGCCGTTGTCCAGCGCCCACTGGCCGATAGCACGCAGCTCATCGGCCGAGTAGACAGAACCGGTGGGGTTGGAAGGAGAGCAGATGAGAACGGCCTTGGACTTCTCGGTGCGAGCGGCTTCCAGCTGCTCGACCGTCACCTTGTACTCCTGATCGGAACCTGCAAAGACCTCGACCGGGACGCCGCCGCACAGCCGAATTGCCTCGGGGTAGGTGGTCCAATAGGGGGCCGGGAGAATGATTTCATCGCCCTCGTCGGTGATGGCGGCGAAAGCTTGGTAGACGGCCTGCTTGCCGCCGTTGGTCACGAGAATGTTGGCGGGGGAGACCTCAACGCCGGAATCGGCAAAAGTCTTATCCGCGATGGCCTTGCGCAGCTCGGGCAGGCCAGCAGCGGGGGTGTAGCGGTGGTTCTTCGGATCGCGGGTTGCCGCTGCGGCTACCTCAACGATGTGTGCCGGTGTAGGGAAGTCGGGCTCTCCGGCGCCGAAGCCGATGACGGGACGGCCTTCCGCCTTGAGCGCCTTGGCCTTGGCGTCAACAGCGAGCGTTGCAGATTCTTGGATAGCTGCGAGCCGGGCGGAGACCCGACGAGCTGGTTCTGGCGTAGCGTTCATATGTGACATTTTGGCACCTTTGGCCAGAGACTGCGGAGGAATGTCACAAGGCAATAGGCTCCAGGACGTTCAATCGGGGTATGGTCTGACCGGACAGGCGGCTCCGCCGTCGTTGTCGCGAATGAGGGAAGTAGGCGCGTTCGTGGTTAACACGCCCGAAACAAACGGTGTGAGAATGACAATTGGTCTGCCGCCAAGTGTGGTTAATGCTACAACAGGCCATCTCAAATGGACGCGGCGGAACGAACGGAGTAATCTCATACCCGTTGTGCCGAGCACGTTGGCATAATGTCTTCCCCATAAGGCATAATGTTGAGTGCTCAACAGCCGAAGGGTAGTGGCGCAATTGGTAGCGCATCGGTCTCCAAAACCGACGGTTGGGGGTTCGAGTCCCTCCTACCCTGCTAAGGCGGCTCATGATCGCATGAGCCGCCTTTGTTTAACCCACGTGAATCTGACGAAGGACGCGATGTGAACGACGCCGCCAGCGCCCAGAACGCAAAGAAGAAGCCTGCCGCCCAAAAGCAGGGACTCTTTGCGCGAATCGCCCTGTTCTTCCGCCAGGTTCTTGGCGAACTCAAGAAGGTACAGCGCCCCTCCCGTCAAGAGTTGGGCCAGATGTTCTTGACCGTCATCCTGTTTGTGACCGTCATTATGGCTTTTGTTGGAATCCTCGATTTCGTATTCAGCCAGCTAACGCTTTGGATCTTCGGATAGGCGCAGGCCTTTCCGTATCTCGACAAGGAAAGTAGGAATAGCGTGCCTGAAGATATCCTCGAGCCCGCGAACGAGGCCTCTGAGGAGACGTTCGGGGCCATCGACAACGCCCAGGAAGAAGCACCCGCGAAGGCTGCTACGGACAGCTCGTCTGAGGTTCTTACCGAAGATGACGTACGTGCCAAGCTGAAGGGCCTCGATGGACGGTGGTACGTTCTCCACACCTACTCCGGCTACGAGAAGCGCGTGAAGCAGGACCTGGAAGTTCGTATTCACTCCATGAATATGGAGGAGTACATTTTCCAGATCGAAGTCCCCATGGAAGAGGTCTTTGAGGTTCGCCGCGGCCAGCGCAAGCTCGTCTCACGAGTTCGTATGCCCGGATACGTCATCATTCGTATGGATATGACCGACGATGCCTGGCGAGTCGTTCAGTCGACCAATGGTGTCACGGGGTTTGTGGGCAATGGCCGCGTGCCGGTTGCTCTCTCCGAGAACGAGGTCGTCAAGATGCTCACGCCCGTTATTGAGGCGGAAGTTGCTGCTGAGGCGAAGGCTGCTGGCCTGCCCACCGGCACTGAGCCGATCACCATTTCCCCGTTTGAGATTGGTGAATCTGTCACACTTACGTCCGAGCCGTGGGCAGGTATGCCCGCGACTGTCTCCGATATCGATGCTGCAAACCAGCGGCTCACCGTGCTTATGACGCTCGTTGGGCAGGAGACTCCGGTCGAATTGTCCTTCAGCCAGGTGCGCAAGGAAGACTAAATCACATTCGAGTTTTTCTCGAATCGCGCGTACCCTTGAAGGTCGGCTGTCGCTTATGCCATTGCGGCAGTTAAGAAACAAGAAAAGGACCCTACATGCCACCGAAGAAGAAGGTCTCGGGCTACATTAAGCTCCAAATCTCTGCTGGTGCAGCCACTCCTGCTCCGCCGATTGGCCCCGCACTGGGCCAGCACGGCGTCAACATCATGGAGTTCTGCAAGGCGTACAACGCCGCAACGGAATCCCAGCGTGGAAACGTTGTCCCGGTTGAGATCACCGTGTACGAAGATCGTTCGTTCACCTTCGTTCTCAAGACCCCGCCGGCTGCCGAGCTCATCAAGAAGGCTGCCGGTGTAGCCAAGGGCTCGTCCACTCCGCACAGCGCTAAGGTCGGCCACCTGACCGCCGATCAGCTCCGCGAGATTGCCAAGGTCAAGGAACCGGATCTGAACGCGAACGACATCGACATGGCCGCTCGTATCATCGCCGGTACCGCTCGTTCCATGGGTATCACGTCCGACGCGATCTGATATTCCGCACCTTCGGGTGCCTCAGTGCCTATACGGCACGTGGAAGGGCCTGCGCAGGCCCGACGACCACAACTGCTCGCTAAGGAGATAAAGCAGAATGGCAAAGCGCTCTAAGAATTACCGCAACGCCGCGGCCAAGATTGTCGACGGCGTCCTGTACAGCCCCCTCGAGGCCGTCCGTCTCGCCAAGGAGACCTCCGTCACCAAGTTCGACTCGACCGTTGAGGTCATGTTCCGACTCGGTGTGGATCCCCGCAAGGCGGACCAGATGGTCCGTGGAACTGTTAACCTGCCGCACGGCACCGGCAAGACCGCCAGGGTCATCGTCTTCGCCGTTGGTCCCCGTGCACAGGAAGCTATTGACGCCGGAGCCGACGAGGTTGGCGGCGACGAGCTCATCGCTAAGGTTGCCGCTGGCTACACCGATTTCGATGCTGCCGTTGCTACCCCGGATCTTATGGGCAAGGTCGGCCGCCTCGGCCGCGTGCTCGGTCCCCGTGGCCTGATGCCGAACCCCAAGACCGGCACCGTGACCATGGACGTGGCCAAGGCTGTCAATGACATCAAGGGTGGCCGTATTGAGTTCCGTGTGGATCGCAACGGTAACCTCGGCTTCATCATCGGCAAGACCTCGTTCGATGAGAAGCAGCTCGTGGAGAACTATGCTGCAGCCCAGGAGGAGATCCTGCGTCTGAAGCCGTCCACGTCGAAGGGCCGTTACGTTCTCAAGGGCACCGTGGCTACCACCATGGGTCCGGGAATCCCGCTGGACACCACCAAGACCCGCAACCTCCTGTCCGAGGATGCTTCTTGAGTCCATACGCCTAGCGCGGTAAGACACTAGTGGGGAAGCCCCACGCGGAAACGCGTGGGGCTTCCTTGCGTCTAGTGACCAAGTCGATGGCCGGTGTTGGACGTGTTGTTATGTGCCGTCACCTAGGCTTATGTGCATCTGAGTGTTGAAAGGCGATGGTCATGGGTCGAGGCCGGTCCGGTGAGGCTGTGGTGAAGTGGCGTGACGCCGTCGTCGTTGCCATTCTCCTCGTGCTATCGCTTTTGTGGTCCGCCGTAGGTATTTCGAAAGCGCCCGAACTGACTCGTTATGACGAGTGGACCTACATCGACTACGCCTACAAGGCGTCCGAGGGACACGTGCCCGTCCGTGGTGAAAGCCTTGGGTTGGTGGCGCGCGAGGCGTGGAGCTGCCGCGGAATGGAGGGCAAGATTCGCCATGTGGCTCCACCACCATGTGATGAGGTGGTGTCTAGACCGGTTACTGACTGGCCCTACGGCGGCGAGAACTACAACGGCTTTCATCCTCCGCTTTATTTCGTACTTGCCGGTGTGGGGGGACAGGCTATCTCATCGGTTGCGGGCACCGATTTTGTCACTGGAGCGCGCTGGATCTCCGCACTCTGTGTGGCGTTGGGGATCGGGGCAATCTATCTAGCGATTCGCCGCTGGCACGTGGGGCGCGTTGCGTCCTTCGGTGGCGCGCTGTTGACGCTGGCAACTCCGGCGGTCGCGGCGTCGGCTGTCATTGTGCACAACGATGCCATAACTCCGCTTGCTGGAGCCGCAGCGGTGTGGCTGATAGCGAGAATCTTTGTGGACAAGAACCTTGGATGGTTCCTTCCCACCCTCGTGATGGGTCTTGTTGCGATGACCCGTGTGATGTCGAGTATAGGACTTCTTGCGGTGGTGGTTATTCTCGGGGTGGTGGTGATTGTTCCGCAATGGGGTGGCCTCAGCTCCGCCAGTCGCCGTCCACTGGCCGCTATCGTGGCGGGTCAGATGGGTGCTTTGATGGTTGCTTACATCGGGTGGACCATGTGGCAGAATGCACGGACGCCTGAAGGCTACACTCCAGCAATCTCGGGATATTCCACCGAGACGTACGACGGGCAGTCATTCTTGACGATTTTCCGGACGATCTTCGACCCTTACGGACTTACGCATCCCGTGACAGATTGGTACATGCAGCCAGCTCTTGAGTCTGAACTTGCCACACAGTGGAGCACGGTACTCTACATGTTCTTCCTGCTATTGCCCGTGGTGTTGCTGTGCGTGTCCATGCGTACCGGGGCGGAACGAGCACTTACCGGAACATTGGTTGTTGGCCCGGCGGTAGCAGGTGCGGTAGTCCAGGTACGAGAGTTGGCCACGTCGCATGGTTACTTCCGCGTCCTCTCGGGACGCTATGCGATGGCACTGGTTCCTCTTTACTCTGCCGGAGCTGCCCGGCTACTTGATCGCCCTGTGGCTCGCTGGCTGTTCGTCAGCTTTGCGGCGCTTGGCTACGTTTCGATCATGATGGGTCCGCTCGTTTCCTAGTGCCCCGTTCGGCTCTGACAAGGCGGAGTTTCAGCAACGACGACGGCACCAACCCGCCAAGTTCATCGTGTGGGCTCGTGATTTCACCATTGCCGGAACGCGAGGGCTTTCTTCCCTGTAGCCTCTAGCTAACCACGGGGAGCGCAGCGCACCTCGGCCTAAAAGAGCGGAGATGTCGGTGAGGAAGAATAAACGCCTGAATGGGCCGTTCCATGAAAGAAGAGCCACAAGAAATGGGGCGATACTTCTTGTTCTCGCTCTCCTCCTACCGACCGGTGCTGCTGCGGCTGTACAGGTGGAACCGGACGTGCCGAAGGTGGTTGACACCTTACAGGCTGACGCCGTCGTCGATCCCCGTGAAGACGATAGCTCCGTGGTCAGCGAGAGTCCGGCGATTGACGATTCGGCAATAACTGATGGTCCGGTGAATGGCTCCCCGGAGGACGATGTGTCGGCCATAGCTGATTCTTCAGATGTATCCGCTGATACCGTGGCGTTCACAGATGTTGAATTGCAGATATGCGTGGCGGAGGCCCTTGGCGTTGATCCCGATGTTCCGTTGACGAAGCAACAGCTGCTGGGATTGGACCAATTGGACTGCTCCGGCAGAGGAATCTACGACATCACAACATTGGCTGAGCTGAGCAACCTCACCCAGCTGAACCTGGGCAATAACGAGATTTGGAGTCTTCAGCCATTGGCGGGACTTACGAAACTCACGAATTTGACGCTCTCTTTTATGGCTCCTTCATCCCTGGCGCCGTTGGCTAACCTTACCCAGCTGAGGTCCCTGGAACTCGGCGACACCTGGACGCGCCAGTTGGATAGCCTAGCCGGTCTCGTCAATCTCAGGTACCTCGGGCTGCACAACAATCAGGTGAACAATGTGTCTCCGCTGTCTGGTCTTGTCAACTTGGAGCGACTGGATTTGAGCAGTAACCGCGTGAAAGATGTGACCCCGTTGGCGGGGGCCACCAAGCTCACATGGTTGGCTTTGCCCGATAACCGAATCAATGATGTGACAGGTCTGGACGGACTGGAGAATATAGAGTATCTATCCCTGGGAAGCAATCAAATAAGCGACGTAGCGGCACTGGGTGGGCTCACCAGCCTCAAGGAACTGGTGCTTAATAACAATCAGATTGCCGACGTACGGGGCCTAGAGGGACTCAACAACCTGACAGCCCTCTCCTTGCAGAACAACCAGGTAAGTGACCTTGCTCCGTTAGCGGGGCTTCCCACTCTCCTCAAGTTAAACCTTGGAGCGAACCGGGTGAGTGACCTTGGGCCCCTTGCGGCACTCACGAGCCTCGTAGAGTTAAATGTGGAGAGAAATCGGGTGGGGGATCTGTCTCCGCTGGCTGGTCTTGTCAATCTGACGTCGTTGCACCTCACGTATCAGACGCTTGTTCTTTCTGATGTGGCGTCAGGACGAGCCTTTACCCTCCCGCAGATTCGTTCGCTGGACGGTAGCGCGATCGTTCCAGAAATTATCTCCGGTAAGGGGACAATCAAAAACGGCGTAGTGACCTGGGACATGCCAGCCGGAGGAAAGTCGAGCCTTGGGTGGACGCAAGGGGTCACGATCGGCAGGATGGGTACGTTGTTCGAGGGCACGATGACCCAGACGGTGTTGCCGGAACCTGTTACTCCACCGGTGAAATCGGCGGTGCCGGGGATCTCCGGCAGTGCCGTGGTGGGAAAGACACTTTCTGCACAGACAGGTGATTGGGCACCCAATACTAAGTTCGCCTACCAGTGGTATGCGAATGGGAAACCAATTGCTGGAGCAACGGCGTCGACACTCCCGTTGAAGATCAAGCATGTATCTGCCGTCATCACCGTCACCGTTACTGGCTCCAAGGACGGCTACACCTCTGTATCCCACACCTCAGCGGGCACCTCCAAGGTGAAGGGCAGCCCGGGCTGGTATCTGGAGGACGGTAGGTGGTACTACTTCGGTAAGGATGGTACTAAGCAGACTGGTTGGGTCAAGGTGAGTGGAACGTGGTACCACATGAGCACTGCCGGTGTTATGCAGACCGGTTGGGTTCTGCTCGGTGGAACCTGGTACTACCTTGACGCGAGCGGTGCGATGCAAACGGGATGGGCAAGAGTCGGAGGTACGTGGTACTACCTCAAGACCGATGGAGCTATGACTACCGGCTGGGCATCGCTTGGAGGCAAGTGGTACTACCTCAACCCTGCAGCAGGTGGTGCGATGGCCACTGGATGGTCCATCGTTGGCGGTAGCTGGTATTACATGAATGCCTCCGGAGCCATGCAGACTGGATGGCTGCAACAGGGTGGAAGCTGGTACTACCTACAGCGAAGTGGTGCTATGGCCACAGGGTGGACCAGCATTGGAGGGTCGTGGTACTACATGAACTCCGGTGGTGTTATGCGCACCGGGTGGCTTCAGTTGGGCAGTAGCTGGTATTACCTCAAATCCAGCGGTGTCATGGTGACGGGTAACTACACCATCGACGGCAAGGTCAACGTGTTCAACTCTAACGGAGTATGGCTCGGTTATGCGTCAACGCCAAAGCCGCCGTCGAATCCGAATCCTCCGTCGGATGTTTACTACAAGAACTGCACCGCGGTATGGAATGCGATTGGGCATTCGATCAGGCGTGGTCAACCGGGCTACGGCGATCACCTGGACAGAGATGGAGATGGTATTGCATGCGAGATTGACCCTCGCAAGTAGCGGATACTGTTGAGTTCTCGTGTCTCGAGAACATCACAAGTGCCCCGGATTCTTTGACGTGTCGTCGACAGAATCCGGGGTTTTTCCTACCAGATGACGGCTGGAAATATGGCCGGATTCCGCCTGGAAGCACCGTTTCGCGTACCGTTATCTCAGACAATCTGAGGGAGGCGCACATGAGTAGTTTGGTCATTGGCATTGCGGGCGGCACGGGCAGTGGGAAAACTACACTCACGCAGGCGCTCATCGACGCTTTCCCGGGCAAGACGAGCGTCATCTACCACGACAACTACTACCGGGCCTTCCCAGATCTCACCTATGAGGAGCGCAAGGGCATCAACTGGGATTCTCCCGACGCCTTCGATTCTGATCTCATGGTTTCTCAGCTCAAGCAGCTTATTGCGGGGGAGGCCATCGAGTGCCCGATCTACGACTACTCGATTTACAACCCGTCGAATCAGACGCAGCGGGTAGAACCGGCTGAGGTCATCATTGTCGAGGGAATCCTTATCTTCGCCGATCCTGAGATCTGCAGCCTGCTCGACATCAAACTTTTCGTGGACACCGACGCCGATGTCCGCATCCTTCGTCGCATCAAACGTGATGTTATCGAACGCGGCCGCACCCTCGAATCTGTGGAGAAACAGTACCTCGAAACTGTCAAACCCATGCACGAGCTCTACGTCCAGCCTTCCCGGCACAATGCGGATATTATTGTGCCCGAGGGAGGTCGCAATCTCGTCGCCCTCGATATGCTTATTCATCGTGTTGCAGGTGAGATTGGAATTACCTCGCCGTGTCACCACGGACGCTGAGTTTCGACGACGGCGTGCTCCTTCGACGTCAGCCGACTTCCCGGTACTCGATATCGGGAACGGGTGCTCGTACTTTCGTTCTGCGTCGCCGTCGGCTGCTGACAACCATATGACGAGAGTGGGGTTGCGTCGTCGTCGATCCGTGATTTCCATGGGAAGTGCGTCACGAATCGGTTCGTTAACTTGCTCTGTGCCAAGGCTGGTGGCTAGTCTAGTGGACGCCTAAGACCGCAGGTCTCCCATAAAACGGAGTTAAACCCATGGGCCAGCGCAGGTGACACGAGTTTAGCCGAAATATCGGCCATGCCCCGTTGCGCCTGCACGGGGCTTTTTTGGGTCCTGCGGCACTACGACCGGAAGGAGGCCCAATGGCACGGACCGACAAGTCTGCAGCTATTGCTGAGCTCAAGGGTGACTTTGAGAAGTCCAGCGCAGTGCTGCTCACTGAATACCGCGGCCTGACCGTTGCGCAGCTTCAGACGCTGCGCCGCGCTCTCGGTGCAAACGCGGAGTACAAGGTCGCCAAGAATACTCTGGCCGCAATTGGCGCCAAGCAGGCCGGTGTCGAGGGTCTCGATGATCTTCTCGCCGGACCCACCGCTCTCGCCTTTGTGACCGGTGAAGTTTCGGAGGCTGCCAAGGCTCTCCGTGATTTCGCCAAGGACAACCCGGCACTCGTCATCAAGGGTGGCGTCATGGAAGGCACCGTTCTTGATGCCTCGGGCGTTGCCAAGCTGGCCGACCTGGAGTCGCGCGAGGTTCTTCTCGCCAAGGCTGCTGGTGTGCTCAAGGCTGTCATGTATCAGGCGGCATACGTTATCAATGCGCCAGCCTCCAAGGCTGTCCGCACCGTCGACGCCCTGCGCGCGAAGCAGGAAGAAGCAGCTGCCTGAGTTCAGGCACTGCACAATTACTGAGAAACATCTGCTCGCGTAGCAGTTTAAGAAAGGTAGGCCACCATGGCTAAGCTCACCACTGAAGAGCTCATTGCAGCGTTCAAGGAGCTCACCCTCGTTGAGGTTTCCGAGTTCGTTAAGGCTTTCGAAGAGGAGTTCGACGTTACCGCCGCTGCTCCCGTTGCCGCCGTTGCCGCAGCTGCCCCCGGCGCTGCTGCTGAGGAAGAGGAAGAGAAGGACTCCTTCGACGTCGTTCTCGAGTCCGCTGGCGACAAGAAGGTTGCAGTCATCAAGGAGGTGCGCGCCCTGACCTCCCTCGGCCTGAAGGAAGCCAAGGCTGTCGTCGATGAGGCCCCCAAGGCCGTCCTCGAGGGCGTCACCAAGGATGCGGCTGAGAAGGCCAAGGAGCAGCTCGAGGGCGCTGGCGCCACCGTCACCCTCAAGTGATGTGTGCGGCGTAGATTGCAGTGACGGTCAATCCGTTGGTGGAATCTCATGAGCCGCATCGATAGCTGATTCAGCGTTAAGAATGCCCGGGTAGGTTTGTCCTACCCGGGCATTCTTGCATT
>RRZT010789734.1_pt1 | contig 15440 bp, 14 predicted proteins | sample 2165551 | NCBI WGS metagenome assembly RRZT01 (sample SAMN10456910, study PRJNA506462) | wastewater metagenome | biome: wastewater; feature: sludge; material: wastewater sludge; isolation source: wastewater sludge with Escherichia coli K12::gfp cells carrying plasmid... | place: USA: Moscow, Idaho... | reverse complement strand
TGAAGACATTTCGACTCCGCTCAATGTGACAGAATTGAAAAATCACGAAAACATCCATCAGATTGATGCGCCAATCATAGAATTGTCTGCAACAGAAATCAGAAATATGATTAAAGAACGAAAAAATACACGACCAATGCTCCCACCTGAGGTTTTTGAATATTTGGATGGTTCTTCATTTTATAAATAGACAAATATCATCAACAAGTCTTTTTTTCTTTTTTCTCTAATCCTCTATCTTTCCAATAATGAACATCATAGAAAAATATTCCTCAAAATATCCAGAAGAAAAACTCATCAAATGGTTTAAGCAGGTTTGTCTCGCCGAAGCCATTTCCTGGTTTCTTCTTTTTACAGCGATGATCTGGATCCGTGAAGATAAAGACGGACTTTTGCCTACGATTTACATCATCATCATTGGAAATATACACGGTCTTTTTTTTATCTTTTACCTGATATTGCTTTTACCGTGCAGGAAAATTTTTAATTGGGACGATGAAGATTTTATTTTCGCATTATGCTCTGCTTTTTTTCCTTTTGCCACAATTTGGGTAGATAAAAAACTCGCCAAAAAAAATCGTGTAGATTGATTTATTTCATTTGAATACAATCTTGATATGAAAAAGGATTTCGTAACTTTATGTTATGAAAATCACATTCTTTTCTTCAAAACCATACGACAAGGAATTTTTTGACAAAGCCAATCGACAATTTAATTTTGAGCTGGATTATTTCGAAACCCATCTTGGTCCTCACGTGCTCAATCTTATAGAAAATACCGATGCTGTTTGTGCATTTGTCAATGACAAATTGGATGCAGAAGTCTTGGAATCTTTGGCAAAAAAAGGCGTTAAATATATCGCCTTAAGATGTGCCGGTTTCAATAATGTGGATCTGGATGCCGCAAAACGTCTTGGACTGAGAGTCTCCAGAGTTCCTGCCTACTCTCCGGAAGCTGTAGCTGAACACGCTATGGCAATGATTCTTACGCTGAACAGGAAAACGCACAAGGCTTACAACCGGGTTCGGGAACAGAATTTTGCTCTGAACGGATTGATGGGGTTTAAGCTGTGCCAGAAAACCATCGGTGTGATTGGGACGGGAAATATCGGTGCAGCTTTTGCAAAAATTGCGAAAGGTTTCGGAGCCAGAGTTTTGGCGTATGATATTTCAGAAAATCAAGAACTTAAACAACTTGGAATCGAGTATGTTTCTCAGGAACAATTACTTTCGGAATCCGATATTGTTTCATTACATTGTCCGCTGATGGAATCTACACATCATTTGATTAATGAAGATTCTATCCAAAAAATGAAGCAAAATGTAATGATTATTAATACCAGCCGTGGCGGATTGATTGATACAAAAGCCGTAATCCACGGACTGAAATCCAAACACATTGGTTATCTAGGCATTGATGTCTATGAGCAGGAAGAGAAATTATTTTTCCGAGACCTTTCTCACACTATTATCGAGGATGATACAATTCAGCGTTTGATGAGTTTTCCTAATGTTCTGGTTACGGCGCATCAGGCATTCTTTACCCAGGAAGCTCTCGAACAGATTGCTAATTCTACATTATCCAGCCTTTCTCATTTTGAGAAGAATGAAGAATTTATAAACCAGAATGCTGTTTTACTTTAGAAATAATGAATGTCCTTTTTTCATATGGGAAAAAATAATTATTTCTTCCACCAGAAGTAAGTAGTCTACACTCCCATTCTATTACAAGATGGGTTTAAAATTTAAAACAAAAAAAAGTCGCAAAGTGAATTTGCGACTTTCAATTTATTGATTCAATTTGAATTAATTAATCAGTTCAAATCTTGCATATTCTGCGATTTTCTTCGGTAATCTGATGCCCTCCGGCGTTTGGTTATTTTCCAGCAATGCGGCCATAATTCTTGGTAAAGCCATTGCAGAACCATTCAAGGTGTGAACCAGCTGAGACTTACCTTCGTTTCCTTTATAACGGCATTTCAGACGATTGGCCTGGAAGGTTTCGAAATTGGAAACAGAACTTACTTCCAGCCATTTTTCCTGAGCTGCACTCCAAACCTCGAAATCATAAGTCATTGCAGAAGCAAAACCAGTATCACCACCGCAAAGTCTAAGAATTCTGTAAGGCAATTCCAGATCTTCCAAAATGGATTTGATATGGTCTACCATTTCTTCCAAAACAGCGTAAGAATTCTCCGGTTTCTCGATTCTCACAATTTCCACCTTTTCGAATTGGTGGAGCCTGTTAAGCCCTCTCACATGCGCTCCGTAGCTTCCTGCTTCTCTTCTGTAACACTGAGAAAAAGCAGTATTCTTGATTGGCAAATCTTTTTCGTCCAACAAGACATCACGATAGATATTGGTAACAGGCACCTCTGCTGTTGGAATCAGATACAAATCATCTGCTCCTACATAATACATCTGTCCCTCTTTATCCGGCAATTGCCCTGTTCCGTAACCAGAAGCTTCATTTACCACGTGAGGCGGATTAACTTCCAGATATCCGGCATCTGTGTTTTTATCGAGAAAATACTGAACCAAAGCTCTCTGTAAACGTGCACCTTTTCCCAGATAAACAGGAAAACCAGCGCCAGCGATTTTAACTCCCAATTCAAAATCGATAAGATTATATTTTTTTGCCAATTCCCAATGTGGAATTGCACCTTCGCCAAGACCTTCTACCGTAGTAGATTCATAAATGATCTCGTTATCATCGGCAGAAACACCGGCAACTACTTTTTCGTTTGGAATATTGGGAAGTTGATACAATATATTCAGAAGATTTTTCTCAATATCTTTCAACTGGGACTCTAATTCTTTGCTAGATTCTTTGTATTGCGATGTTTTGGATTTTGCAGCTTCGGCTTCCTGTTTTTTACCGTCTTTCATCAGCATTCCGATTTCTTTCGAAATTTTGTTCATCTCGGAAAGTTGTGAATCCAGCTCGAATTGCAGCTTTTTTCTTTCGTCGTCAGCAGTAATTGCAGCATCGACCAAATCTAGTTCCTTGAAGTTTCTTTTCTTCAAGCCTTCCAAAACGCGCTCTTTGTTCTCGCGCAAAAAATTAACCTGTAACATTTTTGTTGGGTGTTAGGTGTTTGGTATTGGATGTATTAGCGCAATTTCCATCATCTCGCTTCCATCATCCAACATTAGTTGTACAAATTTAATGATTTTATTTCACGATTGTGATAATGTTCGGCTGTCCAGTTACTTTTGTGAACTTCAGTTCATCATTGTACCAGAGTTTTGATAATTCGAAAAGCGAGGGAGTCCATTTATAGTGGATTTCAATGGTATCGTCATCATTCACTGCCTGCGTATTAACTGTTTTTGAATATCGGATAATAAATTTTGAATAATAAGTTTTCTGCTCCGGACTAATAGAGTCTTTCAACAATCTGGTAGCGCCACCAGCATAATCCAGATAAGTGGTATCTTTCACATCCTTTAGCAAGCTTGATCCAGATACAGTGGTGAGTGCTGTCTCACTGAGAAGATCCAGTAAGGTGACGGATGAATAAGATCCTTCCACGTCGGAATCTAGAAGATCCTGACCATCCTGACTTTTGACATAAAGATTCAGCACTTGGTCTATGACCTGATAATCATTATCATCCCCACGGCATGAAAACAACAAAATTATGGCTGAGAGAATTATGGATATTCTTTGTTTCATCTTTGCAAAGATAATTCTAAAATTATTTATCGTGTAAGTTTCTTCAGATAATTGCCGAAGAAAGTTAGATATGCTAAACCTTCCCAAATTAAAACCAGAGACAGAGAAATGCCCATTCCTAATATTCCAAAAGTGTTAACTAAAAAATAGGCTGTAACAGAAAGTATTATTAATGATAAAATAGAAACCCAAGTATTAACCTCTATTTTTCCTACTGCAGGTAAAAGGTTTCCAAACAAATTTCTGGAAAGCATCCCAAAAGTGAAGCCTAATAGCAAGATCATCATCAGATTACTGTTATCTGAATAATTAGTTCCAAAGAAGACTTTCAGTAAAAGATCTTTAAAAAAGTAGAAAAAACCGAGTATCAGTATACAAATTGGGATAAATATTTTGTAGTAATTCTTGATATAAGATTTAAGGAAATTTTTATTTTGATAATTTTTTGACAATAGCGGATAATCACTTTGCATAAAACTTATAGCCAAAACAGTAATGTTAGACGGCAATAAAATTGCCACTTTATAATTGGCAACCGCATTTTCGTTCATTAGAAATCCAAGAAGCATTACATCTAATGAGAATAAGGTTTCTGAAATGACAGATGTTGCTGCTGTAAAAATCCCAAACCGCCAAATTTCTTTTTTATTGTCATAAACGATGCGTTTGGCAGAAAACATCTCTTTTTTCAGCCAAAATAAAGAAAGGTAAGGGATTAATGCTATTGCCAAAAGGTACCCATAAAATTTAAATAAATATGTCAGTACTAACAGCAAAATAAAACCTCCAATATTAATTGCATTGCTAACTTTTGCAAATATGTCATTTTTTCCACTAATACGGTAATAAGTCTGGATATGATTTGACAGGTAAAAACCCATTAACCGAATGCCAAAAAACAGAAAGATAATGATGATATTTTCATATTTTGGGGCATAAAATAGAGAAATTCCCACAAATATAACTATTAGGATAATCTCATTAAAAATCCCTTCGAAAAAAAGATATGATGATAGATTTTGCTTGTTCTCCTTTTCTGAAATCGAGCCATATCTCAAAAGTATCTGGTTACTGCCAAAACCTGAAAAGGGTAAAAAAATAGCACAGACAGACATAACAATACTAAGAATACCATATTCGTTTTCTGGTAGTAATCTTATAATAACAAGAGAGCCAAGAAATCCACAGATTTTAGCTATCAAAAAAGAAAAAAAGACGTGATGCCCTTTATTGCTAAAAAACCTGCTTAAAAATTCTTTCAAACCGCCCATAATTATGCTATAGCTGGCTTACCAATCTTAATATAAACTTCGGTAAATTGATTACTTATAATATCCTTAGAAAAATTATCGATAACAAAATCTCTTAACACTTCCGGTTTATTGAAAGTGATTTTATTTTCAATAAAATTTTGCATTGATTGATACAATTCCTGCTCGTTAGCTTTTTCAATCAAAACGCCTAATCCCGGTTTTATAAACTCTGGAACACCACCAACTGAAGTCGCAATAACCGGTTTTCCACAAGCATAAGACTCCAATATCACACAACCTTGAGTTTCATTATCGCTAAATAAAATAAAACAATCTGAAGCCTGCATTTTTTCCGCAACTTCTTCATAGCTGATTTCATCAAAAACCGAGATATATTCCTCAGCCTTTAGTTTTTGTACCAATCTTCTTAGTGTTGCTGTATCACCATCTCCACCGATTTCCAATGACACATCGTAACCATTAACTTTTAACTGATGAACGGTTTCAATGATTTTATCCGGTCTTTTTCTCGGAATAAGGCTGGAAACATGAAGAAATCTTGTTGATTTATTTCCATTGGTTTGTCTGATCCGAAAAACATCTGTATTCACTACGTTAGAAATGACTTTCATCGGTGTTTTGATTCCGAGCATTTTCAAACTATTTTTCAGATTTTCGCTGACCGGGAAAATGTAATCTGCGTGCTTCGCAATGAATTTTGCGATTCTCTTGATATTAGCAGAAGTTCTAGCAAGATTCTCTTCCTGGAGAGCCGTCCAGTGTTCGGAAATTACAAACGGAATTTTATATTTTTTCTTGAGATAAACCGCAAACAGCATATTGTTATGAAGAACGTTACCATGCACCAATTCGGGCTTTTGCATTTTAGAAAAACCCATTTTGTACGCTTTCATTCGTCGAAGGAAATTCTGAAGCGGATTTTTGGAGTTTTTGTAATAGACAACTAACGTTCTGATTCCATTAATGATTTTATCATCAAAAACGAAAGTTTCTGTCTGTTTAAAATCGCCAATCGTGTGCAGGATTTCGACCTCATGTTTCAAGGCTACTGCTTCGGCGTGGCGCTGTACGAAATTCCCATTGGTAGGTTCCAGCTTATTGGGAAACCAAGAAGAAATAAAAAGTATTTTCAACCCTTAATTAATTTAGATCATAATTAAGAAATAGATGCCGCCCAGCTTCTGCTGAATGGTTGAAGAAAATGGCTAAGAAAATCGAGGTAGGTATTTTTTGAAAAATCGAAAACCTCTATGTCTTTAGACAATTCGCCACTTCTGATTTTGCTTTTAAACTCAGATAGTTTTAGGGTTTTAACTTCACCATTTTCTACAAAACATGCTTTCATCCTGTCAAATAATCCAAGATTGAACTCAGTGTCCAAGTCTCTCATAATTTTGCCCAGCGCGTCGATACTGCAGCCGGAAGCCGCTTCTTTTTCTTCATCTACACAAATGACTATAAACTGGTTTTTTTCAATCTTGAAAGAGGATGACAAAGGTTTACCGTGTGCTGCCCAGCCTGAAAGAAAATCATATAACTGTTCGGCTATTATTTTGCTTTCCTTAGCTGTAAAAGGTCTGGAAGCAGGATAAATAATTACTCGGTAATCGTTTGTTTCAACAATATTAGATTCTTCAATTTTCATAATAATCTTTTTATTTAAAAAATAGAATCACATTCTGCAATTCATTTTCGTAAATCAAAGTATAAAATTACGTATTTTAATTCAATTGGTGGCAAAAGCAAAAAAACCCCAGGTTTTCTGAGGTTTTACTTTTTTAATGATGACAATCTAAAGATCTTCTGCTTCCGCTAAAAGTTCCACAATATCTTTTACTTCGACTTCGGCATTTTTATTAAAATGCTTTACACCGTCCGTCATCATTGTATTACAAAATGGACATCCCGTTGCTATTACTTTTGGCTCAAAAGATAGCGCCTCTTCAGTTCTCTCAATATTAATATCCTTGTTCCCTTTTTCGGGCTCTTTGAACATCTGTGCACCTCCGGCTCCGCAGCATAAACCATTCGTTTTGCAACGTTTCATTTCTACGAGTTCTGCATCCAGTTTTTCCAAAAGCATCCTTGGCGCTTCGTACTCATCATTAGCTCTGCCCAGATAACAAGGATCGTGGAAGGTAATTTTTTTCCCTTTGAAACTTCCGCCTTCTATTTTCAATCTTCCTTCATTCATCAAGTCTTTGAGGAATTGTGTATGATGCAAAACCTCATAATTCCCACCCAGACTTGGATATTCATTCTTAAGAGTATTGAAGCAGTGAGGACAGGCCGTTACGATTTTTTTGACATCATAAGCGTTCAGAATTTCGATATTTGTCAAAGCCATCATTTGGAAAACGAATTCGTTTCCGGCGCGTTTTGCTGGATCGCCTGTGCAAGATTCTTCTTGACCGAGAACGGCAAACTCCACTCCGATTTTATTTAAAATTTTGCACAATGCCTTGGTTATTTTTTTCGCACGGTCATCGAAACTTCCAGCACAACCCACCCAGAAGAGAACTTCCGGAGATTTGCCTTCCATTGCGTATTCCGCCATAGTTTTAATTTGCATTTTCCTTATTTTTAATTAAAAAATCAGCATAGTAGCTTTTCGCCTTTTTCATTATTTCTACCGGAACTACCGAGACGTACAAAGGATTTGTCTCATCGTAGTTCAAATATTTCCATTGGTTTTTTGTAGAGACATCATTCATCGCAATCATCATACTTTGCTTGCTCATTTCCAAAGAGTTTTCATTCAGAAATTTCGTTTTCATTCCTTGGACTTCCATCATATTCACCATCATTTCTTTTTGAGAATCATCAAATTTCTGATTCTTAAAAGTCATTTTCATTTTAATAGGATGCGTCACAAAGGCGTACTTTGTATCTTTAGTTTTCATTACTTCTGATACTTCAAATGTCAATTTATCTGTATCAATGATTTCCATTTGAAATTCCTCATTGTCTTCCAGCATATAATGAAAAAGGCCTTTCAAAGTTTCTTTATCAAATTTCTCAAAAATAGCAGGATGTGTCATGTCCAAAATCCCATCATAATCCTTATTTTGAAACTTGGTCATAAACTGACTCATGTCTTCTTTTATGATGGATTGATCCGACTTTTGTGACCACAATGTGGCAAAGGAAAATATTAGAAAAACAAATAGTATCTTTTTCATGATTTAAATTTAATCATTAGCCCAATTCAAACGATCTGCCTGATTGTACTGCCAAGGGGCACCATTATTCTCCACATTGGTCATCATCAGGTTCAGCTCCTGAGGCGCTGCAGACTGCTCCATCACAAGGAATCTCCTCATTTCGAAAATAATGGACAATGGATCAATCAGAACAGGACAGGCTTCTACACAAGCGTTGCAGGTAGTACAAGCCCAGAGTTCTTCTTTAGTAATGTAGTCATTGAGAAGTTTTCTGCCGTCATCCACAAACTTTCCATTCTTGTTGATATTTTTGCCTACTTCTTCCAGTCTGTCTCTGGTTTTCATCATTATCGCTCTAGGAGATAGTTTCTTTCCTGTAATATTAGCAGGGCAAACTGAAGTACATCTTCCGCACTCTGTGCAAGAATAAGCACTTAAAAGCTGATGTTGGTTAAGATCAAAAATATCTTCGGCTCCGAATTTAGACGGTGCTTCTTCTGCACCTCCAGCTGGTGCTGCATACGGATCTGCGTTTGGATCCATCATTAATTTGATTTCTCTAGTAACAGAATCTAGATTATTAAATTTTCCTTTCTTTTCAAGATTCGCAAACCAAGTATTTGGGAATGCAAAAATGATATGAAGATGTTTTGAATAATAAAGATAATTCATAAAGAATAAGATCCCAACGAAATGAAACCACCATGCAAACTTCTCGATAATATGAAGCGTTTCCACATCCATATTCTGGAAAAACGGAAAAAGGTGTGAGGATATTGGAAAATTACCTGCAAAACGATTAGAATCAGCAAAATAATCCGCGCCGTTCATGGTAAAAAAAGCAACCATCAAAGCAAATTCTATAATCAAAATCCAGTTGGCATCTCGTTTTGGCCACCCGAACAATTCTTTCATAGTCAATCTCTTCACCCCATAAAAATTTCTTCTGATGAAAAATATCACAACAGCCACTACTACCAATAAGGCTAATATTTCCAATGTGACTGTAAAAAAAGAATAGAATGCTTCTCCTAAAACACCTTGAAGGAAACGGTGTGTACCGAAAATTCCGTCGATTATAATTTCAAGGAGTTCAATATTGATTATGACGAATCCAACGTAAACAAAGATGTGTAAAATCCCTGCAATGGGTCTTTTTACCATTTTGCTCTGCCCAAGAGCGACACGAGCCATTGTTGCCCATCGCTCTGCTGGTCTGTCTGTACGGTTAATTTCTTTACCCAGCTTTATATTACGGTAAAGTTCCTTTAGGCTTTTTGCAAATAATCCAAAGCCAGCAATCAGGAGAATCAGAAAGATTACATTGTCAATATATTGCATATATTAGTCTTTATTATTCTTACCGAAAACAGAGAAATTAACATAACGTTTAGGGTTTGCCTTAAGATCTTCTACCAGCTTATTCAGGTTGTCAGCTGTTCTCGTGAGATTATTGTAAAGTTCATCATCTTTGGTCAATTTACCAAGTGAACCTTCCCCGTTTTGTATGCCGGAAATAACGTTATTAATCTTAGTAGCCGTTTTACTGAACTCGTCAATTGTTAGATTGAGTTTATCCACATCTACTTTCTCCGCAACTTTACCATATTTTTCTACGGTTGCATTGGTTGTAAGAAGCATTTTATTGGCATTGCCAATGGCTTCGTGCAATCCATTTTCATTAGAGGCTAAAATTCGGTTGGTTTGATCTGCTGTTCCCTTAAATGCAGCAACTGTCTGGTTTAAATTAGCAAGTAGCAATTTAATTTCTCTTCTGTTTTGCTCATCTACAATTTTATTTGTACTGGCTAATGTAGAATCCAATTTGAGAAGAACTCCCGAAAGCTGGTCTTTTACAGGTTTTACCTGGGAAGATAGAGAATTAAGCATGGAAAGCTGATAATTCCCCTTCAGTGTATCACCATCTTTGGCTGTTGCACCACCATAAAAAAGATTGATTTTCATCTCTTTTCCAGACATCAGACCAGGTTCAAAAATTTCCACTGTAGAATTTTTAGAAAACTCAAAAGTATCATCAATAGTTAGCTTTACTACAAAATACAGTTTACGTCCTTTAGTAATTGGTTTTATTTCATCTACCTGACCTACTTTAAGGCCGTTGATTGATACCGGATTGGAAACCTGAAGACCTTCTACATTGTCATATTTAGCATAGAAAACATTATCTGTAGTGAAGAGATTTTTCCCTTTCATAAACTGATAAAGTATCACGAAACTTATAATAGCAAAAATTGCGATCAATCCTGCTTTTAATTCTTTACTTAACTTCACGTTTGTTGTTTTTAGTAATTAGCAAATATATGAATATTGGTTTTATTAATAGGAAAAAATAAAAAACAACAAAAGCGACAATTATGCCGCTTTTGAATATTTTGAAAAATCTTGGAATTACTGTTGAGCAGTTTTATCCCACACGTCTATTCTATAATCTTTTATATCAGCATTATCCTGCAGACTCTTTAAGAAAGATCCTGTAAATTGCTGAGCGTTTTGCTGCGCCATTGACTGTATAATTTGTTTAACATCTCCTGGCAATTTGTTCGTAGTAACAGATTTTTTAACAACAAGATAAACACCTGTCATTCCCTCAACCGGCTGAGATAATTTATTGCTTGCCAATCCGAATGCAGCTCCTGCCACTCTAGGCTCCATCGAACCATTTACAGATGGGTTAAACAAGTTTACAACAGCATTTGCTTTTGTAGTTCCGAAAGCTTTCGCCGCCTGATCTAGAGAAGTATATTTTCCAGTATTGATTTTCTCAATAATTTTCTTAGCCAGAAGTTTGTTTTTAACAATTGGCTCAATCTGATCTCTTACAGTTTCAGGATCCGCAAGGCCTTCATCTTGCTTCCCAACAACATAAGCTACAATTCTGTCACCTGTTCCTTCTACCGTAAAAATATCGGTATCACCTATATTTCTTTTCTTGTCAAATGCCCAAGAAATAATATCACCATCTTTATCTGTACCAAGTCCTGGAAGTGTACCTTGGAATCTACCCACAGTTTTTGGATTATCAAATCTATATTTATTTTTCTCAGCAAGATTTTTAAATTGATTGAAGCTTTTTCCTTCAGTTTGCTGAATGAATCTTGTAGCCTGTGTCAATACCTGATTCTCAGTTTTATCTGACGCTTTTACATTTTTCGCAAGGTGAGCGATTTTGTACGTCATCGAACCAGATTTTTTATCCTCGACATTTATGATATGATATCCGAAAGATGTTTCTGCAAGACCAGTTGCTCCTTTAGGATTATCAGCCAAAAATTTAAGATATCCAGGCGCAAATGGCGAAGTTGGAGTCGTCCACCCTACACTACCGTTTCTTTCAACAGCATTAGGCTCATCAGATAATTTCAGACCTTCTGCAAATTTTGCAGGATCTGCTTTGATTACTGCCAGCAAGCTATCTGCAATCTTTTTAGCCGCTTCTTTTGTTCTGCTAGCAGTAGAACGCTCAGCGCCTTTATAAGCTATTAGAATATGTTTTGATTGTGTAGAATCTGATGCTTTTTTATCTAGCAATTTAGATACTACATAAAGATTCTGCTCTTTATATGGGCCAAATGTCTGACCGATTGTAGCAGTAGCAATTTTATCTTTAATACCTTGTGGAACTTGATTCAACCCAACATACTGAGGAATGAATGGAACATCGGAATTTAACTCTACGAACATAGAATCGTTCTTTGTATTCTGGAAATTTTCTGCTCCGTTAGAAGCATCTGTTCCCTTTAGGTACAATTTGTTGATTTCGTTCAAAGTGGCAGCATCGTCCTGAGCACTTGGCGTTGCAGGGAAATAAGCATAAGCAAGATTTCTGCTAGCAGTCGCTTTAAACCTAGTTGGATGTAATTTAATATAGTCTGCAAGATCCTGAGTGGTAACTTTCACATTGTTTTTCTTGGAAAATTCCAAGTAGTCCACTTTTACAAAATCGATATTAGCCATTTCATCACGAAACTTCATCATCAGCTCTGCCTCTTTTTTGCTTACTGTGATACCAGCTGTTATATTTCCGAAAAGCATTCTCGCCATCATTCGGTATTCGATTGCTTTTTTGTTCTTCAGCCAGAAATTATAATTCTCGGGGTTTGTAGCCTGAGCTTTTTCAATTTCGCTTTTTATTTCTTGCAATTTGAAGTTACCTTTTTCATCAAAATATTGCTGATTCTGAGCAAAAATAGGATCATATTGAAGCTGGCTCCAGAAAATTTCATCTGTAAGTTTAAGCCCCATTTTTTCGAACTGCTGCTTGATTAACTTGGACTGAACAAGAATCTGCCAAGCCTGCTCTTCAAGTCCTTTGGTTGGTTGACCTTGTTGCTGAGCCTGTTGCTGCATAATGAAAAGCTGGTCATTAAGCTCATCTCTTGTGATTTCATCTCCGTTAACTTTTCCAAGAATATTCGGGTCTTTACCAAAAACCTTGTCAATAGTATCCGGATTTACCAAGAAAGCCAAAAGTGCTAATGCAATAACGCCAACTAACAGCCACGATCTTTTTCTAATTTCGCCTAAAATTGCCATCTTTATATTAAGTGTTTATAATCAGTTTGCGAAAATACATATTTTTAACAGAATAGGAAAAATTATTTCGAAACATTTGTGAATGTGCGAAATAAAACAGAAAAACCTCTAAAATCTAGAGGTTTTTGAATCAATTGCTGTTCTTTTTATCAAGTAATTTCTCTCGCATTTTTCCTTCTGTTTGGAATAACTTTAAGACTTGTTGCGGTGTAAGAATTTTTAAAAATTTGTCCGCGTAAGTTCTTCGGTTGTTGAGAAGTTGCTGACCAACATCAAAACTTTGATTAAGTCTCCTCGTAGCTTCTTCATCTGAAAGATTTGCTATATTATTTTCTACAAGGAATTTCTCTTTAATCTGCTTCTGATTAGCTTGATATTCAGCATAAAGTGCTTTGAACTCATCTTGTTTATCTGCTGAAATATCAATATCATCGATGACGATATTCTCCTTCATTTTTTGTAGGAAAATAGAACGTTCTTTTGTAGACATATTATTTACGACCTCCCTTTTCTCTTGGTTATTCATAGTTCTCCATTCAGAAGTTCTGGGAATATTGGTCTGTCTTTGTGTAGTTCCAACCGGTGATAATGTCGATGCAGAACTGCCACGTAAACTAGAATTCGAACCCGATTGAGACCTTAAATTTGTTGTCCCGGATCTCCTGTCTTGTCCACTAACGGTGTGAGCGGAAAAGAATCCGGCAATTAAAATAGTCAATAACAATTTTTTCATTTCTCTCTATTTTGTTATTAATTATAAAGGTCAAGATAAACATCTTGCTCACTATTTCTATCCAAGTCTTTCAACTGGTCTGGCGTAAAAGCCACTAAAACCTTCTCCACTTCTGACTCCGATTTTCTTATAGTTTCTACTGCGTAATCTTGTCGGTCGGTATTATTATAAGATTTTGCATCAGAAACAGTCATTTTTGCAGAAGCGATGTGATGATTTTTAACATTTTGTTTTTTGATAACATCTGTATGCTGATTCTCAGTCAAAGCGTTATATGCCAATTGTTCCGATGTATTGCTTTTAGGCTCATTAATATTATAAACAGAATCTACAATTGGTTTTTGACTAGCAAAGCTCTGTGTTTCAGAAGAATTCTCGAAGCCTAAAAACGCTGTAAGTCCAGCAATCAAAACTACTGCAGCCGCAGCCATCCATTTGAAATTCAGAGAGAAAACTTTTGCTTCTTTCTGAACGACAGGAGTTTTCTCATCAATCGTTTTCGAAATCACTTGATCCTGAAGCGTTTTGAAAAACTCATCCGAAGGTTCCGGATAGGGCATTTTTCTACTTAGTTTTTCTATATCAATTTGCATAATTTTATTTTCTTATAATTAAAACTCTTCCGAGTAGTTGTCCTTTATATATTGTTCAACTTTATCTTTGGCGTAATGATAATTGGTCTTCAAAGTTCCGACGGACATATCCAATATCTTAGAAATTTCCTCGTAAGGCAAATCATCATAATAGCGCATATTGAAAACCAGTTTCTGCTTCTCTGGCAAAGTTTGTATCGCCTTTTGCAACAAAACCTGGATTTCTTCCCCATCTTTTCCGGCTGTATCAGCTACGAGATTCTGCATGTAATATTCTGCATCTTCATCTGTTTTCTTCATCCGGTTCATTTTGTTGAGTTGTTGCAAAGCCTCGTTGGTTGCAATCCTGTAAAGCCAAGTGTACAATTTGCTATCACTCTTGAACTGATGAATGTTCTGATACGCTTTGATAAAAGTATCCTGCAAAACATCCTGAGCTTGGTCGTGATCTACAATCAAACGTCTGATATGCCAATAAAGGCGACTCTGATAGATATCCATCATCGCGCGCAAACCTTTCTCTACAGTTTGACGTGCAGTTAAAAGATTTACAATTTCCTCATCGTTGATCTTCATTCAGATGTTTCGTTGTTTTGATTAAAAAATAAGACCAAAGTTAAATTTTTTTTTGAATTTTCCTTGAATTTATATTAAACGTAACGGTTTACACATTAGTCAAAACTTTATCTTTGTTGTATGAAAATAGTTATCATCGGCTCGGGAAACGTCGCCTATCATCTTGCAAAAGCTTTTACCCAAAATAATATCGAAGTCAGTCAAATCTTTGGACGAAATGAAGTTGAATTGAATAAAATATCGGAAGAACTAAATATTCCTTACTCTACAAAAGAATTAGCTGATGCCGATCTTTATTTGATTTCTGTTTCAGATTCGGCTGTTGAACAAGTTTCAGCTTTAATCAAAACTGAAAAAGCTTTAGTTGCTCACACTTCAGGATCACTTCCTATAGAAACCCTGAATGGTGATTACAGAAAAGCAAGTTTTTATCCTTTGCAGACTTTTTCAAAAACCAAAAACCTGGATTATTCCAAAATTCCTTTTTTTATTGAAGCTGAAAATCAGATTGATGAAAAATCATTATTTGAATTGGCGTCCCTTATTTCCGACAACGTTGAGACTTCGGATTATGAAAAGAGAAAATACATCCACTTGACTGCTGTTTTTGCCTGCAACTTTGTGAATCATCTCTTTGCAAGAGCAAAGGAAATTTCTGATTCTCAGGATTTAGATTTCAATTATTTCATTCCATTAATTGATGAAACTGTGGAGAAAATTCATCATCTGGAACCAAAATCCGCACAAACTGGTCCCGCCGTGAGAAATGACCAAAGGGTTTTGCAACTTCATGAAGCTTTAATTAAAGATGAAGAACATCTTAAAATCTACAAAACCATCAACGAATCGATAAAGAAAATGTATGAG